>Ga0209382_10001902_pt1 | contig 31578 bp, 23 predicted proteins | sample SoiMetdeltSBSDD5_FD_187599 | JGI IMG/M metagenome (GOLD analysis project Ga0209382, IMG submission 187599) | Bulk soil microbial communities from a Populus tree surrounding site in Tennessee, USA - Soil MetaG P. deltoides SBSDD5 (SPAdes) (version 2) | ecosystem: Environmental > Terrestrial >...
CTGCGCCTGTTCCGCGCGCTTGCGACCGGCAGCGAATGAAGCTGCTCATCGTCGGACAGTATTTCTGGCCCGAGAACTTCCGCATCAACGAAATCGCGGAGGGGCTGCAGCGCGCGGGCTGCGCTGTAAGCGTGCTGACCGGCCCGCCGAACTATCCCGACGGCCAGGTCTTCCCCGGCTATTCGGCAGCTGCGATGCGCGTCCAGGACAAGGATGGCGTGCGCATTCATCGCGTACCGCTGGTCCCGCGCGGCAAAGCATCCGGCCTGCGCCTCGCGCTCAATTACCTTTCGTTCGTCGTGTCGGCTTGCGTGCTCGGCCCGTGGATGCTGCGCGGCCAGCGCTTCGACACCATCCTCGTGTACGCGCCTGGTCCGATCACGCAGTCGCTCGTCGGTCTCTGGCTCGGCTTGCTCAAACGCGCGAGCGTGGTCACCTGGGTGCAGGACCTGTGGCCGGAGAGCCTCGAAGCCACCGGCCATGTCCGCAGTCCTCGCGTGTTGCGGCTGATCTCTCGCGGCGTACGCTGGATCTATCGTCACAACGATCTGCTGCTCGTGCAGTCGCGCTCGTTCGTCGAGCCGGTCAGCGCAATGGCTGGCTCCACGCCGGTTGTTTATCAACCCAATCCCGGCGAGCTGACCGCGCGCAGCGTGCCCGCTGCCGACGAGCCCGTGCTGCGCCTGAGCCCGGGATTCAACGTTGTGTTCGCCGGCAACCTCGGTACCGTGCAGGCGCTCGAGACGGTGCTGGACGCGGCGGAGCAGACGCGCGCGCATCCGGATCTGTGGTGGGTGCTCATCGGCAGCGGCAGCCGCAGTGCCTGGCTGCGCGACGAAGTGACGCGTCGGCAGCTCACGCAGGTCGTGCTGCCCGGTCGGTTCCCGCCGGAAGCGATGCCCGCGATCTTCGCGCAGGCTTCCGCGCTGCTGGTCAGTCTGGTGCGCAGTCCGATCATGAGCCAGACTGTTCCCAGCAAGGTTCAGGCGTATCTCGCCGCGGGTCGGCCGGTCGTCGCGGCGCTGGACGGAGAGGGGGCACGCGTGGTGGTCGAGGCCGGCGCCGGTGTGGCTTGTCCAGCCGAGGATGCGGCGGCATTGACTGCCGCGGTGTTGCGACTGAAGGCCATGGGGGCGGGCGAGCTCGACACGCTCGGCGAAGCGGGGCGCAGCTACTACCGTCAGCACTTCGACGTGGAGATGCTGACCGGCCGCTTGCTGGAGCTGCTGCGCGCTACGATGCGCGTCCCGGGCGGAAAATCAATGCATGCCGATTGAACGACAACAGACCGTATTGATCCTTGGCGCCACCGGCATGCTCGGCAGCGCCGTGTTCCGTTATTTCTCGCTGCAACGACGCCACGCGGTGTTCGGCTCGGTGCGCTCGCCCGCAGCCGCCAGCCAATTGCCGGCGGATCTGCAGGGACGCATCGTGAGCGGTGTGGATGCGGAGGATCCGGCGAGCATCGAGCGTGTATTCGCCGACGTGCGGCCGACGGTCGTGATCAACTGCGTCGGCCTGATCAAGCAGCTCGCTGCCGCCAACGATCCGCTGCTCACCATTCCTATCAATTCCCTGCTGCCGCACCGCTTGTCGCGCCTGTGCGCCGCTACGGGCGCGACTCTGCTTCACGTCAGCACCGACTGCGTGTTCTCGGGCCAGCGCGGGATGTATCGCGAGGACGACGTCGCGGATGCAACCGATCTGTACGGCCGCAGCAAGCACCTCGGCGAGGTCGTGGCGCCGCACGCGGTGACGTTGCGAACTTCGATCATCGGACCCGAGCTGCAGAGCGCCCACGGCCTGGTCGGCTGGTTCCTGTCACAGAGCGGCTCCGTGAAGGGTTACACCAAGGCGATCTTCTCGGGCCTGCCGACCGTCGAGCTGGCGCGGGTGATGCACGATTTCGTGCTGCCGAACCCGGCGCTGCGCGGCCTGTACCATGTGTCGGCCGAGCCGATCGACAAGTGCACGCTGCTGCGCGAAGTGGCGCGGGTGTACGGCAAGCAGATCGAGATCGTTCCCGACGACCGCGTGGTGATCGACCGCTCGCTCGACTCCTCGCGCTTTCGCTCCGCCAGCGGCTACGCGCCGCCGCCCTGGCCGGAGCTGATCGAGCGCATGCGACAATTCGCTTGAGGCCAGCCCCGGACGTTTCTGCATGACTGCACGCAAATCGATCATCAAGGACAAGACGCTGCTGATCACCGGCGGCACCGGCTCGTTCGGCAATGCGGTGCTCGCGCGCTTCCTGAACTCGGAGTTCGGCGAGATCCGCGTGTTCAGCCGCGACGAGAAGAAGCAGGAGGACATGCGCATCGCGCTGAAGAACGACAAGGTCAAGTTCCTGATCGGCGACGTGCGCGATTACGACAGCGTGCAGGATGCGTTGCAGGGCGTGCATTGCGTCTTCCATGCCGCGGCGCTCAAGCAGGTGCCGTCGTGCGAGTTCTACCCGATGGAGGCCGTGCGCACCAACATCGCAGGCGCGGAGAACGTCATGCGCGCGGCGATCGCGTGCGGCGTCGAGCGCTGCGTGCTGCTCAGCACCGACAAGGCGGTCTACCCGATCAACGCCATGGGGTTGTCGAAGGCGCTGATGGAGAAGGTCATGGTCGCGAAGTCGCGGCTGACCGGTCCCGGCGGCACGGTGCTCTCGGCGACGCGCTACGGCAACGTGATGGGATCGCGCGGCTCGGTGATCCCGCTGTTCCTCGATCAAGTGCGCAGCGGCCGCGCGCTGACCGTCACCGATCCGAACATGACGCGCTTCCTGATGTCGCTCGACGAGTCGGTGGACCTGGTGCTGCACTCGTTCGAGCATGCGCAGCCCGGCGACATCTTCGTACAGAAGGCGCCGGCTTCGACGATCGGCGATCTCGCCCGGGCGCTGTGCGAGCTGCTGAACGCGGACAACGAGATCCGCGTCATCGGCACGCGCCACGGGGAGAAGCTCTACGAGTCGCTGGTCTCGCGCGAGGAGATGGCGCGCGCCGCGGACCTCGGCCGCTACTACCGCATCCCGGCGGATTCGCGCGACCTCAACTACGACAAGTACTTCATCGAGGGCGAGACGGCGATCTCGCAGTTCGACGACTACACCTCGCACAACACGCGGCGCCTGGACGTGGCGCAGGTCAAGGAAGTGTTGCGCGGGCTCGATATCGTGCGCGAGGCCCTCGATGCTTAAAGTCATGACCATCGTCGGCACGCGCCCGGAAGTGATCCGGCTGTCGCGCGTGATCGACCGCCTCGACCGGCACTGCAGGCACGTGCTGGTGCACACCGGGCAGAACTACGATTACGAGCTCAACGAAGTGTTCTTCCGCGAGCTGGCGATCCGCAAGCCGGACGCGTTTCTCGAAGCGGCCGGCGGCACTGCGGCGCAGACCATCGGCAACGTCATCATCGCGGCCGATCGCGTACTGGAGGAGCACCAGCCCGACGCCCTGCTGATCCTCGGCGACACCAACAGCTCGTTGGCTGCCATCGCCGCGAAGCGCCGGCACATCCCGATCTTCCACATGGAGGCCGGTAACCGCTGCTTCGATTTCCGCGTGCCGGAGGAGATCAACCGGCGCATCGTCGATCACATCGCCGACATCAACCTGACGTACAGCGAGATCGCACGCGAATACCTCCTGCGCGAGGGCCTGCCGCCCGAGCAGGTGATCAAGACCGGCAGCCCGCTGCGCGAAGTCATCGAGCATCACCGCGCCGACATCGAGAAGTCCGACGTGCTCGCGCGCCTGGGTCTGCAGCAGTACGGCTATTTCGTTGCCAGCCTGCATCGCGAGGAGAACGTCGACGATCCGGCCAACCTGCGGCGCCTCACGGCGCTGCTGGTGCACCTGGCAGGGAAGTACGCGCAGCCGGTCATTCTCTCCACGCATCCGCGCACCCGCGCGCGGCTCGATGCGCTCGGCTGGCAGCCGCCGACGAACGTGCTTGCCTCCAAGCCGTTCGGTTTTCTCGACTACATCAAGTTGCAGAGCAACGCGCGGGCCGTGCTGTCGGACAGCGGCACGATCACGGAGGAGTCGTCGATCCTGAATTTTCCGGCGCTCAACGTGCGCGAAGTACACGAGCGGCCGGAAGGGTTCGAGGAGGGCGCGGTCATGCTGGTCGGCTACGACCTGGAGCGCGTCGACCAGGCGCTCGCAGTGCTCGCCGAGCAGCCGCGCGGCGCGACACGCCTGTTGCGCATGGTGCGCGACTACGAGCCGACGAACGTTTCCGACAAGGTGCTGCGGATCATCCTCAGCTACACCGACTATGTCCGTCGACGGGTCTGGGGTCGTCCCTGAGCTGCCCGGCGCGGGATGTACGCTCTCAAACAGCTCGTCGGAACGCTCGCGATGCCGTTGGTGTTCGCGATGCTGCTCGCGATCGTCGGCATCGCTTTCCGGGCGCTGCGCTGGCCGCGAACGTCGCGATGGGTGTGGATCGTCGCGGCGGCAATCGCCTGGCTCTCGGCGCTGCCGATCACTGGCGACGCGCTGCTTCTGCCGCTCGAAAGCCGCTACGCACCGCTCGACGTCGAACGCTGGAGCGGCACGGCGACCCACGTCGTCGTGCTCGGCAGCAGCTACACACCCCGCGGCAACGTGCCGGTTACGGCTGCGCTCGATGACGAAGCTCTCGCGCGCGGCGTCGAGGCCATCGCGCTGTTCCGCAGATTGCACGCCAGTCGACTCGTCGTGTCGGGCGGCGCGATTCCCGTGTGGCGGGCATCGGCAAAGGGCTATGCCGTGCTCGCGCGCTCGCTCGGCGTCGACCCCGAATCGCTGATCGTTTTCGACCGTCCCCTCGATACCGGCGACGAAGCTCGCGAGGTGTACGCACTCCTCGGAGCGACTCCTTTCGTTCTCGTCACCTCCGCCTACCACATGCCGCGCGCGGTCCTGCTCATGGAGCGCGCCGGTGCCCACCCGATTCCAGCGCCCACTGCGCAGCGCGTATGGGCAGGGCCGATGCGCTCTGTGCGCGGCTTCCTGCCTGGCGCGCGCGGGCTGCGCAAGACCGAGCTGGCTCTGCACGAATACGTCGGCCTGCTTGCTACCCGGCTCGGCCTCGATGACTGAGCGCGTCCTCGTCACAGGCGCGACCGGCTTCGTCGGCAGCGAGCTCTGCACGCTGCTTTCCCAATCCGGCTATCGAGTGCGCGCGGCGCTGCGCACCGACCGTGCAATTCCCGATTCGATTGCGGAGAAGTTCGTCGTCGGAGAGATCGACGACGCTACTGACTGGCAGGGTGCATTGCGCGACGTGCAGCATGTGGTGCACCTGGCGGCCAGAGTGCACGTGATGCATGACTCCGTTGCCAACGCGGAGCTGTACATGCGCGCGAATGTAGGTGGAACGGCCCGGCTCGCTGCGCAGGCCGCCGAGGCGGGCGTGCGGCGTCTGGTGTACCTGAGCAGCATCAAGGTCAACGGTGAGCAGGCTGAAGCGCCGGGCTACTCGGCGGCGGATACGCCACACCCCGGGGATGCTTACGGCGTCTCGAAGTGGAAAGCCGAGCAATGCCTGCAGCAGCTCGCGGACCGGCTGGAGGTAACGATCGTGCGGCCCCCGCTGGTCTACGGACCGGGCGTGCGGGCGAACTTTCTGCGTCTCATGCGATGGGTCGACCGGCAATGGCCGCTGCCGCTCGCGAGCATCAACAATCGACGCAGCCTCGTGAGCATCTGGAACCTGTGCGACCTGATCCGGCTCTTGCTGCGCGCGCCGGGGGTCGCTGGCAAAACGTGGATGGTCGCGGATGGCGAGAGTCTCGCGACTCCGGAGCTGATCCGGCGACTGGCGCGTGCGATGCAGCGCCGTGCGCGGCTGGTGCCTGTTCCCGCCGGTGCGTTGCACTTGCTCGGTCGCTTGATCGGCAAACGCGACGAGGTCGCGCGCCTCTGCGGCTCGCTCGTGGTCGACACCGAAGCGACTCGTCGTGAGCTCGGCTGGTCGCCGCCGGTGAGCGTCGACGAGTCGCTTGCACGCACAGTGAGCTGGTATTTGCAGGAGTCCAGGCGTGGCAACTGAGGCCCTCTTCATCGGCATCGGCGCGCTGGTCCTGTCGCTGCTGCTGACCGGGTGGGTGCGCCGCGTCGCCTTGTCCATGCAGGTGCTCGACGTGCCGAATGCGCGCAGCTCGCATGCCACTCCGACTCCGCGTGGCGGTGGCCTGGCAATCGCGTTGGTCAGCAGTGCCGGCTTCGTCGCTGTGTATGCAGTCGGCGCCCTGTCCACAGATCTGCTGATCGCGCTGCTCGGGGGAGGGGCCGCGGTCGCGCTCGTCGGCGCCATCGACGATCGCCGTCACGTCCCTTCGTACGTGAGGCTCGCGGTGCACTTCGCCGCTGCCATCTGGGCACTGGCCTGGCTCGGCCCGCCTGTGTTCGGCTCAGGCGAGCACGCGCTGGCCTGGCGCGTGCTGAGCTACGTCGTCAGCGCGCTGGCGATCGTCTGGACGCTGAATCTCTTCAATTTCATGGACGGTATCGACGGCATCGCAGCCTCCGAAGCCGTGTTCGTTGCGTGGGGAGCCGCGGCGCTGGCAGTGCTCGGTTTGCTCCCGAGCGACGTCGCCATGGCGAGCTTCGTGCTGGGTGCGGCGTGCTGCGGATTTCTCTGCTGGAATTGGCCGCCGGCGCGGATCTTCATGGGCGACGTCGGCAGCGGCTTTCTGGGATTCGTGCTGGCCGTGCTCGCACTGGCGGCCGCTCGCGACAATGCGACGGCATCGGCTGCATGGCTGCTATTGGGCGGAGTGTTTTTCGTCGACGCGAGCGTGACACTGCTGCGCCGGCTCATTCGCCGCGAACGGCTGGATCAGGCCCATCGCACGCACGCATATCAATGGCTGACGCGCCGCTGGAACAGTCATCGCCGCGTGACGCTGGCCGTGCTCGCCGTGAACGTGTCGTGGTTGCTGCCGGCGGCTGCGCTCGCGAGCCGGAATCCGCATCTGGCCGTGTGGATCGTGCTCGCGGCATTCCTGCCCCTGATCCTCATTGCACTGTGGGCCGGCGCGGGGCAGCCGGAGGTGAGCGCCGGATCGTGAGTGCGCACTGACAGCGAATTCAGTTGCGCTTCAGTTGGGGCCAGCAGAATGCCGGGTCGGCACGGCTTCACACCCCTTGCATGTCTGTAAACGCAGTCAGTGCATTTGGGACAGAGTTCTGGGAGAATGCCCGCCCGTTCAGCAGGTTCGATCCGGCTGTTACGAAGCCACAGAAAGATGGACGAGAAGCCACCTAAAGATGGACGATCGAAGGGAACGTGGTGTGAGCCCGCGCAGTTGTCCCTCCGAACAAAGGTATAAGGAGCAGTTGCGTGACGGAATCCATGCCCAAGTGGATTGAACGGTTCGCAAACAGACTTGCCCACCTTCCCCGCTCGCAGAAGCGCCTCCTGATGCTTGCAGCGGACGTGGTCGGGTTGCCTCTCGTTTTGTGGACCGCCCTCACGCTGCGCTTCGGTACGGTCCATCACTACATCGCCGGCACGGAATGGATCTACGCGATCGCGGTGTTCACCAGCGTTCCGGTGTTCGTGCGTCTCGGCCTGTATCGTGCCGTCATCCGTTTTCTCGGCCCGAAGGCGATCTTCGCAGTGCTGTCCGGCGTCACCTGCTCGGTGGTGCTGCTGACGGCGATCCTGCTGGTGTGGCCGCATCGCTCGGTCCCGGTTTCCACGATTCCGATCTACTGGGCGTTCGCGCTGCTGTTCGTCGGCGGCAGCCGCTTCATAGTCCGGGGTCTGCTCAATTTCCGCTGGTCGAACGGCACGCAGCGCGTGGTCATCTACGGCGCCGGCGGTGCCGGCGTGCAACTCGCCACCGGGCTGGCGCGCAGCGGGCGTTTTCACCCGATCGCGTTCATCGACGACAGCAAGTCGCTCCAGGGCAGCACCATCAACGGCCTCGAGGTGTTTGCCGCGGACGAGTTGTCGAACCTGGTGCGCGACGAAGGCGTCGCCGCCGTGTTCCTGGCGCTGCCTTCGCAGACCCGCCGCCGCCGGCAGGAAATCCTCAAGGCGATCGAGCCGCTGAACCTGCTGGTCCAGACGGTTCCCGATTACTCCGACATTCTCGCCGGGCACGCGCGGGTCGAAGACGTGCGCGACGTCGACGCCGGCGACCTGCTGGGGCGCGACCCGGTGCCGCCGAACGCGCGGCTGCTGGACGCTTGTATCCACAGCAAAGTCGTCATGGTGACGGGCGCGGGCGGCTCGATCGGTTCCGAGCTGTGCCGCCAGATCATCCGCCTGCGGCCGGCCCAGCTGCTGCTGTTCGAGATGTCCGAGCTCGCGCTGTACAACATCGATCGCGAGCTGCGGATCCTGATCGCGTCCGAGGGACTGGCCGTCGATGTCGTGCCGCTGCTCGGCGACGCGCATCACAAGCACCGTGTGCGCGAAATCCTGCAGACCTACGGCGTGCAGACGATCTATCACGCGGCCGCCTACAAGCACGTGCCGATCGTCGAGCAGAACGTCGTCGAGGGCATCTACAACAACATCTTCAGCACCTGGAATGCCGCGGAAGCGGCGCTCGAGTCGCGCGTCGAGACGTTCGTGCTGATTTCCACCGACAAGGCCGTCAACCCGACCAACGTCATGGGCGCGACCAAGCGCTTTGCCGAGATCGTGCTGCAGGGCCTGCAGGCGCGCGGCTCGCATACGCGCTTCTGCATGGTGCGCTTCGGCAACGTGCTCGAGTCGTCGGGCTCGGTCGTGCCGCTGTTCCGTGAGCAAATCCGCAAGGGCGGCCCGGTTACGGTCACGCACAAGGACGTCATCCGCTACTTCATGACGATCCCGGAAGCCGCGCAGCTCGTGCTGCAGGCGGCGTCGATGGGCAAGGGCGGCGACGTGTTCGTGCTGGACATGGGCAAGCCGGTGCGCATCGCCGACCTCGCCAAGCGCATGATCAGCCTGATGGGTCTGACGGTGCGCGACGACGACAGTCCCGATGGCGACATCGAGATCGTGTATACCGGCTTGCGGCCGGCCGAGAAGCTGTTCGAAGAGCTGCTGATCGGCAACAACGTCACCGGCACCGAGCATTCGATGATCATGCGGGCCATGGAGCACTCGCTGCCGTGGACGCAGGTTCAACAGGTGCTCGACGAGCTGTCCGGGGCGCTGACCCGGTTCGATTGCGTCCGCGCTCGCCAGCTGCTGATGCAGACCGTGGCGGAGTACCGCCCGACGGGCGATATCCAGGACCTGGTTTGGAGCCGCAAGGCGGCCCTGGCCCACGCGGAGCTCAAGAACGTAACGGCTTTGCAGACCCGGCGTGCGCGCCACGCGCCGCCGTCCTCCCCGTCGTCGACCCAGCACTAGGGTCACGGCCCGTCGGGCTTTCGTTCCTTTACTCCGGGCTTGGCCGTCGGCTAAGCTCCGGGCCCTTTTTTCTTTCCGACCAGCAAGTTAGACCATGCGCCTCACGATCTTCGGTTCCGGCTACGTGGGCCTGGTGACGGGCGCGTGTTTCGCCGAAGTCGGCAACAACGTCCTGTGCGTCGACGTCGACGAGCGCAAGGTCGAGATGCTGAAGAGGGGCGAGTCGCCCATCTACGAGCCCGGCCTCGACGACCTGCTGAAGCGGAACCTGGCGGCCGGAAGGCTGACCTTCACGACGGATGCGGTCGAGGGCGTCCGGCACGGCCTGTTCCAGTTCATCGCGGTCGGCACGCCGCCCGACGACGACGGCTCGGCCGATCTCAAGTACGTGCTCAGCGTTGCCGAAGCGATCGGCCGCAATCTCGGCGAGTATCGCGCGATCGTCACCAAGTCGACCGTGCCGGTCGGCACAGCCGACAAGGTCCGCGCGCAGATCGACAGCACGCTCAAGGAGCGGGGCGCGCACATCGAGTTCGACGTGGTGTCGAATCCGGAATTCCTGAAGGAGGGCGCGGCAATCGCCGACTTCATGAAGCCGGACCGCATCATCGTCGGCACCGACAATCCGCGCACCGCCGAGCTGCTCAAGGCGCTCTACGATCCGTTCACGCGCAGCCGCGAGCGCATGATCGTGATGGACGTGCGCTCCGCAGAGCTGACGAAGTACGCGGCCAACGCGATGCTTGCGACCAAGATCAGCTTCATGAACGAGCTGGCGAACGTCGCCGAGCGCATGGGCGCGGACATCGAGAAAGTGCGCCTCGGCATCGGCTCCGATCCGCGCATCGGCTATCACTTCATTTATCCAGGCTGCGGCTACGGCGGGTCGTGCTTTCCGAAGGACGTACAGGCGCTGGCACGCAGCGCCGGCGAGCATGCGTTCGAGGCGAAGCTGCTGAACGCGGTCGAGGCCGTCAACAATCGTCAGAAGTCCGTGCTGCTCGACAAGCTCGAGCGCCATTTCGGCGGCAAGCTTGCCGGCAAGACGATCGCGCTGTGGGGTCTCGCGTTCAAGCCGAACACCGACGACATGCGCGAAGCGCCGAGCCGCACGCTGATCGAAGGGCTGTGGGCCGCGGGCGCCAAGGTGCGCGCGTACGATCCGGTTGCCAACGAGGAAGCGCAGCGCATCTACGGACAGCGTCCCGACCTGACGCTGGTCGGCAGCTCGACCGAGGCGCTGCGCGGCGCGGACGCGCTGGCGATCGTCACCGAGTGGCAGGAATTCCGCAGCCCCGACTTCGACACCATCAAGGCCGAGCTGAAGCAGCCGGCCATTTTCGATGGCCGCAACCTGTATGATCCGGGCTTTGTCAGGCGGTTCGGGCTGAAATATTACGCAATCGGGCGGGGCGATAGCCTATGTTGATTCCGGTTGTTCTCTCGGGCGGTTCGGGCACGCGGCTGTGGCCGCTGTCACGCGAGCTCTATCCCAAACAGCTCCTGCCGCTCGTCGGCAAAGGCACGATGTTGCAGGAGACGCTCACGCGCCTCACCGACGTGCCGGATGTCGGCGCCCCACTGGTGGTGTGCAACGAGAGTCATCGCTTCCTCGTCGCCGAACAGCTGCTCGAGCTCGGTACGCAGGCACAGGGTATTCTCCTCGAACCTGTTGGACGCAACACCGCGCCGGCGGTGGCGGTTGCTGCCATGGCGGCAGTCGCGAACTCGCCCGGCGACAAGACGCATGTCGATCCGGTGCTGCTGATCCTGCCGGCGGATCACGTGATCCGCGACGTGCGGGCGTTCCAGGCGGCAGTCGCGATCGGTCGCAAGGCGGCGCAGGAAGGCAAGCTCGTCACGTTCGGCGTCGTTCCGACCAAGCCCGAAACGGGATACGGCTACATCCGTCGCAAAGAGGGCGCCGCGGGCGCCGTCGCGTTTCCGATCGCACAGTTCGTCGAGAAGCCCGACCATGCCACCGCGCAGCGCTACGTGGAATCGGGCGAGTACTTCTGGAACAGCGGCATGTTCATGTTCCGCGCCAGCGCGGTGCTCGACGAGATGCGCCGGCTGGCGCCGGCGATCTACGACGCGTGCGCACAGGCTTACACCGCGGCCAAGCGCGATCTCGACTTCACGCGGCTGCCCGCCAAGGAATTCGGCGCGTGCCCGAGCGATTCCTTCGACTACGCGGTGATGGAAAAGACGCAGCACGGCGTGGTCGTGCCGCTCGATGCCGGCTGGAGCGACGTCGGCTCGTGGTCCGCGCTGCACGAAGCGATCGCGGGCGACGAATCGGGCAACGTGCGGATCGGCGACGTGCTGACGGTCGGCTCCAAGGATTGCTACCTGCAGTCCACCAGCCGGCTGGTGGCGGCCGTCGGGCTCGAGGATCACGTCGTCGTCGAAACCAAGGACGCCGTGCTGGTCGCGCCGAAGGGCCGCGTGCAGGACGTCAAGGAACTGGTGACGCTGCTGAAAAAGCAGGGGCGCTATGAAACTTCCCTGCATCGCGAAGTGTTTCGGCCGTGGGGCAGCTACGACAGCATCGACCACGGCGATCGCTTCCAGGTGAAGCGCCTGACGGTCAAGCCCGGTGCCTCGATGTCGCTGCAGCTGCATCACCACCGCGCCGAGCACTGGATCGTAGTCGCCGGCACCGCGCGCATCACGCGGGGCGAGGAGACGTTCCTGCTCGAGGAGAATCAGTCGACTTACATTCCGCTCGGCACGAAGCACCGCATCGAGAACCCGGGCAAGATCATGCTGCACATCATCGAGGTGCAGTCGGGCACGTATCTCGGCGAGGACGACATCGTGCGTTTCGAGGACCGCTACGGCCGCGAAGGCCAAACCGGCTGAACACGACAGGTTGAACATGGCAGCGATCACCGGCTTCAAGGCTTACGACTACCGCGGCCGCATTCCAGGCGAGCTGAATCCGGACGTTGCCTATCGCATCGGCCGCGCCTACGCGGAATTCCTCAAACCGAAGCGCGTCGTGGTCGGCCGCGACATCCGCCAGTCGAGCAACGAGCTGTGTACTGCGCTGACGCGCGGTCTCAACGATTCCGGCGTGGATGTGTACGACATCGGTCTGTGCGGCACGGAGGTCGTGTACTTCGCGACTTTCAACGAAGGCATGGACGGCGGCGTGATGGTGACCGCGAGCCACAATCCGCCGGACTACAACGGCATGAAATTCGTGCGCCAGCAGTCGCGGCCCATCAGCGGCGACACCGGGCTGAAGGACATCCAGCGCATCGCCGAAGCCGATCAGTACTCGCGCGCGGCGCAGCCCGGCAAGCGACACGAGCTCGACGTGCGGGGCAAGTACATCGAGCACCTGCTGTCGTACCTGGATCGCTCGAAGCTCAACAAGCTGAAGATCGTGGTCAACGCCGGCAATGGCGGCGCCGGGCTGGTCGTCGATCAGCTCGAGCCGCACCTGCCGTTCGAGTTCGTCAAGATCAATCATGCGCCGGACGGCACGTTTCCGAACGGCGTACCGAACCCGATGCTGGAAGCGAACCGTGTCGCGACGATCGAAGCGATCCGCAAGCATCGCGCCGATTGCGGCGTCGCCTGGGACGGCGACTACGATCGCTGCTTCCTGTTCGACGAGAGCGGCGCGTTCATCGAGGGCTACTACATCGTCGGCCTGCTCGCCTCGATGTTCCTGAAGCGCGAGCAGGGCGCGCGCATCGTGCACGATCCGCGGCTGACGTGGGCGACGCTCGATATGGTCCAGTCGCTCGGCGGCAAGGCGGTCATGTCCAAGTCGGGTCACGCGTTCATGAAGGACGTGATGCGCGATGCGGACGCGATCTACGGCGGCGAGATGAGCGCGCACCATTACTTCCGCCGCTTCGGCTATTGCGACAGCGGGCAGATTCCGTGGTTGCTGGTCACGCAATTGATGTGCGAGTCCGGCAAGAAACTCTCGGAGCTGGTCGGCGAGCGCATCGCGCGCTTTCCGGCGAGCGGCGAGATCAATCGCAAGGTCGCGGACTCGAAGGCGACCATCAAGCGTGTGCAGGAGCACTACCAGCCCCGCGCGCGGGCGGTCGATTTCACCGACGGCGTTTCCATGGAATTCGACCGCTGGCGCTTCAACCTGCGCAGCTCGAATACCGAGCCGCTGATCCGGCTCAACGTCGAGAGTCGCGGGGACGAAGCGCTGATGCGCGAGCGCACCGCCGAACTGTTGAAGATGATCGGCGGCGAAGAAGCTCACTAGTCCGCACTACGCATATACCCCTAAATATCGGCGTCCTGGCTGTATGCAGCGCCTCGCCTGCCGACAATCGCGGGCTTTTCCGGCTTGCTGCGCGTCCGCTGTTACGAGACGATCCGCGCGGTAGCTACCGCCCACGGCGAAGGGAGCCGGCGGCTACCGGCGGGGGATTCATCGAGATTCGACCACGGGGGCGGCGTGCGCGCGACGCGTGCACGAGGTACTACTGCAACCCGATGGATGCCCGCTGCAAGCTTCACCACTGCAAGAGGCAGGCCCAGGGGGGGCAATGAGCGAGCGCTATATTCTGCTGGTCGAGGACAACCCGGACGACGAAGAGCTGACGCTGCTCAGCCTGCGCAAGAACAGCCTCGCCCACGACATCGTGGTGGTGCGCGACGGCGTCGAAGCGATCGAATTCCTGTTCGGCACCGGCCAGTACGCGCACCGCGACGTTTCGCACGTGCCCACGGTGATCCTGCTGGATCTCAAGCTGCCGAAGCTCGATGGGCTGGGTGTGCTCAAGCGGCTGCGCGCGGACGAGCGGACGCGCACCCTGCCGGTCGTGGTGCTCACTTCGTCGAGCCAGGATGCCGACGTGATCGCCAGCTACAACCTCGGCGCCAACAGCTACGTGCGCAAGCCGGTCGAGTTCGGCGCGTTCGTAGAGGCCGTCAGCAGCCTCGGCCTGTACTGGGTGCTCCTCAACCGTCCGCCGCCCCTGCACGCCGCCTGATTGGGCGCGCGTTGACCGACCCCGCGCTGCTCCCTAAACTACGCCCCCTTTGCGGGCCGGCGGACAGTCGATTTGGGCGGTTAGCTCAGCGGTAGAGCACTGCTTTCACACGGCAGGGGTCGCAGGTTCAATCCCTGCACCGCCCACCACCTTCAACACTCTCTCTTCATGTCCATCCGTACCCGCTTCGCGCCCAGCCCGACCGGACTTCTGCACATCGGCGGAGTGCGCACCGCCTTGTTCTCATGGCTGTACGCGCGCCGTCACGGCGGCGTGTTCATCCTGCGCATCGAGGACACCGATCGCGAGCGCTCCACCGAGGAAGCGACGCAGGTCATTCTCGACGGTATGCAGTGGCTGGGGCTGAACCACGACGAAGGTCCGTTCTACCAGACGCGGCGCATGGATCGGTATCGCGAGGTGCTCGCGCAGTTCCTCGAGGCGGGCCACGCGTACCGCTGTTACTGCACCAGGGAAGAGCTGGAGGAAATGCGCAACCGGCAGACCGCGGCGAAGCTGAAGCCGCGTTACGACGGCACGTGCAGGAACCGCCGGGAGCCGCGTGCCGGCGTCGATCCGGTGGTGCGATTCAAGAATCCGATCGACGGCCCGGTCGTGGTCGAAGACGTGATCCACGGCAACGTGGTGTTCGATAACGCCGAGCTCGACGACCTGATCATCGCGCGCTCCGACGGCACGCCGACGTACAACTTCTGCGTCGTCGTCGACGACATGGACATGAAGGTGACACACGTCATCCGCGGCGACGATCACCTCAACAACACGCCGCGGCAGATCAACTTGCTGCGCGCACTCGGTGCCACGCTGCCCGTGTATGCGCACGTGCCAATGATCCTCGGCGCCGACGGCGCGAAGCTCTCCAAGCGACACGGCGCGGTGAGCGTGTTGCAGTATCGCGAGGAGGGCTACCTCCCTGAGGCGCTGCTCAACTACCTGGTGCGGCTCGGCTGGTCGCACGGCGACCAGGAAGTCTTCTCGATGGAGGAGATGCAGCAATTCTTCGACATCAGCGCCGTCAACAAGGCGGCGTCGGCGTTCAATCCCGACAAGCTGCTGTGGCTCAATCAGCAGCACATCATGCGTGCGCAGCCGGAACGCCTCGCCGAGTACCTCAAGCCGCAGCTCGCGGCGCTCGGCGTTGCCGTCACCGACGAGCGCACGCTCATTGGCGTGGTGAAGGTGCAGCGGGAGCGTGCCAAGACGCTGCGCGAAATGGCGCAGAACAGCCTGTATTTCTTTCGCGACTTCAGCGACTACGACGAGAAGGCCGCAAAGAAGATTCTCACGCCGGAGAGCATGGCGCCGTTGCGCTCGGTTCGCGACAAGCTCTCCGCGCTCGATGAGTGGACTGCTGCGGGCGCTCACGAAGCAGTGAATCAGACCGCTACGGAGCTCGGCGTCGGCATGGGCAAGGTGGCGCAGCCCGTGCGCGTCGCAGTTGTCGGCACATCCGTATCGCCGCCGATCGACGTAACGCTCGAAGTGCTCGGGCGCCAGCGAACCCTGGCGCGCCTGCAGCTCGCGCTCGACTACGCGGCACGCCAATAGATTGGACCAATGGCCGTGGACGCGACTCGGATCACGGACTCACATAGCAGCTGGACAAGAAGATGAGGGCCGCCGTGCCTGCCGGCGGCTTGGAGCAGCGATGACTTGCAAGATTCACCTGATCGCCGCGGCGCGCCCGAATTTCATGAAGGTGGCGCCGCTGTATCACGCGCTCGTTACACAGAGCTGGTGCGAGACCCGCATCGTGCACACCGGCCAGCACTACGACGCGAACATGTCGGACGCATTCTTTCGCGACCTGCGCCTGCCCACGCCGCACTTCCACCTGGAAGTCGGCAGCGGCTCGCACGCCCAGCAGACCGCCGGGGTGATGACCGCGTACGAGAAGGTGTGCGAGCAGGACCGGCCGGACTGGACCGTCGTCGTCGGTGACGTGAACTCCACGGCGGCCTGCGCGATGGTCGCGGCCAAGATGTGGATCTCGGTCGTGCACCTGGAGGCGGGTCTGCGCAGCCGCGACCGGCGCATGCCGGAGGAAATCAACCGGCTGGTGACGGACGCGATCTCGGACGTGCTGTGGACGCCGTCGCCGGACGCCGACGAGAACCTGCTGCGCGAAGGCGTGCCGGCCGAGCGCATCGATCGCGTCGGCAACATCATGATCGACTCGTACGAGATGATGCGGCCGCAGATCGAAGCCGACGCCGGGCCGACGAAATTCGCGTTGCAGCCCGGCGGCTACGCCGTCGTCACCCTGCACCGGCCGTCCAACGTCGACGACGCGCGCACGCTCGGCAACCTCATGCAGCAGATGCTCGCGATCTCGACGCGCCTGCCGCTGCTGTTCTCCGTGCATCCGCGCACGCGCAAGAAGCTGGAAGAGTTCAAGCTCTGGCCGGCGTTGCAGGCGGCCGCCGGCATCCGGCTCACCGAACCGCTCGGGTACGTCGAGTTCATGGCGCTGGTGAAGGCCGCGCGCGCGGTGGTGACCGATTCAGGCGGCGTCCAGGAAGAGTCCACCTATCTCGGCATCCCGTGCCTCACGCTGCGCGAGAACACCGAGCGTCCGATCACTGTGACGCAGGGAACCAACCGGCTCGTTCCGGCCAACGAGCTGTCGCAGAGCCTCGATGTCGTGCTCGCGGGACGCTGGCCGAAGGGCTCGCGCCCTGATCGCTGGGACGGCCAGGCGGCGCAGCGCTGCGTGGCCGCCTTGCAGCGGCGGCACCTGAGCAAGCCTGTTTCTTGACACTGTGGAGTCGCTTCCATACATTGCGCGCCTCTCAACGTGGGGCTATAGCTCAGCTGGGAGAGCGCTTGCATGGCATGCAAGAGGTCGGCGGTTCGATCCCGCCTAGCTCCACCAAAGTCCCGCGGCTCGGCCCACCGTTCGCAGTGCGTCCCCATCGTCTAGAGGCCTAGGACATCGCCCTTTCACGGCGGTAACTGGGGTTCGAATCCCCATGGGGACGCCATTTCCTTCCTGCCTTTCCTCATGCACGGAGTGTCGCGGGTTACATAACCGATGTACTCTTTGCGACCGAAGCGCCTGGGGGCAAGGGTTGTCACGCTGTCGGTGCTTCGCGACGCGGTCTCGCGTCGTTGCAGATCAATCAGTTGCGTGCACGAGTTCACGTTCCGGGACGCACAGGTGTTTCCGAACCGCGACTCCGCGCTGCACTATCACCGGCTCCGTCTCGGTCGTGAGGGTAATAAGCTCATGCTGCTGAAGGTATTCTTACCACCTGGCACGGAACTTGTGTGTGCATAGAAATATGAAACACAGCACACTCAAGTCGGTCAGGACTTCCTCGCTGGCGACCTTCGCTCTGGTCGCGCTCGCAGGATGCGGTGGTGGTGGCGATGGCGAGAAAGCCTCGGCGCCCGCAACAGGTGCCAACACGGCGCCGACGATAACGGGCTCGCCGAGCACGACTGCAGTCGTGGGTCAGGCGTACAGCTTCCAGCCGACGGCGAACGACGCTGACGGCGACACGCTCACGTTCTCCGTGGCCGGTCTGCCCGGCTGGGCCAGCTTCAACCAGGGTACCGGCCGGATCACCGGCACGCCCACTGCGGCAGACGTCGCGACCTTCTCGAACATCCGCGTCACCGTGTCCGACGGCAGGGGCGGCTCGGCTGCCACTGCGATGTTCAATATCACGGTCGCGTCAGTCGGCAACGCCAGTGTGTCGCTGTCGTGGACGCCGCCGACCGAGAACGAAGACGGCAGCCAGCTGGCGGATCTCGCCGGGTACGAAGTGCTCTTCGGTCGCGACGCGAACGCGCTCGACCAGTCGCGCCAGATCACGAATCCTTCGATCAACACCTTCGTCGTCGACAACCTGAGCGCCGGAACCTGGTTCTTCGCCGTGCGCTCGATCAACCGATCGGGGGTCAGCAGCCAGGTGTCGAACGTCGCCAGCAAGATCATCAGCTGAGACTTCCCCGCCGACCCCCGCGGGACTGAAGCGGCTGCACCGTCAGGTGCCGCCGCTTTCTTCGCTCATGTGCGACTGGCAATAGTTCTCGATGCCGATGCGCTCGATCAGACTGAGCTGCGTCTCCAGCCAGTCGATGTGCTCTTCTTCCGATTTCAGGATGTCCTCGAACAGCTCGCGCGACACGTAGTCGCCCGCAGCCTCGCAATCCGCGATCGCCTTGCGCAGCTCCGGATGCCCCTGCAGCTCCAGCTTCAGGTCGCACTCCAGCACCTCGCGCACGTTCTCACCGATCAGCAGCTTCCCCAGGTCCTGCAGGTTCGGCAGGCCTTCCAGAAACAGGATGCGCTTGATCAGCCGATCCGCATGCTTCATCTCGTCCAGCGATTCCTTGTACGTGTACTCGCCGAGCTCGCCGAGGCCCCAGTTGTCGTACATGCGGGCGTGGAGGAAGTACTGGTTGATCGCCGTCAGTTCGTTCCTGAGGATCGTGTTGAGGTGACGCAGGACGATCGGGTTACCTTGCATGGCGCGGACTCCGGGCAGCAGACGACGCGCGATCTTGGCGAGCGCGCTCGAAACAGGCAACTGATGATCGAAAGACAGACCGCCGGACGGCAGTGCGCAGGCGTCAGGCTGCGACGGGGCGTGCAGCGGACTCGAGGTAGGAGTCGATGACCTCTTGCGCCGAGTCCTCGCAGCGGCCGCAGCAGCTCGCCACCGGCAGGTAGGTCTGCACTTCGGTCAGCGACTCCGCGCCGCGTTCCACGGCTTCGCGGATCTGGCGGTCACTGATGGCATGGCAGACGCAGACGTACATTTGCTGGGCTCTTCGCAGGTCGACTAGGCTGGGGAGCATGTAAATACAAATGCGAATGATTGTCAATTAGTCGATCGAGACTTTGAGCGATCCGCCCCATTCAGGGTTTGGACTATTTAACAGTAATCGTTGTGACTGCCTTCACGGGGCTGCCGCAGCAAAGTCTCTAGACTTTCGGCCTCTGGCAGGAGGGGGTTCCTGTCTTGCTCAATTGACGTCCGGCCAGCTTGGAGCCGTCCCGGCGGCCTTGCGTACCCGATTGCCACACCGGAAAGCGACCTGACGACCTCGTGACCATTCGGATCTTTCAGCACTACTGGCAGCTCCCGCTGGCGCTCCTGGCGACCCTGGAAGGTGCAATCTTCCTGGCGGCAATGCACTACACGGTGCCGTTCACGTTGAGCGGTCCCGTACTGCCGTCGCAGCATCCCGCACCCTGGGTTCCGCACAGCCTGCTGTTCGCCGGAGTCATGTTCGTGAGCATGGCCGCGATGGGCCTGTACAACTCGCGGCAGCGCGCGCGGCTCGCGGGACTCTTGTCGCGCGTAGCCGCGAGCATGCTCGGCGGCGCGATGGTGATCGCCGTCATCGCTTACCTGTTGCCGGCGCTGGGCATCGAGCGCGGCGCGCTGTTGCTCAGCACGCTCGTTTCGTTCGGCGCCATCGCAGTCGTACGCATCCTGTTCGACTTCATCGTCGATGAGGACGTCTTCAAGCGCCGCGTGCTCGTGTACGGCGCGGGTCGTCGCGCAGGGAGCATCGTGCGGCTGCGCCGCCGCTCCGACCGCCGTGGTTTCGTGATCGTCGGCTACGTGGCGGCTGAGGGCGACGAAGTCTCGGCGCTGCGCGATCACGAACACCTGATGCGCACGGACCAGGATCTGCTGAGCTGCTGCCAGGCGCAGCGCATCGACGAGATCGTCGTGGCGATGGACGATCGCCGCCGCCGCTTCCCGATGGACCAGCTCCTCGAGTGCCGCCTCGAAGGCGTGGAGATCAACGACCTGGTGACCTTCCTCGAGCGCGAGACCGGCAAGGTCCGCCTCGACATTCTCAATCCGAGCTGGATGATCTTCGCTGAAGGCTTCCGGCAGGGGCGCGCCCAGAGCGTGCTCGAACGGCTGTTCGACATCGTGGCGAGCTTCGTCATGCTCACGATCACCGCGCCGGTCATGCTGCTGACGGCCGTGGCCATCAAGCTCAGCGACGGCTGGCGCTCGACGATCTTCTATCGCCAGGTGCGCGTCGGTCAGTATGGAAAGCCCTTCAAGCTGCTCAAGTTCCGCAGCATGCGCGAGGACGCGGAGCGCGAGGGCAAGGCGCAGTGGGCCCAGAAGAATGACAGTCGCATCACGCGCATCGGCTCGTTCATCCGGATGACGCGCATCGACGAGCTGCCGCAGATCCTCAACGTACTGCGCGGCGAGATGAGCTTCGTCGGCCCGCGCCCGGAGCGGCCGGAGTTCGTCGAGCAGCTCAACGAAACGATTCCGTACTATCGCGAACGGCATTCGATCAAGCCGGGCATCACGGGCTGGGCGCAGCTGTGCTACCCGTACGGCTCATCGGAGCAGGACGCGATGGAGAAGCTTCAGTACGATCTGTACTACGTCAAGAACCACAGCCTGATCTTCTACATCGCAATCCTGGTGCAGACGGTCGAGGTCATCGTCTGGGGCAAGGGAGCTCGGTGAAGGGGACTGGACGGACGCGCAAGGGGAAACGATGAACATCGTGGGCGCGATCGGCTACGGCATCGCCGCTGCGGCATTCATGCTGCTGGCCGTCCTCATGATGGTGAGCTGGCGCGGCGGCCGCCAGGGCATTTACGTCATCACCGCCAGTGCCATCACCGGTGGCTGGGCGTTGCTGCTCGCGGTCGAGGCGTTCGTCGGCCGCGCGCCGATTCTGCCGCTGTACCTCTCCGAGACCCTGCGCAATGGCGCCTGGCTGTTCGCGTTGTGCTCTATCGCGGGCAGCAAAGCACCACGCGGGCTGATGCTTCTCGCGCGAGCGACGCCGGTGCTCGCGCTGCTGGCGCCGCCCGTGCTCGGCGCGCTGGAGCGCAACGGCGTCCAAGTCGTGCCGCCGGAGCTGCTGCTGTCGCGCATGGGGCTCGCGACCTCGCTGCTGGGACTCGTTCTGCTGGAGCAGATCTATCGCAATTCCAGCGAGGTCGCGCGCGATTCGCTGAAGTACCTCGTGTGCGGTGTCGGCGCGCTGTTCACCTACGACCTGTTCCTGTACTCGCAGGCCGAGCTGTTGCGGGCAATCGTCGCGGATGCATGGAACGCGCGCGGCGCCATCATTGCGTTTGCCGCCCCGTTGATCGCAGTCGCGGTACAACGCGAGCCGCAGTGGTCGTTGGACGTCTTCGTCTCGCGCCAGGCGGTGTTCTACACGACGACGTTCATGGGTGTGGGCGCGTATCTGCTGCTGATGGCTGCTGGCGGCTACTACGTGCGTCAGTTCGGCGGCAACTGGGGTCGCCTCGGTCAGATCGTGTTCTTCGGCGGTGCACTGCTGCTGCTCGTGCTGCTGGTGGGCTCTTCCGTTCTGCGCCGGCGCGCGCGCGTGTTCCTCAGCAAGCACTTCTACCGCAACAAGTACGACTACCGAGTGGAATGGCTGCGGTTCATCAGCACGCTGTCGTCCGGCCACGATGCCGACGTGCGGCGCACTGCAATCGGCGCGATCGCGCAGATCTTTTCGAGCCCGGCCGGCATCCTGTGGCTCGCCGACGAAGCGTCGGGGCGCTTCGTGCCGGTCGCGGCGTGGCCGGGCAAGCTGGAGGAGATCGCCGAAATCGAGGCGCTGCCGGCGAATGCCGACCTGCCCGCGTTTCTGGCGCGCACGCAATGGATCGTGGACCTGCAGGAACTGGAGCGCGCGCCGGACATGTACGGCAACTTCATGCTGCCGCAGTGGCTGCGCAGCGATCGCAGCTTCCGCATCGTGTCACCGCTCCTGCAGCTCGATCGCCTGATGGGCTTCGTGCTGCTGTACGACCCGCCGCCGCCGTTCGAGCTCACGTACGAGGATCGCGACCTGCTCAAGACCGTCGGCCGGCACGTCGCGACGCAAATCGCGCAGCAGGAAGCCGACCGCAAGCTCACCGAGAGCCGCCAGTTCGAGGCCTACAACCGGCTGACAGCTTTCATGATGCACGACCTGAAGAACTCCGCGGCGCAGCTCCGGCTCATCGTCGACAACTACGAGCGTCACAAGCGCAACCCCGAATTCATCGACGACGCGATCGGCACGATCGGCAACGCAGTGGAGCGCATGACGCGCCTGATCGATCAGCTGCGCGGCTCGACCGCACCGGAGCGACTGGCGCGGGTGAACCTCGCCGATCTGGCGCGCGAGGCGGTCAGCCGCTGCTCTACGCGGCAGCCGCGGCCGGTCCTGCAGGGCTCCGACACGGCGCTGGTGCAGGCCAATCCCGAGCGGTTGACGACGGTTATCGAGCACGTCATCCGCAACGCGCAGGACGCGACCCGGGCCGATGGGTCTGTCAGCGTCGCGCTGACGAATCGCGGCGGCCAGGTCCAGCTCGTAGTGAGCGACACCGGCCAGGGGATGGACGCCGAATTCGTGCGCGACCGGCTGTTCCGGCCGTTCGACAGCACCAAGGGGGCGAAGGGGATGGGCATCGGTGCCTACCAGGTGCGCGAGTACATCCAGCGCCTGGAGGGAAGCGTGGAAGTGCAGAGTAGTCCCGGACAGGGCACACGCTTCACGATTAGCATGCCCGTTTGCGGACCGGCGCTCGCCGAGCCCCTGGTGGCCGGTGCCACCAGCCCGGTCTGACAGAAGAACCGAATGGGGATCACCGATGAGTGAAGAAAAGCCGAGGCTGCTGATCGTCGAGGACGACCTGGGCCTGCAGAAGCAGCTCAAGTGGTGTTTCGACGAGCACGAGGTGCTGTTCAGCGCGACCCGCAGCGAAGCGCTGGCGCAGTTGCGCCGTTTCGAGCCGCCGGTGGTCCTGCAGGACCTCGGCTTGCCGCCCGATCCCGAAGGGGTCAGCGAAGGCATGGCGACGCTCAAGGAGATCGTCAGCATCGCGCCGGCGACCAAGGTCATCGTCGTGACGGGCAACCACGACCGCGACAGCGCGTTGCGCGCGGTTTCGCTCGGCGCGTACGACTTCTATCAGAAGCCGGTCGATACCGACGTGCTGCGCCTGATCGTGCAGCGCGCTTTCCACATCTCTGCGCTCGAAGAAGAGATCCGCACGCTGCGCGAAGCGCAGCTCGACACCCCGTTTCAGGGCCTCATCGCCACCGACGATGCGATGCGCAAGGTGTGCCGCATGATCGAGAAGGTCGCGCCGACCGACGTCTCGGTGCTGGTCCTCGGCGAGAGCGGGACCGGCAAGGAACTGGTCGCACGCGCCGTGCACATGACGAGCAATCGCAAGGCCGGTCGCTTCGTCGCCATCAATTGCGCCGCGATTCCCGAGCAGCTCCTCGAGAGCGAGCTGTTCGGCTACGAGAAGGGTGCCTTCACGGGCGCGGCCAAGCAGACCGTCGGCAAGATCGAGACGGCGGACGGCGGCACGCTGTTCCTCGACGAGATCGGCGACATGCCGCTCGCGTTGCAGGCGAAGCTGCTGCGCTTCCTGCAGGATCGCAAGATCGAGCGCGTCGGCGGGCGCCAGGAAATTTCTGTCGACGTGCGGATCGTCTGTGCCACCAACCGCGACCTGCAGACGCTGATCCGGGAACAGCGGTTCCGTCAGGATCTGTATTTCCGCATCGGCGAAGTGACGATCGAAATTCCGCCGCTGCGCGATCGGCGCGGCGCTGCGACCGTGCTTGCGCACGCCATGATCCGCAAGTTCGGCGGGCCGCCGGGTCGCGGCCGGCGCGGCTTCACGGAGAGCGCACTGGCGGCGCTCGATGCGTATTCATGGCCGGGCAACGTCCGCGAGCTGGAGAACAAGGTGAAATCCGCGCTCATCATGAGCGACGGGCCGCTGATCACTGCGGTGGACCTCGGGCTCGACGAGCGGACGCACGGCGAATCGCTGTTCAACCTGCGCGAGGTGCGCGCACGCGCCGAACGCCAGGTGATCGCACAGGTCCTCGCCATCGTCGACGGCAACATCTCGCGTGCGGCCGAATTGCTCGGCATGACGCGACCGACTCTTTATGACCTCATGGAGCGGCATGGACTGCGCGCTGCCGGGCAGGCGCTGAGCAAGTGAGCGAAGGCGTGGCAGCGCATACGCCTGACACGAGTGCTCTGACGAGCAGCAAGTTAACCCCGACGCCCTCCGGCATCGTATACCTGCTGGTCGTTGTCGCTGTCGCCGCCACCTGGCCGTCGTGGCGTGCGCTCGGTCAACTGTGGGTGGAGTCTGCCGACTATCAGCACGGCTTTGTCGTCTGTGCGGCCTTGCTCTACTGGTTGGTGCGTCTCCGTCCGCAGATAGATACGACGCCGACACGCGCCGTACCTGCCGCACTCCCGGGATTGCTGCTGTTCCTGGGCTGCTGGATCGTTGCCTATCGAGGTAACAGCGAATCGCTGCAGCAGGTATTGCTGCCCGTGCTGCTGCTGGCTGCCACCGTGGCAGCGTTGGGATGGCAGATCGCGCGCGTGCTGCTGCTGCCGTTCGCCAGTCTCTACTTTGCGATTCCGATCTGGGATCAGCTGGTGCCGCTGCTGCAGGGACTGACGACAGTCGTTGTCGAGCAGGCTCTCGCTTTGTTGCAAGTCCCCACCGTCGTGGACGGCAATCACGTCACGATTCCCGAGGGGCAGTTCGTCATCGCCGATGCGTGCAGCGGCAAGCGCTATCTGATCGCGGCAATCGCCTTCGCAGTGATTGGCGGCGCGGCGCGTGGGCTGCGAGCCACGCGCCGCGCGGCTGTCGTTGCGATCGCCATCCTGTTCGCGTTGCTCATCAACTGGATCCGGGTTGCCATCATCATCTACGCCGGCCACGTGTCGAACATGGAGCACTACCTGGTCGCGACCGACCATCTCACCTTTGGCTGGCTGCTGTTCATCCCGCTGCTGGGCGCGGTCACGCTGTGTATTCGTCATTTCGGGCGTGACGTCCCGTCGACTGCACGCATCGAGCAACATCCAACGACGAGGGTCGTATACACCGCGTGGCTGTGGGCCGTTGCCTTGCTCGGTCTGCCGTTGACGCTGACTGCCGCCGACGGTGATGCCGCGCTGAGCATTCCTGCGCTGAAGGAACTGCCGGTCACGACCGGTGCATGGCAGGGTCCGCTTCCGCCGAACGGGCAGTGGCATCCACAATATCGGGCGGTCGCGGCCCAGCATCGCAGCCGCTACGAGGGCATGGACGGCTCGGTCGACGTGTACGTGAACGTCTATGGAGCGCAGCGCCAGGATCGGGAACTGATCTGGGTCCACAACACCGTGGCGCCGGACAGCGAATGGTCCATGCGCGGCGCGCCTGCATCGATCGACAGCCCGCTGGCACTGATCGTTGCCCAGCACGCGACCGGCAGCCGGTGGGTCATCGGACAGATTTATCGTGTGGGCGGGAAGATCACGTCGACGCCCGCGCTGGTCCAGTTGTACTACGGCGCGCTGGCGATCTGGCGGCCGGTGCCGGCCGGCACCGTGGCGCTCGCGTCGGAATGCATTCCCGACTGCGACGCGGCCGCCGAGCGAGTTCTCGGGTTCTGGCGCGACCAGGGACCCGCGCTCACCGCGCTGATCCCGACACGTCTGTAGAGGAGCGATGATGTCAGGACGTCTCATCAACACAGCGGGCCTGGCCATGGTCCTCGTTGCCCTCGCAGGCTGCGACTTCTGGACCAGCACCGACGAACGCATCGCGCGAGCAGCGACGCAGTTGGACGAGACCAACTATCGCTCGGCGATGACCGATCTGAATACAGTGCTGGAGAAAGAGCCGGGCAACGCGCGCGCACGCGGGCTGTTGGCGGACCTGCTGCTTCGACGCGGCGATGCGCCTGCTGCCGACAAGGAATTACAACGCGCCCTCGCGACGAAGCCGGACGACCGTGCGTTGCTCGACCTGCAATACGAAGTGCTGCGCGCGCAAGGCCGGTACGACGACATGGCAGCAGCGTTGGCGAAGGACGAGTCGCTGACGCCGACACGCCGCCTGGTGGTCGGAGCCATCGTCAGCGCAGGTCAGGGGAATCCGCAGCAAGCCGAGGAGCAACTCGCCGAGGCGTTGCGCCTGACGCCGGACGATCCGCAGGCCCTGTTGGAACGTGCAGCTTTGACCTCCGTGCGCGACAGCGGAGCTGCGCTCGAATTGACGCAAGCGATCAAGAGTGCAGGGCGCGAGCAGGCGCTGGCCATGCTGCTGCGCTCGTCGCTGCTGATGGCGCGCGGTCAGCCCGCCGAGGCTCGCGACGCGCTGCAGGAGCTGCGGCAAGCGAACTACAAATTTCTGCGCGTTCCCGAGCAGATGTCGCTGCACATCGCGATGACCGAGGCGAATCTCGCGCTCGGCGATCTCGACAACGCAGCGAAGAGCCTCGCGCCCATGGCCAATGCGGCGCCCGAATCTCTCGCCACTCACTATTTCCGGGCACGCATCGCGTTGATGAAGGGCGATGGCGCGAACGCTGTCGCCGAGAGTCAGCGCGCACTGCGCGTGGCTCCCGATCACGTGCCGTCGCAGCTCCTGCTCGCGGCCGCGCACCTCGCACGAGGTTCGACCGAGCAGGCCGAAGGCTTGCTCACGAAAGTTCTCGCGTCGCACCCTGAGAACGTCGCTGCGAGCAAATTGCTCGCGCAGGTGTACTTGAGCCGTCAACAGCCCGACCGCGCTGCCGGCGTCCTGAATGCCGCGACTGGCGACCCGCAAGTGGATTGGCTGCTCGGGGCGGCGCTGCTGCAGTCGGGTAGCGCCGATGGCATCGCGCATCTCGAGCGCAGCGTTGCGGCGACACCGGACGATATCGCCCGGCGGCTGGATCTTGCGGGCGCTTATATCTCCGCCGGAACGCCGGACAAGGCGCTGCCACTGTTGCAGTCCGTACCGGCGCAATCGCCGTTGGCGCGCCGCGCACGCGCGTTGCAGTTGCTCGCGAGCGTTTCGGGCAAGCCGCCCGAAGAAGCGCGCCGCGAAGTGGACCGTCTGATCGCAGCCAACAGCGATGATGTCGGCGTGCTCAGCGCTGCCGCCACCTGGCTCACGGTGAAGGGTGCCGATGCTCGGGCACGTGAATTGCTCGAACGCATCATGGCACGCGAGCCGAATTCCACGGAGGCACGCATGCTGCTCGCGATGCTCGACGTACGCGCTCGCGACACTACGAACGCGACGCGGCGGCTCACCGAGATCCTGAAGATAGATCCGAAGCACAAGGTGGCGCGACAGGGACTGTCCGAAATCGCGTGGCTCAGAGGCGATCGCGCCGAGGCGCGACGCTGGCTCGAAGAAGCGGTGAGCGCCGATCCCGCCGCCGTCGGCGCGCGGCTGCGCCTGGCGCAAATAGCCTTTATCGAGGGAGATCTGCCGCGCGGTCGTGACCTCCTGAATCAGGCGATCTCGGTCGCGCCCGATCGCAAGTCGGCACTGGATGGAGCAGGGCAGGTATTGGCCCGGGCCGGCCTGACCGATGAAGCGCTGAAGCGCTTCAGCGAGGCGCGAACGGCTGGCTTGCCCGAAGCGACGCTCCACGAAGCGCGGCTCCTCGTCGACCTCGGTCGCCTGGGCGATGCCCGCGCGCTGCTGCAGGCCGCGACCAGCCAGCGCCCGAAGTGGCAAGTCGCGGAACAGATGCTCATCGAGATCGACGCCCGCAGCGGTCAGGTCGACCAGGCTCTCGCGAGGATGCAAACGCTCACGGCCGACGCGGCTCCTGCGATTCGTCACGAGCGTCAGGGCGACGTCTATGCACTGGCGCGCCGCTTCGACTCGGCAATAGAGGCGTACGAGGCCGCACAGCGGGCGCAGCCGCGCTCGTCGGTCGCCATCAAGCTGTTCCAGGTTCGTCGCACTGCGAAGCTGCCGCGACCGGAAGAAGTTCTCACGCGGTGGCTCGCACGGGCGCCGGGGGACAACGCCGTGCGCCAGGTCCTCGCCGGCTTTTATGAGTCGAGCGGGAGCCGCAATGAAGCGATCGCGCAGTACGAGCGCTTGCTCGCCGACGGTCGCGACGACCCCATTTCACTTAACAATCTTGCCTGGCTGCTGCATCAGCAGGGCGACCCCAAAGCAGTAGACCTGGCGCGCCGCGCGCATGAGCTCGCGCCGGGAGCACCGGAAATTGCCGACACTTTCGGTTGGATCCTTGTCCAAACGGGCAACATCCAGCAGGGGCTCGAGATGCTAAAAAGAGCAGAAGCCGGCGGCGGGCAGAACGGTGAGATCGCGTACCATCTGGCAGTGGCACATGCGAAGTCCGGGCAAAAGGAGCTTGCCGCGAAGGTGCTCACGAAGCTGCTGGCTTCGACCCAGGATTTTCCGTCGCGAGCAGAGGCCGAGAGGCTCCTGGCGAGCCTCGGCACCCAGATCTAACCCATCCGAACTATGGAATTGCTGACCACGGTGATTATGTGATGAACGATCGACTGCCCGGCCGGCGCCGTGGCGCCTGCACACTGGCTGCAATTGCTCTGATCGGGATGTTCCTGGCGCCCGCGCCTGCGCCGCTCGCTGCAGCCGCTCCAGCCGACCAGAAGCCGGCAGCCCCCGCGCCGCAGACACCGCCTCCCGTGACGACGCAGGCGGCCCCGGCGGCGTCCCCGATCGAGGCCGACAGCAAGGATTACAAGATCGGTCCGGGCGACAGTTTGCAGATTTATGTCTGGCAGCACCCCGACCTGTCCGTGACCATTCCGGTGCGGCCCGATGGCAAGATCTCCACGCCGCTGGTCGAGGACCTGGTCGCGGTCGCCAGGACGCCGCACCAGCTCGCCCGCGACATCGAGACCGCCCTCAAGGAGTACATACGTACTCCCCAGGTCAACGTGATCGTCACGAACCCAATGAACGCGTTCAACCAGGTCAAGATCATCGGCCAGGTCAAGACACCCGGGTCGCTGGCGTTCCGCGCCGGAATGACGGTGATGGACGCGATTCTGCAGGTGGGCGGTCTGTCAGAATTCGCGGCGGGGAATCGTGCGACACTGGTGCGCACCGGCGATGACGGTAAGGAACAGCGCATCAAATTGAAGCTCAACGACCTGATCAACAAGGGGCGGGTCGAGACCAACGTGCCCCTGCGTCCCGGGGACATGGTGATCGTTCCCGAGGCTGTTTTCTGACCGGGCCACTCGCATGCATGCACTGATTGTCAAAGTTCTCGACGAGATCCGCGGCTCGTGGCGCTTTCGCTGGCTGGCCATCGCGGTGAGCTGGGCCGTCTGCGGCGTCGGCTGGCTGTTCGTCTTCATGATGCCGAACATCTACGAGGCCACCGCCCGCGTCTACGTGGACACGCAGTCGATGCTGGGTCCGCTGCTGGAGGGCCTCGCCGTGCGCGCGAACGTGGACTCCGAGCTCGCCGTCGTGCGCCAGGCGCTGTTGAGTCGTCCACGCCTGGAAGGCGTGGCACGCGAGACCGATCTGTTCGTGCGCGCGAAGACGCCCGCCGAAGCGGACCTGCTGATCCAGGATTTGCGCACCCGCATCGCGATCACGACCGATGCCCGCACGCCGAACTCCAACAGCGACGGTGTGTATCGCATCACCTTTCACGACAACGATCGCGCCAAAAGTCTCGAAGTCGTGCAGACGCTGTTGAACTCGTTCGTCGAAGACACCTTGAGCGGCAAGCGGCAGGGTCAGGAAGAAGCCCAGCAGTTCCTGCGCGAGCAGCTCAACGATTACGAGAAGCGACTGCAGGAAGCCGAGGCGCGTCTCGCGGACTTCAAGAAGCAGAACATCGGCAAGATGCCGGACAACCGCGGTGACTACTTCGCCCGGATGCAGACCGAGATGGTGCAGCTCGAGAGCGTGCGCGAGCAGGTCCGGCTTGCGGAAGCGCGCCGCGTCGAGATCCAGAGACAGCTCTCCGGCGAAGAGCCGTTCCTGTTCGGGTTCGACGATCAGAGCACGACGGCGCCCGCGAACTCCGGCAAAGCGGACCTTGCATCGCGCATCAGGCTGCTCGAGGCCCGCGAGGAAGAATTGCTGCTGAAGTACACCGAGAAGCATCCGGAAGTCATCGCCGTCCGGGCGACGATCGAGGATCTCAAGCAGCAGCGCGACGCGGAGCTGGACCGGGTGCGCCATGGACAGCAGGCGACCGGCTCGCTGTCGCAGTCGCTGAAGTCGAATCCCGTGTACCAGGGGATTCGCACCGAGCTCAACCGCACCGAGATTCAGCTCGCCGAGCTGCGCCAGGATCTCGGCACGCGCCAGGCTCGCGTCGCCGAGTTGCGGCGGCTGGTGAACAACGTACCGGAAGTCGAAGCCGAGCTGGCACGGTTGAACCGCGACTATGACGTCACGCGCGCGCAGTACCAGGAACTGACCAAGCGCTTGCAGACCGCGAAGCTGACCGAGGACGCAGCGAAGACCGGCGTCGTCACCTTCCAGGTGATCGATCCGCCGGTGGCAGCCTTCGAGCCGGTGGCGCCGAATCGCTTTGTGATGATTTCGGCCGTGCTGTTCATGGCGCTGGGTGCTGGCGTCGGTGGCGCGTACCTGCTCAACATGATCCGCCCGGTTTTCTACAACACGCGCACGCTCGCCGATGCTCTCAACTTGCCGGTGATCGGTCCCGTCGGTCGCACCTGGACCAACAAGACCAAGATGCGCGAGCGCCTGCTGACTGTGGCGTTGTCGGGGGCAGCGATTTTGTTGCTGGCCGCATATGGCTTTGCGGTCGTGTCAGCCGGGTCGACGGCTCCGCCCATGGCGGCAGGATAGAGGGGAGCGTTGATGAGTCTTGTCGAGAAAGCCCTGCAGAAGCTGCAGTCCTCGCGCCCGGCACCGCCGCCTGTGCCGAAGGCGCCGCCGAGCGCGCCGCTACGGACCACCGGGCGTGCGCCAGTCGAGCGCCCGCAGCCGGCGCCGCCGCAAATTTCGCCTGCCGATCTGCGCGCGGAGGGCACCAAGCTGCTGCACTTGGATCACGACAAGCTGCGCGCTGCATTGATGCTGCCGCAAGTGGCACAGGAACGAGAGTTGTCGGATCAGTTCCGCGCGATCAAGCGTCCGCTCATCGATTACGCGCAGGGGGGATCGGAATCTGCCCGCCGCACGATCATGATGGCGAGCGCGCTGCCGGGCGATGGCAAGACGTTCAGCAGTCTCAATCTCGCGCTGAGTCTCGCGCGGGAAACGGAGCTGGACGTATTGCTCGTCGACGCCGACGCACCGAAGCCGCACCTGACACGAACCTTCGAGCTGCAGGACCATCCGGGCATCCTCGACCTTCTGACCGATCACAATCGTGCGGTCGAATCTGTCATCGTACCGACCGACGTGCCCCGGCTGGATTTCGCGCCCTGGGGCACGGTGTCCGAAAGTGCGACTGAGCTG
>Ga0209382_10001903_pt1 | contig 31575 bp, 21 predicted proteins | sample SoiMetdeltSBSDD5_FD_187599 | JGI IMG/M metagenome (GOLD analysis project Ga0209382, IMG submission 187599) | Bulk soil microbial communities from a Populus tree surrounding site in Tennessee, USA - Soil MetaG P. deltoides SBSDD5 (SPAdes) (version 2) | ecosystem: Environmental > Terrestrial >...
ACCGTCGTGCGGTTCTTCATGGGCGTGGGCTCACTCTCTCTTCTTGCGTCCATCAACCTTCTCCTTCCGTTTCAGTTCCTCGACAACCTTGTCCAGCTCGTCGAACCGTGCATCCCAGAGCTGGCGGTACCTCTCGATCCATGCCGCCTCTTCATCCAGTCTGCGCAGGCCGAGCCTGCAGGTCCGCACGCGCCCGACCTTCGCCGTGGTGACGAGCCCCGCCTGCTCCAAGACGCCGACGTGCTTCTTCATGCCCGTGAGGGTCATGTGGAACTTGTCGGCAAGGTCCGTGATCGACGCGTCTGCACGCCCGAGCTGCTCCAGAACACTGCGTCGGGTGGCGTCCGAGAGCGCGGCAAACGAGGCATCGAAGCGGGTCCGCGCATACTGAGCCATGTGGTTCAGTATATAACATCCGGATTGGCGTAGGCGCGGCGGTTGCCCTCGTGCGACGCTCGGATCAACACGCGCAACTGGCGATCCCGCACCGCATGCGGCGACTCGGGCCGCTGCTGCCAGGCATAGAAGCCGCTCGCGGAGACCCTGAGGGCCCGACAGCACTCGGCGATGGTGTATTCGGCCTTCTCCGCCGCGATCCAGGCAAACCTTACGCCTGGTCGAAGCTCGCGGCATAACGCCGTCGCGCTTAAGGAATGGCGCCGTTCTGGCCGTGTTCACGGTCAGCGACGGCGCCAATGATTTCCAAAGTAAGCACTACCGTCGATCACGAGGCGGCTCGCGGCGAAGGCACCTGGATCGCTGGCCGACTTATTGCCGATGCGCGACCCCCGTCACCAGATTCGGCTGCGGCGACATCACGGCATCGTTCACTTGCCTGCCGCGGTCGACGATGACAAAGCTGGTCTCAATCGGGAAGGGCACACCGGGAACGATCATCATCGCCGTGCCCGTGCAGTTGGCGTTAACCTCGTATGTGCCGGATGCCTCGCGGTCCCGAGCAGCGCCGGTGAGTTGTCCGTGTGTACTGTCGATGTGGGCGAAGTTGCCGTGACCGTCGTACGTGCGGACGCCGGTGCCGACGAACGACTCCGTGAGTCCCGGGCCGGCCCCGCGAATGCCGCTGACGAGAAAGCCGTAATCGCCTTGAAGTGTGGCGTTGCTGCACGCTCGGCCGTGCCCGTCGTCCTGGGCGGTCACGCCCCGCGGGACGCTTACCGCCAGCATTGCGACCAGGCCAGTTGCCACCGCAGCTTGAATCGTCCACCGCAGCCATGTTTTGCTGGCGTTGGCGATGTGCGTTCGTTCCTCGTTGCTGTTGAACTGCATAATCGATCTCCTTGCGTCGGACTGCAGCACGGCAAGTTGCCGTGTGGTCCGTCGTAATTGACATCCTGCCGATGCTGGTCGCGGTTGACCATGAAGCGCCGCTTAAGAAAAGCTGGTCCTTTCCTTAAGCGCCAAACTGCAGGCGGGAGACAACTTGCGGCGTTCTGGAGGATCGCGGGTGACCGATTCGGGTCAGACGTTTCGCTTTCGCGACTTCGAGCTCGATGTCGCAGCGTACGCGCTGCGCCGTCACGGCCGCCCGGTCCGACTCGAACGACTCGGGATGGATCTCCTCATCCTTCTCGTCGAACGTCGACGTCAGCTCGTCTCCCGCAGCGACATCGTCGATCGCCTGTGGGGCAAGGACGTCTTCGTCGATGTGGAGACGGGCGTCAATACTGTCATCAGCAAGGTTCGCCAGGCCTTGCACGATTCACCGAATGCGGCCGCGTTTGTGGAGACAGTCCCGGGGAAAGGGTATCGATTCATCGCCCCAGTTGAGGTGGTTCTGCCGTCGCCCGACACGCTCGTTCGACCGGAAACTCCCAGCGCGATCCCTTCGCCGTCCTCCAGTCCGGGCACTGCTGCCGCGGCTGACCCAGCGTCAGTCGTGGCGACGCGCGTTGCCACCGAAACCGAGCCCGGACCTGCGAGCGCATTCCGCCGGTCCCGCCGCGGATGGCTCGTCGCCGGCGTTCTCTCGGTTGCAGCGCTGGCCGGCGTCCTGACGTGGGCCCGGCAGGCCGCGACCCGCCCGGGATCGCGAGTGACGCTCGCCGTGCTGCCCTTCGAGAACCTGAGTGGCGATCCTGAACGCGAGTACCTGGCCGATGGTCTTGCCGAGGACACGACAGCGTCGCTGGGACAGGTCGATCCCGAACGGCTCAGCGTCGTCGGCCGAACGTCCACGATGCGCTACAAGCGCACCACGAAGTCGCTGGCCGAGATCGGCCAGGAACTGGGTGCCGACTATCTTGTGGAGAGCTCGATTCGGGCGGAGAGCGGCCGATGGCGCATCACGGCCAAGCTGATTCGGGCTCGCGATCAGGTGCAGGTGTGGTCCGAGTCCTACAACCGCGAGCCCGCCAGCATGCTGGGGTTGCAGCAGGAGCTGAGTACGGCGATCGCGGAGCAGATCCGTCTCCGGCTCTCCCCCGAGCGCCTGAGCGCGCTCGCCCGGCGGCACCCGCGCAATGCCGATGCGTACGACTTCTATCTCAAGGGGCGATACTTCTGGAATCAGCTCACGCCGGCGACCAACAAGCGCGCGGTCGACTACTACGAACGTGCCATTGCGCTCGATCCGAGCTATGCGCTCGCCTGGTCCGGTATTGCCGACGCCCTCTACGCGAGCCCGATCAACAGCGATGAACCCCCGCGGAATGTGCTGGTTCGCGCCCGCGATGCCGCCACGCGCGCGGTGCAGGCCGGGCCCGATCTCGCCGAGGCCCAAACCTCTCAGGGAAATGTCAATTTCATGCTCGATTGGGACTGGACGGCGGCGGAGGCTGCCTTCAGGCGGGCGATTGCTTTCGACCCCGGCTACGCCCTGGCGCACCGCAATCTCGGGCACGTGCTCTCGCAGACCGGTCGGCACCGTGAAGCACGGGCGGCCCTGCAGCGTGCGCGCGAGGTCGATCCGTTCTACGCGATGAACCACGCGATATCGTCACAGGTCGCCTTTCAGGCCCAAGACTATCCAGCGGCGCTAGACCATGCTCACCAGACGATCATCGTCGATCCCGATTTCTGGATCGGCTACATGCAACTGGCGCAGGTGTACGAGCAGATCGGCAAGGACGACCTCGCCTTCGCAGCGCTCGCGACTGCCGCACGACTCTCGCCTGGCAACAGCAAGCCGATCTCATTCCGGGGCTACGTTCTGGCGAAGCTGGGGCGGATCGACGAGGCCCGCCGCGTGTTGAGAACCCTCGAAGAAGCGGCGGTGTCGCGGGAACGCTACGTGCCGCCCTACATGATGGCGCTCGTCCACGCAGGCCTTGGCGAGCGGGAGGCGGTCTTCCAATGGCTGAACCGCGCCTACGATGCGCACGATGTCCATCTGATATTTCTCCCGGTCGATCCCAAGTGGGCTCCTTACCGAGCCGACCCTCGATTCGAGGCGTCATCATGCGCTGTGCATTCACGCGCACGGCGACAACCGACCGCTGAGACAGCGAACGGAAAGCTTCGGTCGGAGAACTCAGGCGGAAGGACACAAGTGAACAATCAGTGAACAATTCGAGTCGCAAACGTCAGGAAATCGCGGGATCCCATCCGAAATAGTCAAGTCAGTACCTCCAAGTCGCGAAGCGTCGTCCATGCTCCAGGACACGGGCCTGAGGTTGTGGTGGCCGATCACCAGACCGCTCACGCTGCTGCCTAGGAGAACTCCAAATTCAGCAGCGCTCTCACCGTCCAAGCAGCCGCTTCCCACCCGCTTCGACGAATGCGCCGAGCGCCCGCCGTCGGCCCTCTTCTGCCTCCGCCAGGATGGCCTGGAAGTCGGCACGGCCGCGGAGCGTGTCGAACTGCGGACGTCCCGACAGCGTCGGCGCGACGAAGTACCCCTTCGACACCGCGCGGCGCAGGTAGTCGAGGCCGCGTTCGTAAGCGCCCGCATCGCAGAGCAGCCATCCCTCCTGGAAAATGGCTTCGGGGTCGTCATCGATTTTGAGCTTCCCCAGTGAGGGGTCATCGACCATGCCGTCTGGGCGGCGGTCGAGCCACGCCATCAGATACTCGGTCCAGGATCGGAAAGCGGGAAGGTGTGACGCGCGGCGCATGTTGACCAGCTTCCCGCGCGCCTCATCGCGACGTCCCGCCAGTCCAAGCCCGATGACCCGGATTCCCTCGTCGCCCCCCGCGATGATGACCGGCATCTCGCTGGACATCAGCCGTTCGATGTCGCCGGTCATGAGGAGCGTCTGGTCGAGGCTGGTGGGAACGTTGGGATCCAGCCGGCGCGCCTCGGCGTGAGCGGCCAGGGCTTCGTCGTACAGCCCGCAGTAGCGGCACGCGTGAACGAGGCCGGCGAACAGCTCCGGATCGTTGCCGTGCCGGTTGGCCTCGCCCAGCAGTCGCACGACCGCGCGGGTGGCCTGACCGATATCGGCCTCGAGGTTCGCGTAGTACTTATGGGCGACCGAGAGACGCGGGTTGAGCTCGAGGGCGCGGCGAAAGGCCTCTTCCGCCCACGTCTCGGTATCGGCGGTCCCGTCGATGTACTTGCCGATCACCCGATGGCAGCGGCCAAGGTGCGCCCATCCCGGGGCAAAGCCCGGATCCAGCTCGAGGCACCGCTCGTAGAGGTCGCGCGCACGGGCGAGGCCGTCGTACGTGCGGGCCATCTCGTTCGCGCGAAGGTAGAGCTCGTAGGCACGCGCGTCGCGCGGCACGTCGGGCCGCGACGATGGCAAGCCACGGGTGAGCGCGAGAGAGAGCGTCTCGGCCACACGCTGGCTGATCTCGTCCTGCAATTGAAAGAGATCGCCCATCGACGACTGGACGGTGTGCGACGTCAGCAGGGTGCCGCTCGGTGCCTCGACGAGCTGGGCGGTGACCCGGAGCTGTCCCCCCGACCGCAGCAGGGTCCCGATGACCACCCGGTCGACATCCGCATCAGCCGCGAGCGCCTTGAGGTCCGGCACGTCTCCGGCGAACCGCGCCGCGGTGGCACTCGATCGCACGATCAGGGAGTCGATGCCGGACAGGGACATCGTGATCGCGTCGGGCAAACTGAATGCGAGAAAGTCGGAGTCGGCATCGGGCCGGAGGACGCGGAACGGCAGCACGACGATGCGCGTGAGTGGCTGGGCCATCACGACCGCATCAGAGCCCTGCGCGCCCTGCACCCCGCGGAGCTCGGTGGTCATCTCGTCAGCCGAGGCGGGGCGCTCCGCCGGCTGCTTGGCCAGCGCGCGCCGGATGACCCGATCGACAGCCACGACACCGGGTGAGCCGGTGAGCGCCGGCGGCTGATGGTGGAGGGTCGCATGCAGGACGTCGACCACGGTGCGGCCATCGAAGGCCGGACGGCCCGCGAGCATCTCAAAGAGAATCGTACCGACGGCAAACAGATCGCTCCTGGCGTCCGCAGGCTCGCCGGTAATCTGCTCAGGCGCCATATACCGCGGGGTTCCAACCACGATGCCTGCGCGGGTCAGGTCCAGGGCGGTCGTCGTCGCGTCTGCAACCTGGGGCCGGGCGAGGCCGAAATCGAGCAGCTTGACCCCGTACGGGGTCAGGAACACGTTCGACGGCTTCAGATCGCGATGGACGATCCCGCGCGCGTGCAGCGCCGCGAGCGCGGCCAGGATCTCGAGGCCGATCGACACGGCGCGCGGCGCGGTCATCGGACCCTGGCGCAGGTGCTCGGCCAGCGCCTCACCGCTCAACAGCTCCATGACGATGAACAGCTCGCCGCCGGCTTCGCCGATCTCGTAAACCTGGCAGATGTTGGGATGATTGACCCCGGCCGCCGCGCGTGCCTCGCGCCAGAACCTGGTGCGGGCGGTCTCGTCCCGAACCAGCACCGACATCGTCTTCAGCGCAACCGCGCGGTCCAGGCGTTCATCGTGCGCGGCATAGACGATCCCCATTCCGCCTTCGCCGAGCTTCCGTGTAATCGTGTAAGGACCGATACGCGAGGGCAGCCGTTCGCCGTCCGCGGCGCTCGTGCGGTGTTCAGCCGGATCGACGGCCGGTGTCTCGGCAGTCAGATCCTCTTGCCGATCAGAGGGTGGCCGGCGTGTCTCGGCCGCGGGCTTGTTCACCACGGATCGATCATATTCGCTCGCGACGCGCGGACGTGGCCGTTGAAGCCGAGCTGTGCCGACTGATTCACCGTGAGCCGGGCAGCGCCCAGGGCACCTTCGGCGACCGATTGAAATTGATGCCCAGCGCCGTCCATCGCGGCGCCTGCGCGCCGAGACGGGGGGCGAACTCGGCCCACTGCCGCTCCCCTTTCGACCATCCGATCTCCGCGATCGCCGCGAGCCGCGGAAACGCCAGCCATTCGACGTCGCGCATGCTGGCGGCAGTTTCGGTCCAGAGCGGCGCCTCGACGCCGAGGATTGCCGACTCGGGGATGCCTTTCGTGACGGCGAGCGGATCCCAGTCGTACGAGTCCGGCACGTCGATGTAAGCGGCCCAATGAAGGCCAATCGGGCTGGACGTGTCGTACTGCATGTCGAGGTAGGCGCGGTTGGCGACCGACACAACGACCCTGTTGCCCTTCGCCATCGACTGCAGAGGCGCGCCGTCGGGGCGCCAGTAATGGATCACCGTCGTCTTCTGGAGCTGGGCGGACGCGATCTCGTCCCAGCCGATCATCTCCTTGCCATGCGACTGCACGATCGTCTGGACACGCTCGATGAACGCGATGTACTTCGGCTCCGGCAACAGGCTCCGCACCTCGTCGCCGCCGATATGGAAGTACGGACCGGGGGTGAGCGCCGCGATCTCGCGGACCACGTCGTCGAGGAACTTGTAGGTGACCTCCTTGTCGACGCACACGACGCTGAACCCGACTTCGATCCCCGAGTAGCGCTGCCGCGCGACACCGTCGCAGTTCAGTTCGGCGTACGACGCGAGCGCGGCATTGATGTGGCTGGGCATTTCGATCTCGGGAATGATCGTGATGCCCCGATCCCGCCCGTAGGCCACCAGGTCGCTGTAATCCTGCTGCGTGTAGAACCCGCCCGCGCCGCCGCCGACCTCGGTCCTGCCTCCCTCGGCCGTGAGGTTCGGCCATGACTTGATTTCGATCCGCCAGCCCTGATCGTCGGAGAGATGCAGGTGCAGGGTATTGAGCTTGTGCAGCGCCATGAGATCCATGTAGCGCTTCACATCGTCGACGTCGAAGAAATGCCGCGCGACGTCGAGCATCGCGCCCCGCCACGTGAACCGCGGGCTGTCGGCGATGCGGACCGCGGCCGCCCGAACCGGTCTCGATGCGTCGGCGCGCGTCGCTTCGTGCTCGACGAACGGCGGAAGCAGCTGCCTGAGCGTCTGGACGCCATAGAACACGCCCGCTGAAGCCCGGCCGGTGATCGTGATGCGCTCGGCGGCGACAGTCAACTCGTAGGCTTCGGCGGCCGGATCGGCAATCTGTCCGAGTTGCAGAACAATCGCATCGCGGGGCGGCGGCGTGCCAACCTCGACGCGCGGCGGCGTGGGACCGGCGGCGATTCCGATCCAATCGGAAAGGAAGCGGCCGATGCGCATCATGTCTTCGTTGCCGGCAGGTACGTAGATCGCCGTGGTCGCGCTGACGGCGAAGCCGTCGCCGGTGCCGGGTTCGAACGTGTTGGGACGCGGAAGGAGCGTGTGCTGCATCGGAGTCGACTCGCGGGCTGGCGTGACCGCCCGCGAAGACGGAGCGCTGGCGCACCCTCCCGCCAGGAGCGCGGTCACGGCGAGACCCACCAGCGTGCAAGTCATGGGTAGGAAGAATAGCAAACAGGAGAATCAGGAGATCAGGAGGTTTGGGTTTCAAAACGATCCTCCTGAACTCCTGGCCCTCCTGCTTAAGAAACAGCGCTCCGATTCGGCTTGTGGCCTACTTGGGTGTCACAGGCAACGCCCCCTGCGGCACCTGCCAGGGGTGCAGTTCGAGCGCGAGGCGGCCGGCTTTGATCATCGGGTCGCCTTCACCGCGCCGGCGGGCCTCGGCCTCGTCCGCGACGCGATACACCACGATGCCGCGGCGCGGGCCATCCGTCGTGATTGGCCCTGCCGCGACCAGCTTGCCTTCCTTCGCTTGACCGTCCATGTAGGCGAGGTGCTCGGCCTGCAGCCGCTTCGCGGTTTCGGCATCCTGGTTGCGGTCCGGTCCGTTGACGAGAAATCCGAAGAAGACCTTCTCGAATTTCGGGAACTCTGCCCATTTGCCGAACCAGCCTTCGGGCGCCATGAACGACGACGCCTCGACCGTGAACATCCCCGCCTTGACGCCTGGATCCTCGGCCTCGATCTCTTTCGCCCGCTCCGCCGTCGGCGCGTTCACAAAGATGATGCCGGCGATCTCGCCGCCATCGAGGAACGGCCCCGCCGCCGCATAGGTGCCCGCGGCGGCCATCTTGTACAGGTAGCCGACGTGCGCCTGCACCAGCTTCCCGCCATCGGGCGCTTCGCGCAGCTTCGCCGCATCCGGCCCGGGCTTGAGGAGGAGCAACTGGTAGGTCGTCATCTTGTAGGTCGGCTCCGGCCCTTTGCCGGATGGAGCCTGCGCTCGCATCGCCGCCTGAAGGATAGACACAGCGATCAGGAACAGAAAGACGACTCTCTTCATCACGGCACTCATCTCAACGGCCTCCCGCAGGCGCCTGCGGCGCCGTCACATCGAGCGGCGCGAGCTGCAGCCGCTGGAGCTCGGCATTGAACGAACGGACGTCACCGAGCAGGACCTCCTGGAGCCGATCGGTCTGTGTCTTCAGCTCGGTGGAGAGGTCCGCAAAGATCGGTGCGGCGTTCCCGATCGGCTTGCCATCGCCGGTGTTCACCACCCGCAGCAGCGAGGCAATCCGGTTGTTGATCTTGATTGGAAAGTTCAGGGGATCCTGGTTGCTCTGATTCCGGACCTGGTAAATCTCTTCCTCGATCGCGCTCAAACCGGCAGTCAGTCGATCGGCAGCGGACTTCAGGCCGGCATCGGACGACTTCGACAGCCGATCGCCAATCTGCTGCTTGAGCGAACGAACCTGGATCACCGCGTTGTTGGCCTCCGACACCTTGTCGCGAATCCTCGTCGCGAGATCGAACTGCTCGCGCAGATCCGAGTCGCTGACGCTGCGCTGCGGATGCTTGCGAATCCGGAGCGGCTGGGTCACCGACTGGCCGTCCACCGTGAGCCGCACTTCGTAGCTGCCCGGCAGCGCGGCCGGACCGGCCGTTGTCGCGCCCCACAGCACCATTCCGGGAAAAGTCGTCGGACCTGGATAGGTCAGGTTCCACATCACGCGATTGAGCCCCGGAGCCATCGATGCCGACGGCGCTGCGCCGCCGCGCCCTCCACCCTGCTGCTCGCCCTCTTCGCCGCCGCCCGCCTGCGTGCCGGCAGGTTGCGCGCCCGCGGCCGGTGCGCCCGCGGCCGGCGGCGTTGCCACCGGCGCCGCGCGTCCCGCTGCTTCGTCCTGGGCCGGAGCCTGAGTCTCACCACCGCGTCCACGACCGCGGCCCGGGCCGCCAGCCCGCCCGGGAATCGACTGCACCACCCGGCCCGCACCGTCGAGGATCTCGATGGTCAGGCTCTTCGCCGGCGATCGCAGCAGGTAGGCGATCGTCGCCGCCGGGCCGCCACGGATCGCGTCGGCCGGCTTGAACAGGACGGGAGCCGACGCGGTCGACGCCTCGGGCGCCTGACGCACGACGTTCAGGTCGTCAAGGACGTAGAAGCTTCGGCCGTGTGTGGCGATCGCGAGGGAGTTCGCTTCGACGACGAGGTCGGAGATCTGCGTACGTGGAAGATTCAGCGAGATCGACTTCCACGAATCGCCATCGTTGTAGGACACGTAGACGCCGTTCTGTGTCCCCGCATACAGGAGCCCCTTCCGCGCCGGATCTTCACGCACGACATGCGTGTAATCATTCGGGCCAATCCCGTTGACGATTCGCGTCCAGGTCCGGCCATAGTCGTGCGTGCGAAACAGGTACGGCGCGAACTCGTTCAGGAGCGGCTTCTTGACGGCGACGTAGGCGCCGCCCGGATCGAAGCTCGAGGCATCGATCTGGCTTACGCGGCCGAACTCCGGCATCTCCTTCGGCGTGACGTTGGTCCAGGTCTTTCCGCCATCCCGCGTCACGTGCACCAGGCCGTCGTCCGAGCCCGCCCAGAGGATGTTCACGTTGGTCTTGCCAGGCCCGAGAGCGAACACGGTGCCATACACCTCGGGACTGTTCATGTCCTTGGTGATCGGCCCGCCGGACTCGCCCATCGTCTTTGGATCGTGCCGGGTCAGATCGCCGCTGATCTTCTCCCAGCTCTGGCCGCCGCTCGTGGTCCGCCAGACGTGCTGCGAAGATGTGTACAGCACGTTCGGATCAGCAGGAGAAAAGACGATCGGGTAGGTCCACTGCCACCGCTCGACCAGCGCGCCCGACGGCTCGCCCGAGAACATCCTGGGATACGGGTTCACTTCCCGCAGCTCACCCGTGCGCCGGTTGAGCCGAGTCATGAAGGTCCCATTGTTGCCGCCGGCGAAGAAGACGTCCGGGTCCTTCGGGTCGGGCGCAATGTATCCGGGCTCAGACCCACCGGCGCCGTACGGCGCCACCGGCTGCGCTCCGCGGCCGCCACCACCGCGGCCTCCGAGGTTCGTGTCGCTCGGCAGGCAGACCGTGCTTCCGTCCTGCTGCGCGCCGCACACGTGATACGGCACGTGCTTGGTGGTCGCGACGTGGTAATACTGCGCGGTCGGAAAATCCTGCGCGGACCAGCCCTGTCCGGACGCCAGCGAGACCGCGCCCCCGCCATCATTTCCGAGCACCAGGTGCTTCGAGTCGTCTGGATCGATCCAGAGATCGTGGTGGTCGCCGTGGGTCCCGGCGCCAATCGCCGTCAACGTCTTCCCGGCGTCAGCCGATCTGTAGGCGCTGACGTTGAGGAGATACACGGTGTCGCGGTTGTTCGGATCGGCCGCGACGTGCGTGTAATAGAACGCGCGCTGGCGGATGTTGCGGTTGTCGTTGATCAGCTTCCACGCGGCTCCCGCGTCGTCCGACACGAAGAGACCGCCGCCGGCGCTTTCAATGAGCGCATATACACGGTTCGAGTCCGCGCCCGAGACGGCCACGCCGATCCGGCCGACGACGCCGGATGGGAGGCCGGGGCGGCGGGTGATCTCGGTCCACGTCTCCCCGCCGTCGGTCGACTTGAACAGGCCGCTGCCGGGACCCCCACTCGACATCTGGTACTCGACGCGATACGCCTCCCAGAGCGCGGCATAGACCACGTCCGGGTTGCGGCGATCGATCGCGAGGTCCGCTGCGCCGGTCTTGTCGTCGCGAAAGAGGGTCCGCCGCCACGTCCGGCCACCGTCGGTGGTCTTGAACACGCCGCGCTCATCGCTCGGAACGCCGTACTTGCCGAACGACGCTACGAAGACGACGTCAGGCCGGGTCGGATGAATGCGGATCTTCGAAATCGCGTCGGATGCGCCCAACCCCACGTGCGTCCAGCTCTTGCCGGCGTCGGCCGACTTGTAAACGCCGTCGCCGGGCAGGATGTTGCCCCGGATGCAGGACTCGCCCATGCCGATGTAGACGAGGTCGGGATTGGACTCCGACACCGCCACTGCGCCAACCGAGGAGCTCCCGATCTGTCCGTCGGTGACCGGCGCCCAGTTTTCACCGGCATCGGTGGTCTTCCACAGGCCGCCGCCGACGGCGCCGAAGTAGGCCTCTTTCGGACGGCCCTTCACGCCGCTGACGGCAATCGACCGTCCCCCGCGCGGCGGCCCGATGCCGCGCCAGGACAGGAGCGATACCGGATCGTTCAGGTTGCCCGCTGCCGGCGCCTGTTCGCCCGCCGCAGGCTGCGACGGAGCCTGCCCGCGGGAGGATGCGGCGGGTGCGCCGGCAAAGACGGCTGCGACGATAGCGAGCGGCAGGAAGGCGCGAAGAACGCGCAAAGACATGGCAGGCATCTTAAATCCCAAGCTCCAAATCCCAAATTCCAACACACTCCCAACTTCCAAATCCCAAACCAATTCCCAAAATCAACTCCCAATCGGTTGGGTGGCTTGGAAATTGGCGTGGGATTTGGAGGTTGAGAGTGCCTTGGAGCTTGGGATTTGGATCTTGGGATTTGACACAGGTACCATCGTCAGTATGCCCATCTTCGAATACCGCTGCAGCGACTGTGACCGTGAGTTCGAGGCCTACGTGAGCGCCGAGCGGACCGCCGATGCCCGGCCTGCCAGGGAGCGAACCTGGTGAAACGCCTGTCGAGCCCTGGAATGGTTGGCTCGTCGGCCGGCAGGCGGTCTTCACCCGCACCAATGGCCGGCGGCTGCGGCGCCGGCGGCGCGCACTGCGCGTGCAAAGGCGGGGGCTGAGGGGCTCCCCGGCAAAATCCCAAGCTCCAAATCCCAAGCTCCAATCCATTCCCTACTTCCAATCCCAAAACCAATCCCCAAACCAAATTCCCAACCGGTTGGGAGTTGATTTGGGAATTGGTTTGGGATTTGGAGGTTGGGCGTATGTTGGGATTTGGGATTTGGAGCTTGGGATTTGACACAGGTACCATCCCGCAGATGTACTCCCGGGAGGAAGTGAAGGCGATCACCGACAAGGTGATCGACATGGCCAAGGCCGACGCGGTCGAGGTCGAGTTCAATGGCGGCGAACGCTCGGCAACGCGGTTCGCGAACTCGAACATCACGGCGAACATGGTGCAGTTCGACCGCAGCGTCGCCATCACCGTTTACCAGGGAAACAAGTCCGGCACGGCGACCGTCCGGGATTTCGACGAGGCGACCCTGAAGCAGGGCCTGGCCGATGCCGTCAAGCGCGCGGCAGAAGCGCGCGAGGCCGGCGAAGCGCCGCCGCCGCTGATCGGTCCGCAGGAGTACGAACCAGTCGACGCGGCGCTGCCGAGCGGCGTGAATTACGGTCCGGCAGAACGCGCGCGGGCGGTGCGTCAGAGCCTCGATATCTGCGCAAAGAAGGGCGTCCTTGGCTCCGGCTACATCCCCAAGGTCTACCAGACGACGTGCACCGCCAATTCGAAGGGACTGTTCGCCTACTACCAGTACGCCGAGGCCAGCTTCATCCTGACGGCGAGAACGAAGGACGGCGGCGGATCCGGATGGGCGGGGATCACCGGGGTCAAGGATACGGCCCTGATCGATCCGGTCCAGCTCACGGAGACGGCCGCTGACAAGGCGATCAAGAGCCAGAAGGCGCGGGCGCTCGAACCCGGACGCTACACCGTGATCCTCGAGCCGCGTCCCGCCGCCCGTTTCCTTTCACTGATGACCGGTCTGTTCACCGCCCGCACCGCCGAGGGTCCGGTCGGGAACTACCTCAGTGGAAAGGAACGCGGGACCACCAAGCTCGGCGAGAAACTCTTCAGCGAGCAGTTCACGCTCAAGAGCGACATCGGCAATCCGATCCTGCGGCAGACGCCGGTTGGCACCGACGGCCTCGCCGCGCGCGACGTCACCTGGGTCGAGAAGGGCGTGCTGAGGAATCTCCACTACGACCGCCAGTGGGCGACGCGGCAGAAGAAGGATCCCACCCCGGCCACGATCGGTAACAGCCTGGTCCTGGAAGGCTCGAACATGACCATGGCCGAGATGATCAAGACCACGCGCCGGGGCCTGCTGGTGACGTTCTTCTGGTACATCCGTCCGGTCGATCAGCCAACACTGCTGAACACCGGCATGACGCGCGACGGGTTGTTCCTGATCGAGAACGGTGAGATTGCGGGACCGGTGCAGAACTTCCGCTGGAACATGTCGCCGATCGTCGGCTTCAACAACATCACTGCCGTCGGCACACCGGTACCGATCCACACGGGCGAATCGTACGACGGCCCGGGCACGGCGCTGGTGCCGCCGGTCAGAATTGAAGACTTCTACATGACTTCTGTTTCGCCCGCTGTCTGACGCACGCGGGCTTCAGAACGATGTCAACGACCCAACGGTCCAACGATCCAAGGGAAACCCTTCGAGAGATCTGGGCAGATAACTGCCAAATAGCTTGTCGAATCGCCTTTCACCCCGCTCGCTCGAATGGCTCTTCTTGAATCGTTGGATCGTTGGATCGTTGGGAGTTGATCCAGAGCCCTCGGAAGGACCCTCATGAAACGCAGAGACTTCGTGAAAACCGTCGCCCTCTCGGGCATGGCCATCGCCGCGAGCGATCTCGTCGGCGACCTGATCGCCCGGTCGCCGCAGGGCAAGCCGCTCGAATCGCCGTTCAAGGGCCTCGCGGATGTGGCGCTTGCAGAAGCGAAGCGCAGTGGCTGCACGTATGCCGACATCCGGTTCACGCGACGGACGAACTCGAGCGTCAACGCCAACGGCGGCAACAGCGACTTCGAGGGCTTCGGCAATTTCGGGGGCGGCGGAGGACGCGGGCGCGGCGGCAGGGGCGGACGCGGGGGTGGCGGAGGCGGTGGCGGCTTCGGCGGCGCGGACGAGACCTCGGGCCGCGGGGCAGCGGGCTTTGGCGTGCGCGTGATTCACAGCGGCGTCTGGGGCTTCGCCAGCAGCCCGGTCGTGACCGAAGAAGAGATTCGCCGGATCACACGGATGGCCACCGAGGTCGCCAAGGCCAGCGCGATCGCCAAGCAGCGTGACGTGATCCTGGCGCCGGTGCGTGCCTACACCGAGTACTGGGCGACACCGACCGTGAAGAACCCCGATTCGTTGTCGCGCGACGACAAACAGGCGCTGGTCCAGCGCGTCGTCGATATCGCGGTGAAGAACAAGGAAGTCGTCAGCGTCCAGGCCTCGGTCGGGATCGAGCAGGAGTGGAAATACTTCGCCAGCTCGGAGGGCTCCTATATCGAGCAGGAAGTGTGGTCCTGTTCGCCCTCGTTCACGGTCACCGCGCGGAAGAACAACGAGACGAAGTCGCGGACCTACACCGGCGAGATGATGACCGGGGGCTGGGAGGTTGTCGATCGCGCCCAGATGCCCGAGAACGCCGAGCGTATCGCCGCCGAGGCGGTCGAGTTCTGCACGGCAAAGCCGGTCGAGATGGGGGTCAAGGACGTGGTGATGACGCCGTCCCATGCGATGCTCACCATCCATGAGATCGTCGGGCACGCCACCGAGCTCGATCGGATTCTCGGCTACGAAGCGAACTACGCGGGCACCAGCTTCATCAAGATCGCCGACCTCGGGAAGCTGAAGTACGGCTCGAAGCTGTTCAACGTGACCGCGGATCGCACGCTGCCCGGCGGGGTTGGCACGGTCGGCTTTGACGATGACGGCGTGAAGACGCAGCAGTGGCCGCTCGTGCGCGAAGGCATCCTGGTGGGTCTGCAGACCAACCGAGAGATGGCGCATCTCATCGGCGAGAAGGAGAGCCGCGGCTGCACGTCGGCCAACTCCTGGCGCGACTACCCCTTCCTCCGCATGCCGAACGTCAACGTCGAGCCAGGGCCCGCCGGCGCGCCGACACCCGAGCAGATCATCGCCGACACCAAGGATGGGGTCTTGATCGACGGCCGCGGCAGCTATTCCATCGACCAGCAGCGCTACAACGGGCAATTCGGCGGCAATGCCTTCTGGGAGATCAAGAACGGCAAGATCACGCGCATGGTGAGCAACGTCACCTACAACGCGATCACCACGGACTTCTGGGGTAACCTCGACGCGATCTCCGGCAAGGAATCCTGGCGGATGTTCGGCACCGGCGGCGACGCCAAGGGACAGCCGACGCAGACCAACAGCATCACGCACGGTTCGCCGTACCTGCGAATTCGGAAGCTGATGATTGGGGCGGCTTACGCCTGAGATCCGGGGTCCGGGATCCGGGGTCCGGGGTCCGCACATCCGTGCTCGTCAGAGGCAACCGGCGCCAATCCAAGCGGCTCGTTACCTCTGATTACCACCACGCGCGGACCCCGGATCCCGGATCCCGGACCCCGACTGATAACATGAATTGAATGACTCCCGCCATCGAACAGAAGGGCTATACCCACCCCGAAGTCCTCGCGAGCACCGACTGGGTGGCCGAGCACGCACGTGACGCCGGCGTTCGCCTCATCGAATCGAACGAAGACACACTGCTCTACGCCTCGGGACATGTGCCCGGTGCGGTCCACGTCGACTGGACTTCGGATCTCAACGACCAGGTTCGACGCGACTACATCACGCGCGAGAGTTTCGAGCAGTTGATGTCGCGCATCGGCGCAACCCCGGATACGACCGTCGTCTTCTATGGCGACAAGAACAACTGGTGGGCGTGTTACGCGTTCTGGGTGTTCCAGCTGTTCGGCCACACCAGGGCCAAGGTGATGGATGGGGGGCGCATCAAGTGGGAGAAGGAAAATCGCCCGCTGACGCGCGACGTGCCGGCCTACTCGCGCACGGATTACAAGGCTCCCGATCGCCACGACCAGCCGCATCGGGCGTTCCGTGACGACGTGCTGAAGCACATGCAGGCCAGGGGACAGCTCGTGGACGTGCGCAGCCCGGAGGAGTACGCCGGCACCCGCATGCACATGCCCGACTACCCGAACGAAGGTGCGCTGCGCGGCGGGCATATCCCGGGCGCGAAGAGCATCCCCTGGGCGCGCGCCATCAATCCCGAGGACGGCACCTTCAAGCCGGCGGCTGACTTGCGGAAGATCTATTGCGATGAGAAGCGCCTGTCACCATCCGAAGCCACGATCGCCTACTGCCGCATCGGCGAACGCAGCAGCCACACCTGGTTCGCTCTCAAATACCTGCTCGGTTTCGGCGAGGTCAGGAACTACGACGGATCGTGGACGGAGTGGGGGAATATGGTGGGGGTTCCGATCGAGAAGTGACCAGTTTCCAGTAGCGAGTTTCCAGTTGTCTAGACTGGCTACTGGCTACTGGCAACTGGCAACTGGAAACTGGCAACTTGAAGTCATGGCGTCTTTCCCCCAGAAACTCCAATCCATCCTGGACACCTTCGACCTCTTCCCTGATCCAGCCGATCGCACCAACCTGCTTCTCAGCTACGCGGATCAATTCCGCGAGGTCCCGCCCGACGTCGCCACCCGGCCATTCGGCAAGTCGCACCAGGTGCCGCAGTGCGAGTCGGACGCGTACGTCTGGGCGATGAAGATGCCGGACGGGACGCTGAAGCTGCACTTCGCCGTCGAGAACCCGTCCGGAGTCTCGGCAAAGGCGCTGGCGACGATTCTCGATCGTTCCCTCTCGGGACTGCCGGCGGATCAGATCGCGCAGGTCGACTCGTCGATCGTCGAGCGCATCTTCCGGCAGAACATCTCGATGGGCAAAGGCATGGGGCTCATGTCGATGGTCGAGGCGGTGCGCGCGCTTGCCCGCACCGCAATCGCTAATCGCTAGTCGCTGGTCCAGGGTCCCGAGTCCAGAGTCCCGCGTCGTGTGTCCCTCATCGCGCGGGCGCAGCCCGCGATTCGGGACTGCTGAGGGGACCCTGGCCTAGCGACCCGGGACTCGTGATTCTGGACCAGCGACTAGCGATTTGGGACTCGCTTCCATCGACAGCCGATGGGGCTTGACAGACCTTCCGCAACCGATCCATCCTACCCATCGTCTAACGATGGGAGAGAGATGGGGATCACCAATCAACCTCCGGATCTGCTGCCGGGCACGCTGGACATGCTGATCCTGCGCACCCTCGGGCGCGGGCCGCTGCACGGCTACGCGATCGCCGACCGCATCCGGCTGGTGTCCGACGACGTGCTGGTGGTGGGCGAGAGCTCGTTGTACCCGGCGCTGCAGCGGCTGCTGGTCAACGGGTGGGTCACCGCGGAGTGGGGCGCATCCGACAACAACCGGCGCGCCCGCTACTACACGTTGACCGCCGCCGGGCGCAAGCGGCTGACCTCGGAGCGCAAGGAGTTCCAGCGCTTGATCGGCGCGATCCAGCAGGTCCTCGACTCGGCCTGACCCATCCATCGAAAGTCTGGATTGCCATGAACGTCCTCCGCCGCCTCTGGTATTCGCTGCGTCACCGCAACGTCGACGCCGATCTCGCCGAAGAGATCGAGAGCCACCGCGCCATGGCCCAGGCCCGGCTCGAAGACGCCGGTCTGTCGCCGCGCGACGCCGCCGCCGAGAGCCGGCGCATCATGGGGAACCTGACACTCGCCCGCGAGGACGCCCGCACCGAGCGCGTCGTTCCGTGGCTCGACAGCGCCTGGCAGGATCTCCGCTATGGGCTTCGATCGGCGGCACACCAACCCGGCTTTGCCGCCGTGGCAATCGGCACGCTGGCCGCCGCCATCGGCCTGAACACGACGCTCTTCACCATCTACAACGCCCTCGTACTCGCACCGTGGCCGGTCGGCGATCCAGCCGGGGTCGTGACGATTCACAACACCAGCGCCGCCGACGTCCGCTCCCGCGGTGGCGGCGCGCCGGGGGGCTTCTCGTTCGACGAGGCCGACTACTTCCGCGCTCACGCCCGCACGATGACTGGACTGGTCACCGTGCGAAGCGGCGGAGGCGATCTGACGCTCGGCGACGACGACACGCCCGCGTCATGGGTGAGCGGCAACTACTTCTCGTTGCTCGGCGTGGCGATGGCGCTCGGCCGCGGCTTTGCCGCCAACGAGGACATCGGCGCCGCTCCCGTGGCGGTGGCGGTTCTGAGCGACGGCTATTGGACGCGCGCCCATGGCCGCGATCCCTCGGTTGTGGGTCGAGCCGTGCAGCTCGAAGGCATTCCCTTCACCGTGGTCGGAGTCGCGGCACCCGAGTTCACCGGGACGACGCCCGGGCGCGTCGACATCTGGCTGCCAATGGCATCGACCACGTTGCTGCGGCCGGACGATCGCTGGACGCGCAACGTCTTCCTGAAGCGCGCGTGCTGCGTGCAACTGGCCGGGCGGCTGGCGCCAGGAGTCAGCCGGGAAGAAGCGGCCGCGGAACTGACCGTGCTCAATCGCCGCTATCGAGGCGACCGTGATCCTGGCGGGGTACGGGTGGCGGGCACGCAGTTCGCCGCCGACGCGAAGACGAATGCGGCGTCGCTGTTCACGCCGATGTTCCTCGCAGTGGTCCTGGTGCTGTCGCTCGCCTGCGCGAACGTCGGCAACCTGCTCCTCGCGCGAGCCACCGGGCGCCGCCGCGAAATCGCGGTCCGCCTGGCGCTCGGCGCGAGTCGAGGACGGATCGTCCGGCAGCTGCTCACCGAGAGCCTGGTCCTCGCGCTCGCCGCGGGCGGTGTCGGTATCCTGATCGCGTTCTGGGCGCCGTCGCGACTGATGACGCTGCTGGTCCCGACCAGTGGCCTCGCCCTCCGACCCGACATGCTGGTGTTGACGTTCACCGCCGGACTGACGCTGCTCTCCTGCGCGTTGTTCGGGCTGCTGCCGGCGCTGCATGGCGCCAGGACCGGCGTCTCGAACGCCTTGAAATCAGGTCCGCTTCCCCGCCTTGCCGGTCTGTCGGTGCGGAACGTCCTGCTCGGCGTCCAGGTGGCGATCGCGGTCGTGCTCGTGAGCGCCGCCGGCCTCCTCACCCGCGCGGTGATCGAGGTCAACTCGCGGCCCGTCGGCTACTCGATGCGCGACGTGACGACGATCTCGTTCACCGCTCCCGCCCGAGGCTTCGACGCCTCGAGGATCAGGGATCTGTCGCTGGAGATCGCGTCTGGGCTCGAACCGCTCCTGGCCTCCGGGCGCGCCGCGCTGACCTCGACGCCGCCGCTCGCCTCGGGAAACATCAAGGGCGGCTACCATCTGCCCGGTGATCCATCCGAGCACTTCAATGCTGCGTACGAAGTGTCAGCAGGCTATTTCGAGCTCCTGCAGATGCCCCTGCTGCAGGGACGCACGTTCCAGGCCCCCGACGCGGATCGGGACGTGATCGTGATCAACGAAACGATGGCCCGGCAGCACTGGCCCGCAAGATCCGCGGTTGGTCAGATCGTTCTCGTGGACCAGCGCACGGGCGGATGGAACCGGCCGGGCGAGCTGCGGGTGATCGGGGTCGTCCGTGATGCGGCGATGACCAGCCTCACCAGCGTCGAGCCGATCATCTATCAGCCACTCTCGGGCCGTGGCCTGCCCCAGGCGATCGTCCGCGACGGCACCGGGGCGCAGGCCGCAGTGACCGAGCTCGTGAACCGGCTGGAGCCGCGGGTGTCGCTCCGCGCACGACCCCTGTCGAGCAATCTGTCGCCGCAGGTGCGCCCCTCGAGGGTTGCGGCGATCCTGTCGACGCTGCTCGGGGCATTGGCGCTGCTGCTCGCGTGCGTGGGGATGGCGGGAGTCTTTGCGTACGTGGTCCAGCAGCGCACGCACGAGATCGGCGTTCACGTCGCCCTCGGCGCGCGCGTCAGCCACATCGTCGGCGTAGTCGTGCGATCCAGCCTGCTCGCCATTGCCGGGGGCGCCGTGACGGGGCTGGTCGGGGCGTTCCTGGCCTCCGGTCTCCTGCGCAGCTATCTGTTTGGCCTGAGTGCGGCCGATCCGCTCGCGCATCTCGGCGTGCTGGTGGTGCTCGCCGTCGCCGGTGCGGCCGCGACGTTCGTACCCGCGCGCAACGCGGCTCGCATCGAACCGGTCAATGCGTTGCGGCACGAATAGCAAGACGCTTGGCCATGATTGCCCACATCTCCAACATTGAGTCGATGTGCCCATGACCACTCTCCTCCGGCGACTCCGTTACCTGTTCAAACAGCATGAGCTCGAGGCCGAAATGGCCGAAGAGATGGAGGCGCACCGACTGATGGCGGAAGACCGCGAGCGCCGCGGCGGCGCGCCGCCTCGTGACGCGACTGCGGCCAGTCACCGGGCGATGGGAAATGTGACGCTCGCACGCGAAGACGCGCGGGCGGCGTGGATTTCACCATGGGTCGAGAGCGCCTGGCAGGACGTCGCCTATTCGCTCCGGATGGTCCGCCGGGCGCCCGCCTTCACCGCAACGCTCGTCCTCGTGCTGGGCCTGGGCATCGGCGCCACGACTGCAGTTTTCACGCTGGTGGACGGGCTCATCCTGCGGGACCTTCCGGTTCGCTCACCGGACCGCCTTCACGCTGGTGGACGGGCTCATCCTGCGGGACCTCCCGGTTCGCTCACCGGACCGCCTGGTCTATTTCGGCCGTCCGTCGTTCTCCTACCCGATCTTTACCGAGGTGCGTGCCCGCAGCACGGAGGTGCTCGAGAGCGTCGCGGCGTGGAGCGTCGAGGACATGCATATCGCGTGGGGGCAGGAGCTGGAACCGGCCGAGGTCCTGACGGCTTCCGGCGGGTTCTACGCCACGCTGGGAGTGACCGCAGCGGCAGGCCGCACGTTCTCGGAAGAGGATGACCAGATTGGCGGCGGCCCGCATGGCCGCGTGGCGGTCATCAGCGACGCGGCCTGGCAGCGCCGCTACGGCGGCGATCCTGGCGCAATCGGACGAACGGTTCGCGTCGGGCCGGACACGTACACCATCGTGGGAATCACGCCCAGGGGCTACTCGGGTGTCGCACCCGGGATCGCGCCGGAGATCACGATCCCGCTGACGAGCAATGTGAGGCCCGGCCGACTGAAGTCACCGACATCGAGCTGGGTCCACCTGATCGCCCGGCTCCGCGAGGGGGTCACGCTTCGACAGGCCAATTCGTCACTCGCGCGGTTCTGGCCCGCGGTGCTCGAGGCCACGACGCCGTCTTCGCTCGAAGCCGATCGCCGCGCCCAATTCATCGGCCGGCAGACGTCACTCGAATCCGCGAGCGCCGGATTCTCGAGGGTGCGCAATCGCTTCGCGCAGCCGCTGTGGTTCCTGTTCGCGCTGGTCGGCGTCCTGCTCATCGTCGCATGCGCGAGTGCCGCGAACCTCCTGCTGGCGCGGGGCGCCGGCCGGCGTCGCGAGATTGCCGTCCGGCTCGCGATCGGCGCAGGCCGCAGGAGGCTCGTGCGCCAGATGCTCACCGAATCAGCGGTCTGGACGCTCCTGGCCTCCCTGGCGGGGCTGGTCATCGCCTCGTGGGGCGCCAACTCGCTTGTCGCGCTCATGACCACGCGCGAGCAGAAGATCGATCTCGATGCCGGCGTCGGTGTGCGGGTGATGCTGTTCGCCCTCGGCGTGGCCGCGATCACCTCCGCCAGCTGCTCGGTCCTGCCCGCCCTCGGCGCCACCCGGGTCGACCCCGCCAGGGGGCTGAAGGCCTCGCCCGACTCCTCCCAGGCGAGTCCCTCGCGCTGGGCGTCAGGCCGATGGATCGTCGCGGCGCAGGTTGCGCTGTCCGTCCTGCTGCTTGGAAGCGCCGCGTTGTTTGGCCGCAGCCTCTACAGCGTGCTCACCCAGTCGGCCGGCGTCGATCGTCAGAACGTCCTCGTGCTGGCGACCGACGTCGACGCAACCGGCTACGACGAGGACCGGGCGGCGCGCTTCTATCAGGATCTGCTCGAACGGGTCCGGCGCGTGCCGGGCGTGACCTCCGCGAGCCTCTCCATGTATCCGCCACTCAGCGCCGGCGATGGCGCCTGGACCGAAAACATCGGCATCGACGGGATGCCGCCCAGACCCGGATCGACCACGGTGTACTTCAACACCGTGTCGTCGAACTACTTCGGAACGACCGGGATGACACTCCTGCGTGGCCGCGACATCAGCGACAGCGATCACGAATCCGCCTTGCCGGTCGTAGTCGTCAATGAGACGCTGGCGCGGCAATTCTTCTCCGGGCAGGATCCGCTGGGCCGCGAAATCACCATCGGCCGTGACCAGTCACGGAAAGACCTGCAGATCGTCGGCCTCGTTTCAGACGCAAAGTATCAGCGGCTCCAGGAGACGCCGCGCGCGGTTGCGTTCCTGCCCTGGCGGCAGCAGCGCGGGGACAACATGTTCATCGAGATGCGCGTGGCGCCGCGCGCGTCGGTGTCGGACCCCGTCCGACGCGAGGTGCGAGCCCTCGACGCCGCCGTGCCGATCCACATGCAGACCGTCGCCGACCGCATCCGCGAATCGATCGTCACCGAGCGCGTGCTGGCCTCGCTCGCCGCACTGCTCGCCGCCGCTGCCGCCGTCCTGGCCTGTGCCGGGCTCTACGGGTTGCTCGCCTACGGCGTGTCCAGGCGGGCCCGCGAAATCGGCGTGCGGCTGGCGCTCGGCGCGGAACGCCGCACCATCGTGTTGCGGGTGTTGTCCGAGTCAGTCGTGCTGGCGCTGATTGGCATTGCCGCCGGCGTTGGAGCCACGCTGGCGCTCGGACGGTTCGCGGGTGGTCTGCTGTTCCAGATCACGCCCGCCGATCCGGTCTCCATCGCCGCCGCCGCGACACTCATGTTCGTCGTCGCCTGCCTGGCCGGGCTGGGCCCCGCCTGGCGCGCATCGCGAGTCGATCCGGTCATTGCGTTGAAGGCGGAGTGACACCCTCTCGGGGGTTTGCGTTTCGCGGGTTCGCGGGTTCGCGGTCAGGTGGTAACCAGAGGTAACCGGGGCCAATCCAAGCGGCTCGTTGCCTCTGACTATCCCGACTTCGAGCCCGCGATCCCGCGATCCCGCGGCCGTTCTCAACCGATCCAATGCGATGCCCGCCGCAACCACGACGTTCAGCGAATCGACCGCATCATTAATCGGGATCCGCACCCGAAGATCCGCGGCCTCGAGCGATACGGGATCGAGACCCGGGCCTTCCGCACCAACCATCACCATCACCTGTTCATCGGGCCGTACCGGACGCACTTCGGCGAGATCGACGGCTGACGCCGATGGTGTCAACGCGATCACCTTGAAGCCGTGCTCACGAAAGGTGCCGACGGTCTCGTTCCAGTTCTCGGCGCGCACGAACGGTAACCGGAGCACCGCTCCCATCGACGTCCGGATAGCCTTGCGATAGAAGGGATCGCCGCTCCGTTCGTCCAGCAGCACACCCTGCGCGCCGAGCGCCGCTGCGGTCCGGAACAGCCCGCCGATATTGTCAGGGTTGCCGACGCCTTCGAGTGCGAGGACGCACCGGCAGGTCAGCAGATCGGCGAGTTTCCCAAGAGGCGGGCGCGTGACGAGCGCCAGGCAGCCGCGATGGAAGTTGTAGCCGGTGATCGTCGCCAGCAGCGACGAGTTGCTGCACACGAGGACCGGGGCGCCGGCGGTGGACAAGGATTCGCCGATCGCCGCGTGCGCCGCTCGATTGAGCAAAACGGAATGGACGGTGAACCTGCCGAGCGTGATCAGCCGCTCGACTACGAGGCGCCCTTCGGCGACGAAGAGATGCCGATCGCGAATCCACTCGGGGTCGGCGACGTGACGATAAGGATCGAGCCGCGGGTCGTCCGCCGAGTCGATCCAGTGGATCACTGATCAGTCCTGACCACGGACCTGCGGCTGCGATGGCTGTCGATCACGTGCTGTCCGAGGCGCTTGCTGAAGAACACCTTCGACTCACCCGGATCGACCGGGTGCTGCACGAACCGGATGATGTCGAACCGGAGCTGCGCGAGCGTGCTGCGCATTTCGTAGAAGCGATTCTTGGTCTTGACGATGACCTCGTCGAAGCCGTTGTCCATCGCCCAGACTTCCTGTTCTTCGGTGAGTGCCCGGAAGTGTCCCTGCCCGCGCCAGTCGCTGCGGGTCCCGCCAATCCACTGATAGAGCACCCGTCGTCCGTCGAACTCCACGCAGTCCTCGAGCTGCGCGACCAGGTCGGCCAGCTTCGGATCCGTCTCCTCGGCCCGGAGCTCGTGCGCCACCTTGAAGGACACCGGCACGAACGTGCCGGGCTCCTCGGGGAGGGCCGCTTCCGCCATCAGGATCTGATGATCGCGGTTGCCGAGCCGCTGAATGACTTCCGCCGCGGACTTCTTGCGCGCGAAATCGAGGAAGAACTCCTCGATGTACTGAATCTCCAGCGCGCCCTGCTGGAGTCCGTACTGCTTGATCAGGTATTCAACGGACATCCCAAGATAATAAGACACTGGGCAAAATCCCAAGCTCCAAATCCCAAATCCCAACGCACTCCCAACCTCCAAATCCCAAGCCAAGTCCCAAAATCAACTCCAAACCGGTTGGGGAATTGGGTTGGGAGTTCGCTTGGGATTTGGCGTTTGGGAGTGCGTTGGAGCTTGGGATTTGGAGCTTGGGATTTGATTTATTCAGTCCGTAAAGCCACCACCGGATCAATCCTGGTCGCGCGGCGCGCCGGGAGATAGCTGGCGAGCAGGGCGACAAATCCGAGGGTCAGGGAGACCGCCGCGAACGTGGCCAGGTCGCGCGGGTCGGTGGCGAACAGGAATGTCGACAGCAACTTCGAGAGGAACCAGGCGGCGGTGATCCCCAGGGCGACGCCGCCGGCCGCCAGGATCATCGCGTGGCGGACGATCAGGCCGACCACGGTCCGTTCCTGCGCGCCTAGCGCCATCCGGATGCCGATCTCGCGGCTGCGCTGGGCAACGGCGTACGACAGGACGCCGAACGTTCCGACCGCGGCGAGGACCAGCGCCAGCGCGGCGAAGAGTGTGAGCAGCGTCATGTAGAACCGCGGTTGCGAGATCGAGCGCTCGACGACCTGCTGCAGGGTCCTCACGTTGCCGACCGGAATGTTGGGGTCGACGCTATAGGTTTCCCGCCGCGCTGCCTCCGCGACACGCTCTGGCGGTACCGAGGTCTTGAGCACGACGGCCATGCTCTGGAGCGGCCATTGCCGGTAGGGGAGATAGATCTGCGGCGGATCTGCTTCCTCGAGCCCCGCATCCTTCACGTCACCGATGATGCCGACCACCTCTCCGCCGGCCCGTGGAGTGCCGGGCCCGCGGCCCCAGCCGAGCGTGATCTTCTTGCCGATCGGGTCCTCGTTCGGGAAGTACTGCTTCGCTGCGCTCTCGGTGATCAGCACGACCGGCGGCGCGCCCTCGCGATCGTGCTCGGTGAACGCGCGGCCGCGCTTCAGAGGAATGCCGACGGTCTGAAAATAATCGGGAGTCGCCACGCGGACCTGCATCGCGGGCTGCTGGCTCGGCGGCACCGGAGGACGTCCGCCGATCTCGAAATTGAGGACGATGCTGGCTCCGGTAAGCGGCAGTGACACGACGGCGCCGGCCGATTGCACGCCAGGGATGGCGCGCAGCCGTGGCATCAGCTGCTCGAAGTAGGCGACCTGCTGCGGCTCCTTTTCGTAGCGCGCGTCGGGCAGCGTCAGCTCGAAGGTGAGCGCCGGCTCGACGCGGAACCCGGGATCGACCGACGCCAGCCGCGTGAAGCTCCGGATCAGCAGACCCGCGCCGGCCAGCAGCATCACCGCGAGCGCGATTTCCGAGACGGACCGACGCCAGCCGCGTGAAGCTCCGGATCAGCAGACCCGCGCCGGCCAGCAGCATCACCGCGAGCGCGATTTCCGAGACGACTAGGACGCTCCGCACGCGCGAGCCCGATCGGCTGGTGAGCGCGCCGCGGCCCGCCTCTTTCAGGCCTCCCGCGATCGAGCTGCGCGTGGTCTGCAGCGCAGGCACCAGGCCGAACAGCACGCCGGTGCCGACGGCAAGGACGAGCGTCAACAGCGCCACGGTTGCGTCGATGCGCACGTTGTCGAGGCGTGGCAGGCCCTGGGGCTGCAGGCCAATCAGCATGTCAACGCCCCAGACTGCGAGCAGCAGCCCGAGGCCGGCGCCGAAGAGGCTGAGCAGGACGCTTTCGGTGAGCAACTGTCGCACGAGCCGGCCACGGCCGGCGCCGAGCGCGGTCCGGACCGCCATTTCACTCTCACGCACCGCGGCGCGCGCGAGCAGCAGGTTCGCGACGTTCACGCAGGCGATGAGCAGCACGAACCCGACCGCGCCGAGCAGGATCAGCATCGCCTGGCGGACATCGCCAACCATCGCTTCGAGCAGCGGCGCCGCTTCGAAATCGAGCCCTTCGTTGCTGTCCGGGTACTTCGCGGCGAGCTGCTTGCCGATGAGCGAGACGTCCGACGCGACCTGCTCGAGCGGAACTCCCGGCTTCGCCCGTCCGATCGCGGTGAGGTACCACGCGCCACGCTGCTTGCTCGTGAAGTTCTGGTTGAACTCGAGCGGCGTCCAGAGCACGCGGGCGGCAGGATAGGCAAACCCTTTCGGCATCACACCGACGACCTCGGTCGCGACTCCGTCGAGGGTGATCTTGTGCCCGACGACGTTCGGGTCGCCGCCGAAACGCTGCTGCCAGAGACCGTAGCTCAGGACGACGATGTTTCGGTCCGCGCCAGGCTGGTTGTCTTCGGGGCGCAACGCGCGCCCCAGCAGCGGCTGCACGCCGAGCACCTTGAAGAGGCTCCCGCTGACCTCGGCGCCATCGAGACGCACCGGCTCTCCGCGGCCGGTGAGGATGACGCGCGAGCGGGACACCGCGGCCGCGTCCGCCAGGGTCCGGGTCAGCCTCTCGAGGTCGAAGTAGTTCGGCCCCGACATCGTTTCGCGATGGCCTTCGAAGGAATGAAAGAGCCCGACGAGGCGCTCGGGCTCCGGGTAAGGCAGCGGGCGCAGCAGGACGCCGTTGATGACGCTGAAGATGGCGCTGTTGGCCCCGATGCCGAGCGCGAGAGTCAGCAGCGCAACGATGGTGAAGCCGGGACTCTTCAGCAGCCGGCGAAACGCATATCGGAGGTCCTGCCGGAACGTCTCCATGGCGAGGTGACAACAGCCAGATGTGTGCCGCCAGAAAAGATCGGACAACTGCTGATTTCAGGCCACTTGGCGCGAGCTGGCCGTGCCGCGGCGCGCTGGCCTGTTCGTTTCCGGGCAGGCGCGTCCCTCGAACGGCCACATCTCGTAATATCTGGTCATGCAGGGCATTCACGCACTTCCGGATGACGTCCAACGGGTGATCGAGCAGCTGGACGAGGCGGATCGCAGAGCGGACGCGATCACGGCGAACCTGAGTGATGCGCAGTTTCACTGGCAGCCGGATGGCGGCCTGCGGTGGAGCGTGGCGCAGTGCCTCGAGCACCTCGCCATCGGGGCGGAGGTCTACGCGTCCCCGATGCGCGGCGCGCTCGACCAGGCGCAGAAGGAGACCTCGGTTCGCCGCGGACCGTTCGCGCCGGGCTTCTTCGGCCGCAAGTTCGCCGACAGCCTCGAGCCTCCGGTCAAGTTCCGCGGCCGCGCGCCGAAGGCCATCGTCCCGAGCTCGACGCTCTCCCGCGCAGAGATCCTTTCACGCTTTCACGGCAGTCACGCGGCCATGAAAGCGATGGCGCGAGAAGCCGCCGCGATCGACGCCAACCGCGTGACGTTTCAGAATCCCTTCCTGAAGATGATCCGCATGAAGGTCTCGACGGCGTTTCACGTGATCAATGCGCACGACCGGCGCCATCTGTGGCAGGCGGAACAGGTGATCGGGAGGTCGGACTTCCCTCGGTGAGACCGATTCTCTATGCCACGCCCCGCCAGGCGGGGTTGACCCGCGCATACAGCAGCTGGTCGTAGACCCTGCCGTGCTTGACGGCGCCCGACTTGAGCACGCCCTCGCGAACGTACCCGGCCTTCTCGAGCACGCGGGTCGAGGCGGCGTTTTCGGCGAACGCCAGCGCGAACATGCGCAGCAGGTTCAGGCGCTCGAAAGCACGCTCGGTGGTCAGGACGAGCGCCTCCGAGACGATGCCGCGGCCCCAGAAGGGTTCGCCGAGCCAGTAACCGATCTCGGCGGAGAAACGCTCGATGTCCGCGCCGGGGATCACGCCGATACCGCCAACGGCTTCGCCGTCCACCTCGATCGCGAACTTGGTCTCCTCTCCCTCCTCGTCGACCGCACCAGCCAGGAAGGCGCGAGCGTGCTCCATGGTGTAGGGATACGGAAACCGGTCGCGGAGGTAGCGCGAGACGTTGAAGTTGTTCGCATACCGGACCACCGATGCCGCGTCACGCGTGCGCCATCGCCTGATCACGCAACGCTCACCCTGCAGCAGCATCAGAAGAGCGCCTTTCCCTCGACCCGGAGCCATCGTTCCGCTTCACGATAGTCCGGGCACACGGCCGCGACCAGCCGCCAGTACCGCCGCGAGTGGTTCTGCTGGCGGAGGTGCATCAACTCGTGGAGCAGGACGTAGTCGCAGACCGCGGGAGGCATCTGCACCAGCCTGAAGTTCAACGCGATGACTCCACGGCGCGAGCACGAGCCCCACCGCGACCGCTGATTGCGGATGGTCACACGGTCCACGGTCAGGCTGTGCTTCGACGCGAGCGCCTGGAGTCGCGGCACGAGCTCACGGCTGGCGATCCGGCGGAGCGCGAGCTCGACCGCCGGACGCACATTGACGATACCGGCAGCGATACGCACACGCTGATCGCCCATGACGACGATCTGCCCGTGTGTACTTTCATGCACACGGATGGTCGTCAGCTCGCCATGCAACGGGATCGAGTCGCCCGCGCGCCATTCCACGGGGGCATGACGCTCCGCGACACGCACGCGCTCGGCGGCGACCCAGTCCTGATGGCGCTGGAGGAATGCCTCGGCGTCGCGGCGGGAACCGCCGCGGGGGATCGTGACGCGCAGCGAGCCGTCAGGCCGCACTCGAAGGATGTACTTGCGCGCGCGGCGGACGCGAACGAAGTCCACCTCGGGCTCCGGCGGCGGTTCCGCGGCGCGGAGGAACGGGAGGTCGAGCTGCACTCGATGAGGATATCGCGGGTTCGCGGTTCGCGGGTTCGGGGGTTCGGGCTAATCAGAGACAACTGGCGCCGATCCAAGCGGCGCGTTCACGCTTGTGACCCGATTCCGACCCCGCGAACTCGCGAACCGCGAACCCGCGTCAGTTCACTCGTTGCGCATCGCGATCAGCGGATCGACCGCCATCGCGCGGCGCGCAGGAATGTAGCTCGCCATGAGCGCGACGAACAGCAGGAACAGGGTGACCGCGCCGAAACTCAGGGGATCGGTCGGGGTGACGTTGTAGAGGACCGAGCGGGCAGCCGGGGTCACGCCAAAGGCTCCGGCGATTCCAAGGACGATGCCGAACGCGGCGAGTTTCACGCCTTGTCCGACGATCAACCGCAGCACGTCGGCGCGCGCGGCGCCGAGCGCGACGCGGACACCAATCTCCTGCGTGCGCTGCGAGACCGAGTACGACAGCACGCCGTAGACACCGATTGATGCGAGCACCAGCGCGATGGCCCCGAAGAGGAAGAACATGATCCCGAACAGCCGGAACTGCCAGAAGCTCCGCTGCCTCAGATCCTCCATCGTCGAAACCTGGAATACTGGCAGTGCCGCATCCGACAGCCGGATTTGCTCGCGCACCGCGGCGCTGATCGCGGCCGGATCGCCGGCGGCGACGCGAATGCTGATGCCCGTGTTGAGCGTCGGCTCGAATGGATAGGGCACGTAAGCCGCCGGCATGATCTCGTCGTCGCTGCTGCCCTGGTAGTGGCGGAAGTCCGCGAGAACGCCAATCACGGTGAACCAGTCGGGCGTTTGCTGGCTGTCCAGACGGAAGCGGCGACCGATTGGATCCTCATCGGCCCAGAGCCGCTTCGCCATCGTCTGATTGATCAGGGCGACGGCGCTCTTGGTCGCGCCTTCGCTGTCGGTCAGATCGCGGCCACGCAGGAGCGAGACACCAAGCGTCTGGCGAAGGTGCGGCGTCGACCCGATGAAGGCGATGTGGATCTCCTGGCCACGCTCGACCGGCTTGCCTTCGACGATCACGCCGCCATCGTTCCCGCCGCCGCTGAACGGGATGAAGTTCGACGCGAAGGCGTTTTGCACACCCGGCAGCGCCTCGGTGCGCCGCACGATGTCCTCCACGCGCCGCGCCTTTGCGTCGCCGGGCTCGTAGGCCTGGCCCGGCAAATAGAACCGCATCGTCATGAGCGGTGCCGTGTCGAAGCCGATCGCAGCACCCTGGAGATTGAGGAAACTCCGGATGAACAGCGACGATCCGATCAGGAGAATCAGCGCGAGACCCACTTGCGCGACGACCAGCGTATTCCGGACCCAGGTGCGCCGCTCGCCGGTTGCGCCGCGGCCGCCTTCGCGCAGGCTCTCCTGCAGGCTCGTTCCGGTCGCCTGAAACGCCGGGACGATGCCGAAGACGATGCCCGTTCCGACGGCGATGGCAATCGTGTAGGCGAGCGAACGTGCGTTCAGGCTCCAGTGAATGAAGTAGGGAACGCTGTCGGGCGGGATCGTCGAATCGAGCACCTGCAGGCCGGCCCAGGCGACCACGAATCCGAGCGGGGCGCTGAACACGCCAATCATGATCGCCTCGGTCAGCAGTTGACGGACGATGCGGAACCGGCCGGCGCCGAGCGCAGAGCGGATCGAAATCTCGCGGTGACGAACCGACGCGCGCGCCAGCAGCAGGTTCGCGACATTGGAACAGGCGATCAGCAGGACCAGCGTCACCGCCCCCATCATCATCATGATGATCAGCCGGGGCTGCGGCGGCAGCATCCAGTCGCTCAGTGGCCGAACGAACGTGCTCCAGTCGCGATTCACGGGATAGGCGGCGGCCAGGCGTGTCGCGATACCGTTCATGTCCGTCGACACCTGATCGAGCGTCACGCCCGGCTTCAGACGCGCGAACACCTGCGTGCTCCGTTCGTCGCGGCTCATCTTCTCGCCGTATTCCGCGATGGGCACCCACAGGCGCTGTGTCTCGGGGAACGCAAATCGCGGAGGCATGACGCCGATGATCGTGTGCGGCCGGCCGTTGACATTGATCGCCCGCCCGACCACTCCGGCGTC
>Ga0209382_10001904_pt1 | contig 31540 bp, 29 predicted proteins | sample SoiMetdeltSBSDD5_FD_187599 | JGI IMG/M metagenome (GOLD analysis project Ga0209382, IMG submission 187599) | Bulk soil microbial communities from a Populus tree surrounding site in Tennessee, USA - Soil MetaG P. deltoides SBSDD5 (SPAdes) (version 2) | ecosystem: Environmental > Terrestrial >...
CCCTGCCACGCCCTGTCGAGTCCGTCGTGCGCTGGCTCGTCGTCACGCCGGACATGCACCGCGTTCACCACTCAGTGCTCTACGACGAGTCCTCGAGCAACTTCGGCTTTAACCTCCCGTGGTGGGACCGGCTCTTCGGTACGTACCGCGCGCAGCCGCGGCTGGGACACGACGCCGTGACGATTGGGGTAGACGCGTTTCGAACGCAGGACGACCTGAGCCTGGACCAACTCCTCATCCAGCCATTTCAAAACACTCCCGGGCAGTACCCGATCAATCGGCACAAGGCCGCGTAGTTTCGTTAGCAGGATTAGGGAGGATCGCTTAGATGAATCCAAACAAGGCACTGTGGGAAAAGGGCGACTTCACGAGCATCGCGAAGACCATGCGCGAAAGCGGAGAAGCGCTCGTCGAGACGTTCGGCATCACGAAAGGTCTCAAGGTGCTCGACCTCGGATGCGGTGACGGCAACACCGCGATCCCCGCGGCGAAACGCGGCGCCGACGTACTGGGCGTCGACATCGCGAGGAACCTCGTCGCCGCAGGCAACAGGCGTGCAAAGGAGTTGGGGCTCGCCAACTGCAGGTTTCAGGAAGGCGATGCCTCGGACATGCGAGGAGTACCGGATCGGAGCTTCGATCTGGTCGTAAGCATCTTCGGCGCGATGTTCGCTCCCAAGCCGTTCGATGTGGCGAAAGAGATGGTCCGCGTCACCCGTCCCGGGGGACGCATCATCATGGGCAACTGGATCCCCAACGATCCGACGCTGGTCGCGCAGATCCTGAAGATCAGCTCGGCGTTCACGCCGCCGCCGCCACAAGGCTTCGTCAGCCCGATGACCTGGGGCGTCGAGAGCAGCGTCACCGAGCGCTTTGTCGCCGCCGGAGTTCCGGCGGAAAAAGTATCCTTCGCGCGCGACACGTTTACCTTCAACGCTCCCGGCACGCCGGCGGAGTTCGTCGGCCGATTCAAGAACTACTACGGGCCGACGATGAATGCCTTCGAAGCCGCAGACAAGAGCGGGCGGGTCGCGGAACTGCAGAGGCAGCTGGAGGACCTGTTCAATGCGCAGAACAAGAGCTCGCGTAAGGACATGACCTCCATTCCCGCGACGTTCTTGCGCGTGACGGTTGCGGTTTGAAGGTGGAGGCGCGAATTTCTACGTACCCAGAGCGAGGGGTTTCTCTGCCAGGACGTGCCACACTCTCATCTCTCCCTTGCCCTTCACGTCGACCACACCGCGCGGTTCGCACACGAACCGGTCCTTGATGAGTTCGTGCGTTGCCTCCGTGATCTGGATCGTTCCTCCTTCGCCCTGCGACTCCATGCGGCTTGCGGTGTTCACTGCGTCGCCCCATAGATCGTAGATGAACTTCCTGCGCCCGATCACGCCTGCAACGACCGGACCGGAATTCAGGCCGATCCGCAACGCGATCCGCTGCCCTCGGAACTCGCGCCGCTCGACGTAGTCGCGGATGTCGAGCGCCAGCCGCGCGAGCACCTCGGCGTGATCGGCGCGCGGCCGAGGGACGCCGGCCGCGACCATGTAGCAATCGCCGATCGTCTTGATCTTTTCCAGGCCGTGTTTTTCGACGAGCGTATCGAAGTGCGAGAACACCTCGTTCAGCAGCTCGACGAGCTCGACCGGGCTCATCTGTGCGGAGAGCGGAGTGAAGTTCACCACGTCCGCGAACAGGATGCTCGCACCTTCGTACTGCTCGGCGATGGTCCGCTGATCGTCCTTCAGGATCGCGGCGATCTCTTTCGGCAGGACATTGAGCAGCAGCGCTTCGGATCGCTCCTGGAAGCGGTTCTTCTGGCCGACGAAATACGAAACCATGAGAAACACGATCGAGCTGACTCCGGCCAGGTTGATCACGAAGAAGAAGATCTCCCATTCGGGGATGCCGCGCCCGGGCGGCAGGTAGGGCTGCAGCACGCCGCTCAGCACGACGACGCCGAGAAACGCCGCGAACCAGCGCGGCGCATGGCGCGACTGGTCGAACAGCAGTGCCCCGAGCGGGCAGATGAGCGCCCACAGCACCACTGCACTGCCCGTCACGAATCCGCCCAGCGTGAGCATCAGGAAGAACGGCAGCAGCAGGATCAGCGTGAGCTGACTGACGCAGAAGAACCGGTAGCGACGCGTTGCGCCGAAATGCAGCACGCTGGCGAGCGAGATGACTGCATAGCCCGACGGGATTGCAGCCGCAAGCGGCTGCCCGAGCGCGAAGTACATTACCCCCCAAGCGAGGCCCGCAAACATGAAAGGGACCGCGCATATGACGAGCAGCGACTTGCGTAGCCGCGTGTCATCGTCGTCGTCGGGGTCCGCTCCGACGCGACTCAGACGAGCGAACGCCGTTCTCCACAGCGCTGGCTCTGCCGGGCTGTCGGGCATCCGGCGGCGGACTGTATCATGGGGCGGCAATGGGACGTCGCGTTCCCGGGTCTCGCAGAGCCGTTTCGCCGTCACCTGAATTCGCGGGCCGCTTCCTGCAAAAAAGCCTGCACGTAGGGCGCGAAGGTCCGCGCGCATTCGACGCGGAACGCCGGCGCCGCATCGAGGCGCCAAAGCACGATTTCGGCCTTACCTAACAGCGTACGGGTAGCGCTGCCGGCCGTAAAAACCGTCGGGTCGAGATCCAGCGGGCAACCGGCGGCGAGGACCAGGTGCGCCGCGTCGCCTTCGATCGCGAACCCCGCATACCGGTGGCTGACGTCGACCAGCGAATGATGCCGGCCCGCCAGAGCATCGAAGTTCGGCGCCGCGCCTTCCGGCGCGCAAAGCAGCCATTCGTCGGGACCCAGCCGGGCGCAGAACCGTTCTTCGACTCTTGACACACGGTTGATGGGCAGCTCGACCGCGAAGCCGTCGACCAGCAGCGTCTGCGGCATCCGCAGCGACCAGCGGGCGCACGGATCCAGGCTGGCAATCCGCACTTCAGCCATGAACCCGCTTCCCTTGCGGATCGAAGAACACCGGCGTCACCACTCTTGCCGCGGCAAAGCCGCCCGGAACGGTGGCGTGCACGGTCTGCCCAAGGCGCTCGCGGCCGCCCGCGAGCAGCGCCATCGTAATCGAGCGGCCGCAGTTCACGCTGTAGTAGCTGGAGGTGACGTGGCCGAGCATTTTCATCGGAACGGACTGGTTCGGATCGGCGACGAGTTGCGCACCCTCTTCGATAACGAGATCCGGGTCGGCGCTCAACAGGCCAACGAGCTGCTTGCGGCCCTGCGCGATCAGGTCGGGCCGCGCCAGCGAGCGCTTGCCAACGAAGTCGCGTTTCGCCGTGCCGATCATCCCGGCCATTGCCAGGTCGTCGGGCGTCACCGTGCCGTCCGTCTCCTGCCCGACGATGATGTAGCCGCGCTCGGCGCGCAGCACGTGCATGGTCTCGGCGCCGTACGGCACGAAGCCGACCTGCGCGCCACGCTCGCACAGCATTTCCCACACGTGCGCGCCGTGGCCCCATGGCACGTTGATCTCGTAGCCGATCTCGCCCGTGAACGACGCGCGAAAGAGGCGGCAGGGAATGCCGTCGAAGCGGCCCGCGCGCACCGCCATGTGCGGCATCGCCTGATCCGACAGGTCAATGTCCAGCCATGGCTGGATCAACGAGCGCGCCTTCGGGCCCTGCACCGCGATGACCGCGTACTGCTCGGTGATCGAGGTCAGATAGACCTGCAAATCACTCCACTCCGTCTGCAGGTAATCCTCCATGTAGGCAAGCACGCGCGCTGCCCCGCCCGTCGTCGTGGTGACGTGAAATCGATCGTTCGCGAGACGCGCCACGATGCCGTCGTCGTAGACATAGCCGTCCTCGCGCAGCATCAGGCCGTAGCGGCTGCGGCCCGGCGGCAGCTTGTCGAAGCCGTTGACGTACATACGATTCAGAAACTCGAGCGCGTCGCGACCGACCACCTCGATCTTGCCCAGCGTCGACGCATCAAAGATGCCTCCGGTTTCGCGAACCGCCCTGCACTCGCGGCGGACGGCTGCGTGCAGGTCCTCGTCCGGCTGCGGGAACGCGAGCGCGCGCTTCCACTGCCCGACGTCCTCGAAGATGGCGGCGCGCGCTACCGCGGAGGCATGCGACGGCGCTTCGCGCACCGGATCGAAGAGCGCGCCGCGATGCGCGCCGATGAGCGCGCCGAACGTCACCGGCGTGTAGGGCATGCGGAAGGTTGTCGTTCCGACCTGCGGCACCGGTCGGTTGAGGCGCTCCGCCACCAGGCCGAGCGCGGCCATGTTGGAAGTCTTCCCCTGGTCGGTCGCCATGCCGGTGGTGGTGTAGCGCTTCAGGTGCTCGATCGATTCGAAACCCTCGCGCAGCGCAAGACCGATGTCCTTCGCCGTTACGTCGTTCTGGAAGTCGACGAACGCCTTGACGGTCTCCGGGTCCGCGGTGGTTGGCAGCGACCGCACTGGCGTAAAGCGTCCGAGATGCTCGCCACGCGCTGCGCCGACGCTGCGAAAGCCCGCGGGATCGGCAGCCGGCACAAAGGCATCGAGCGCATCGTCGAAGCGCAGTTTGCCGCGCGCCTGCGAATGCAGATGCACCGCCGGGGTCCAGCCGCCGTGCATGGCGAGCGCATCGCAGGCGAGCGCAATGCTCTGGCGCGAATTCACGCGGGCGATGTGGAGTTTCGAAATGCGCTTGCGGCCTTCCGTGCCTAGGATTGTGTGTCCCGTATACACGGCGACGCCCAGGCCCCGCAGCGCTTCGGCGTCCGGACATTCGGCTTCGCTGCGGACGTCCACTAGCGCGATGACATTGACGCCGGCAGCGCGCAAGTCGCGCACCACTGCATACGCGGAATCGCCGCAGGTCGCCACGACGACTTGCCTGCCGACCGCGACCCCGTGGCGCAAGGCGTACAGGCGGGCGCTTGCGGCCAGCATGATTCCGGGCCGGTCGTTGTCGGCAAAGACCAGCGGCCGCTCGTGTGCGCCCGCCGCGGAAACGATTTCATCGGCGCGCACCTGCCAGAGGCGCTGGCGCGGAAGGTCGCGGCCGGAGACGGGCGGCACGAGCTCCAGCACGCCCGCGTGGTTGTGTCCGAAAATGCCGAACACCGTGGCGCGACTCAACAGCGTGACGTTGCGGCGCGAGCGAAGGGCGGCGACCGCCTGCTGCACCGCCTCGCCACCCTCCGGCAAGCTGCCACCCCACTGCGTCTGCTCGTCCGCAACGATGACGCGCTGGCCGTCGGCGGAGGCCGCCAGCGCGGCTTCCAGGCCGGCGCGACCACCGCCGGCGATCAGCACGTCGCAGTGGGCATGGCGGTGCTGGTAGCGATCGGGATCCGGCAGCTCGGGCGTGCGCCCCAGACCTGCCGCTGCCCGGATCGCCGGCTCGTAGACCCGCTTCCAGAACGAAGCAGGCCACATGAACGTCTTGTAGTAGAAGCCGACCGGAAGGATAGGCGACAGCACATCGGCGATCGCGCCGAGGTCGAAGCCGAGCGAAGGCCAGCGATTCTGCGATTCGGCGTGGAGCCCTTCGTGGAGCTCGACCATCGTCGCGCGCGTGTTCGGATCGACCCGTCCGCCATCTTTGCGCAGCGTGACCAGAGCGTTCGGCTCCTCCGAGCCGTGCGACAGGATGCCGCGCGGCCGGTGGTACTTGAACGAGCGCGCCACCAGCGCACGCCCGTTGGCGAGCAGCGCCGAAGCGAGCGTGTCGCCGGCATATCCGGTAAGCGGCTCGCCGTCGAAGCTGAAGTTCAACGGCCGGCTTCGATCGACACGGCCCCCGCTCGGCAGGCGATAGGGCTGCGCGCTCATCGCGGGCGAGGCTCACCCGACTTGTAGGTGGTCGTGATCCGGTCGCTGACCGTGTCGCGCACGGCGTTGAACCAGCGCTGGCAGCCGTACGCATGCAACCAGCGCTCGGCGTGCGGCCCTCTGGAATTGCTGCGGAAGAACAGAAAGTCGGCCCACTGCGCATCGCTTGTCGCTGCAGGGTCGATCGGCCTGGCGATGTGCGCTTCGCCGCCGCCGCGGAACTCTATTTCCGCTCGCGGACCGCAATAAGGGCAACGGATGAGCAGCATCAGTGCGCGACGGCGGCCGCGGCCGCCTCGTCGATGAGCCGCCCGGTCCGGAAGCGCTCGAGCGTGAACGGCGCGTTGATCGGGTGCTCCTTGTCGTGGGCGATCGTGTGCGCAAAGACGTGGCCCGAACCCGGCGTGGCCTTGAAGCCGCCGGTACCCCATCCGCAGTTGACGTAAAGGCCCTGCACCGGCGTCCTGCCGATGATCGGCGAGCGGTCGGGCGTGACGTCGACGATGCCGCCCCAGTTGCGCAGCATGCGCAGGCGCGTAAAGACCGGGAAAAGCTCGCAAATCGCTTCCAGCGTGTGGGTGGCGACGTGCAGTCCGCCGGTCTGGCTGTACGAGACGTACTGGTCGGTGCCGGCGCCGATCACGAGCTCTCCCCTGTCCGACTGGCTGATGTACGCATGGACGGTATTCGACATGACCACGCAGGGGAAAATCGGCTTGACCGGCTCGGACACCAGCGCCTGCAGCGGAAAGCTTTCGAGCGGCATGCGCAGGCCGGCGCGCCCCATGACGACGCTCGTGTGCCCCGCGGCGACCACGCCGACCTTCCGGACCTCGATGGCGCCGCGCGAGGTGACCACGCGCTCGACCGCGCCCGAGTTGTCGCTGCGGATCTCCAGCACCTCGCAGTTCTGGATGATGTCCACGCCGAGCGCGTCGGCGGCTCGCGCGTAGCCCCAGGCCACTGCGTCGTGGCGCGCCACGCCGCCGCGGCGCTGCAGCGCCGCGCCGACGATTGCGTATCGCGCCTTCGGATCGAGCGACAGCGGCGGGCAGAAATCCTTCGCCTCGCCCGGCGTAAGCCATTCGTTGTCAACGCCGTTCAGCCGGTTGGCATAAATGTGGCGCTTGAACGACTGCACGTCGTGCGTGTTGTGCGCGAGCATCATCACGCCGCGCGCCGAGTACATGACGTTGTAGTTGAGCACCTGCGACAGGTCCGCCCACAGCTTGACCGCGTGGTCGTACAAATGGACGCTCTCGTCGTAGAGGTAGTTGGAGCGGATGATCGTCGTGTTGCGGCCGGTGTTGCCGCCGCCGATCCAGCCCTTCTCCAGAACCGCGATGTTGCGCAAACCGTGCTCTGCCGCAAGGTAGTAGGCGGTGGCGAGACCGTGGCCGCCGCCGCCGACGATGACGGCGTCGTACCGCGGCTTCGGATCGGGATTGCGCCAGGCGCGCTGCCAGTTGCGATGGTAGCTGAGCGCGTTGCCGATCACGCTGAAGATCGAGTACTTCTTCACCGCGCGATCATAGCGCCCTCCGGGTACACTCCTCCCCGATGAAGAAGGCGATGAGGACGAGCGCCGCAAGCCTGCGGCCTACCGTGATGGGAAGCCGGCACGCAGTCGCCACCGGCCACTATCTCGCCTCGCTCGCGGCGATGCGCGTTCTCGATGCCGGCGGCAACGCGGTGGATGCCGGCGTCACCGCTGCGATGGCGCTTGCGGTGGTGCAGCCCGACATCGTCAGCTTTGCCGGCGTGGCGCCGACGCTTGCGTACCTGGCAAAGGAGGACCGCGTGATTTCCCTCGCCGGCCTCGGCTACTGGCCGGCGGCGACCGATCTTGCGCGGCTGATTGCCGCGGGCGACGGCAAGAGCATCCCCGAAGGCTTGCTGCGCACGGTGATGCCAGCGGCGCCCGCCACGCATATCGAGGCGCTGCGCCGCTACGGCACGATCTCGTTCGAGCAGGCGGCGACGCCGGCGATGGAACTGGCGCGCGAAGGCTTCGCCGTCTACCCGTTCCTCGCCAACAGCATTGCCGACGCGGTGGAGAAGTACCAGCGTTGGCCGCAGAGCGCGCGCATTTTCCTGCCCGGCGGCCGTGCGCCGCAGGTGGGGGAGCGCTTCGTACAGGCCGACCTCGCGCGCAGCATCGCCGGGATGATCGAAGCGGAGCGCGCGTCTCGCGGCGACCGGGACAAGCGCCTGCGCGCCGCGCACGACTTCTTCTACCGCGGCCCGATCGCGCAGGCCGTGGCGGACTATCACGCGAAAAATGACGGCTTCGTCGCGGCAGCAGACCTCGCCGGATTCGAGGTGCCGGTCGAGCCTTCCATCTCCATCGGCTGGCGCGGCTACGAAATGCATTCCTGCGACACCTGGTGCCAGGGGATCACGCTGCTGGAAGCGTTGAAGATCCTCGAGGACACGGACTTCGGCGCGTTGGGACACAACACGCCGGCGTATATCCACTGGCTGACCGAAGCACTCGACCTGGCCTTCAGCGATCGCGAAGCCTATGTGGGCGATCCCGCGTTCGTGCAGGTGCCGACGGCGGCGTTGCTCTCGGATGCGTACGCCGCGAGGCAGCGCGGGCGCATCGACCCGCAGCGCGCTTTCGGCTCGATGCCGGAGCCGGGCAATCCGCTGGGGCAGCCTGCGGCGCGCGGCGCATCGCTTGCGCCGGCGCGCGGCGCGACCGCGATGGCGCCGGACACCATCTACGCGGCGGTGATGGATCGCCACGGCAACGCCTACTCGGCGACGCTCTCCGACACCAGCTACGACACGCCCGTGATCCCGGGAATCGGCATGGTGATTTCCTCGCGCGGCCAGCAATCGCGGCTCGCCGCCGGCCACCCTGCCCAGGTGGCGCCGGGAAAGCGCCCCCGGCTCACGCCGAGCCCGGCGCTGGCGATGCGCGACGGCAAGCCGTTCCTGTGCTTCGGCACGCCCGGTGGCGACGTCCAGGCGGCGGCGATGCTGCAGGTGTTCCTGAATGCAACGCAGTTCGGCATGCAGCTGCAGCAGGCCGTGGAAGCGCCACGCTTCTCCAGCGCCAACTTCCCCAACTCGTTCCCGCCGCACGAGTACTTCCCGGGGCGGCTGGACGTCGAGGAAAATGTACCGGACGGGGCGATCGACGCGCTGCGCGCGCTCGGCCACGACGTCGACGTGCTGCCACGCCTGCCGGCGAAGAGCGGCGCCGTGTGCGCGGTGATGCGCGAGCCGCAGGGCAACTTCAAGCACGCGGCCGCGGATCCGCGGCGGGAGTGCTACGCGCTGGCGTGGTGAGGTGCGCCGCCGTGCAGTGACGACTCGCCGACTACTCTGCGCGCACGCCCGCCTGCTTGATGATGCGGCCCCACTTCTCGGCATCGGCCTTCATCACCGCGGCGAACTTTTCGGGCGTGCTCGGAGTGGGATCGGCGCCGAGGCCGGAAAATCGTTCGCGCACCTCCGGCAGCGCGAGGCTACGGTGCACCTCGGTGTTAATGAGCTCGATGATCGACCGGGGGGTGCTCGCCGGCGCCATGATTCCGTACCAGTTGTTGAACTCGTAGCCCGGCAGGGATTCGCTCATCGTCGGCGTGCCCGGCAGCGCGGCGGAGCGCTGCGAATCGGTCACGGCGAGCACCTTGAGCTTGCCGGCCTTGATGTGGGACATCGTCACCGGGGCGCCGGTGAACAGCAGGTCGACCTTGCCGCCGACCAGGTCAGCGACCGCCGGCCCGCCGCCTTTGTAGGGCACGTGGACGATGTCGATCTTCGCCTGCATCTTCAGCAGCTCGGCGCAAAGCTGGTTGAAGCTCGCGACGCCGCCAGAGGCGAAATTGAGCTGCCCGGGCTTCGAGCGCGCGAGCGCGACGAGGTCGTTCACGCTATTCACCGGCAGCGACGGGTGCACGACCAGCACGGTGGCAACGTTGGCGACGAGCGAGATCGGCGCGACGTCGGCCACCGGGTCGAAGCTCATCGTCGCGTAGAGGAACTGATTCATCGCGTGCGAGCTCATGGTGCCCAGCAGCAGCGTGTAGCCGTCGGCGGGCGCGCGCACGGCCGCTTCGCCGCCGATGTTGCCCGCCGCGCCGCCGCGGTTCTCGACCAGCACCGGCTGGCTCCACTTCTCGCTCATCTTCTGCGCGATGACGCGCCCGAGGATATCGGTGGTGCCGCCCGGTGCCCAGGGCACGATCATGCGGACCGGCTTGACGGGATAGTTCTGTGCGAGGGCAAGCGGCGAAAGGAGCAGCGTGACGACGAAGAGGAGTAGGCGCATAGGTCCGAAGATCATAACAGCCGAGCGCGGCCAATTTGCGGGACGCTGGCGAGCCGGATGGGATGACCTGCTAGTCGATCGCAGGCTGCCGCTCGCGAAGCGGCTGACCCGCTTCTATTGCGAATATCGCGGCAGGATTACGCGCAGCGAAGCGCGGCGGTGGACGCGCGCCGGCCTCGCCGGCCTGCACGGGCCGGCCTTCAGCCGCACGCTGGAGAAACGCATCCTCGTTCCGGTCGCGCGCGAGCTGCGGCACGCCGCGGGCGTCGCATCGAAGCGTGCGATCAGCAAGCAGGAGATCGAGCTCGTGCAGATGCTGCACGGCGCGATCGCCTTTCCACACACGCGCCGCCACATCTTCGACATGAACGTCTACGGCCGGCTGCCCGACCTCGTCGCGATGATGGTGCGGGTATGGCTACCGGGCGCCCTGGAGGAGGAAAGGCGTCTTACTGGAGCTTCGCCGCGACGGGGCCCTTGACGGGTATTTCGAGCAGATCCGCACCGAAGACGATGTTGCCGGCATAGATCTCGGCCATCTCGCGCACGACCCTCTCGCGCACCCCGGGCTGGTCGATCTGCTCGGTGACGTGGGAGATCACGACCGTCTTCACCTGGGCCTTGGCGGCGAGGCGCGCGAGCTCCAGGTGACCCATGCACGATTCCGCAAACTCCTCGCAAAGCTGCGTGCCCGAGAGGTACTGGCACATGTGGACCATGACGTCCGCATCCTGCGCCAGCCTTTCCATCGATGCGCACGGTCCGCTGTCGCCCGAGTAGACGAAGGAGCCTTCGGGCGAATCGAAGCGGAAACCGTAGGAAATCAGCTGCGGGCCGAAATGCGCGACACCCACTGCCTTGACCGTCCAGCCATTGCCTTCGATGACTTGGTTGGGCCTCATCTCGGTCACCTGGGGCACGGGCTTCTTGCGCTCGCCAACGCCGCCGCGCGCGTGATAAATCGACACGCTGCACATGTGCTCGGTACGCGCAACGAGGTCCGGCCAGAATGCGCCGCCTTCCTCGAACAGCGCCTTCGTAACGTTGGCGATCGGCGGCGGACCGTACACTTTCAGCTCGGGAATCTTCCCGGCGCCCTGGTCCCAGCGCGTAAGCAGCAGGCGCGGGTAGTCGCCCATGTGGTCGTAGTGCAGGTGGCTGCAGAAGAAATGCGTCACCTGGGTCGGCGCAATGCCGAGCTCGAGCAGCCGGTGGTGCGCGCCGAATCCGTGATCGAACACGATCACGTCTTCGCCGATCTCGACGACATAGCCTGAGCACATCCGCCGCAGAGACGGGGTCGGGGTGCCGGTGCCGAGCAGCCGCAGTCTCACGATGTTCCTTTCGGTTTACTCGGGCTGGATGCCGAGCTGGTTGAAGAGCTTCTGCCACTTGTCTAGGTCGCGGCGCAGGAAATCGACGAATACCGCCGATTCGCTGGCAACGAGCTCGGCGCCCTGCTGGCCGAACTTCTCGATCAGTTCCGGCGTGCCGAGGATCGCGATCATTTCGCGCGTCAGGAAAGAGCTCACCGCCGGCGGCGTCTTTGCCGGCGCGAAGATGCCATGCCACCCGTAGGCTTCGTATCCGGGCACGCCCTGCTCCGCGAGCGTCGGAATGTCCGGCGCGCCGGGCGAGCGCTTCGAACCGGTGATGCCGAGCGTCACGACTTTGCCGCCGCGCGCATGCGGCAGGCCCTGCGCGAGCCCGGGCGCGTTCAGCGCGACCTGCCCGCTGATCGTATCGGTCAGCGCCTGCCCGCTCGACTTGTACGGAATCTCCTCGATGACGACGCCCGCCATCGACTTGAACAGCTCGACCGTGAGATGGCTGGGCGTGCCGCGGCCCGAAGAGGCGTACTGCAGTTTCTTCGGCGACGACTTGGCGAGCGCCATGAACTCCTTCAGATTCTTCACGCCCAGCCCAGTGCCGACGAGGAAGATGTTCGGGGTTTGCGCGATCTGGGTCACCGCGTAGAAATCGGTGAATGGGTCGTAGGACACCTTCGCTCGCAACAACTTGCCGAGCGTGAACGCGTTCGATGCGAGCATCAGCGTATAGCCATTGGGTTCCGATCTGGCGACCGCCTCAGCTGCAATCGAGCCGGCGGCGCCGTCGCGATTCTCGACGATGACCGACTGGCCCCAGCGCTCGGCAAGCTTCTGCGCGATGATGCGCGCGAACACGTCCGAGGTCGTGCCGGGCGTGAACCCGACCACGATCTTCACGGTTCGCGTGGGATACGCATCCTGGGCCCCGGCCGTGCCCTGGAACTGGGCGAAGGCGAGCGTGGCGATGAGCACTGCGCGCAGAATCATCCTATCCCTCCATAACAGATCACTACTCGATCTTGATTTTCCGCTCGCGAACGACGCGTTCCCACTTCGCGCCGCCGTCGTGGATGATCCTGGCGAATTGCGTGGCGCCGGCGGCAAGCGGCTCGTAGCCCTGCGTAGCCAGGTAATCCCTGAAAGACGGGCTCTGCGCCACCTGCAGCGCCGCGGCCTCGTAGCGCGCGAGCAGCGCAGCCGGTGTTCCCGAAGGCGCGAGCAGACCGGTGGTGAAATCGGCTTCGGCGCCGGCCATGCCGGCTTCGGCGACCGTGGGCACGTTGGGTAACGTCGGCAGGCGCTGCGGTGCGGTCACCACCAGCGCGCGGACGCGGTTGCCGCGCACGTGCGGCAGCATTGAGGCGGGCGCGTCGGCGAGGAAATCCACCCGGCCACCGATCACGTCCGTGTATGCGCCGGTCACGCCTTTGTACGGAACATGCGTGAAGTTCACTTGCGCCACGACACCGAGCAGCTCGACCACCATGTGAGTGAGGGTGCCGGTGCCGCTCGAGCCGAACGTGAGTTTTCCCGGGCTAGCCTTCGCCGCCGCGAGCAGATCGGCGATGGTCGCGAACTTTGACTCCGCCGAGGCACCGAAGACCAGCGCCGAGACGGAGAATGCCGCGATCGGCGCGAGGTCCTTCTGCGTGTCGTAGGGCGGCTTCTGCACGCTGGGCAGCAGCGAGAGCGTGCTCGTCGTCGCCGCAAGCAGCGTCAGACCGTCGGGCGCGCTCTTGGCGACGAAATTCGCGCCGAGGGTGGTTGCGCCGCCCGCCTTGTTCTCGACCACGATCGGCTGGTTGAGGCGCTGCGAAAGGGCAGCCACGAACGTGCGCGTCACTACGTCGGTGCCCGAGCCTGCGAGCAGCGGCACGACGACATGAATGGGCTTGTCCTGGCCATGCGCGGCGCCCGTCGCGCCGAGGATGGCGCAAGCGACGATCGAAACGAGGGTTCTCATGAGCGGTAAGCCAGTCTGTTTACCTTCCGAGAGCAGCAACACCTGCAGCCGGGCCAACGGCGTTCGAGGCATCGCTTCGTTGCAGCGATTATAGGCGCTACGGTTTTCGCTACGTCGTCTCGCTGATCCGGCGGTCGGTGTAATCTAAGCGCCCACTCCTCCGGGGGCCCTATGAGCATCCGCATTCTTGCGGCAACGGCAGCCGCCTTCTTGATCGTGGGCTGCGCGACGCCCGGCACGCAGAACGTCGGCGGCGCGAAGGAGATGAAGCTCGCCTTCGACTTCACCGACGGGAATCCCGCCGTGCTGCTGAGGAAGCTCGACAACGTGGACGTCACGCGCAAGCAGTTGATCGAGAGCGGCATCACGCCGAAAATCGTGATGACTTTCCGCGGCAACGCTTCGTACTTCACGCAGACCGACCTCTCGGCAGTCAAGGACGCAGAGCGTGCCGACGCGCTCAAAGTCGCTGCGAAGCTGCGCGAGATGCAAAGGGCGCCTGGGGTGCAGGGGCTGGAGCAATGCAACCTTCCGCTCGCGGACCGCAAGCTCAATCCTGCGAACCTGATGCCGGAAGTAAAGCTCGTGCCCAATGGCTGGATCGCGCTTGGCGCCTACCAGCAGCAGGGGTACGCCTACATCGCGCCCTGATCTCCGACTGGGGCTCAACGACAGAGCCTATGAGATGACCGATTTGCCTGCGCCCCGGCCGACGCCGCCCCGCGGCTACGTGGCCGTCATCCGCGCCATCGACCGGTTCACCGAATGGAGCGGCTACGTCTTCCTCGTCGTGCTGGTGCCACTGATCTTCGCCAACGTGGTGGAGGTTTTCGCGCGGTACGTGCTCCGGGATCCCACGGTCTGGGCGCTCGAAGTGACGACCATGTCCTACGCGGTGCTGTTTATGCTCGGATCGCCGCTCGCGCTCCTGAAGGGGGCGCACGTCCGCACCGACATGCTGTGGAACGCATTCTCGGATCGCACGAAAGGGAAGATCGACAGTCTGGCGTTCCTGCTGTTCTTCCTGCCGACCATGGTGGTCCTGTTCGCCATCTCGATCGACGACTTCTACGCCGCGGTAAAGATCAACGAGCGCTCGAGTTCCGGCGCATGGATGCCGATCCTCTGGCCGCTGCGTGGCGTCATTCCGCTCACCGCGTTGCTGCTCTTCGTGCAAGGCGTGTCCGAGTTGATGAAGAGTCTCTGGGCATGGCGAACCGGCGAGTTCCTGACCAAGCACGAAAAAATCGAGATCTGAGCGCGCATGAGCTTTCCCGAGGCCCTTGGGCTGGTGATGCTGGTCGCAATGGTGGCAGTCATCTTCATCGGGTTCCCGATCTCGTTCACGCTGCTCTTCCTCGCGATCATCCTCGGCGGCATCGGGCTGGGCTGGGAGCAGGCCTTCAACCTGGCCTACCTGCAGATCTGGGGCACGATGAAGGACGAGATCTTTCCGGCAGTCCCGCTCTTCATCTTCATGGGTTACATGACCGAGCAGGCGGGCCTCATGGAACGCTTGTTCGGGGCGCTGCGCAGCCTGCTCGCGCCCGTGCGCGGCTCGCTCTACCTCGCGGTTCTCCTCACCGCGACGATCTTCGCGATGGCGACCGGGATCGTCGGCGCCGCGGTGACCGTGCTCGGCATCATGGCCGCGCCGATGATGATCAAGGCCGGCTACGACGCTCGGCTCTCGTCGGGCGCGATCGCGGCCGGCGGCACACTCGGCATCCTGATCCCGCCCAGCGTGATGCTGGTGGTCATGGGTCCGGTCATGGGCGTTCCAGTCAACATGCTGTATTCGGCGGCGTTTGGACCGGGCTTCCTGCTCGCCGGCTGCTACATCCTCTACACGCTCACGCGCAGCTTCCTCAATCCCAGGCTCGGTCCGCCCATGACGATGGACGAGCGCAAGGCGGCCTATCGAGAAATGACCACCGAGAATGCTGGCGCTCCGGCGCTGGGACTGGGCCTCGTCTGCCTGGTGATCATCGCCTATCTGGCAGCGGACTTCCTCCTCGGGCGCGCCGCTGTCCCGCAACTTTCCTTCGCCATCGGCACGTACCGCGTGTCGGTCGTTGCACTGCTGCTCGCGCTGCTGGCAGCATACCCGTACTTTCGCAGCGCCTACTACCGCGCGATCGTGCTGGCGATCGCCCCGCTCAGCGCGCTGATCGGATTCACGCTCGGGACGATCGTCGGCGGCCTCGCCACGCCGACCGAGGCGGCTTCGTGCGGCGCGTTCGGCGCGGCCCTGCTCGCCCTCCTCTACGGCCGGCTCGGTACGAAGTCCATCACGAATGCGGCGATGGGCACCATGGTGACTTCGGCGATGGTGATATTCCTGGCGCTTGCCTCCAACGTGTTCGGCGCCATTTTTACCAAGCTCGGCACGGCGAACGTGGTGACGAACGCGCTTCTCGCGATTCCGCTCGACGATTGGTGGAAGCTCGCGCTGATCATGGCGATCGTGTTCGTCCTGGGATGGCCGTTCGAGTGGCCGGCGATCGTGCTCGTCTTCCTGCCGATCTTCCTGCCGGTGATGGAGAAGCTCCAGCTCGGCCTCGGCAAGCTCGACATGCTGATCTGGCTCGGCGCGCTCATGGCAGTGAACCTGCAGACCGCGTTCCTGAGTCCGCCGGTCGCGATGTCGGCGTACTACCTGCGAAACGTGGTCCCGCAATGGAGCCTCGGTACGATCTACCGCGGCATGGCCGACTACATGGTCATCCAGGTCGTCGTCCTCTTCCTGCTACTGCTGTTTCCGCAGATCGCCCTCTGGCTGCCGCACGCGATGCGCTAGCCGCGGCACGGAGGGAAGGGCGGTGGTCGCCCTTCCCGTCTTACCGCCTAGCGGATGCGTCCACTATTTCGGCGGGAAGTAATGGTCCGCCTGGAGCGCATACGGCGGGAACATGAACCGCTTGGCCGGTACCACTTTGGCGGCGTATGCCCGCTGCGACTCGTAGACCTTCTTGAAGAATGGATTCTTCGCGGCTTCCTCCTTGGCGAACTGGTCCCATGTCCTGAGGAAGGCCTGGTTGATTTCCCGCGGCGTCGTGAGCAGGTTCACGCCGTGCTTCTTGGTGAACTCCTCGATGGCGTCGGCGTTCAGCTTCTGGAATTGCGCCCACCAGCGCAGGAACGTCTCCGAGGTCGCCGACCGGATCGCTTCCTTGTTCTGCGCGGGCAGCCCGTCCCAGACCTCCTTGTTGATCGCCAGCTCCGCAACCGAGGCGCTCTCGTGCATGCCCGGCGTGTAGTGATACTTCCAGACCGTGTGCAGGCCGAGCCGCAGGTCCTCGACTCCACCCACCCATTCCGCGCAGTCGATGGTGCCGCGCTCGGCGGCGGGGACGATCTCGCCGCCCGGCATGTTGACCACCGCCATGCCCATCTTGGCGTAGATCGTGCCGACGATGCCGGTCTGGCGGCACTTCATGCCCTTGAAATCGGCGAGGTCCTTGATCGGCCGCTTGAACCAGCCGAGCGCCTGCGGGCTGGGCGGAATGCTCGGAAACGCGACCAGATTCATTTTCAGCTCCGACTGGTAGAACTCGTTCCACAGCTGCAGGCCCCCGCCCTCGTAGACCCAGCCGATGAAATCGATCGCGTCCATGCCGAAGATGCCGGCCGGCGTGTTGGCGAAAAGCGTCGCGGTCGTGCTCTTGCCGACCCACCAGTACGAGATCCCGTAAGCGCCATCGAGGACCTTCTTGTGCGTGGCATCCAGGATCTCGAACGGAGGAACGACCGCGCCTCCCGGCAGCGCCTCGATCTTGAGGTTGCCGCCGGTCAGCTTGTCGACCCGGTCGGCGAAGAACTTGAAGGCATCCTGCGTCGTCGACGCCGTGGGCACTGCGGACTGCATCTTGAGCGTGCGGGACTGCTGCGCCAGCGCGGTGCCCGCGAATGCGAGCGCGCCGGACATCGCCGCGACGAATACGGTTCGCGAAAGCGAATGCGTTTGCATGAGGTGGCTACCTCCCTTTGCCGAAGAATTGTGCGTTAGATGGGCGTCTAGCTCCTGTCGCAGGCGCCCCCGAGACCCTCCCGGCGTCCCGGTAAATGGACCCTACACGCGGCAAATGGCCACGGCAATAGGCACAGCGAGGTGCGCGGCCGCAGCATGCCTGGCACGCGCTAGGCTCTTGATGGGGGGTTGGTAGGTCGTGGCGGATTCGAACCGCCGACCAACGGATTAAAAAGAGATGGAACCTAACGCAGTAAGTGATTGACGAATAGGCCCGCCCTCACTCGCCAACACCCGTCAACGACCGCCTGAACCCTACGTTTTCCCTGCGTTTGATGCTCGGCTAAATCGCAACTCGCGTGCCCAGTTCAATCGCGCGGTTCGTCGGGATATTGAAGAAGTCTGTGATATTGCCGGCATTGCGCGCCATGGCGGCGAACAGCTGATCGCGCCAGCGAGCCATTCCTTCGGCCTCAGGACCGCCGGGCACGATCTTCTCGCGCGAGAGGAAGAAGGAAGTGTCCATGGCGTCGAATTCGAGGCCGAAGCCGCCGCAGAGTTCGAGCGCCTGCGGAACGTCGGGTCGATCCATGAAGCCGTAACGCACCACCACGCGCCAGCAATCGTTGCCCAACCGATCGCACTTCACACGCTCGGCCAAAGGCACCCACGGCACATCTCGGAATTCCACGGTCAGGAAGACGAGGCGCTCATGGATGGCTTTGTAGTGCTTAAGGCTATGGAGCAAGGCGTGCGGCGTCGCCTCGGGAGTCGCAGTCAGGAATACCGCCGTCCCGGGGACGCGGCGCGGTGCCTCGCGGAAAAGGGACTGAAGAAATGGCGCCAGTGGGACGGTGGCCTCATGCATGCGCTGGAAAAAGAGCGTGCGCCCTCGCCGCCAGGTCACCATGACCACGTAGATCACGGCGCCCAACGCGATAGGGAACCAACCACCGTCGTAGATTTTCTGCAGGGCCGCGGCCAGGAGCGTGGAATCGATGACCATGAAGAAGCCCGTAACGAGCAGACATAGCCAGAGCGGATAGCCCCAACTGTAGCGGATCACGAAAAAGGTGAGGAAGGTCGTCACAAGCATCGTGCCCATCACGGCAACACCGTAGGCTGAAGCGAGCTTGGTAGAAGATCCAAAGCCGACCACCGCGGCCGCAACGATAACGAGGAGCGTCCAGTTCACTGCCGGAATATAGATTTGGCCGAAGGTCGCGGCCGAGGTATGCCGGATGTTGAGCCGCGGCAGGTAGCCGAGCTGGATCGCCTGCAGGGTGATCGAGTACGCGCCGGAGATCGTCGCTTGCGACGCGATGACGGTAGCCGCGGTTGCCAGCGCCACCATGGGATAAAGCGCCCACGAGGGAAACAGGTGATAGAACGGATTTTCCAAAGCCTTGGGACTGGCGATGAGTAGCGCACCCTGCCCAAAGTAGTTCAACACCAGGGCGGGCGCCACAAGGCCAAACCACGCGATGCGAATCGCCCGCTTGCCGAAGTGACCCATGTCCGCGTACAGCGCTTCGGCGCCGGTAATGGCGAGGAGAACCGAGCCGAGCACGACGAACGAGGCAAAGCCGTGTCCTGTGACGAAACGCATGGCATGGACGGGATTGAGCGCTTCGAGGATCTCGGGATTCTTGACAATGTTCCAGATCCCGGCCGCGGCGAGCGCAAGAAACCACAGCGCGCACACCGGCCCGAAGAGGAAGCCGACCACGCCGGTGCCATGCCGTTGGATGAGGAATAGCGCAACCAATATACCTACCGCGATGGGCACCACGTACGGTTTGAATGCGGTTGTGCCGACCTCCAAGCCCTCCACGGCGGAAAGAACCGAAATCGCTGGCGTCAAGACAGCATCGCCATAGAAGAGCGAAGCGCCGAACACGCCGAGAGCGAACAATGGACCGGCCCATTCCGGATGCTTCTTGATCGATGCCGTAGCGAGCGCCAGGAGGGCCATAATTCCCCCTTCGCCGCGGTTGTCTGCGCGCAGCACCAGCGTCACGTATTTCAGCGACACCACGATCATCAGCATCCAAAACAGCGTCGACAGGCCGCCAATGATGTTTGCATTGTTGAGCGGGATGCCGTGCTCGGGATTGAAGGTTTCCTTCACGGCATACAGCGGACTCGTGCCGATGTCGCCGTACACGATGCCCAAGGCGAGTAGCGTAAGCGCCGCAGTTGACTGCTTTGTCGTTGGCATAGGGCACGCAGGGTAATCCTGGCGAGCGCTTTCGGAGCATCGGTGCCGTACTTTTTACGAGTTCTTTATGCGGGCAGTGCGCTAAAGTTAGTGCATGGGTTATGCGTGGGCAGTCGGCGCGGCCACGGCCTGCACGCTGCTCGGTCTCGCGATCAGCCCGCGTTTCGAGCTGGTCAATAGCGCGATGTTGTATCTGCTCGCCATCGTCGCGATGGCGCTGCGATATGGCCGCGGGCCCGTCGCCGTGACATCCATTCTTTGCGTCGCGGCGTTTGATTTCTTTTTTGTTCCGCCGAAAGGCACATTCACCGTGCACGACCCGCAATACTGGCTTACGTTCGGGATGATGCTGGCCGTAGGCCTGATCATCTCGACGCTCACTGAAACCGTGCGCAAGCGGGAGAAGGCGCGTGCGCAGCTTGCCCTCGAGGCGGAAACCGAGCGAATCCGCAGCGCGTTACTCGCCTCGATCTCGCACGATCTGCGTACGCCGCTCGCCATAATGACTGGCGCTTCTTCGAGCCTTGCCGAGCGAGGCGAGCAGTTGAGCGCGCAGGAGCGCGGCGCATTGGCAAGGAGCGTCTACGAGCGCTCCCACGAAATGTCGGAGCTCGTTGACAAGGTGCTGCAAATGACCCGTCTCGAGAGCGGCAGCATCCAGCCCGCCCGCGATTGGGTCTCACTCGGAGAGATCTCGAGTGCGGTGATTCGCCGCCTGGGCGAGCGTCTGTCCTCTCATATGATCATGGCAGAGGTGCCGGACGATTTGCCGCTCGTTCGTGTGGATGCGGCGCTCATAGAGCAGGTTTTCGTGAACCTGCTCGAGAACGCGGTGCGCCATACGCCCCCAGGGACGCTGGTGAGAATTCGCGGGCAGATAGACGGCGACGATCTGGTCGTGTCCGTAGAGGACCTCGGCGGCGGCCTAGGCGAGGCGGACACGCGCAATCTCTTCGCCAAATTCCAGCGTCGGTCCGAGCGGCGCGGCGGCGTCGGCCTTGGGCTGGCGATTTGCCAGGCGATCGTCAAGCTCCATGGCGGAAGAATCTGGGCCGAGCCGCTGCCGGGCGGCGGCAAGGCGTTTCGCTTCAATGTCCGCATGGACGAAGTTCCCGAGGCACCTGCGGCGACAGCAGACGCTTGAACGAGCCACGACCGACGATTCTGGTGGTCGAGGACGAGCCGGAGATCCGTCGCTTCCTCCGCTCCTCGTTCGGCGCGGAGAACTATCGGGTCGTCGAGTCTCCGAACGGCCGGCGCGGCACCCTCGACGCGGGTATGCACAAGCCGGATCTGGCGATCGTGGACCTGGGTCTGCCGGATTTCGACGGCGTCGAGGTCATCCGCCACATCCGAGAATGGTCCACGATGCCGATCATCGTCCTTTCCGCGCGCATCCAGGAGCGGTCGAAGATCGAAGCACTCGACGCAGGGGCGGATGACTACATCACAAAGCCATTCGGCGTCGGCGAACTGCTAGCGCGGGTGCGCGTGGCCCTGCGCCACCGCACGCGCCTCCCCGCAGGCGATTCCTTGATCCTTGGGAACGTACGGATTGACCTGCAGCGCCGTCAGGCGGCTCGCGGATCACAGGCAATCCATCTCACGCCGATCGAGTTCCGCCTACTCGCCTGCCTGGCCAAGCATCTGGGCATGGTCGCTACCCATCGGGAACTGCTGCGCGAAGTCTGGGGGCCGACTCACGTCGAGGACACCCACTACCTGCGCATCTACATGAAGCAGCTGCGCGAGAAGCTCGAGGACGATCCAATCCAGCCACGCTACCTATTGACGGAGATTGGCGTTGGCTACCGACTGGTTGAAGAGGGTTAGGGAACGGATCCCATGTTGAGCAGGTCAATTCGCGTGCGGCTGTTTGGGGCTTGCTGCCTCGCACTCCCGGCAGTCTTCGCTCGAGCGGGGGAGGAGCCTGCTCAGGCCGGCCCGCTAACCGCGAACGTCGCGCTCGTTTCGCAATATATTTTTCGCGGATTGACGCAGACGAACGGCAAGCCAGCAATCCAGGTCGGCGTCGACTACGCGCATTCGAGCGGTTTCTACCTCGGCACTTGGTTGTCGAACATCTCGTGGTACACGGAGCAGAATGCGGGCACGGTCTCGGCGCCGGTTCCGTTGTCGTCTCCCGGACCGGCTGGAGCGCCCTACCTTCCGGACAAGACGAACTCGGCGCGCCTGGAATGGGATCTGTATGGCGGCTTCAAGCAACAGTTCGCGGGCGAGTGGACCTACGACCTCGGCGCGATACGTTATCTGTATCCCGGCACCTTCGATAACTTGGGGGCCTACAGAACGCCCAATACGACCGAACTCTACGGAGCGATCGGCTACAAGTGGCTCACCCTCAAGTACTCGAGGGTCGTCAGCAGTTATACCTTCAGCACCAATGACGCCAAGGGCGCGACGTACCTGGATCTCTCTGCTACCGTCCCGATTCTCGAAAGCGGCTTTAACCTGCTGCTGCACGCGGGCCGGCAGACTTATCCAAACGCTCCCAATCAGCAATATTTCGGCAGCTCCGGAGGCAACAACTCGTTCTACAGCTATACCGACATCAAGGTCGGCGTCACGAAGGACTGGCAAGGATTCAGCTTCGGTGCGGCGTGGACGCACGCCGGCACCAAAGCGACCGCCCCGGATGGCCAGACCACCGTTTACCGCAACGCCTTCGGCACCAACATCGGCGGCAGTCGTCTGACGCTGACCATTACGAAACTCTTTTGAGAGAGCTGGCTTTTCCGGACCAGGGCTCGAACCTGGACGATTGCTGCGCTTCGATTCGTTCGAGGCTGAGAACATTCCCGACCAACGAACTGTTTTCGGCAGCTTTGTGCGGACGAACCTATGATTTCACTTCGGTTCGCGGAGGGACCAACGGATTATTTCTCTACGATTGCCCTACGTTCCGGAAACGGAAACGACCGAGCTCAAAGCTAAGCCGTTGAGAGATTGGTAGGTCGTGGCGGATTCGAACCGCCGACCAACGGATTAAAAGATGGAACCCAACGCAGTAAGTGATTGACGAATCGGCCCGCCCTCACTCGCCAATAGCCGTCAATGACCGCCTGAACCCTACGTTTTCCCTACGGTAACCAAGAGCCGTGATTCGGATGGGCCGCCATGTGCCCGCTGATTAGTGGAAGAACCGGTGAACGGTCTCGGCGACATTTTCGTCGAAGCAGTGCCCGTGACTTAGCACGATGCGCTCCGGATTCCATGACCGAATCTTCGCGAACGCCGCCCTCGTCCTGCGCCTTTGCAGTAGCTGTGGCAAACGCATTCCGAAGAAGATTTGACCAAAGGGATAGTGCATGCCCGTTAGCCAGGTGGCAAAACGCCAAGGTTGGTTGATCTTGTGAAGTTCGATATTGATGATCGTGTCCGTCAGAATCAGTATTTTCGAATTCATGTGGAAGAACGCGAACTCTTTGAAAATACCACCCGGAACGAGAGTTTGATCAATTTCCTCGGTCCATTCCCGAGGCGCGCTTTCGGTAAGGTGCTTGGTGAAATGCAGGTCGATGCCACGCAATTGCGCTAGCTTGTACGCTTGAGCCAATCCCCAGGTGATGGCCTCGGGAAACGCATCGGCCCATTCCGATATATGTGCATAGTGAAATTGATTGGGCGACACGAGGTGTCGGATCACCCCTCTCGAGCGTAGGTCCTTCGCGAGAGTCTCATTGAACGCGATTGGCGAATGGAGGAGCAGCTCGCCATTGGCCAGCCTCACCACTGTCATACGCGTCGTGAATGGCATCGGCAGCCGAATACCGGCAACGGTCAGATACTCGAAAGGCCCATCAACAATGCCGATGCTCGGCGCTAACGCTTTGTAGACGTTGACGGGCTCGTAAAGAGACGGGGCGGACTCACGCATCGCTCAACAGAGGGTCAAGCCGGAGGGTTCAATCCAAGATTGTTTTGACGCGCGCAGAGTTCGGCATCGCTGTAGCCCGCGTCGGCGTGACGCAGGATGCCAATGGCCGTGTCGTTGTCCATTACGCGGGCAATCCGGGTCGCGGCGTCTTCACTGCCCTCGGCAACCGTTGTCACACCGGCGGACTGTGCCCAGTTGCCCATACCGTGGATGGCTACCAAGTCCGCACCTGAGGCGCAGTTGATCAGTGCATTCAGTAGCGGCCAATCGCTAATGGCGTCAGAGCCGTCGCGCATTTTCTCGGTCTCCCGATGCGGCAGGGTGGCCGATCCGGAATCCAGGTGATCGCGCGTGAACGCGATCGGGCCCTTGATCTCGCCGCTGGCCACGAGCCGGTTGACGGCCAACGCGAGTCTCTTGCGCTCGCCGTAGCCCAGCCAGCCGATACGCGCCGGCAATCCGGTGAATTGAACGTGTTCGCGCGCGGTCTTGATCCAGGAAACGATGCGGTGATCTCTCGGAAAGAGTTCCAGGATTAGGTCATCGATGCGATGGATATCGTCTGCTTCGCCGGAAATTGCCAGCCAGCGAAATGGCCCGATGCCCCGACAGAACAGCGGCCGGATGAACATCTCGATGAACGACCCGAGTGCGAAGGCGTCATGCACCCCTGCCTCGACGGCATGTTTCCGTAAGTTGTTGCCGTACTCGAACGCCATGGCGCCGCGGCGTTTCAGCTCCAGCATCGCGTTGACGTGGCGGGCGAGTGAGGCGAGTGAGCGGCGCTTCAGCTCTTCGGTGTCGACGGTACGCAGATCGGCGACTTCCGCGGCGGTCATGCCTTCCGGAATATAGCCGCGCACTGGGTCGCATGTCGTCTGGTCCGTAAGGATGTCCGGCACCACGCCCCGCCGCACGAGTTCTGGCAGCACTGTGGCAACGTTGCCATGAAGGCCCACAGACAAACCGTTGCCGGTCTGCTTGGCGCGCAGGCACCAGTCGAGCGCCTCGTCCAGGCGGGCCGTCATCCGCTGGCAATAACCGCTTTCGATACGCCGTTGGATGCGTGCGGGGTCAGCTTCCACGACCAAGATCGCGGCTCCGGCGAGCTGCCCCGCAAGCGGTTGCGCACCACTCATGCCGCCACAGCCTGCTGTAACGACCAGCTGGCCGGCAAGGGAGCCGCCGAAATGTTCTCGGCCCGCGGTCATGAAGGTCTCGTAGGTGCCTTGCAATATTCCCTGGCTTCCGATGTATTGCCAGGCGGCAGCCGTCATGCCTGGCATCACTGTCAAGCCTTGGGCTTCGAGTCGGCGATAATTCTCGTCGTCGGCCCATGCGCCGATGACGTTGCCGCTTGCCATCAGTACCAGCGGCGTCGTGCCCTGGGTGGGCAACAGAGCGACGGGCTTGCCCGATTGCATGATCAGCGACTGGTCAACCTCCAACCGCTTGAGCGCATCGACCGCACGCGCATAACTTTCCCAATTGCGCGCCGCCTTGGCCCACGACATGTAAATGACTAGGTCGGCCGGGCTTTCGGCATTCTCCAGATTGTTTTCGAGCATGCGCAGGATCGCCTCCTGGCGCCAGCCTTTGCAACGCAGGATGGAGCCGCGCTGGGCGCGGATGGGCATGGGAGGGCGGGTGCCCACGGTTGGAAGCATCACTTGATGGATCGGTCAGTGAATGGTTAGAAAACGCTCGAATAGGTTGCTGTCCTGTCGGCAGGCCGAGGCGGTGCCGTTGAATACGGCTTCGCCGGATACCATCACGGTAACCTCGTGGGCCAATCGCAAGACGCGGTCCGTATTTTGGTCGACCAATAGAACGGTTACGTTATCGCGGTTAAGTTGCTTGATCACATCCGCGAAAAGCGACGCAGCCTTGGGCATGAGCCCCAGCGACAGTTCATCGATCAGCAGCAGACGCGGCTGCGCCATCAGCGCCCGACCGAATGACACCATTTGTTGCTCGCCTCCAGACATGAGGCCGCACACCTGGTGGCGTCGTTCAGCCAGCCTGGGAAACAGCTCATAGACGCGCGCTTGGCCCTGCTTGATTTCCGCGCGGCTTCTGCGGTATCCGCCGACGACCAGGTTCTCTTCTACAGTCAGGTCACTGAACAGGCGCCGGCCCTCGGGCACGATCGCCAGCCCAAGCGCCGTACGCAGGTCGGCAGGGGCGACTGTGATGTCGACGCCATCCAGGAGCACGCGCCCGCCGGTTTGCCGTACATGGCCCATGACTGTCATGAGCGTCGAGGTCTTGCCGGCGCCGTTCGGGCCGATCAAGCCGTGAATGTTGCCGGGTATTACTTTGAGGTTCAGCTCCCGCACGGCGCTGACGCTTCCGTAGCCGCACGACATTGCCTGCAGTTCAAGCATCGGCGGTCGCCTCTTCGTCGCGACCGAGGTAGGCATCGCGCACTACATCGCTCCTGACGACCTCGTGCGGTAGGCCATCGCCGACAATGGAGCCCGCGATTAGGACGAGCATGCGCTGCGCGACGCGAAGCACTTCACCGAGATTGTGCTCGACTAGGATTACTGTCATTCCCTCGGCGTTGATTTGGACGATGGTCTCGGACAAGGCCGCGGCCTCAAAGGAATTGAGCCCGGCCAGGGGCTCGTCCAACAGGATTACCGAAGGGTCAATCGCCATTGCGCGCGCCATTTCAAGCCGTTTGAGCTGGCCCAGGGGCAGCGTCGCGCTGTCGCGCAGCGCCACTTTTTCCAGTCCCAATCGCCGCAGCAGGGCGTGCGCCCGGTCGTACTCAGCGCCCCGTCGGAAGGACAACAATGCTTTGAGCGGCCGGTCGGTATGCGTGTGTCCGGCAGCCACCACCACGTTGTCAAGCACGCTCATGTCGCGGAAGGGCCGAACGATCTGGTGAGTGTGCGCCAATCCGCGCCGGGCGCGCCCATGGACGGACCTGCCAGTCACGTCTTCGCCCCGCAGCCGGATCCGACCCGCCGTCGGCTTGTAAACACCGGTGACTAAGCGGATTGCTGTGGTTTTCCCTGCGCCGTTAGGACCGATCATGCCGACGAGCTCGCCGGCTTCTATGGAGAAGCTGAGCTTGTCCGCTGCCCGGACGCCGCCGAACTGGACGGAAAGGTTGTCCGCCACCAGTGCCGGCTCCGTCGAGGCAATGACAAGGTGTGTCACTCCAGCTTTCTCCCACCGCTGACCTTCTCCAGCAATCCGGCGAGCCCGCCCGGGCTGAAGAACATCATCAGGATCAGCAGCGCGCCGAACACTAGCAGGCGGTAGTCGGCGATGAAGCGAAACCATTCGGGCAAGAGTGTCAGGATCACGGCGGCAATGGTGACGCCAATCACCGACCCCATACCGCCGATCACCACGGCTGTCAGGATCGCGACCGATTGGACGAAGGAGAACGTGTCGGGGAGCACAGCCTTGCTGAAGTATGCGTAGAACGCGCCGGCGAAGCCAGCCATCGCGGTGCCGATGCCGAACGCTGCGAGCTTGAAGCCTGGAACATTGATGGCAATGGTCTGGGCTGCGTCCTCATCGCGCGCGATCGCGGAAAATCCGAAGCCCATCCAGCTGCGCTTGAGGTAGAGGCAGAAGGCAACCAGCAGCAGCGCGGCCGTCACGATGAGCATCATTTCCTCGGTCGCGCTCAGGCCCGAGTGCGGAATCCCGGTCAGGCCGAGCTCTCCGCCGAGCCATTTCTGCTTGCGAACAAAGCCGACGAAGACGAAGCCAACGCCGATCGTCGTGATCGCGAGAAAATCGAATCGCACCCGCAATGAGGCGATCCCCACGAACACACCGGCCAGCCCGGTTGCCAACGTGGCGGCCAGCAAGGTGGCGGTGAACGGCCAGCCAAGGAGCGCCAGCTTGGCTGCGCAGTACGCGCCGAAGCCGTAGAAGGCGGCGTGGCCGAGGCTGATCTGGCCGCAGAAACCGCTAATGACGTTTAGGCCCAGGGCAAGAATGGTGTTGATAGCGACGATGCATAGAATGCTGATGACGTACTCGTTCATTGCTAGGCCCTGGTAAACAGTCCCTGGGGACGGAACATTAGGACCGCGATCAGGAACAGGAAGCCCAGGGCATTGGGATCCAGGTGATCGCTCAGGTACAGGCTGCCCATTGCTTCAATGAGCCCGAGCATCAGACTGGCCAGCAGCGTTCCGCGCACGCTGCCCAGGCCGCCGAGCACGACGATAGCCAACCCTTTGTAGCTCAGCGTCGCGCCCATGGCCGGCTCGACCAGATTGGTCATGAGCGCCAGCAGCATGCCCGCGATCGCGCCCAAGGCCGAGCCAATTAGGAAATTCATGTAGCGCACGCGGATTGGATCGACGCCGAAGCTCAGCGCCATTTGTGGGTCGGACACGGTAGCGCGCCAGCCAATGCCGATGCGAGTGTGATTGACCACCGCCATGAAGGTGCCAATCAGCACGACGGCGCTGCCTACCATTGCAATCTCGACATAGTTGAAGGTGATGCCGAGCGCCGCGACCGTGGCCGTGTTGTAAGGATTGTCGTTAAAGGTGATCCCATAGCCTCCGAACAGAATGCGGAAACCATCCTCTAGGACAATCAGAAGACCCACCGAGATGATGAGCGGCACATGGTGCGGATGCTTGAGTACCGGTTGGTAGGCGAAACGATAGATCAGCACACCCGCCACGCCTGCGGAGAGGATCGCCGCGCCCATGCCCAAGGCAATGCTGCCGGTAGCGTTGGCGACGATGACCCCGGCGTATGCGCCCAGCGTGAAGAGCGCCGCGTGGGCGATGTGCAGGATGCGGAGCAGCCCGTATACCAGGGTCAGGCCGATCGCCATCAGGGCATACATGCACCCGTTGACCAGGCTCTTGATGACGACTTCAAAGAGCAAGCAGTGCCACTCCTACCTACCGATGGACTTCCCGCTTACTTGGCCGGCTTCAGCAGAGCTGCGTCGTCGATGATCTTGTAGTGCTTGTGCAGACCGCCCGAGATTCTCACGATCTCTACCGGGGTATGAATCTCGCCGCTTGGGCTGAAGCCATAGACTTGGCCCATGATGGCCGGGAAATTCTTGGTCGCGGCCAAGGCATCCCGGATCTTCTTCGGGTCTTCGCTTCCGGCGCGTCGGATCGCGTCGGCCGTGATCATGGCCGCGTCATAGGTCAGCACACCCACGCTCTCGACGTCGAAGCCGGCTCGCTTGGCGAACTCAGCCCTGAATTTCTCGAAGTCCGGATGCTTGCTGTCACGGGCAAGCGCGTTGACGACGAAAACACCTTCCGCAGCCTGCTTCGCGATGGAAACGAACTGAGTCGCATCGAAGGCTTGGGCGCCGACGATCGGCTGGTTCAGCCCAGCGACTCGGATTTGCGTAACCAACGGGCCGCCGACGAAGTAGTACGCCGCAATGACGATGACATCCGGGTTCTCCGCCCTAAGCGCTGCGATGATGCTTCCGAATTGGCGCTCCGACAGCGGAAAGAAGAAATCCTTGGTCAATGTCAGGCCGAGCTTGGGTGCGGCCATCTTGAAGCCTTCGGTGATCGCTTGCCCGAAGTCGTTGTCCATGCTCACCAGCGCGATCTTTTTCTTGCCAAATTCGCGGGCGACAAACTCGGCCATGACTTGGCCCTGCGGCTGTGCGAGGAGCACACCTCGGAAGGCGAAGTTACCGCCGGCCGTCACGTCCGGGTGTACGGCGTACGCCGCAAAATAGGGCACGCCCGCCTTCTGAAACACGGGCGAGGCCGAGCGCGTCGGCAGTGAGTAGCCACCCGAGATTGCCGCTGCCACTCTGTCCTGTCCGATCATCTTGTTGGCCAGGGGAATTGCCTGATCGGCCTTGCCCTGGTCGTCATAAACCACAAGCTCCACCTTCTTGCCCAAGACGCCGCCGCTGGCGTTGACCCAGTCGAACGCGATCTGCGCGCCGACTACGGCCGCTTTTCCGTCGCTGGCGCTTGGGCCGGTGAGCGGAGCGTGGAAGCCAATCTTGATCTGGGCCTGTGCACCCGTGACAGCCAAGGCCATGACAGTGGCGAGGACGAGTTTGGGAAGAAATCGGTTTTTCATGGAAGCGCTCCCTTTATAGCGTAATGAAATCAGGAATCAGAATTGGTCTGGCTCTTGGCCAGCATGGTGCCGACGAGGTTGACGATGATCCGGACGATGGCGAGGCTGGTGATTCCGTTGACGTCCAAGTCGGGATAGTGCTCAGCGAAATTGATGCCGGAAACGCTGCCCTGGCGCACGAGGCTTTGGATCAGCTCGACTACAGTGTCGTAGCGCAGCCCACCCGGCATCGGAGCGCTCGTGCCCGGCATCACGGACGGGTCCATCCCGTCGCAATCGAAGACGATGTGGTAGCGCCCGCCCTGCGTTAGGTGACGCAACACAGGCTGAACGCCATGCTCGGCCACCATGCGCGCCGTCACGATTCGGTTCCCGGCCTTGAGCGTGTCCTCCACGTCCCTGGGACGAGCACTGCCGACGCCACGCGCGCCGACGTGGACGATGCGCTTGACCCATGGCATTTCGGACGCTCGGCGCATGGGGCTCGAGTAGCCGTCCTTGATGCCGTCCACCTCGTCGCGGAAATCGATGTGTGCATCGATCTGCAGCACCTCGATCGGCTCGCTATCGGCATAACCGCGCAGCACCAACGCCGAGGTCGAGTCGTCGCCGCCCAGGACGATGGGGATGCGGCCCGCGTGCAGTTGCTGCGCCACAGTGCGAGTGACCCGTAGGGCGCTACCTTCTAGGTCGCGCGGATCGGCCACCACGTCGCCACAATCAATGATCGGTAGGGGACCGAGGCTATCCAGCGAGCAACCGAGATCGAAGTCGTGTCGGTCGTGGAAAGCGCCAAAGCGCGCCGACTTCTCGCGGATTGCTCGTGGCGCGTTGCTGGCCCCGCAGTTTACTTGACGGATTCCGTAGGGAATGCCGAAGGGCGCGCCGATCACAGCGAACCGGGCGTGTTGCGCTACTCCATCGGCAAGCCTCGGCGCCGCCATGAAACTGACGAAGGGCGACGCTGCCGTTTGAGGAAAAAAAGTTGGCGATTCCGTCAGTTTCCGCACAACGCGATCCTCATCTTGCCGGCTTGCTCCACAACACACCTGCCGTACTCGACAATCTGCTGATCTGAAATACGGTAGGTGGGGCCGGTCACGCTTAGCGCACCGACAATTTGGCCCAGCGCGCCATAAATGGGCGCTGCGATCGCGGTAACGTCGGGTTCAATGGTGAATCGCGTCGCGGCAAAACCATCGCCGTTTACTTGGCCTCGTATGGCGGCGCCAATGGCCGTGCCGACGGCTGGCACAGAACGGCCCACCCAAGTTGCGTGCCGGATGGCGTGCCGGCTTTCGATCTGGCGCAGATACATCACGCCGCCATCGCCGTTGAGCACCCCGAGATTGGCGGTTTCGCCGCTTGTCGCCGCGATTGCCAATAAGTACGGTTCGGCAGCCTGATACAAACTGGTGGAGAGAGCCGTCAGCCCGAATTGCAGCAGCTGCGTTCCGAGCCCGTATTCGCCATCGGAATGGCGACGGATGAAAGAGGCGCCCTCCAAGGTGGCAATCAGGCGACCCGCCGTCGTTACGGCAAGGCCCGTTTTGCGGGCGATCTCGGACAGGCTCGCCGTCGGCTTGTCCGGCGTAAAGCAGGACAGGATCTCAAGTGCTCGCGTAACCGAGCGAACCTGCGACTTGTCGCTCGTTTCGCGACTGTCAGTCATTGGGTCAGGCTGCATAATTTTCCGTTGCATGGATATGTCTTTCTGCTGCATGGTAATATTAATGCATATTCTGTCTTTAAAGTCCAACAGCCAGAGAGATCAATCCACCTAGCGGAAAATACCCACTAAGAGAACCGTGCGGCAGACAGCAGACTTCATCTTGGTCCACGCACACGAGTTGGTCACATGCAAGGGGCCAGCGTCAGGTACGGCGGGAGCCGAGGTACTTAACCAGTTGGAGACGATCGCCGACGGCGCTGTCGCCGTGGTTGGCGGCAATATCGTGGCGGTAGGCTCGTCAGAACAGGTCCTGGCCCAATGGGAATCACGGCAATGCATTGATGCC
>Ga0209382_10001906_pt1 | contig 31539 bp, 23 predicted proteins | sample SoiMetdeltSBSDD5_FD_187599 | JGI IMG/M metagenome (GOLD analysis project Ga0209382, IMG submission 187599) | Bulk soil microbial communities from a Populus tree surrounding site in Tennessee, USA - Soil MetaG P. deltoides SBSDD5 (SPAdes) (version 2) | ecosystem: Environmental > Terrestrial >...
CCGAGGCGTACCCGGCACGAGGCCTCGGCGACGCGACGCGTCACCGGTTTTTCCGACACGTCGACCATCCGCGCCGTACCGGCGTCGTCGAGATGGGAGAAGGGTTTGCGCGCTGTCGTCACCGGCCGGCGATGGTAGCAGAGGGGCGACCCACGGCCGCCGCGGCGGTAGCATCCCGGCTCGTGCGCACCGCCCGCCTGGCGATCATCGTGCCGACACTCGACGAGGAGCCGTCGGTGCGCCTCCATCTGGCAGCCGCCCGCGCGGCGGCGGACGAGCTGATCGTCTCCGACGGCGGCAGCCGCGACCGCACCCGGGAGGTGGCGGCCGAGCTCGGAGCTACCGTCGTGCGGGGCACGCCCGGTCGTGGCCCGCAGCTCAACCGCGGCGCCGCGGCGACCGACGCCGAGATCCTGCTGTTCCTCCACGCCGACACCCGGCTCCCGGGCGGCGCGGCGGAGGCCGTGCGTGCGGCCATCGCGGGCGGCTCGTGCGGCGGCGGGTTCTGCGTCCGCTTCGAGCCGCCGACCGCCTGGATGCGCGTCGGTGCCGCGATCGTCAACGCGCGCACCCGCGCGACCCGGCTGCCGCTCGGCGACCAGGCGCAGTTCGCCGCTCGCGGCGCCTTCGAGGCGCTCGGCGGCTACCGCGACTGGCCGGTTCTCGAGGACCTCGACTTCGCCCGCCGGCTCAAGAGAGCGGGGCGGGTGGCGATCCTGCCGCTCGCCGTGACGACCTCGGCGCGGCGCTTCCAGAGACTGGGGATGGCGCGAACCGTCGCCACCAACTGGCTCATCTGGGCGCTCTACTTCGCAGGCGTGGCGCCCGCCCGCCTCGCGCGCCTCTACCGTCCCGTCCGCTGACTCCGAAGAGAAGCCTGGAAGCAGAAAGGCCCTGCACCCCAAGGGGGCGACAGGGCCTCCTCCCTCACCGCACAGGAGAATCGATCAGCCGTTGAGCGAGTCCTTGAGATCCTTGCCGACCTTGAAGCGCACGTTCTTGCTGGCGCTGATCTTGATCGACTCGCCAGTCTTCGGGTTGCGCCCCGTGCGGGCCGCGCGGGCGCTGACCGCAAAGCTGCCGAGACCGGGCACCTGGACGCGCTCGCCCTTCTCGAGGTGCATGCCGATCGCCTCGATCAGGGACTCGTACGCCTGCATGGCCTGCTTCTTGGAGATCCCTTCCACATTGTCCGCGATGTAATCGACCAAGTCCGTCTTGCCCGCCATCTCTCCTCCTAACTCTGACGTGAGGGGGTTGTTCGGTCCGAGGGGCCGGAATGCCTTGCTTTCGAGAACGATAAGCGAGCCCCGACGGGCTGTCAATGCTGGCCCGGCCGCGAAAAAACCTGCACCGTGAACCCGTCGTGGTCCCCTCCGGGAAGGACCCTCCAGCGCCCGGGTGCCTCGACGCCGGCTGCAAGGGACGGTTCGAGGCCGGAGTCCAGCGGCAGAGGACGCAGGTCGGGGTGCGCGGCGAGGAAGCGCTCCGCCACCTCCTCGTTTTCTTCCACCTCGAGCGAGCAGGTGATGGCGACCAGCAGGCCGCCGGGCGCGACGAGCGGCGCGCTCCGCGCGAGGAGCCGGTCCGCCTGCGCCGCGAGGCGGCCGACCTCGTGCTCCGAGAGCCGCCACTTGAGCTCGGGGTTCTTGCGCAGAGTGCCTGTCCCGGAGCACGGCAGGTCGAGGATGACGCGGTCGAAGGTGCCGGCGAACGGCGAAGCCGCCGCGTCGGCGGCCACCACCGGCAGCGGACGCCCCAGCCGGGTCAGGTTCTCGCGCAGCGTCGAGAGGCGCGAGAGCTCCGCGTCGGCGAGCACCACGGCCACCTGCGGCTCGGCCGCGACGAGCGCGAAGGTCTTCCCGCCGGGGGCCGCGGCGGCGTCGAGCATGCGCTCGCCGGGGCGCGGCGGCGGCAGCAGGGCCGATGCCTGACTCGCCTCGTCCTGCACGTAGCAATCGCCGTCGCGGAAGGCCGCCGTGGCGAGCGCGTTGCCCGACCGCACCGTGAGCCCCAGCGGCGAGAGCCGGGTGGGCTCCACCTCCAGCCCCTCGTCGATCAGCCGCTCGGCGAGCAGCTCGCGCCCGCCGCGGTCGCGGAAGGCGAGGAGTTGCATCGGCTTCGGCCGGTTGTTGGCCTCGAGCAGGCGCCGCGTGCGGGCCTGGCCGAAGCGCCCGAGCCAGCGACGCACGAGGAAGTCGGGATGGCTCGTCTCGATCGCCAGCCGCCGCACCGGGTCGCCCTCGTCGGTCACTGGCCAGGAGTCGAGGTGGCGGTCGCGCGCCACGCGGCGCAGGACCGCGTTGACGAAGCTGGCGCCGCCGCGATGGGTTCGCTGCTGCGCCTGCTCGACCGCCTCGTCGACCACGGCGTAAGGCGGCACGCGCTCGAGGAAGAGGAGCTGGTAGGCGCCGATGCGCAACGTCGAGTGCAGCGCGGGATCGACGTCGGCGAGCCGCCGGTTGCTGGCGCTGGCGATCACATGGTCGATCCTTCGCAGCCAGCGCAGGCTGCCGAGCACGAGCTCGCGAAGCAGCGCGCCGTCGCGCTCGTCGAACCGATCGAGCGACCTCCTGAGGAAGGCGTCGACCGGTGCCGAGGCCGCGAGCGTGCGCTCGAGGACCCAGGCGGCGGCCTCGCGGACGCCCCCCTCGCTCGTACGCCGCGGGGTCGCGCGTCGCGTGCGGTCACCGGGACGTTGACGGGCCATCTCGGTGACCCTACGCAAAGCGCGCCGTCGCCCCCAGCCGTTCGCCGCGCAAGAGCTCGGCCGCCGGCAGCGGCCGGCGTCCGGGACGTTGCAGCTTCGCCACCCCCAGCACCGTGCCCTCGCCGCAGGCCACGGCGAGGGCGTCGTGGCGCGGACCGAGCACGCTTCCCGGTGGCGCCTCGCTGCGCTCGGCGAGCGGCTCGCCCCAGAGCAGCTTGACCGGCTCCCCGGCGAGCTCGGCGGTGACACCGGGCCAGGGTGTGAAGGCACGGAGCTGCCGGAAGATCGACGCCGCCGGCTGCGACCAGTCGGCGCGCCCCTGCTCCTTGCGAAGGCGCGGTGCGTGGGTGGCGCCAGCGTCGGGCTGCGGCCGCGCGACGAGGGTCCCGCTCTCGAGCCCGGGTATCGTCTCCAGCACCAGCGCCGCGCCGAGGTGAGCGAGGCGCGCCAGCAGCTCCCCCGCCGTCTCGTGCCCGGCCAACCGCGTCGACGCCTGCAACAGCACGGGCCCGGTGTCGAGCCCCTCGTCCATTTGCATGATGCTCACGCCGGTCTCGGCGTCGCCGGCGAGCAGCGCCGCCTGCACCGGTGCCGCGCCGCGGTGGCGCGGCAGCAGCGAGGCGTGGACGTTGACGCACCCGTGACGCGGCAGCTCGAGGAGCGCGCGCGGAAAGATCTGGCCGAACGCGGCCACCACCGCGAGATCGAGCTCCAGGCCGGCGATCCGTTCGAGCACCTCGGGGTCGCGCACGCGCGCCGGTTGCCAGATCTCGAGCCCGTGCTCGCGCGCCCAATGCGCCACCGGCGGCGCCTGCACCCGCTGCCCTCGCCCGGAAGGACGATCCGGCTGCGTGACGACGAGGAGCGGCGCTCGTTCCGCCGCCACCAGCGCCTGAAGCGTGGGGAGCGCGAAGTCCGGAGTGCCGAAGAAAGCCACGCGCTCGATCCGTTGCATCACGCTTGGGATCGTAACAGCACGGCCCGCGGCCCCTCCGACCTGAGCTATCGTCCCCTCGAACGCTCCTGAGACGTGCCTGAAGTGCGTTCCTGAGGTGCGTTCCTGAAGTGTTCTGAGGTATCCGTCAAGAGGCTCCGACCGCGATGACCTCGAGCTTCACCGAGGCCCTGCGCGCGCTCGAAGCGACCGACGCAGATCCGCTGGCCGCTGTCGACGCGCTTCTGGCGGGGCTGCGCGACGCGCTGGTCGCGGAGCTGCGGCGCCGCGGCCTCTGGGAAAGCTCCCCTTCCTATCTCGGCGTGCTCGGCTCGCCGCGCTGGGACCAGGAGGCCCTCGACGAGCTCGCCGAGGAGTGCTACTTGTTCAACCTCGCCCGTCTGCGCAGCTTGCGCGCGCAGCTCAAGGTCAAAGACAACGTGGACGGGTTCGTGGTGCTCAACGTGCGCAACTTCGTCTTCGAACGACAGCGCGCCCACGATCCGCTCGGCTACCGACTCTACGAGCTGCTCGCAGGCGCCGCCGGACGGCTGCTCGCCGCCGGCACGCTGCACCTCTTGGCGGGCGGCCCCAAGCTGCGCAACGGCACGGTGCTCGGGTTCGCGCCTGGGCAGGGAGCGCGACAGGCAACGGTCGACGAGCTGGCGATCGTGGTCTCCTCGTGGAACGACGAGCTGCTCGAGAGCGTGCTCGCTCCCGCCGGCGGCGGTGACCGCACGCCGGGCGCCGAGCGCGTCGCCGAGCGGCTGGCCTTGCTGCCGCAACGGGGAATCGGCACGTTCCGCTTCGGCGACCTGCTCGAGCCATGGAAGCGCGACGCCCGAGCGCGGTGGGCTCGCCTCGGCGAAGACGCCGGGACGCGCTGGGCTCGAGAGGAGGGCGAAGGCGGCGCCTTCGTGCAGTTGGTGCGCGCGGTCGACCCCGACACCGGCGTCGAGACCGAGGAGAGCTTCGCGCGGCTCGTCGCCTGCGTCGCGGCCAGCCTGCGCGGCGGACGGTACGGCGGCGAGGACGGTGAGCTGTCGAAGCTGTGGAGCTGCATCGCCAATCACGCGGGCGATCCGTCGCAGGCGGATGCGATCTCGCAGCGAGCGGTGGCGGCCGCCACCGGTTTGCCCCGCCACCGCTTGCCGGCGCTCTACGCCGAGCTCGGCCTCATCGTCGAGGCATGTCGTGCCGCCAACCGCGGCCGAGCCGCGGTTAAGGAACGAGGGGCGGAGGCGGCCCCGGCGGCTCCGGAAGCAACCCGATGACCCACGAAGCGCGCTCCCTGCGCCTCCTCGAAGCCACGCGATCGGCCGTTCGCAGCGCCGACGCCGTTGCCGGCGCCCTCGGCGACGCACCCGACGTGCGCCCTGGCGACCTGTTCGTCCACCCGGCGACCGCGGCCTGGCCCGTGGAATGGCTGCTCGTGCGTCGCGACGGCCCCCGGTGCCAGGTCGTGCCCGCGGACACCTTCACCGCCGCCCGGGGCAGCGACGTGACGGTGACCGCGGAGGACCCCGCCGGGCCGCTGACCCTGCGCGGCGAGCACGCCGTCTGGGTCGATGCCGCGGCATTGCGACCCGAGCGGCGCACCGGGCGCGTCGGGCCCGCGCTGGTCGAGCGGGTGCGCTTCCTGATCGGCTCCCGAAGCTCGCTCGCGAGCTCCGCACCAGCGAGCTCCGCGCCAGAGCCGGAGCTCGACGAATGGTGGGCCGGGCTCGACGCCGCGTGCGCGGCGCTCGCCGCAGCCGCTCCGCCGGCGGAGCGCAGACCCGGCGGCCGCCTGACGCCTCGCCTCCTCGGCCTCGCCGCCTCGGTGCTTCTCGTCACCACCGTCGTCCTGGGTGGCAGGATGGCGCGCCTGTCCCGCACCGTCGACCGTCTCGAGCGCGATCGAGGTGCGAACACCGAGGCGCTCGAGCGCGCCGAGGACGCGCGCCGGAGCGCAGCCGCGCGCGCCGACCAGCTCGCGGCGCAGCTCGCTGCGGCGAACGCCGCTCACATCCGCGACGCTCAGCCGCCTGCCCCGCGATCTCTCGTCAACGTGCCCTTCCTCTGGCTGACGCCCGGCGAAGCGGTCCGCGGCGAGGCGCCCGCATTGACGCTGTCGCCGGAGGGCGAGCTGGTGGTCCTCATCGTGCCGCTGGTCGAGCCGCGACGCTTTGTGCGGTACCGCGTCGAGCTCGCACGGGGTGGCGAGGTGGTGTGGCAGTCGAGCGACCTCGTCCGTACCGGAGTGGCCGAGCTCAGCCTGGCCCTGCCCCGTTCGCTGCTACCGCCCGGCTCCTATCGCCTGCGCGTCTCAGGCGTCGGCGCCCGCAGCGAGACGCTGGCGACGTTCCGGTTCTCCGTCGCCGCGGGCCCGGCCTCGCCAGCCGCCGCTCAGCGCCAGTCGCCGTAGACCTGGAACGCCGCCCAGTGGTACGGCAGCGGGGCGTCGACCTTTCGCGGGCCATCGCCGGGCTCGGCGCTCCGGTTCGGCGCCGCCAGCAGCTCGCGCTGCGCTTCGGCGAGAGCCTCGTCCTTGGTGGCGCCGCGGGCGAGCCGGCGATAGAAACGGATCATCAGCTCGGCGGTGGACTCGTCACTCACCTTCCAGAGGGAAGCGACGACGGAGCGCGCCGCCGAGTGCAGGAAAGCTCGGGTCAGGCCGAGCATGCCCTCGCCGGCCATCTCTCGTCCGAGCCCGGACTCGCAGGCTGAGAGCACCACCAGGTCGGCGTCCCAACGCAGCTCGAGCACCTCCCAGGCCTGGAGCAGCCCGTTCTCGCGGTCACCGTCGGCGGCCAACACGAGGGCCGAGTCGAGAGGCCTGCGCTCGTCGAGGCACGCGTGGGTGGCGAAGTGGGCGCGCCGTACGTCCGGAGGGAGAGCCTTGACCCGTGCCTCGCTCGCCTCGGCGCCGAAGTAGAGCTGCGACTCGGCGCCGAACAACTGGCCGATCCCCTCGATCTCGCGCCGGGCCGCGGGGAGCGGACCGATGCTGCATCCCCGCTCGGCCGCGCGAGCAAGCGGTGGCGACAGGGCGGGGGCGACGAGCTGCGGATCGGCGAACGCCGCCAGCGAGCTGGCCCTCGCGGCTGCGGAGTCCTTGGGGCGTCGACGCTGGAGCAACGCGTAAGCCGTCGCCGAAGGGACGATGCTCGTCAGCTGGTCTTGGGCGAGATAGCGGCCGTCGGCCAGGCGCAGCGCCCCGAACGGCAGCGCGTGCAGGGCGCCGTCCGGAACCAGCAGCAGTCGCTGGGCGCCGGCGAGGAGATCCTCCGCCGGGGCGAGCAGCGTCTGGTAGAGGCGGCGGGCGGTGGCCTCGAGGGTCGCCGTGCGGGGCGACACCGAGGTCGTGGCGCCGATCAGCTCCCGGAACGTGGCGACCTCGCGCTCCAGCCGATCGCGCTCCCAGGTGATCTTGCGCACTGCCGGCGCGCGATCGCGGCTGAGGACGAACAGGTTCGAGCTCTTGTCGCCGACGCTCCAGGCGAGCAGCACGACGCCGGGCTCGAGCGCACTACGCACTTCCTCTACGCCGAGCGGCACCGGGTCTTCGAGCTCGGCCGCCTGCGGTGCGACCTCGCGCAGGCGGGCGCGCACTCTGCCGAGCTCCTCGCGCAGCGAGCGCAGCTCGCCGAGCAGCGTCTCGACCCGCTCCTTCTCGCGCCGCGGGGAGAGCTCGGCGAGCTCTTCCTGGGCGCGGTCGTAACGCACCGCGAGCGTCCGGCGCTCGCGCTCGAGCTCGGGCGGTACTTCGGCGCCCAACAGCAGCTCGCGCTCGCGCAGGAGGGTGAGGAAGCTGCGCGCGCGTGAGCGCTCGAGCGCCGAAAAGGCCCGATCGACGTGACCGAGCTCGAGCAGAACCTCGACCAGGTCGCGGTAGAACGCCTCGTGATGGGCGCGGAAGCCCACGCGCTCCTCCTCGGAGCCGCCCAATCGGCCCATCTGCAGGTCGAGCGCGACGACGGCGCGGGCGAAGAAGCTCCGCGCCTCTTCGAGCTTCCCGTGGCGGCGGGCGACGACTCCCAGGGCGTGCAGGCTCGTGGCCTCGCGCTCGCTGCCGGGAGCGAGCTGCGATTCGATCGCCAGAGCGCTGGTGTACCGCTGCTCCGCCTCGTCGAGCCGCCCGCGTCTGAGAGCGAGCTCGCCGAGGTTGTCGAGCGTGTTCGCCACGACCAGGCTGCCGTCGGCATTCTTGAGCTTGAGCTCGAGAGCGCGCTCGTGGTACTTGACGGCCTCTTCGAGGCGGCCCCGCGCCGCCGCGACGAGCCCCAGGTTATCGAAGCCGACGGCCACCTCGGGCCCCTCGGGATCGAGACGCTTGACGAGCTCGAGGGCGCGGCCATAGAAGGCCTCGGCCGCGGCGAAGTCGCCACGGGCGTGAGCGGTGTTGCCGAGGTTGATCAGGTCGACAGCGACATCGCGGCTGTCGGGCGCGCGTTTTTCCGCGATGGCGAGCGCGCGGCGCTGGTAGTCGGCGGCCCGCTCGTAGGCGCCACGGAAGAAGGCGACGAGTCCGAGGTTGGTCAGCACGTAGGAGTGCTCGACTCCCTCCGCAGCCGAGCGCTCGTAGATCTCGAGCGCCCGCAGGTGGTACTGCTCGGACCGCTCGAGGTCACCCCGTGTGGAGGCGACGAGCCCCAGGTTGTTCAGGCTGCCGGCGACGGCCGGGCTCCCCGGCGCCATGCGCTCTTCGATCGCTAGCGACTGACCGAAGCGCTCGCCCGCGAGCGCGAGATCGCCGCGTTCGAAGGCGACGATCCCGAGGTTGCGCAGGCTGGCCGCGTGATCGAGAGTCTGGGGCGCCCAGCGCTCGCGGATGGCGAGCGCCCGCTGGTGTTGAGCTTCCGCGCGGTCGAGCTCGTGACGGGCGGAATAGAGGAGCCCGAGGTTGTTGATCACCAGCGCCTCGGGCAGGCTGTCACGGGCCAGGCGCTCGTAGATCGCCATTGACCGCGTGTAGACCTCCTCCGCCTCGTCGAGGCGGCCCCCCAAGCGCAACGTGTTGCCGACGTTGTTGAGCGTCGATGCCACTTCCAGCCGCTCGGGAGCCAGCCGTTCCTGGATCGCGAGCGCCCGCCGGTAGAGCGCCTCGCCGCCGGCCATGTCGCCACGCACCATGGCGATGGTGCCGAGGCCGCCGAGCGTGGAAGCGAGATCCAGACTGTCTGGCGCCAGCCGCTCGTGGACCTCGCGAGCTCGATTGAGCCGTTCCTCGGCCTCGTCGAGGCGCCCGCGGAGTCGCAGCACGATGCCGAGGTCGCGCTCGCGGTTGGCGTTGGCCACTCCGTCTGGAACGAGCTGATGGGTAAGCGCCAGAGCGGCCGCGAGTGACTCGGCGGCGCGTGGCAGGTCGCCGCGCGCGCGAGCGAGGTTGCCGAGCGCGGCCAGGCTCGACGCACGTTCGAGGCTTTCGGGCGCGCGGTGCGAACGGATCGAGTCGGCTCGCTCGTACGAGGCCGCGGCACGTTCGAGGTCGCCCCGCGCTTCCGCCACTCGCCCGGCGAGCTCTGCCGCTCGCGCCCGCAGCAGGCTCTCCTCGTCGCCGACGAGGCGCCTCTCAGCCTCGGCAATCGCGGCCTCGGCGAGGTCGAGCGCCCCCGACCGGCGAGCACTGTCCGCCAACCGCAGCCAGAGCTCGGCTTCGTCTCGTGGGTCCCGCGCGGCGGCGAGCGCCACCTCCAGCGCCGCGCGAGCCTTCTCGCTTTCGGCCGCGCCCGCCCAGGCTCGCGCGGCGACGAGGCTGAACCAGGCGCCCGACGGATCGCCGCGCAAAGCGCTGCTCGCCGCCAGCTCCGCCGCTTGGCGGAGCTCGCCGGCGTGCGAATGCCGCTCGACCTCCTGGGCGCGGGCAAGCGCCGCGCCTGCGAGGCGCGGACGCGTCGACGCCTCCCAGCTGCCGGCGGGAATCGTCAGCTCCAGCCGCTCGCCCTCACGCTCGACCTCGGCGACGAGTCCGCCGCGGGGACCCTCCTCGGTTTCGAGTCGGAAGCCATCGGAGAGGCTGCAGAGGTCTCCGCGGACATCGCCGCGCCGCCAAGCAAGAACGTGATCGCCCGGGCGGACCCCGGCGAGGAGGAGCGCCGCGTCCGCGGCTGCACCCTCGGTGAGCTCCAGCCAACAGTCGGATCCCTCGCTCGTCCCGGGAGTCGAGCTCGAGGCCCAGGTGATCGCACGGAACGCGAACCCGAAGAGAGCGAAACCAAGAGCGGCTGCAGCAGAGAGCCCTCGCCGGTTCATCTCCAGCCTCGCTTTCGTCGAGCTCGCTCTGGAACCTATCGCAGTGGGCGGTTGAGTCAAAGTGAGTCCTTGCCTCTGAAGCCTCAGGTACCGCGCTCCCCAGCGAGCCGGGCGCCACCTCGCGCCAGACGAGCAGTCCGACCGCGCCTCGGCTCATCGCTGGCCTCCCACGAGCGGCACGCAGAACGCAAAACACGCATGGCCACCTCGAGCTACCAGGCGGGAGGACTCCACCCCCACGTGGGAATGGAGTGCGCTCTTGCCGCCAGTTGGTGCGCGCAACCGCGCGACTGTCGAAGCCTCACGGACACGTTGCGAAAGCGCTCGTGTCCTGGATCGGTGCGAACTTCGTTCCCAGCGGGTTGGTGTACGTCTTCACCGCCCCCGTGCTCGTGTCAGTCACCGTCAGGACCACTCTCACATCCGTGAGACCACCGGCAAAGACCCAGTAGCGGTTGTTGAACGAGCAGGCGTTGAGGACCTTGATCACCGCCTCGACGTTGGTGGCGCTGAAGAACCAGAGATAGCCGGTGTCCTCGGTCAGCTCGACGACCTGCGCCTGCCCCGACTGCGGCTGGGCGGTCTCGAACGTGGCCTGGACCCGGAAGCGGTTGTTGTTGAGGCAGAGGGTGGTGGTGTTCGGCACGCACACGCTGGGACCACCGAAGGTCGTCGCCAGTGCCTCGTTGGAGTAGCCCGAGTTGCCGGTCGCGTTGCGCGCCCGCACCCGGAACGTGTACGTGGTCGACGGGTCGAGGCCGGTGATGCTCGCCCCGTCGTTGTTGGCCGGAACCGAGCCGATGTCCTCGAAGGCGCCGGCGCCCACCTTCGACTCGACGCGGAACTCGGCCTCGTTGTTCGAGTTGTCGTTCCAGTCGAGATCGATCCGGTCGTCGGAGAACGGTGCGGCCACCAGGTTGGAGGGTGCCGCCGGCGTGGCGCTCCGCGTCGCGGTGATCGACAGGTTGCGCAGGGAGCAGCAGGAGGCGAAGGGGGGGTCGAAGTCGCCGTCGAAAGTGCCGCTCACCGTATTACCGGAGAACGATCCCGAGATGCGCATGTTGCCGGCTCCCGAGCAGCCCAGACCGCCGCAAGTGAAGGAGTCGTTGCCGGCGATGTTGCATGTCGTGGTGACGCTGGCCTGCACGACCGTGAACGTGGGACAGACGAGGTTCTCCGCCTTCCAGCTCGTGACCTTGTTGCCGGAGACGGTGAGCGTGAACGGCTGACCGGCAACCGTGCCGGTGTAGGTGCCGTCGGTGGCGGCGGCGACCACCGATGCCTTGCCCTCCACTTCGTTGCCGTCGCGGATGGTCAGGTCGCCGGCCTGCGGGGCTCCGGTCTCGCGATAGGTGGAGCTCACCGCCATTGGCTCGCCCCCTTCCGCCTGGAGGCTGGCGGGCGCCTCGTCGTCGGCCGCCCTGTCCCGCGGAGTCACCTCCACCGCCCAGCCGGTCGCGCCGCCGAACGCCATCAAGAGCACCGCTGCCGCACCGACATTCTGGCTTCGCCACATCCCGCGCCTCCTTTTGATCGCGAAACGAACCGGCCGTGTTGTGGACGCCGAGCAAACGAGACTCGAGCGCACGCGCGAGCCCCGGATCACTGCGCCGGATCAGGAAAGGTTGGCCGAGAACCCCTCGGACCCGGATGACCTACGACCGGGTTGCCTACGGCGCTGTCGCCGGCGCGGCAGGCGCGCTCGTGCCCTTGTGGCGCTTCAGGTAGAGCGCCAGCTCATAGGCCACGTTGCGCTCCATCTCCTCGATGCCGCGCGAGGCTCCAAGCACTCCGCCCCAGGCCCAGGTGCGGTCGGCCGGGAGCGTCGCCAGCGTCCGCCCGGAGTCGCCGTCGACCACCTCCGAGGTCATCTCGAGGTGTGCCGCGCCGGCCCCAGCGATCATGAAGCGGGCGGTCTCGCTGCCCGGCTTGTACTGCGTGATTCGCGCGCGGAGCACCAGGGACCCGGACCGCGGCTCGGCCGGCGTTCCGCGCACGACCTCGCCGAACACACCCGCGCCGAGGTCGCGGGCCACCTGGTCGGCGAGACGCCGGCCCGCGGTCTCGACCAGATAGGACTTCTTGCGCTCGGCGGCCTTCGGGTCAGCCATCACGAAGTCCTCGATCACCAGCACCGGGTAGGCGGCGAGGTCGGCCCGCGGCCACTTGGCGACGTTCTCCTCGCGCCGCCCGAGCGCAGTGGCGTCGGGCTGATCGGCCGGCTTGCTCGCCGCGCGCCGCTGCGCCTTGTCGTAACGCTCGGCGATGTGCTCGACGGAGGTGTTCCTCTCCTTCGGCTCGGGGGTGCAGTAGCTGGCGAGGCCGTCCACCATCGCCGGCCCCGTGCTCTCGTCGACCGGCCGCACCTTGTCCCAGATGTTGAAGTAGTAGGTCTTCCCGGCCTCCAGCTCCACCTCTGCATTGATGCGCGACCAGTTGAGCCAGAGCAGGTGCTTGCCGGGCGGCAGCTGGGCGAAGGTGTAGCAGTTGTTGTCGAGAGTGCCGACGAACTGGTCGTCGGCGTAGACGAACATCGTGCGGCCGCCCCCCTGGAAGTGGGGCTCGCGCAGGAAATACACCAGCGCCGAGTCGGGCGCGACCTCTCCCTGCTGCTTCTGCGGCGACTTCTGCGCCGCCGGAGCGGCGGCGGCTACGCACGAGCCAACGAGGACGGCGGCAGGCAGCCAGCGATTCATGGGTCCCTCCTCCCTGTGAGACGGTCACGGAACGGTTCCGTGCCCCGCGGAGGAGAGCTAACGGAGGGTCGGAGGGGATTGGCCGGCCAGCGGCGCGACCGGGGCGCGCGGCTGCGTCGACGCCGAGGCGTCAGTCCTTGGTGGCGTCGACCTCGGCGAAGTAGTCGCCCTTGACGAGCACCTCGCGCGGCTTGCTGCCCTGCGCGGGCCCGAGGATGCCGTCCTGCTCCATGAGGTCGATGAGTCGCGCGGCGCGCGAAAAGCCGATGCGCATGCGCCGCTGCAGGTAGCTCGCCGACGCCTTGCCCTCGGAGACGACGAGCCGCGACGCCTCCTCGAACAGCTCGTCGTCGTCGCCGTCGGGGCCCTCGCCGCTGCCCGCGCTGGCGCCGGCGCCGCCGGCGAACTCGGTGACCTCGGGGTCGAGGCTCGGCTTGCCGGTCTTCTTGAGCCAGCGCACGAGCGCCGCCGTCTCCTGCTCGCTGATGTAGGCGCCGTGCACGCGCAGGAGGCGCGAGGTGCCCGGCGGCATGATCAGCATGTCCCCCTTGCCGAGGAGCCGCTCCGACCCCACGGTGTCGAGGATGGTGCGCGAGTCGTGACGGCTCGTCGTGGCGAAGGAGATGCGGCAGGGGAAGTTCGCCTTGATGGTGCCGGTGAGCACGTCCACGGAGGGCCGCTGCGTGGCGACGATCAGGTGGATGCCCACCGCGCGAGCCATCTGCGCCAGCCGTGCGATCGACGTCTCGACCTCGTTGGCGGCCACCATCATCAAGTCGGCGAGCTCGTCAATGACGATCACGTAATACGGCAGCGGCTTGAGGTCGTTGGCGGTGACCTCGGTCGTCTCCTCGAGCGCGAGCCGACGCTGCACCTCGGGGTCGCGGATCGCGCGGTTGTAGTAGTCGAGCGAGCGCACGTGCACCTCGGCGAGCAGGCGGTAGCGGCGCTCCATTTCGGCCACCGCCCAGCGCAGCGCGTTGGCGGCCTTCTTGGGCTCGACGACGACATCGGTCTTCAAGTGCGGGATGTCGGCGTAGACGCCGAGCTCGACGCGCTTGGGGTCGATGAAGATGAACTGCACCTCGTCGCGCGAGGCCTTGTAGAGGATCGAGGTGATCATCGCCTGCAGGCCGACGCTCTTGCCGGCGCCGGTGGCGCCGGCAACGAGCAGGTGCGGCATGGTGGCGAGGTCCGCGAAGTAGGGCTCGCCCTGCAGCGTCTGGCCGATCGCCATGGTCAGCACCGACGGCGCGCTGCGGAACTTCTCGTGCGCGAGCAGCGAGCCGAGGCGGATCAGCGAGCGGTCCTTGTTGGGGACCTCGAGGCCGAGGGTCGAGCGCCCCGGGATGCGGTCGATGCGCACCGACTCGGCCTGCAGCGCCAGCGCCAGGTCGTCCTGGAGGTTGACGATCTGGCTCATCTTCACGCCCGGCGCCGGGCGGAACTCGAACACCGTGATCACCGGCCCCGGGTTGATCCCCTCGAGGGTCCCCTCGACGCCGAAGTGCTCGCAGCTCTGGCGGATCGCCTCGCCGAGGCGGATGAGGTCGTCCTCCGGCACGTTGTAGGGCACCGGCTGCAGGTTGAGGAGGTTCAACGGCGGCAGCCCGGCCTCGACCGGGGGCTGGAAGAGGAGCGGCTGCTCCTTCTTCTTGCGCGCCGGCGCCGCCGCCGGCTCCGCGGAGGGCATCGACGCCTCGTCGCCGTGCGCGTCGAGCATCGCCTCGTCGAGGTCGATCTCGTCGGCGAGCCGGACGCGGCGCACGCCGAAGCCGCGCTCCCCCTTCCGTTCGGTAACCCGGAGGGGCAGGTCCATCGCCGGTGCGCTCGCCGGCTCGGCCGTCATCAGCACGGCGGCCGCTTCCTCTTCGCGACGGCGCAGGTGTTTCGAGACCACCCGCTTGCGAAGCTTCTCCTTCTCGGAGCGCTGGCGGTGGCGGCTCCACCAGAGCACCACGCGTTCCCAGCGGAGCGCGAGCCGTGCCTGCCAGCCGGCCATCACCTCCGCCAGCGTCGACTGCACGATCAGCGAGATGCCGATGAGGCAAAGCGAGCCGACGAGGAGCAGCGACCCCGGGAAGTTGAAGCGCGCCACCAGGCTCTCGGCGAGGAAGCGCCCGAGAACGCCTCCCGGGTCGAAGACCTCGCCGCGGAACAGACGCGTGCCGAGGACGAGCTGCAGCAGCACTGGCAGCGACAAGAGGAGGAGGACGAAGCCCGCGCCCCGCCCCGCCACGCGCTGGCGCTCGCGCCGGCGCAGCAGCGACCAGGCGCCGACGCCGAGGCCGACGGGAAGGAGCAGCGCCGTCGTCCCCAGCAGGCCGAGCAGGAGCGCGGAGAGCTCGGCGCCGAAGAGGCCGGCGAGGTTGTCGACGTGCGCCCGTGACGGCGGCAGCTCGTGGAGGAAGCTGGGATCGCCCGGGTGGTAACTGGCCAGGCTCGCCAGCAGCAGCAGGGCCGCGGTGGCGAGGACCAGCCCCAGCAGCTCGCTCCCCTTCGCCGGCGGCAGCTTGGGCCGCGGCCGCTTGGGGAGCCGCTCCGCCTCGACGGCGTTCATTCGGCCCTCGGTCCCTCCCCGACTCACTGCAGCGATCGCGTCACCTGTGTCAAGCCAGACTGGTCAAGCCAGCTTGGGTCCAGAAGCTAAACTCTTGCATGAGCCCATCGCTGCTAACTCAGCGTCGCATCTTAACATTTTTTGTCTCAAGACCGGCCGGCGCAGGCCCGTCCTCGCGGACGAGCGGCCAGAGGGCGAGCCACCGGTCGAGCGCCAGCTCCTCGGCCCGGGTCGCGGGCGGCAGCTCGAGGGCCGCGAGCGCGGCTTCCACGCGAGCGCTCCCCACCACGCGCCCGAGCGCGTTGCGCAGCGTCTTGCGCTTCTGCCCGAACGCCTGGCGGACGAGGGCGAGGAACGCGGTGAGCTCGGCCTCGGGAAGCGGAGGCGGTCGGAGGCGGAACCCGACGAAGGCGCTGTCGACCTTGGGCGGCGGCCGGAACGAGCCGGGCTTCACGCGGCCGAGCATCATCGCCTCGGCGTGGCACTCGACGAGCACCGTGAGCGCCCCGTAGGCGCGCGTCCCGGGCCTGGCGGTGAGGCGCTCCGCGACCTCCTTCTGCAAGAGGAACCCCGCGCGCGGCACGCGGTCGTGATGCGGGAGGATCGATGCGATCAATGGCGTCGCCACGTTGTACGGCAGGTTGCCGGCGACGAGAGTCGGGGCGGGCAGGCGGCGCCACGGAACGTCGAGCGCGTCCATCACGAGCGGCTGCAGGTCGGCGTCGACGCCAGCACCGCGCAAGGATCGCCGCAGCGCCCACACCCAGTCGAGGTCGAGCTCGACGCCCCACACCCGCGCCCGGGCCGCGAGCAGCGCCCGGGTGAGGACGCCGCCGCCGGGGCCGATCTCGAGCACCCGCTCCCCCGCCGGCGCCAGGAAGTCGACGAGGGGTCCGCACAACGCCGGGCTCGTCAGGTGGTGCTGCCCGAGTCGTTTGTTGAGCGCCGGCTGGCCGTGACCCACAGCGGCAGGCTAACAGTCCGCCAGCTTCCGGAACGTTGGAGCCCAGAACCCGCCAATTTGGCGCCAGACCCACCGCGGCCGGCCACGAGCGCTGTCGCCGGTCGGACTCGTCTTCGGCCTCAGTCGCGTGAGACCCTTGCCCCGCAAGGGCCTGAGCGGTCTTGCATCCGTGGCACCCCCCTTGCAAAAATTGCGCGCGCTGCCATGGAGCCAGTCTCCCCGACACCCACCTTCGCGGCCCGCGACCTCGAGCACGAGGCGCTCGCCCTCCACCAGGTCGAGGCCGAGCTGCGCAAGGTGCTCATCGGCCAGCAGTACCTCGTCGACCGCATGCTGGTCGGCCTGCTCTGCCGCGGCCACCTCCTCATCGAGGGGGTGCCCGGGCTCGCCAAGACGCTGGCGGTCAAGACGCTGGCGCGCACGCTCTCGATCCGCTTCCAGCGGATCCAGTTCACTCCCGACCTCCTCCCCGCCGACCTCGTCGGGACGCTGATCTACGACCAGCGCAGCGGTGAGTTCGTGCCGCGCAAGGGGCCGATCTTCACGCAGCTCCTGCTCGCCGACGAGATCAACCGCGCGCCGGCGAAGGTGCAGTCCGCGCTGCTCGAGTCAATGGAGGAGCGCCAGGTGACGCTCGGCGACAGCACCTACCGGCTCGCCGAGCCGTTCATGGTGCTCGCCACGCAGAACCCCATCGAGCAGGAGGGCACCTACCCGCTCGCCGAGGCACAGGTCGACCGCTTCCTGATGAAGCTCGTCATCGGCTACCCGAGCCGCGAGGAAGAGCGCGCGATCTTCGACCGCCACCTCGTCGAGTCGGCCTCGGACGTGCGCCCGGTGCTCGACCCCGACCGCATCCTCGAGCTGCAACGCGCCGCCGACGCCGTCTACCTCGACCCCAAGATCCGCGAGTACATCCTCGACATCGTGCAGGCGACGCGGGCGCCGCAGAAGGCAGGCCTGCGCGGGCTCGCCGAGCTGATCGCCTTCGGCGCCTCGCCGCGAGCGACTCTCTTCCTGGCCCGCTCGGCGAAGGCGATGGCGCTCCTCCGCGGCCGCGCCTACGTGACGCCCGAGGACGTGAAGGAGGTCGGCCCCGACGTGCTGCGCCACCGCATCGTCCCCACCTACGAGGCGGAAGCCGAAGAGGTGAGCTCCGATCAGCTGGTGGCGAGGGTCCTCGAACAGATCGAAGTTCCGTAGCGGCCCGACACCAAGGCCTATGCCTCTGGCTCTCTTCCGCCGCGCGACGCCGGCGCCGCCGCCCCCCTCCAGCGCACCGAGCAGCGCCGACCTGCTGCGCAAGGTCAAGCGCATCGAGATCACCACCCGCCGCCTCGTCGAGCAGGGCGTGGGCGGTGAATACCACTCGGTCTTCAAGGGCCGCGGCGTGGAGTTCGCCGAGGTGCGTCCGTATCAGGCCGGCGACGACGTGCGCACCATCGACTGGAACGTCACCGCCCGCATGGGCACGCCCTTCGTCAAGCAATACGTCGAGGAGCGCGACCTCACCGTATTCATCGTCGTCGACGTCTCCGGCAGCCTCGGTTTCGGGTCGCGGGCGATCCTCAAGCGCGACCTCGCGGCGGAGCTCTCCGCCCTCCTCGCCTTCGCGGCGTTGCGCAACCACGATCGCATCGGCGCGGCGCTCGTCACCGACCGGCTGGAGCTCCTGCTGCACCCGCAGCGCCGCCGCAACCAGGTGCTGCGCCTCGTGCGCGAGATCCTCCATCACCCGGCCGCCGGGCGCACCGACCTCGACCGGGCGCTGCAGTCGGTGCTGCCGGCGCTGCGCCAGCGCTCCGTGCTCTTCATCGTCTCGGACTTCGTCGACACGCCGCTCGACCGCTCGCTCAAGGCGGCCGCGGCGCGGCACGACGTCATCCTGCTCGAGGTCTCCGACCCGCGCGACCAGCAGCTGCCGCCGGTGGGCCCGGTCGTCCTACGTGACGCGGAAAGCGGCCGCATGGCCGTCGTCGACGGCAGGCGCGCCGGCGCCGCGCATCAGGAGCGGCGCCAGCAGCAGCGCCAGGAGCTGCTCTCGCTCGCCGGCAGGCTCGGCGTCGACCACCTGGAGATCGGCACCGGACGCCCCTACCTCTCCGCGCTAGTGCGCTTCTTCGAGCAGCGGCGGCGGAGGCTGCGCAGGTGATCGCCGCGCTGTTGCTTGCCGCCGCGGTCGTGCCCGGAGCGACGGCGCCGGCCGCGTCGAGCCCTCCGGCCCCGTCGTCGATCCGGGCCCGCCTCTCTCCGCGCGAGATCACCGTCGGCGACCGCGTGCGCGTCGAGCTCGAGCTTACCCTCCCGCCGGGCGAGAGCTGGGGGCCTCCGGCCATCGACCCCGGGATGCGGCAGTGGGGCGAAGCCGAGTTGCTCGCGAGGGAGCGGCCGCAACCGCTGCCCGGGTCCACGACCCGCTATCGCTTCGACCTGCTCGTCACTGCCTTCCGCACCGGCAAGGTGACCTTGCCGCCCATCGCCGTCGCGGTGGCGCCCTTGCGTCAGGAGCAGCCGTCACCACCGCAGCCGTTTGTCTTCCGCACGCCGCCGCTCTCGTTCGAGGTGCGCTCGGTGCTGCCGGCGAAGGGGGAACCGACGCCGAAGCCACCCACGCCGCCGCAGCCGTGGCCCGTGGGCTCGGCCTTCTGGTGGGCCGCCGGCGGGCTCGCGCTTGCCTCGCTGCTCGCCGGCGGGCTCCTCTTCTGGAGGCGCCGCGGGCTGCTCGCCGCCGTGCCCGCCGCACCGCCGCTGCCGCCGCTCGACCAGTTCCTACGCGACATCGGCGCGCTCACCCGAGAGCCCTCGCCCGAGCGGGTCCACACCGGGCTGTCGCTCGCGATGCGCCACCTCCTCGCCGCGCTCCTCGGCTTCCCCGCCGCCGAGCGGACGACGAGCGAGATCGACCGTGAGCTCAAGCGCGGTCACCTCGAGGCGGCGACGCGGCGCCGCGTGCTGGACCTCCTCCGCCGGTGCGACGAGGTCAAGTTCGCCCGCCGGCCGACCACCCGCGAGGAGGTCACGGAACGGCTCTCCGGCGCGCGCGAGCTGGGCAGGCAGGTGGAGCGCGAGCTGGTGCCCGCGCTCCCCGCCGCGGGCGCCCGGGAGAGCGCGGCGTGAGGCCGGTGCCGTCGTTCGCGGATCCCGCCTGGCTCCTCCTCCTGCTCCTCGTGCCGCTGCTCGCTTGGCACCACCATCGCCGTTCATCGCCGGGCGCGCTCACCTTCAGCGAGCTGCCTCCCGGCAGCGGCGGATCGTGGCGGCTCCACCTGCCCTTCTACTGCCGGCTCGCCGCGCTCACCCTTCTCGTCCTGGCGCTGGCGCGGCCGCAGCTCGGCTACGCGTGGGAGGAGACCAGCACGGAAGGGATCGACATTCAGCTCGTGCTCGACATCTCGGGGAGCATGGGGGCCGAGGACTTCGCGCCGAAGAACCGGCTCGAGGTGGCTAAGAAGGTGATCGCGGAGTTCATCGCCGGGCGCCCCGGCGACCGCATCGGGCTCGTCGCCTTCGCCGGCGCGGCGCTCACCAAGTCGCCGCCCACGACCGACCGCGAGATGCTGCAGGGGATCGTCTCGGGCCTGGAGCTTCACACGCTCCCCGACGGCACCGCCATCGGTCTCGCCCTGGCGAGCGCCGCGGCGCGGCTCAAGGCGAGCCCCGCGAAGTCGCGCATCGCGGTGCTCGTCACCGACGGCGACAACAATGCCGGGCAGATCGACCCCGACTCCGCGGCGGCCATCTGCGCCGGTCTCGGCATCAAGGTCTACACGGTCGCGGTGGGGACGCAGAACGGGCCCGTGATCATCCCCGTGCCGGTGCGGAACCCCCTCAGCGGCAAGACCGAGATCCGCCGCGTCTCGTGGAACGTGCGCGTCGACACCGAGCTCCTCGAGCGGATCGCGAAGCGCACGAGCGGCCACTTCTTCCGCGCCAGCGACCCCGAGGCGCTGAAGCAGATCTTCGAATCGATCGACCGCCTGGAGCGCACGCCGCTCCAGGTGCGGAAGATGGTGCGCCACGAGGAGCGCTTCCAGCCCCTGGCGTGGAGCGCGCTCGCCCTCCTCGTGCTGCCGCTGCTGGCCGCCACGGTGGGAGTCACCGCCGAGCCATGAGCGACACGCCGGGACCCCAAGCGCCGCGGGCTGGAGGCTGGGCGTGAACCTCGCCGACCCGCGCCTCGCCTGGCTCGCCCTGCTCGCGCCGATGGCCGGGCTCGTCGCTGCCTGGATCTGGCGCCGGCGCCTGCGGGCCGCCACCGCCTGGACCAGCCGCGGCCTCTGGGAGAAGCTCCTCCCCGGCTATCGGCCGCTGCGGCTCGCGCTGCTCGTCGCGCTCCTCGCGGTCGCCATCGCCGCCACCGCGCTCGCGCTCGCGCGCCCGCAGTGGGGCATCAAGGAAGAGCGTGTCGAGCGGCGCGGTGTCGACGTCGTGCTGGTGGTCGACACCTCGCTGTCGATGGCGGCGCAGGACGTGCGACCGGACCGGCTCACCGTCGCCAAGCTCCTCGCACGGCAGCTGGTGACCGGGCTCGCCGGCCACCGCCTCGGCCTCGTGCAGAGCGAGGGCGAGGGCGAGGTTCTCGCCCCGCTGACGCTCGACCGCTCGGTCGTCGACCTCTTCCTCGATTCGCTCACGCCCGCATCGTTGCTCACCCCCGGCTCGCGGCTCTCGCACGGCATTGGCCGCGCGCTGCTTCTCTTCCCACCCGAGCAGGGAGCGCAGCGGGTCGTTGTGCTGATCAGCGATGGCGAAGACCACGGCGAGGACTGGGACGCCTCGCTGCGCCTGATCGAGAGCTCGGGCGCCGTGGTGCACACGATCGGCGTCGGCACCGCCGAGGGCTCGCTGCTCCCGATCGCCGACGCGGGCGGCGTCGGCGCCGGCTACAAGCTCGACGAGGACGGCAAGCCGGTGCAGAGCCGTCTCCACCCCGAGGTGCTGCAGCGCCTCTCCAAGGCGACGGGCGGCGTCTACCTCCAGGCGGGGCGCAACGCCATCGGTGTGGCACCGATCGTCGACTCCGTGTCGCGGCTCGCCACGCGCTCGCTCGGCACCGAGCTGGTGCGCCAGCAGCAGGAGCGGTTTCAGTGGTGCCTCGGGCTCGCGGTCGCCGCGCTCTCGCTTCTGCTCGCCACGTCGCCCTTCCGCCGGCAGGAGGCGACGTGAAGCTCGCTCCCGTCGCGTTGTTGCTCGCCGCCACCGCCCTCGCGGTGCCGGAGCGCTGGATGCACAACCCGCGCGAGCGCACCGGCACGGCGATCGAGGAGTGGAAACGCAAGGACTACGCCGCCGCCGACCACCATCTCGAGGAGGCCCTCGAGCTCGCCGGAGAGACGCCGCGCGCCCTCTACAACGCCGGCACCGGGAGGCTGGGCGCCGGGGCGCCCGGCGCGGCACTGCCGCTGCTCTCGCGCGCGGCCGAGGCCGCGAAGAAGGACCCTGGCGCGCAGGCGCTGCGGCCCGAGTCGCTCTACAACCTCGGCAACGCCCACCTCGGGGCCGGCGATGCGGCGCACGCGGCGGACAGCTACCGCGCCGCACTGCGGATCCGACCCGACCACACCGCCGCCAAGCACAACCTCGAGCTGGCGCTGCGCGAGCTGGACAAGGAGCGCCAGCGGCAACTGCACAACGAGCAGCCCTCGCAAGGGCAGGATCAGCAGCAACAGCAGCAGGGCGGGGGTGGTCAGGGCGGCGCCAAGGGCGCCCACCAGCAGGGCGGCGGCGGCGGCGGTGAGCAGGAGGATCCCTCTGCCCAGCCTCAGCCGCAGGGGCCCTCTCAGGGCCGGGAGCAACGCCGCTCGCCGCGCCTCCCGGACTTCGATCCGCAGAAGGACATGAGCGCCGATCAGGCGGCGTCGCTACTCGAGGCCGTGGAGAATCTCGAGCGCGAGCAGCGACGGGCGCAGGCCGAGCAAGCGCGCCGCGAGCGCGCCCGGACCGCGACGGAGAAGGACTGGTAGAGATGCCCGGCGCCACCGAGCCCCGAGACACGGTCTCACGTCGCGCGATTTGGCGCGGCGGCGCGTCGCCCGGTTTCGCGGTGGCGCTGATGGTCACGGCGCTCCTGCCCGGGGCGGCAGCCGCCGCCGGCTCGGTGCGAGTGACCCTGACGCCGCAGCGGCTGGCTCTCGGCGACACCGCCCAGCTCACCTTCATGGTTTCGCGCTCCGACCTCGGGCACTTCCAGTTCGCCCCACGCTTCGAGCTGGACAACTTCCAGATCGTCGGCGGCCCGGCGCGGCAGGAGAACATGAGCTGGGTCAACGGCAACCTGTCGCGGACCTACGCCGTCACCTGGTACCTGGCCCCGCAGCGGACGGGCAAGGCACGCGTCCACGGTCTGAAGCTCCTCACCGAGGGGCAAGAGCTTGCGCTTCCCGACCAGGAGGTGTTGGTCGACGACACGCGCCCGGCCGACGAGAACGGGCGCGACCCGGCGGCGCGCGCGCCCGCGGACCCCTTCGACCAGCTCTTCCGAAACCTCCTCCCACGACGCGCCCAGCCGCAGGACCGTGAGCCGCCGGAGATCCTGCTGCGCGCCGAGGTCTCGCCGGCGAAGCCGTGGGCCGGCCAGCAGGTCCTCTACACCCTCTACCTGCTCGCCGAGCGCCGCGCTCCGGGCGAGGGGCGGGTCGTCGTGGAGACCATCTTCCCGCGCCGGGTGCCGCCGTTCCAGGGCTTCTGGTCGCAGGAGGTGCAGCTCCCCGAGGCGGGGCACGCCGAGATGGTCGAGCTCGGCGGCAAGCTTTGGTGGCGGCAGGCGATCCTGCAGCGTGCGCTCTTCCCCTACGAGCCCGGCGAACACGCCATCGAGGCGGCGCAGGCCGACCTGCGGCTCGTCTACCTGCGCCCGCTCGGCTTCGGCTTCGGCGAGGAGCCCGTGCGCCCGGGGACCGTCCGCCGGCAGAGCAACGCGCTGAACGTGTCGGTGCAGAAGCTGCCGCCGTCGCCCCCTGGCTTCACCGGTGCGGTCGGCCAGCTGCGGGCCCGCGCGACCCTCGCGCCCGGTCGCGTGGCCGCGGGCGAGACCGCGGTGCTCACCGCCGACCTCGCGGGGGGCGGCAACCTGAGTGGCCTCCCCGACCCTCGCCTGCCGTCGCTCCCCGGCGTGCAGGTCTCGCCGCCGCAGGAGTCGAGCAGGCAGCGCATCGACGGGACGCGCGTCGACTCGACCCGCACCTGGACCTGGAGCCTGGTTCCCCAGCGGGCCGGCTCCTGGGAGGTGCCCCCCATCGAGTGGGTGACGTTCGAACCCGCGAGCGGGACCTACCGCACGCTGCGCACGCCCGCACTCGCGCTCGCCGCCTCCCCGGCGGCACCGGCACCCAGGGTGATTCCAGCACCTCGGCCGGCACGGCCCAAGGCGCCCGTCCTCCCCGCGACCCCCCTCGCCTGGGCGCTCGGCGGGGCGGCCGGAGGGCTCCTGCTCGTCGCCCTTGCGGCGCTCACCCTCCGCCTCTTGCGTGGCGACCGCAAGGCGCGACGGGAGCTGGTGGCCCAGGTCACGGCCGCACTCGGCGAGGCTCAACCCCGCCAGGCGGCAGGGGCCGCCGAGGAGGCCTGGCGCAGCTTCCTCGGCCGGCGCTACGACCTGCCGGCAGAGGCACCTCCCGCCCACTGGGCGGGGCTTCTCGCCAAGCGAGGGCTCGGACCGGCGCTCGCCGGCGAGCTGGTCCGTCTGGTCGACGACCTGCACTACCTGCGCTACGCGCCGCGTCTCGCCTCCACGGACTCCCTCCAGCGCGAGCTCCTCGACCGCTCCCGCCGCCTCGCGCGCCGGCTCCGCTGACGGGCTCGGCGGGCCAAGCGGGCCGGGCCGACGCGCCCGAGAACTGGCTCGATCTGCTATCGTCTAGCCCGCGCTACGGCTACCAGGAGCGGTGGCTCGAGGGCGGGTACGGAGCCGCAGCCACTGAGAGAGTCGTAGGCGTCCGTGGGGCGCCGTGCGACGAATCGGGGGCCGGCCGAGCGCCACACTGAATGGTCGACGTCCACTGCCTGGATCCGCACGAGCTGGAGCGCTTCCTGCTCCGCCGCCGGGCGACGCCGAACCTGCCGCCGCAGATGAGCCTGGCGGAGAACCTGAGCGAGATCCTGCGCAAGGCGAACGCCTTCGTCCCCTCCTCGGCAGGCTCGATCCTCCTCGACAACCCGACGACCAAGCTGCCCGACCGGCGGAGCAACGAGCTCTTCTTCATCGCCGCCTTCGGTTACAACTCCGATGAGCTGCTCGGGCGCTCGATCCCAGCCGACAGCGGCATCGCCGGCCACGTCTACAGCAGCGGCGCCTCCTACTTCTCCGCCGACGTCTCGCGCGACCCGCGCTTCTATTCGGGCGTCGACGAGGCGATCCAGCACCGCACCGAATCGCTGGTGGCGATCCCCATCCGCATCGAGAAGGAAGTGTGCGGCGTGCTCGAGCTGGTCAACCGTCAGGGCGCGTCCGACTACAGCGCCCGCGACCTCGACCTGCTCGAGATCTTCGCCAGCTACATCTCGGTGTCGATCCAGAACGTTCTCGACGCCCGCTACGCCCAGGAGATCGCCAAACGCGACAACCTGACGGGGCTCTACAACGACCGCTACCTCCACCTCGGCCTCTCGCGCGCCATCGCCGACTGCCGCCAGAGCGGCCGCGACCTCGCCGTGCTCTTCATGGACCTCGACTTCTTCAAGCGGGTCAACGACACCTACGGCCACCTCGCCGGCAGCCAGGTGCTGCGTGAGGTGGGCCGCGAGCTGAACGACACCGCGGGCTTCCCCGACGGGCTGGTCGCCCGCTACGGCGGCGACGAGTTCGTGCTGGCGATCGCCGACACCGGCCTCGAGGAGGCGGTGGCCCTCGCCGATCGCATCCGCGTCCGCGTCGCCCAGCACGTCTTCTGCTCCACTCCCGGCGACATCCACCCCGAGGCGCTGCACCTGCGCGGCATCACCTGCTCGGTCGGCGTCGCCACGCTGCATCGCCACGTGGCGCCCGACGTGCCGCTCTCCGAGGCGAAGAGCTCGCTCCTGCGCCACGCCGACATGGCGATGTACATCGCCAAGGAGATGGGCCGCGACCGCATCCAGGTCGCGCCCGTCGGCGAGGTCTCGGAGCGGATGCCGCTCCGCCGCAGCCACGCCGACTGAGTCGGCGGGCGCGGCCCGCTCGCCCCTATCTCATCGCCTCCATGGGCGAGAGCTTGGCGGCGCGGATTGCGGGATAGAGGCCGAAGACGAACGCCAGCAACAGCGCGATCGCCCAGGCGAGCATCAGCCCGAAAGGATTGACGACCAAGCCGTAGGGGAACTTGTCGGAGAGCGCCCGGCAGAGCGCGCTGCCGGCGAGGGTGCCGACCGAAGCTCCGAGCGCCGCCAGCACCAGGGCCTCGAGCAGGAACTGCACGAGGATCTGGTGGTCGTCGGCGCCGATCGCCTTGCGCAGCCCGATCTCGTAGCGCCGATCGGTGAACGAGATCAACATCACCGACAGCACGCCGACGCCGCCGACGAGCAGCACGGTGCCGGCGAGGCTGTAGAGCACCACCGCCCAGCCGTGCATCTGGTTCTGGAAGTCCTGGTAGCCGCGTGCCGCCGCGGCGTCGAGGTTGCGCACCTCGACGTCTTCGATGCCGTGGTGCGCCTGACGGGCGCGGCCCAGCATCGCCGCCTGCACCTCGTCGAGGTCGCGCGTGTTCTTGAGCTTGACCGAAACCAGCGACAACTGGTGGTCGGCGTCGAGGCGGTCCATGTAGGTCTCGAGCGGCACCAGCGCGCCATTGGCGTCCTGCCACATCTCCTCGTTGAAGATCTGGCCGGAGGCGAGGACGCCGATGATGCGGTACGGCACGCCCTCGATCACCATGTCGCGGCCGACCGGGTCGCTGCCGCCGAACAGCTTGGCAGCGAGCGTCGCGCCGACCACCGCTACCGTCGAGTGGCGGCGCTGGTCGTCTGGGGTGATGCCGCGGCCGAGCCCGATCGGCCGGTTCATCAGGAACGAATACTCGGAGGTGGCGCCGCTGACGAAGATGCGCTCGGTGCCGCCCGACGTGCGCACGGCCGTCCGCGTGCTGGCCCGCGGCGAGAAGCCGAGCACCTGCGGGTGCGGCGCGGTCAGGCGTGGCAGGTCTTCGTAGCGGAGCCCGGAGCTCATGGCGAACCGCTTCTGATCCTCCGAGGTCTTGGCCGCCTTGGGCACCAGAACGAGAGTGCCGTCCCAGCTCATGCCGGCGAAGCCGGTGGAGATCTTGTCCTCGACCCCGTCGAGCACCGAGATCATCACCACCAGCGCGAAGACTCCCAGCATCAACAGCGTGAGGGTCAGCGTCGAGCGCAGCTTGTGGGCCCACAGCTCGCGCAGGCCGCCGGTCACCACCTCCCAGACCAGCGCCACGCGAACGCCGAAGGAGCGCCGGCGGCGCGGCCGCCCGGCCGCCGACGAGGCCTCTCCCTCGGCAGCGGCAGCGGGCGCGAAGAGACTGAGCGCTTCACTCATAGCGCAGCGCCTCCATCGGCGACTGCCGGCTCGCCTTGGCGGCCGGGTAGAGCGCGAACAGGAAGCCGAAGACCACCGCCATCAGGGTGGCGAAGATGAAGCTCTTCGGCGCCAGCGACAGCGGGATGCCGATCGACTTGGTGATCGTCCACGAGAACGCGATGCCGATGACGTAGCCCGAGAAGCTGCCCAAGAGCGTGAGCAGCAGCGCCTCGGTCATGAACGACTTGAAGATCTCGCGGCCGGAGGCGCCGAGCGCCATCTTCACGCCCACCTCGCGGACACGCTCCTTGAGCGAGGCGAGCTGGATGTTGACGTTGACCATGCCGCCGCCGATCAGCGCCAGCACGCCGGAGAGCATGAAGATGACGTTGTAGACGTCGCCCTGCGAGAGCTGCCGCTCGAGCCGCTTCTTCACGTTGTCGAGGCGGAAGTCTTCCTGCAACCGGTGGTTGACGGTCACCAGCGAGCTGAGCTCCTTGGAGAAGTCGACCATCGCCGTGAGGTCCGGCACGCGGAACGTCACACGGTCGAGCCGATGGTAGTCGTCGCCCTGCATGCGGCCGGAGATCAGCCCCGCCGGCACCGCGACGATGCGGTTGCGCCAGGCGAAGATGTTCTGCTGTCCCTCGCGGAAGCGGAATACCTTCTCGCGGAAGACGCCGATGACGGTGACCGGCACGGCGCCGATGCGGATCGGCTTGCCGACGATGTCGCCGGTCGGAAACAGCTCGCTCGCCGCGATCGAGCCGAGGATCGCCACCGGCGCGCCGCTCTCCATGTCGCTCGACGAGAAGGCGCGGCCCTGCTCGATCTCGTAGCCGTTCATGGCGATGTAGTCGGCGCCGATGCCGTTGATGTCGCGTTCCTCGTCGGCGAATTCCGAACGCACGCGCACCCGTGCCTGCTTGAGCACGCTGACGGCGTTGACCCCTTTGGCGGTGGGCAGCTCGCCACCTCGGGTGGCGTCGTCGAGCCGCAGCCCGAGGTTGGCGGTCTGCAACGCGCTCGGCGTGCCCTGGTTGACGACGTCGGTGGGCAACACGTTGAGCTTGTCGATGCCGCCGATCCTGGCGAAGATGCGCTCGGTCTGCTGGCGCTGGCTGTCGGAGATCGAAAAGCCACCGAGAACCGAGGCGACGCCGAGCATGACGCCCAGGGCCTGGAGGAACGAGCGCCCCGGCGACTCCTTGAGCTCGATCCAGGACTCCTGCAGCCGCTCGCGGAACGAGCCGGTGGACCGCCGAGCGGCCTGACGGGCCTTCTTCGCAGCTTGCTTCGCGGCGCGCGCTTCGGCCTTGGCGGCTCGCTTGGCTGCCCGCGCTTCGGCTTTCTCGCTCACGCCGCCAGGTCCTCGCGCACGTGCACGAGCCCGTCGTGCAGCTCGACGCGCCGGTTGGCGAGCCCGGCGATCGCCGGGTCGTGGGTGACGAGGATGACTGTGTTGCCCTGCGCGTACAGCTCGCGGAAGAGGGCGAGGATCTCGCTGCCCGTCTGCGAGTCGAGGGCGCCGGTCGGCTCGTCGGCGAGCAACAGCGCCGGGCGGTTGGCGAGGGCGCGAGCGATCGCCACGCGCTGGCGCTGACCGCCGGAGAGCTGCGCCGGCAGCGCGCTGGCGCGACTGGCGAGCCCCACCTTGTCAAGCAGCTCGAGGGCGCGGTCGCGGCGCTCGCGACGGCCGACGCCGGCGTACAGCATCGGCAGCTCGACGTTGCGGGCGATGCTCGCCTTCGGCAGCAGGTTGTACTGCTGGAAGACGAAACCCACCTTCTCGTTGCGGATCGCGGCGAGCTCGGCGCCGGTGAGCTTCTCGACCTGCTGGCCGCCCAGCGAATAGGAACCGGCCGTCGGCGCGTCGAGGCAACCGAGGATCGCCATCAGCGTGCTCTTGCCCGACCCCGAGGGTCCGACCAGCGCCACGAACTCGCCCTGCTCGATGTCGAGGTCGATGCCGCGCAGCGCGTGCACGGCGTTGCCGTTCTCGCCGTAGACCTTCGTCAGCCCGCGCGTCTGGATGATCTTCATATCGACTGCCCCTGACCTTGCTGGTTCGTTTCTTTCGAGTTCTCGCCGGTGTTTCCCCAGCGCCTGCCTAGTTGTCCTCGTCGTCCTTCTCGACCTTCTTGCGCGTCACGTCCTCGAGCGCGACCTGGTCGCCCGTCTTGAGGCCGGCGCGCACCTCGACCCGCTCGAGGGTGGCGATACCGGCGTCCACCGGCACTGCGTCGAAGTAGTCGCGCCAGTTCTCCGACAGCCAGACGAACTTGCTGCGGCCGTTGAGCGCCTCGCGTGCCTTGCCGACCTGCTTCTCGGGCAGGTTGGCCTTCAAGCGATAGACCACGGTCTGGCCATCGCGTCGCTGCAGCGCCTCGAGAGGGATCGACAGCGTCTTCGGACGGCTCTCGCCGAGGATCTCGACGTTGGCGCTCATGCCGGTACGGAAGGCGTCGTCGAGCTGGTCGAGGGCGATCTCCACCTCGAAGACCTTGATCTTGTCGACGATCTTCGCGGCCGGCGCCACGAAGCGCACCTTGCCGTTGAAGATCTTCTGCGGGTAGGCGTCGAGGGTGACGCGAACCGGCTGGTTGACGCGCACCTTGGCGATGTCGACCTCGTTGAGGTTGACCTTGATGAGGAGCGACTTCAAGTCGGCGACGGTGAACAGGATCGTGCCCTCGTTGAAGGAGGAGACGCCGGAGGTGACGCTCTCGCCGAGCTCGACCCCCTTGGTGATCACCACGCCCGCCATCGGCGTCGACACCCGCGCGCTCTGGCTGTGACCGCGCCCGGAGATCGGGATGCCGTGCTGCTCGACGATCGAATACCGCGCGCGGGCGTTGGTCAGCGCGTCGGCGGCGAGGTCGCGCACCATCTGCGCGTCGCGCATCTGGTCGTTGGCGACCAGGCCGGCACCGAACAGCGCCTTCTGGTTGGTGAGGATGCGATCGGCGTCGCGCAGCCGGAGCTCGGCCTGCGACACCGCCGCCTTGACGTCGGAGAGCGATTGCGCCTGATTGACGTCGGGCTCGACCTCGGCCAGGACCTGGCCGCGGGCCACGATGTCGCCCTCGCGCACGTCGAGCTCGAGCACGCGTCCCGATACCGGCGACTTGACGTCCACCTTGATCTCGGGGTCGACGACGCCGACCTCGCGGACGCTCACCTGGAGGTCCTCGGTCTGTGCCTTGCCGAGACGGAACGGGGACTCCTGGTCCTTGGGCTTTTCCTTGCTCATCGCCTTGGCCACGACCAGCCCGCCACCCAGCAGCACGACCGCCGTTCCCACCACCAGCCATTTCTTGGCCATCACAGCTCCACCTCTTCAAAGCAACCGGCGACGGGAGCGCCGGGCTGCGGGTTCACTCTTGCGTCACCCCTACTACGCAACGAATTTCAAAAAGATTCAGCGCTGGCAGCAGGTCGCGTTGACCACCTCTCCGGGCCGGTGATACGATCCCCCCGACTTCGCATCGCTCCCTCGCAGAGGCCTATCGCAGCCTTCCGTCAGCTTCCGTTAGCTCCCGTTAGCTTCGGCCGCCCCGGCCGCCCCCCCAGGAGAAGCCGTCATGAGCATCGCCAGCGCGACCTCCCTGCGCGTCGCCCCCTCAGAGGTGCACGAGACCCTGAAACGCCACATGCTGGCGGACGGGTTCCCCGTGGTCCTCGACCTCGAGCGCAGCCACGGTTGCTGGCTCTACGACAGCCTCCGGGAGCGCGAGCTGCTCGACTTCTTCACCAGCTTCTCGAGCTACCCGATGGGGTTCAACCACCCCAAGCTGCTGACGCCCGAGGTGCGGGAGCGCCTGTTGCGGGCCGCCGTCGTCAAGCCCTCGAGCGCCGACCTCTACACCCCCTACTTCGCGGAGTTCGTCGGCACTTTCGCTCGCACGGTGCCGGCCGCCTTCGACCGCCACCTCTTCTTCGTCGACGGCGGGGCGCTGGCGGTGGAGAACGCCTTGAAGACGGCGTTCGACTGGAAGGTGCGCAAGAACCTGGCGGCCGGCAAGGGCGAGAAGGGCTCGCAGATCATCCACTTCCGCGGGGCGTTCCACGGCCGCAGCGGCTACACCCTCTCGCTCACCAACACCGACCCACGCAAGACGCAGTACTTCCCCAAGTTCGACTGGCCGCGCATCCCCAACCCCCGGTTGACCTTCCCGGTGACCGAGGAGGTGCTGCGGCGGGTCGAGGAGGAGGAGCGCCAGGCGGTGGCGGCGATCCAGCAGGCCCTCCACGAACGGGCCGACGACATCGCGGCGATCATCCTCGAGCCGATCCAGGCCGAGGGCGGCGACAACCATTTCCGCCCCGAGCTGCTCCGCGCGCTGCGCCAGATCGCCGACGAGAGCGAAGTGCTGCTGATCTTCGACGAGGTGCAGACGGGATTCGCCACCACCGGCCGCTGGTGGTGCTTCGAGCACTTCGACGTCGAGCCCGACCTTTTCGCCTTCGGCAAGAAGACGCAGCAGTGCGGCTTCGCCGCGAACGGGCGCATCGACGACGTCGATTCCGTGTTCAAGGTGAGCAGTCGGATCAACTCGACCTGGGGCGGCAACCTGGTCGACATGGTCCGCTGCCAGCGCTTCGTCGAGATCATCGAGGAGGACGACCTCCTCGCCAACACCGAGGCGGTGGGACGCCACATGCTCGCCGGGCTCAGGGGGCTGGAGGGGGTCTTCCCCGGCGGCGTGACCAACGCCCGCGGCCGCGGCCTCTTCGCCGCCTTCGACCTGCCGAGCACCGACCTCCGCAACGCCACCCTCAAGGCGATGGTCGGCCACGACCTGATGGCTCTGCCCTGCGGCGATCGCTCGATCCGCTTCCGCCCACCCCTCGTCGTCGGCCGCGAGGAGGTCGACGAGGCGATCCGCCGCAGCGAGCGGGCCATCGGAGAAGTTCTCGGGCCGGTTTAAGACCCGCTCGATGAGGGCCAGCTCGGCCGTCCGCCGCCGTCCTTC
>Ga0209382_10001907_pt1 | contig 31534 bp, 24 predicted proteins | sample SoiMetdeltSBSDD5_FD_187599 | JGI IMG/M metagenome (GOLD analysis project Ga0209382, IMG submission 187599) | Bulk soil microbial communities from a Populus tree surrounding site in Tennessee, USA - Soil MetaG P. deltoides SBSDD5 (SPAdes) (version 2) | ecosystem: Environmental > Terrestrial >...
CCCAATTCGCCGACGGCGAATTGCGTCCGGAAATTTCTTCAGGACCGGCTGGCGGCCACTCCGCGTTTGTTCAAGCTGGCGGCCGCGGCTGCCAAGGCTGCTCCGGCCGCCTATCCGGCATTTGTGCAGGCGACACTCACGCCGCGCATCTACCGCGACCACGTTGATGCGTATCGGGCGTGTTGTTGTCCGTCGGGTCCAGCGCCGTATTGGTCGTGGGTCGGAGTCACAACCGTTCCGATTCAGCCGTGCAGCCTGGTCGGCCACGCCATCCGGCAATTCGGGCCGTGTCACGGCGTGCCGGGAAGCTGGTGATGATTCATCCGCGAAACACGAGAACTTATGGCCTACTTGCTCGATAGCCCAGAGCCCGTTTCGTCGTTGGCGGGAACGGGTCTGATGCTTCCGTCCACCCCGCCGCTTTGGGTCCCGCCGTCGCACCTGCCGCCTGGTTATCCGGACTCCCGGCCCGGGCTGGGTTTCGGCGAAGACGACCTCGCTTCGCGCACGTCCAGATTCGTCAGTCAGCGGTTGCGGAACATGGTCGCGGTCGGCATGACCGGACCGCATTGGGTCCGGTTGTGGATGCGTGTCGAATCGCCGGGAGCGTACGATGTGCAGTTCGTCGATCTGCCGGCGGGACCACGCGGCCTGCGCGTCAACATCCCTCCGGGGGCTCCCGGAGACAACACGGCGGCGGTCACCTATCCCCAGACCTCCGGCGATCCACCGCTCACGCCGCTACGCCGGTACCGGTATCGCGTGACGCGCGTGAGCGACGGTGCGCTCATCGGCAGCGGAATGTTTCAGGCTTCTCCGGCACACGGCGCGAATGCGCCCGAGAGCGTGACCATTGGGGTGATGAGCTGCCACCAACCGTTCACCAATCAGGGTGTGGTCAGCACGGAAGCGATGCGGATGCTCTACCTGGTTCCGCAGATTCTCCGCGAGAACAACGTGAGGTTCGTGCTGCTTTGCGGGGATCAAATCTATTCCGACTATCCGGGGGATCTCTCCCTGATCACCAATCCCCACCTCGTCCAACGGGCGTGTTCGGGCAAACGGGATCTGCGCGATTGTTCGCCCGAGCAGATTCGCCGCGCGCTCGACCTGCGCTACCGGATCTTCTGGTCGATGCGGCCGCTCCAGGAAATGTACGCGAATTATCCCTGCTACCCGGCGATGGACGATCACGAGATCATTGACGACTGGGGTTCGGAATCGGCGCATTCGTCTCCTCGCTACGCCCCGCTTCGTCAGGGAGCGCGGCTGGCGTACTTCGATTATCAGGCGAGCCGTATTCTTCCACCGCTCACGCAACTCCCGCGCGAGTTCAACTATCATTTCAGCTATGGCGACATTGGCGTGTACGTCATGGACATCCGCTCGGAGCGCACGGTGACGCCGCGCCGCCAGCTTTGCAGCGAGGTTCAGCTCAACGATCTCCGGCTCTTCCTCCGTGACAACGGAAACAAACGGGCGCTGCTCATTGTGTGCAGCGTTCCTGTGATTCATCTGCCGAGCTGGCTGGCGAACCTGGGCCATCGGGTCACCGGGCCGAAAGTGGATTTTTTCGATCACTGGTCGTACGACGGCAACACGCGCTTCCGCGATCTTTTCCTCAGCATGCTGCACGAGCATCAGGTGACTCATCCGCACCAGCGGGTCGTGTTGGTGAGTGGCGACGTCCATATCGGCTGCGCCTTCACGATTGCCTGGCGAGGTGCCGGCCGGGCAGGACCCCGGTTGTACCAGTTCACCTCGAGCCCGATTACGAACCTGCTCCGCGGCTGGAGGGCGGACTTGTCCGCCGTGGGTCCCCAGCTCGTCTCCGGCATTGGCTGCCCACAGACCCGGTTCGGACGGAATTGCTCGGGTGAAGTCCGCCTGTTGCCGGGTGTATCAGGCGCCGCAGCCAATCCCCTCATCGGGCTCAACCTCGGCCTCATCGAAATTCGCCGTTATGGTGGAGAGTCCAACATGAAATTCAAACTTCTCGGCTACAGCTCGCACGCTCCGCTCACGCCCGTGACTCGCTTCGAAAGCGGATGGCTCAATTGAACCGGGTCGTATGATGAATCGCCAGGCATCAGCCTCTTTAAAGTTTGCCGGACGTTCCCCCCGCCCGCCGGAGAATGCTGCGGATCCCTGGGACGCTATGCGAACCAGCCCCGGTAAACGGTGAAGGATATTCATGGCCTATCTACGAACTTCCGAATCACCGCTTCGAGTCCGCCCGGGAAACACCGGGTTGGGCGACTATGGTTGGTGGGTTCGAAGCGTCGGCGGCGTGGTGCCGGAGGGGCACGAACTCCTCACTCGCAACGCCGCCTCTGGACTCGCCATCAGTCCAACCGAACTCGGATTCCTCATCGAAGGGGTCCGCCGACCGGATGAAGCCAGCCTCGTCGCGCATGTGCTCCCGAGGGAACAAAAGCGGCACTTCCTTCGGGCTACGGTTCTGCAGGGGACACGGGCGGCCTGGACGGATGCGACGAGCCACCTCCGCGACCTCCATCGGCGGATCCTGGCGTTCAGCACCAGCCGCGCCCCGGAACAGTTCCGCCTCATCGGCGAAGCGTTGCACCTGATTCAGGATTCATTTGCGCCCGCACATGTGAACCGCGGTCCGAGCACCAGCCGGATCCTCTTTATCAAGAATTTCGGCCCGACGACTTCAGGAATCACGGACCATGGTTTCCCCGTCGACCCGCGGGATCGAATCCACACTGGCATCTTGCGTCCGACTCTGCGGATCGAAGCGACGCGCGCCATCAGCGCAAGCCGCGAGTACCTGGTGATGACGCTGCGGCACATCGGCGGCGGAGTGCCTGTGCCGGTCATCGATGCGGAACTGACGGCATACGTCGGACGCCAAATGCCATTGTAACGCCGCGCGCTACGGGTCTTCGGCGGCAGATCGCCGGGTCTGCAAGCCGGGCGCCCGGGCCCGGCGACCGTGCCGTCGCTTCGCAGGCGGCGCGGCAGAAAGCGAAAGAGGCATGTTGCTGCTCTCGCGACCGTACAGTCAGTTTGTCGAGGCCTACGACGGCATGGTCGGCGTCGAGTTCTTCCGGCGCGTACGTCGGGCGTTCGAGGCGCTGGCGCGGCTTTACGACATCCGGTTTTGCTCGGCGGCGGACATCGGTTGCGGCACGGGACTCTTCGCCGGTTATCTCAACCGCTGCTGGGGCGTTCCGGTGTATGCGGTTGACCGCTCGCCCGAGATGCTCCGCATGGCGCGGCGGCGGTCTGGTCCGGGCATCTGTTTTTTGCAGCAGGACATTCGGCAGCTGTGCCTGCCGGAACGCGTCGATCTCGTGACGGCAAACTTTGACACCCTGAACCACCTCGTGACCCCATGCGATCTGCACCAGGCGTTTCGCCGGGTCGCGAACAATCTGCGGCCCGGCGGACACTTCTACTTCGACATCATCACGCCGTGCCGCCCGCTCGGTGGATTGCGGGCGTTTCGCCGGACGCACTGCACGACGCGACGTTCGCTGGAGCAACGCATCCGCTGGGACCCGACGCGAAGGTTGATCCGCATCGAGGTTCTTCACTGGCGGTCGGGCGCCGCCTGTCCGGCCATCGAAAGACACGCCGAACGGGCGTACGAACCGCGGGACGTGGGACGTGGATTGCTCGAGGCTGGATTTGTCATTCGGGGTGTGCATGACGAAGCCACTCTCCGCATTGCGCGGATGTGCCCGGCGCGGATGATTGTGGTGGCCAGGAAAGCGGCCGGCAACTGTTCGCGCGTCGGAGCGCGATAACCAGAAAGGACGGTAAAACATGTATCTGCAACAAACCATTCCAATGGGACGGTTCGGTCCGACGAACCGCGAGCCGATGGGCGAAGTGATTGAGGCGCTGGGCCTCGGCGTCGCCGTATTTCAGACCGGACAAAGTCTGCTCACCAGCGGCGACTTTTCATCGGAGGCGACGACCGTGAACTACATCCACGAACGCACGCCGCCGTCGCAGGTGTTTCGCCAATGCACCACCGAGTTTTCTCTGAAGGCGCATCATCCTCGCTACGGCATTGGCACGCAGACGTTCTGGTTCCGCCTGGCGTTCGATTACAACGGCAATGACCTTCGAAACATCGCCATCGTGGCGCTGGTGCATCGCTCAAGCTCGCTCTACTCGTCCACTTTCAGCGTGCGCTTCGTCGGCCAGCCGCACAGCGTTCCCTCCGCGCCCGTTGCCGAGGTGATGTTTCAGATCAACGGCCGGTGGAACCCCGTCGGCCGCGGGGACGTGTCGTTCTGGGGCAACCTGAGAGTTCGGGCCGATGGCTCGACGTCTCTGTCGATCAGTTCCGAGCGGAGCTGGGTATGGGCCGGTACGCCGCCTGGGACTTGCGCGCGTGTGGCACCGCGCGCCCTCAGCAGCGGCGTGCAGGGGCTTGGCCTTTACGGTGGTGTGCCGTGTATCTACGGCCGGTGGTGCGGCCCGGGATGCAGCGGTCCCGGAGCGCCCGTCGATGACGTCGATGCCTGCTGTCAGGTGCATGACCAGTGCTACAGTCGGCGAGGCTATTTCAATTGCGAATGCGACGAAGATGTGGTGCGCTGCGTCGCGCCGAAGCGGGATTGGCGGACGCCGAAAGGTCGGGCGGCTTGGGCGGTCTGGAGCGCGTTCAAAGCGTTGCCGTGCCGCCGTTAGTATGAATGCACCTGAAGTCTCCTCCAGCGACCTCCTGCGGCAGCATCGTGCTCCATCTCGCCTCCATCGTTTTCGAAATCCTGCGTTCCACCCGTTTTCCGCACGGAATGGCAGCCGCAAAGTCAGAATAAACTAAGAAAGGGCTGCTGCTGCGCGCCGGGAGCGCTGAGGCGTCGTGCCCCGACCCGGCGAGTCGGAGTTTCCCCTAGTGTCGGCCACGTGATTTCCTCCATGAACGAAAACTGGGGCTGCAACATGAGGACGAAACACTTTCGGCAAATCCCGTGGCTCAACTGCGTGCCGCGGCCGCCTATCTTTGCATTGCACCATGCACAGACGATTTTCATCTCGTCTCTTCGTTCATTCAATCCCGCAACGTTCGCCGCCGACACCGTACGCAAAACACTTCCCTGAATCTACTCAAAAAACATGCATCCACTTCGCTATGGACAGCCGAAGACCCATCTGCAAATATGCTTGCCCATAGGCCTTGGTTATCGGTTTTCTCTCGGGGTGAGTGCCTCGGGAAGACCCTCGATGGGGCTTAGGTGAGCCTCGGTCCAACCAAGCTTAAGAAAGGAATAACATGAAGCTGATCAAATCGGTGGCGGGTCTGGCAGTTGCCGTCGCTCTGATGGCCGGCGCAAGTTCCCTCCTAGCGGGCCAAAGCTGTTGCGTAACGGCGAAAGCCAAGGGTAAGGATTGCGAGCACAAATGCTGCGTGGACGCCCGCAAGGAGAAGAAGACCTGCGAAAAGTGCCAGAAGGACGCTACTTGCTGCGACAAAGCGATTGCCGCAGCCAAGGAATGCGAGCACAAGTGCTGTGCCGAGGCAGCGAAGGAGAAAAAGGTTTGCGAGAAGTGCAATAAGAAGGAAGAAGCAAAGAAGTAATCTCTCCCGATCCTCCAAGCGGCCGGCCTTAAAACCCGGCCGCTTTTTTTTGCGTGCGCGCCGGGGTTGTTGGAGGCCTTCCTTTCAGTTATGGGTTGTGTCGTGCGCTCAATCTATTTCGACTACAACGCCACCACCTCCTTGGACCCAAAGGTTCGGGATGCCATGGTGCCGTTCCTGGACGAAGTATTTGGCAATCCCTCGAGCGTCCATCACGTTGGGAGGAAAGCCCGCGCGTGTCTGGATGAATTCCGCGATCGGACCGCGTCCGTTCTAGGCTGCAAACCCGGCGAAGTCATCTTTACGAGCGGCGGAACCGAGAGCAACAATCTCGCTGTCTTAGGGACGGCCAGGCTCTTGCGCGACAAAGGCAGGCATTTGATCACTTCACCCGTTGAACACCATGCCGTCCTTCACTGTTTTGAATATCTCCAAAGAAAAGAGGGGTTTGAAGTGACCTGGCTGCCGGTGGACCATGAAGGCCGGGTCTCCCCTGACGATCTCCGAAAAGCCATCCGCAGAGACACGACAATCGTCTCTATCATGGCCGCCAACAACGAGACCGGGACCGTGCAACCTGTGGCCGAACTCGGAGCAACTTGCAAAGAGATGGGGGTTCTCTTTCACACCGACGCCGTCCAGTGGTTTGGAAAGGAGCATTTCCCTAACATCCATCTCTTTAATGCCCATCTTGTTTCTATCTGCTCTCATAAATTCCACGGCCCTAAAGGATCCGGCGCGCTCTTTGTCAAATCACCTCTTTTTCCCGACCCCATCCTTCTCGGCGGAGCGCACGAGAACGAGCGTCGCGCCGGGACTGAAAACCTCGCGGCGATCGCTGGTTTTGTTGAAGCTCTTGAGCTTTTTGTTAAGGAGCCCGTCTTCTCGCGAGAGCCCCTTTTCTCTCTCTCCTCCTCCCTCGCCGCTGCCTTGACTCCCCTGGAAGGAGTCCAAGCCCGAGGTTCTTCAGCCAGACGCCTTTCCAACACCGTTTCTTTCACTGTAGCTGGCGCTGACAGCATTTCTCTCCTGGCCGCCCTGGATTTGCGCGGGATCTGCGCTTCCAGCGGCTCCGCTTGTTCGTCCGGTTCCCTTAATCCTTCTCATGTTCTGCTTGCCATGGGCGTTGAACCCTCCCTTGCCAATTCGTTCGTCCGCTTCTCCCTTGGACGACACTCCACAAGCGAAGAAGTTTCGTTTGTCTCCTCCATTCTCCCCGATGTTATTAAATCCGTGAGAGGCTTCTAATTCTCGGTTTGTTTTCTGTTAATAAGTTCTCACCCGCTGCAAACTCCCTTCTTCCATCCGTATTACTCCCTTTTTTTCTTCCTCCAATACTCCTTTCCTTTCGCTCTTTTTTTCCCCTCTTTGCTTCTCTGGCAACCTTGACACTCGCATGTGTTTGCCTTATTCACACCCCTTAATAAGAATGCTTTGCTTTCTTCAGAAAACACTACTAGTAAGGGACCAATGAAATTCACGATCGCCAAAGAGCAAATGATGAATGGTTTGCAAGCCGTTCAGAACATTGTCGGCTCGCGGACGACCCTTCCCATTCTATCCAACGTGCTCCTGCGCGGTCAGGAAGGCAGTCTGGAGTTGACGGCAACGGACCTGGACGTAACGGTTTCTTGCTCGGTAGAAGCGGGGATAAAAAAAGGGGGCGCAGTCACGGTTCCCGTTAAAAGACTCTTTGCGATCGTTCGCGAATTGAATTCGGGTGAACTGGAAGTGGAAGTGGATGAGAAGAACGCGTGCAAGCTGAAAGCGGGCGCCTCCTTTTACAAAATCAACGGATTGCCCGCGGAGGAGTTCCCACCGGCGCCGAAGTTCAGCGAAAAGAAGAAGATCATCGTTCCCCAGGAGAAGGTGAAAGGGATGTTGAGGCGCACGTCTTTTGCGGTTTCAACAGATGAAACCCGCTATGTTCTGAATGGGATCCTCATGAGCCTGAAGAACCATAAGGTCACGATGGTTGCAACGGACGGTCGGAGGCTGGCGCTGACCGACGAGGAGGTGGACGTTGGTCCCGACAGCGAAGCAGAGTTTATTGTACCCACCAAAGCCATCAACGAACTGAACCGGTTATTGCAGACGAAGGGAGAAGTGGAGATAAGGTTTACGGAGAACCAGGCGTCGTTTGATCTGAAAGACGAAAAGGGATCTTCTGTGGTTGTTGTGTCCAAGCTAGTGGAGGGCAATTATCCGAACTACAAACAAGTGATTCCAGGCGAGGCGGCTGAGCGAGTCGCGCTGGCAAGGGAGGAGCTGCTGCAGGCGCTGAGACGCGCCGAAATCATGACCAGCGAGAAGTCGAACTCGGTTAAACTGACTTTCACCAAGAACAATCTCGCGATAACCGCGAACACGCCGGAAGTGGGGGAAGGGAGAGAGAGTTTGGCGATTAATTACAAAGGAAAAGATTTGGCCATCGCTTTCAATCCTGGCTACCTCTTGGATCCGCTGAAGGCTCTGGAGAACGATGAGGTCTTCTTGGAGATGACCGACGAACTGAGCCCGGGAGTCATCAAAATAAACGGCCCGTTCCTCTACGTGATCATGCCGATGAGGATGAGCTGAATCGTGGAGACTGCGTCGGCCAGAAGGCATTCCTCGTGGTTAGAACGTAGGCGAAGCCCCCCCCGAAAGGTCGATTTAAGTGGCGGACTGGTTATTTGTGTGGGAGCCGGCCCACGGAAGCCGGGAGTTGAAATCGGCTGATCAGTCGAGAAAATTACTCCGGCTTGAAGGAGCGTTGGAATAGTGCCTTAATACACATTACCGGCTGGCCAGAGGCGGAAGAATGATCGGGACAAATGTGGATCAACGAATCGATTCCATCTGGCGCCGGAGCCAGGAATGAGTTTTTCGGAAGTCCTCGCCCAGATTAATGCGGGCTTTTGCTGTGCGCTCGCCATAGCGGCACTGTGGCGCAGGCCGATCAGCCTGGCCCAGTGGATGTTCAGCTTCGGAATGCTTGCGCTGGCGGCGGAATCGTTTCTCAGCGCGCTCACGATCGGCGCGTTACCGGGAAGGCAGGCCCAGTGGCAACAGGCGAGGCTGAAGGCCGCGGCGTTTGTGCCCGGTTTCTGGCTGGCCTTCACTCTCTTCTATTCGAGGGGTGATTGCCGAGGGGTCATGAGACAATGGTGGCCGGTGCTGGGTGTTTTTTTTGTTCTCCCTCTGGTCCTGGCTTTCGGATTTCCAGAATTCCTCGTTTCCGGGGGCGTGGGCTTGGGCGAGGCTTCTGTGCTGGCGATTGGCTGGTCGGGCAGCGCTCTGAATCTGCTGCTCCTCGTCGGATCGGTGCTGGCTCTCATGAATCTGGAACGCACATTCCGCGCCTCAATCGGAACGATGCGGTGGAGAATCAAGTATATGATCCTTGGGCTGGCGGTTCTGTTCGGAGCCAGCATCTATTCCACGAGCCAGGTCCTGCTTTATTCGGCGATCAGCCTTTCACTCGTTTCGATAGGGGCAATCGCTCTGTTCATGTCGTGTTCACTCATTACGTTCTCTCTTTTTCGCTCCCGGTTTTCGAGTGTTGATGTTTACCCGTCCCACGCCGTCATTAATAGCTCGTTAACCATCCTGCTGGCGGGCTGTTATCTGCTCGCTGTGGGATTGCTGGCAAGGTCGATTGGCGGGTTCGCCGACGACTGGGAGTTGCCTCTTATCGCGCTCGTCCTGTCGGCCGGCCTGGCCGGCCTTGGCGGACTCTTGCTTTCTGACCGGCTTCGACAGCGCATGAATCTCTTCGTCAGCCGGCACTTCAGACGGCCGGCCTATGATTATCGCAAGGTGTGGTCCACGTTTAACGAGCAGGTGACGTCGGTGGCTGACGAAAGAGATTTCAGCCGGCAGGTCGCGAGGCTGATATCGGAAACGTTTGAGGTTTTGTCGGCGAGCATCTGGCTGATGGACGAGGATCGACGGGAGCTTGCGTTGACTGCTTCCACAGCGTTTGCCGGGTCGAAGGATGAGGATTCGCAAGATCGTCTGGCGAACGCGGAGGAGATCATGGAGCCGATCACCGGGCGGTCCTATCCCATAGAACTGGATGCCGGCAGTCACCCTCGGCTCGAGCCGCTGAAGCGGGCAAATCCCGAACACTTTGCCAAAGGAGGGGGACGCGTGTGCGTGCCCCTGGTTTCCGCGGGAGAGCCAATCGGCGTGGTTGTTCTCGGAGATCGGGTCAGCGGGGTTTCCTTTACCGTGGAGGAGTTCGATCTGTTGAAATGCATGGGAGATCAGATCGCCACCAGACTGCGCAGCATCCGACTCTCTCAACGGTTGCTTGAGTCCAGAGAGCTGGAGGCGTTTCAGAGGATGTCGGCCTTTTTTGTGCACGATCTGAAAAACACCGCCTCCAGCCTCTCCCTGACGCTCCAGAACCTGCCTGAGCACTTTGATGACCCGGCCTTTCGTCAGGACGCTCTTCGCGCCATTTCCAAAAGTGTTGCCCGAGTCAACCACCTGATCCGCAGTCTAGGATTGCTCCGTCAGGAGCTGGAAATCGACCTGAAGGAAATGGACCTCAACGACGTAGTGACCGCCACGGTCTCCGGTCTGGAACCGACCGGAAAGATGGCTCTCGTCCAAAACCTCGGACCGCTGCCCAAAGTCCGAATCGATCCGGATCAGATGCAAAAGGTCGTGACTAACCTGGTCCTCAACGCCAGGGACGCGCTCGGTGAGGATGGCGAAGTGCGGATAGAAACTTCTCAACGAGATGGATGGGTGGTGCTGTCCGTAACAGACAATGGATGCGGAATGAGCCCGGCCTTCATTCGAAAATTTCTTTTTCGGCCTTTTCAAACCACAAAGAAGCAAGGTATCGGTATTGGATTATTTCACTGCAAGATGATTGTTGAGGCGCACTGGGGAAGGATTGAAGTCGATAGCCAGCAGGGAAAGGGGACAACCTTCCGAGTGATGTTGCCCGAGGGGGCGCAAATGAAATGAAACCGCGAGTATTGATCGTAGACGATGATGAGGAGATTCGGTCCCAGTTGAAGTGGGGGTTGGCGCAGAATCATCAGGTTCTGACCGCGGAAGATCGGGCGAGCGCGTTGGCCGCTTTCCAGGAGTCACGCCCGCCGGTGGTGTTGCTCGACTTGGGCCTGCCCCCTTCACCTGGAACGCCGGAAGAGGGGCTTGCCCTCCTCGACGAACTGCTCGCCGTCGAGCCGCTAACCAAGGTGATCGTCGTTTCCGGCCAGTCAGAAAAGGCCGTCGCCGTCACCGCCGTGGGCCGGGGCGCGTATGATTTTCTCTCCAAGCCGATGGACATTGAGGAGATCCGCTTGATTCTTCGGCGCGCCTTCCACGTGGCTCAACTGGAGCGGGACTTTCGCCAATTGCGGCTGCGCGAGGAGACGGATTCCTTTGAGGGCATGCTCGGCACCAGCCAGCAGGTACAGGAAGTGTTTGCCACTGTGCGGAAAGTGGCCACAACCGAAGTGCCGGTGCTGGTGCTGGGGGAAAGCGGCACGGGAAAGGAAATGGTGGCTCAGGCCATCCACCAGCGCGGTCTGCGCAAAGACGGACCGTTCATCGCCATCAATTGCGGCGCGATCCCGGAAACGCTCCTGGAGAGCGAGCTCTTTGGACACGAAAAAGGAGCCTTCACCGGAGCCCACATCCAGCGGAAGGGCCGGATCGAACTGGCCAATGGCGGCACCCTCTTCCTGGACGAGGTGGGGGAGCTGTCCCCGCCGCTGCAAATCAAGCTGCTGAGATTCGTGCAGGAACAGTATGTGGAACGGATAGGCGGGCGAACGCCCATCCGCGTTGATACGCGCGTCGTCGCGGCCACGAACGCGGATCTGAACAAAGCGATGGAAGCGGGAAGATTTCGGGAAGACTTGTACTATCGCCTGGCCGTCGTGGTCATCCGGCTTCCGGCCCTTCGGGAACGGCCCGGTGATATTCCGCTTCTGGCCAAGGCCTTTCTTCAACGGGCCGGCTCGCTCACCAGCAAGAACCTCAGCGAGTTCAGTCAGAACGCTCTCCGCGCTCTGCAGCGGCATCCCTGGCCAGGCAATATTCGGGAGCTGGAGAACCGGGTCAAACGGGCGGTGATCATGGCGGAGGGGCGCTCGATCACGCCGGAAGATCTCGAGTTGATCGGCCTCGTGGAAGGGGCCTTTCCCACTCTTAAGGAAGTCCGTCTGGCGGCGGAGCGCGGCCTGGTTCAGCAGGCGTTGCTCCGCCATGGCGGAATGATCAGCCGAGCCGCCGAGGACCTGGGCATCAGCCGGCCCACGCTCTACGAATTGATTGAAAAGCTCGGGTTGGCACATCCGGACGCGGCGAAGAAAGAGGAGTGAATCCGAAGACCCGAGCCAAAAAAGCGGGACAGACGGTCAACCCGATTGGGCGGGACGCCGGGATGTGGGTGGGAGCGACGGAAACACCGCACGGATTGCGGCAGGCTTATCGGGTCGATGCGGATGTCTATAGCCGTGAAGCCGTGAAGAGGAGGGCACGTTTGGTTGGTTCCCAATGCGGTGGATTGGTGCCCGCACGAGAAGAAGTTTATTCGTTGATGCCCCAGTGAGAGGAGGGGCTTCCTTGTTGGAGAAATCTATCCGTCATCGGAATCACCTTTTCAGAGCGGTGCACAAGGGCCTTCATTGAACTGTTCACTCTCTCAGGCAGCGCATCCGTCGCATTGGACAGGTAATCCATCCTCGCTTGCAGCGCGACATCACGCAGATAAAGGTGCATCGGACTGACTTCCTTCATCGGATCACTCGCCACGCCGATCACAGAGACTAAAACGCTCTCTCGATTGTCTCTTTTGACCACCCAGCTTTTGATCCACGATTTGACCGGTTGCGGCAATTCTCTACCGGCATGAGCGGAAAAAATAACCATGTCGGCGGTGGCCGCCGCCGCCATTGCGTCGGTGGCAATTCGAGGGTCAGCCAGGTAATCAAATCTCAACCAGCTTACGTCGAACTCGAAGTCTCCCCAAAGTTTTCTGACCAAATGGTCGCAAAGGACTATTGCCTGATCTCTTGTGGCCGTGTCTTCATACGCCACGACGATGGAAAATGCTTCTCCGACTTCCGAGCCGAGCTGTTCGATTTGAGATTTCGTCAGAACGTCGTACATGGATACAATAAATAGAATGCTTCGAGAGTCGCGATCCGAACGATCAAGGACCAACTGCTGTCAACGATCCTTCCCGACACAGCGCCGATTTCAAAACGAGACATTACCAGGACAGGAATGTCTATTTTTTGTGCTGTTTTGAGAGCGGCGATCGGCCCTGACCTTTGCTCAGCATTAGGTCTGCCGCGCCAGACCGGGCTGGGGACGCGCATCCGCATCGACTCCTCCGCGTGGCCGGAGAGGCGACCGAGGAGGTCGGTCTTCGCCACCCGACCGGTGCGCGGACTGGCGCGAACCAGTGCTAACCGAACAGTCACCCGTGGGCTGAAAAGCTGGCGCGAACGAAATTCCGGATGACGTCAAGTTCCTCCTCGCCGGCAATCGTGTGGGCCTTGACGAATTCGTGCCATTCGATGTGCAGGCCCTCCGCTTTCAACAGGTTGATTTGCTCGCGCACCTCGGCGAACGGAATCAATGGGTCGTCGGTGCCGTGCGTGATCAGGAAGCGCTGCTCCGGGGCTACGGGCGAAAGCTCGCGGATGGCGGTCTCAGGATCGTGGACGTAGCCGCTGATGCCAATCAGACCGGCGAACCGATGCGGGTAACGCAGCCCGGCCTCGATCGCCATCAGGCAGCCCTGGGAAAAGCCGAACAGCATCGTCTCGTCGCTCGGAAAACCGAGATCTCTTTGTTCGTCGAGCAGGCCGAACAACAGCGCGCGACTTCGGAGAATCCCCGGGGCCGCGTCGTCAGCAAAGTCATACCACGAATAGCCGCCGTAGTAGAAATCCGGCGCGTTGACGAGCAGGTAATTCAGCGACGGCATGCCGAGCGCCGGCGGAAGCCAGCGATAGCCTTCCATGCTGTCACCCAGACCGTGCAGCACCACCATCAACCGCCGCGAATTCCTTTCGGATGCGGGGACCAGTTCCGTTTCGAGCATGTGCGGGATTTAAGCGTGGGGAGGCGGAGGAGGGAAGGACGGAGTGGGCGCGATGCGAAAACGGTTGGAACGCTCGCAACGCTCGAAGCGCGTGTCACGTCGCAAATGGACCACTGGCCAGTTTAACCTTCGGATGCTTCGATCGCACTCCGTGTTTGCGTTTGACAAACCGGGTGTCATCGCTGACCAACGCGATGAAGTCCATCTGACTGCGCCGCTCCGCCACGTCGCGTTTCAGGCGCGGCAGGACGTAGGAACCGTCCGGTTGCAACACGTGCGCTTTGGCGTTGTCGGCCAGCGCAATCTCCAGCAACTCGGTCTTGATCCGTTCGCGCAGGTTGCCGTCTTCGACCGGGAACACCACTTCGATGCGCCGGAAAAAATTGCGCGGCATCCAGTCGGCGCTGCCGACGTAGATTTCAGGGCGAAGACCGTTCTCGAAATAGAAGATCCGGCTGTGTTCCAGAAACCGGTCCACGATGCTCCGCACGGTGATATTTTCACTGACTCCGGGCAGGCCCGGTCGCAGGCAACAAATGCCGCGGACGATGAGGTCAATTTTCAAGCCGGCCTGGGAGGCGCGGTAGAGCGCCTCGATGATTTGCCGATCCACCAGCGCGTTCATTTTGGCAATGATTCGCGCCGGCAAGCCCTTCTCGGCGTTCTCGGTTTCGCGCTGAATCAGCTCGAGCGTCCGCTTGTGCAGCTCGAACGGAGCGACCAGCAGCTTGCGCGTCCCCTGAAACTGGCAAATGCCGGTCAGCAGATTGAAAAGGTTGGTCGCGTCCTCACCCAGGTCCGGCCGGCAGCTGAGCATCCCCAGGTCGGTGTAAAGGCGGGCGGTGTTGGGATTGTAGTTGCCGGTGCCGAGATGCACGTAACGGCGGATGCCGTCGTCATCTTTGCGGACGACGAGGCACATCTTGCAATGGATTTTGTAGCCGACCAGCCCATACACGACGTGCACGCCGGCTTCCTCCAGCTTGCGAGCCCACTGGATGTTGTTCGCCTCTTCGAAACGCGCCCGCAATTCCACCACGGCGGTGACCTGTTTCCCGTTCTTCACCGCGTTCATCAGCGCGCCGACGATCCGTGTGTCGCCGCCGGTGCGGTAGAGAGTCTGTTTGATCGCCAGCACCTTCGGGTCTTCCGCTGCGTGCTCCAGGAAATCGACGACGCTGCTGAAGCTCTCGTAGGGGTGATGCAACAACACGTCGCGTTCGCGGATCGCGGAGAACAGATCCGGCCGGTCGCGCAAGGAAGGGGCCGCCGTTGCGACGAAGGGCGGGTCGCGCAACTCGGGCGAGTGGTCGCCTTCGTAAACGGCCATCAGCCGCGTCGGATTCAACGGGCCGTCGATGATGTACAAGTCCTCTTCTTGAAGCCGCAACGTGCCGAGCAGCGCGTGGCGGATTTCCTCCGGGCAGTCCTTCTCGACCTCCAATCGGACAGCGTCGCCTTTTCGGCCGTTGTGCAGCTCGTTCTCGACCGCTTTGAGCAGATTGGCCATCTCCTCTTCGTCGATGTACAATTCGCTGTTACGGGTGACGCGAAAATGCCAGTAGCCAAGGATGTTCGTGCCGGGAAACAAATCCGCGAGGTAGTGGCCGATGAGATGGCCGAGATAAACGTAGTCGCGGCTGGAATCCTCGCGCGGCAGGCGGACGAGGCGCGGGAGAATACGCGGCACCTGCACTACGGCCAGATGACGCAGCATCTGGCCGTCCTGCGCCATTTCCAACTGCACCATCATGTTCAATGACTTGTTCAGCAGTTGCGGAAAGGGATGCGCCGGATCGATGGCCAGCGGCGTCAGGACGGGGCGGACCTGGGTGCGGTAATAATTCTCGATCCACTCGAGGTCGCCGGCCTTGAGTTCTTTGAAGCTGAGAAACCGGATGCCGTTTTCAGCCAGGGCCGGCACCAACTCATTGCGCCAGCAGCCGTACTGCTGCTCCACCATCCGCCGGACACGGCTGGTGACGGCGCGCAAGGTTTCCGTAGCGGTCAATCCGTCGACGCTGCGCTCGACGACCTCGCTTTCGACTTGTTGTTTGAGACCGGCAACACGGACTTCAAAAAACTCATCGAGGTTCGAGCTGGTGATGCAGAAGAATTTGACTCGTTCGAGGAGCGGTGTCTTCGGATCCAAGGCCTCATCGAGCACCCTCTGGTTGAACTCCAGCCAGCTCAACTCGCGGTTGATGAAGTGTTGTGGACCGAACGTTGTGACCGTCGTCGTCGCCATAGGCCGAAAAGGAGACCAACTATAGCCACGAACGTGTTAAAGGCGAGTTACAATTGCGTGACGACCGGGGCGTCCGGCGGATGCAGTCCGGGGAGTGGTGCGCGCGAGAGGATTTGAACCTCCACCCCTTGCGGGACCAGATCCTAAGTCTGGCGTGTCTGCCGTTCCACCACGCGCGCGGCCAGCGGCAAGATGCCCGCTCTGGACCGGCACCTCAAGCGGGTTTTGACAGCACGTGAGGCCGCTCAGCATTGATCAAACTCGATTCAATTCTTTGCCCTTTGTTCCTGAAGAAACGGTATCAGTTTCTGAGAGTAGAACGGCTCCTGGGTACACCAGAAAATGTAATCGACCTTGAGATGCTCCGTGGCAAATCCGATCAACTCTGAGAGGGTAACCGGCTGCGCCGTCTTCGGATTCTTGTGTTCATAGTTGCCGTCCTGCACGGCGATTCCGGTCGCAATCTTTCCAGCGCATTCCCGGATCAGAGGATAGCAATGATTCATCTGTCCGGGCTTGTAAGGCAGGAGATCGGGACCTCCGACGCCGACCTTCATTTCCTTCGCCCGCCGATACACGCTGCGGAGATAGGATTGATCGTTGCCCGGAAGCCATTCGCCGGGCATGAAGTTCGCGTACTGCATGGTGACCGACTTCGGAAACGCGCGCTTCAAAATCATCATATTCGTAATAACCGCATCGCGATACGTCGCGGGAGTGAAGCCCTTGGGAAACAAACGTCCGCTCTCGCCAAAATCCACGGCCGTCTCCGCCAGATTGATTCCCTCGATTTTGCCATCAAATTCCCCGCCGAGGGCCAAAAGGAGTTTGTGAAATCTCTCCTGCACCGCCGGGTCCCATCGCCTCGCCACCCAGCCCGCCGGCACCGCGCGTTCTTCGTCGTCGTCTTTGATGCTGTATTGCTTGTCGGCCCCGCCATGGTATCGGGGATCGTCCACGAGATATCGGGGAACAAGGATGATGCTCGGATCAAACGAGGCCTCCTGAAGCTGGATGAACAGCTTCTTCCCCTTTGAATTCAGAAACACCAAATCATGCTGAATGGCGCTGAAGTCATAACCACCTTTCTCCCGCTCCAACTCGCGCCACGTGTATTTCAATTGCGCCCCTTCAAACGCCTTCGTCTGGAGAAACGCAGCGTCGGATATTTTCTCGCGGTCCCGGTTGAAGAACACGTAGTGACGCGGGCCTTTACCGCTGGCGCCGGCGCAGCAGGTCAAACTCACCAAAAGGCACCAACCCGATTTTGCAACAGCACGCAGACCGGAATGCATTTCAAATGTCTCCCCACCGGTCAGCTCGCCGGATGGTCCGGTGATAAAGCCTTCAGTGCCGTCCACGATAAAAGCGCCGGCATGATTCCGGGAACCGGGGCTTGTTCATTCTTTGGCCTTCACAGAGGTCTGCGCCATTCCCGTGATGAAGCGCGCCGCCTCACAAACATCGACGTCGCCCCGATAAAGTCCCGGCTTTTCGGCCCGGAGCGTGAATGTGAAGATCTTCGATGCTCCCGGCGGTATCTGGACCCCAAATGTGAAGCTCCTGCTGTTGTCAAGCGGCACATGCATGCTGGATTTCGCTCTTGGTGTAATGGCCGATACCGTGAACCCCGCCAGGTAGTCCTCCGCAATGTCTATATCCGAAAGTGCCAGGACCTTCCGCGGTCGCTCGTTCGTAACGGCGACGGTCAGCTCGAAAGTCTGGCCCACTACCACATCCGTCGGACCATTCACCGAGACACCCGCTCCCTTCACATCCTGCGATGCGTAAACAAAGAAGAGCACAATCGCTGCAATCGCGGCTAAACAAACCAGAGCAACGATACCGCACCCCCAGACTATGGCCTTCTTTGATGGCATGGTGGTTTACACGAACTCCCTTCTGGTTCTTCAATACAGCTTCCGAATGTCATAGTCTGGATTTGGTTCGTGAGATCCCCGATGGTGCCTGAATCCAACTCTCCAGTTCATCCGCTGCGCTTCCCTTTCCAACCCGGGCCGCGCACTACACGCCCCGGTCTGGCGCCGGTATGCTCGCCGTTCTTCAACACTTGAACCCCATTCACGAAGACGTGGACCACCCCGGTCGAATACTGGTGCGGCTTCTCATACGTCGCGTGGTCCTTAATCCGCGCCGGGTCAAACACCACCACGTCCGCAAAGTAACCGGGCTTCAATGCGCCACGCCGATCAAGCTTGAGATTCGCGGCGGGTAACGCAGTCAATCTTCGGACCGCTTCCTCCAGCGTAACGATCTTTTCGTCGCGGACGTACTTGCCCAGGAGCCGGGCGAAATTTCCGTACGCCCGCGGATGCGGATTGGATTTCAAAAACTCCCTTTCCGGCGCGAGCGAAGCGGCGTCCGAATCAAAACTGACCCACGGCAGTTTGATCTGCTTCCGCACGTTTTCCTCGGACATCAGGAAATAAACCGTGTTGACGCGGCTGCCGTCTTCGATCACTAGGTCCATGGCGGTTTCCTCAGGCGATTGGCCGCGCAATTTCGCCACTTCGGCCAGGGTCTTCCCCGTCAGCGGCTTCAATTTGTCGTTCTTGAAGCCGACCAGCAGGATTTTTTCCGGTGAGCCTGAGGCGACGAAGAAGTTTTCCCATTCATCCGTCGGCGTTGCCATTTCGCGCTTCACGCGCGCGCGAATGACCGGGTCCTTGAGCCGTGCCACCCATTGCTTGTAACCGCCTTCCTGCACCCAGGGCGGCATGGCGGCATCGAGGCCGGTCTGGCCCGCGGTGTAGGTGTACATGTCGGCCGTGATGCGCAGCCCACGGGCGCGGGCTTCTTCGATTTTTCGGACGGCGGCGTCGAGCTTGTCCCAGTTCGATTGTCCGGCCGCCTTCAAATGATAAACCTCGGCGGCGATGTTCGCTTCGCGGGCGATGGTGATGAGTTCATCAAGCGCTTCGAGAAAGCGGTTCCCTTCGCTGCGCAGGTGCGAAATGTAGGTGCCGTCGTATTCAGACGCGACTTTTGCCAGCGCTATCAGTTCGTCCGTTTTGGCGTAGAACGCCGGCGCGTAGATCAGAGACGAAGCGACGCCCAGGGCCCCTTCCTGCATCGCCTTGCGCACCAGTTTTGTCATCCGCCCGAGTTCAGCGCGGGTGGGCGGTCGATCGGCATAGCCGACTTCATGAATGCGCACCGTCGTCGCGCCCACAAAGGATGCCACGTTGCAAGAGACGCCGCGTTGGACCAGGTAATCCAGGTATCCGCCGAGCGTCGTCCATTTGATGTCGAACTTGATGTCGGCCTGCGCCTCGCGCATCTCCTTCTTCATTCTCCGGTCCAACGGTCCCATCGACTCACCTTCGCCCATGATTTCCAAGGTCACGCCCTGCCGGATGTCGCTTTGCGAACGGCCGTCGTGAATCAGTGATTCGTTGGCCCAACTGAGCATGTTGATGAAGCCGGGCGCAACAGCGAGGCCGGCGGCATCGATCTCCGTTCGTCCTCGCGCGTCACGGACTTTTCCAATCGCGGCGATGGTGTCGCCCTGGATCGCGATGTCACCAACGACCGGGGTGTTCCCGCTGCCGTCGTAGAGAGTCCCGTTGCGGATGACGAGGTCGTAGTCCGCAGCGGGTGAGGCGGCGGAAAGACCGAGGAGAGCGATCAGGGACAAGCAAAACACAACCACGGATGAACACGGATGAACACAGCGCGGCAAAAGCCACAACCACACGGAGCGCGACCGGTCCCCGGGCGCAGCGGCCACGGCTCGACCGGGGCACTCGAACCTTCCAGCCGCCTTGTCATCTTCATGCGCTGCGAGCCGGGACGGCTCGCGCTCCGGATTCCTCGTCGAAAGCCCGTGAACTTTCACAATTGCAGTACAGCTTCTCTCAAGAGACTCACTCGCCCAAATCCTAAGCTTCAACCATTTCACATCATTCCTATCTGTGTGCATCCGTGTCCATCTGTGGTTTCAACTGCCTTTTTGTGGCCATTTTGTTCGGCGTTACCCCTTTCCCTGATTCACAATCATGATCTTCTGCCACATCTTGCGCGACAGGCTCGTGGTCAACCCTTCAATTTCGTCCACCGCGCTGAGCGCCACCGGGTCGTCGAACCGCTGCACGTAAAGCGCCGCGATCTTGCCGATCAGCGACAGCATCTCACTGCAATTGTCTAGGTATCGCGACAACTCGGACTTGGTCATCGTCCGTTTCGGCGACGTTTTCGTAGTTGGCCCGAGGTTCAGGACCACGTCCGGGTCTTTGGTCAACTGGTGCATGTCGATAATGTGGGCGAGCGATCGCAGCTCGTGGATGGCCTTGAGGGCGCGACGGCGTTTGATGCGCGCTTCGAACGTCACGAGGAAGAAGATGGCGAGACCGACGAACACCAGGTCGTTGATGCCCGCCTCAATCGCCTGGACGAAATCCGAAAAGGATTCCCACTTTACCGGCACGTTCATGTGAGCGATTGCCAGAAAAAGGATCGCCGCGATGAGTGCCACGAGAAACCCGATGGCGATGCGCAAAGGCAGGAGTGGTTTGGCGATCCAGTCGGCGCGCGCCACGGCTTCGTTACCGATGCTTTGAAGTTCGTCGGACACCTTGCCCAATCCGGAACCGGGAAACTGTTCCTGAATCCGCTCCCGCAATTGGGTGACCGTCTGAACGATGTGGTCCGGGTTCAGGCTCCGATACATGGCGCGAAGGTTATTTCAGCCGGTTCACTTCGCCAAGAGGTGTTTCGATGAGGCGCTTTGTCAGAGCTTTCGGATCTCCTCCCACATCGGCTGCAGATCCGGGTCGGTGAGCGCCATTTGTTTGATGTCGTTCTTGCCGCGGATCTTGATCGCTTTGCCCAGCCATTGCCGGGCCTCTTTCAGGTCGCCAAGCTGGCAGGCGTAACAGGCAAGGTTGTAGGGAATGGTGCTGATGCTCGAAAACTTTTCGACGACAGCGACGAGCACGTCCAAGGCTTCCTGCGTCCGCTTCAGCTCGTGCAGGCAGTAGGATTGATGAATCCAGCCGGAAGGATTGTCGGGGTCAGTCTTTACCAGAACGCGCGCCGCGTCCAGGGCCGCAGGCCAGTCCTTTTCCGCGGCGTGGACCCGCCATTCGGTTTCCAGCACATCGGGATGGTTCCGCCTGGCCGCCGGGATTCTCGCCAGTTCGGCTTTGGCTTCGGCGGTGTTCCCCAGTTCGATCCAGCCGACGGCGGCGTTGAGATGGTGGCTGTCGGGCGGCTGGAGTTCGCTCGTGGTCACGCGGGTATTGTTTTTCCGGTTTGGCAAAAGGCAAGAGATAACGCAAAACAGGCTATGCAATTGGAACAGGAGAGAACGGAGAGAACAGAGACCGGGACGAGCATGGCGTGCTGTAGGAGAAGACTGTCCGGTGCGAGTTGGCAGCTTCAGCCTTTGCTCCGAGTGTGGATGTTCGGAGCCCGATATCTTACGCTCGGACCTGCCGCGAGTGTAAATTGTCGAGGTCCAATAATTCGTGCGCGGACCTCTGTTTCCTCTGTTTCCTCCTGTAAGTCATCGAGTTTCGTACAACCCCGGATAGAACGGCTTCCTTGTCCTCGTTGTGCCGTTTGCTGGCTCATCGTTTCGCTTGGTAGCTTCCTGTCGCAATCCACGTGGTCTCAAACCACCAACCGGACGCCGATAGGGACGCTGGATGAACTGAAGGCGCGCATCACGGAGCATATTTCCGAACCGCGCTTCACGCCGGGCATGTGGGGCATCAAAGTTGTTTCACTCGACACAGGCCTGACACTGTTCGAGCACAACGCCGGCAAGCTGCTCAAGCCCGCCTCGAACGCCAAGTTGTTCACCGGCGCACTGGCGTTGGACCGGCTCGGCCCCGATTACCGGATCAGGACTTCTTTCTACTCGACCGCGAAACCGAACCGCTCCGGCACCCTCAACGGTGACCTGATTGTCTATGGGCGAGGCGATCCCTCTTTCGCAGCGCGGTTCAATGACGGCGATCACAGTAAGTCGCTCGCGCCTCTCGTTGAGGCACTGGTCGCAACCGGTGTGAAGCGGGTCAAAGGCGATCTTGTCGGCGACGAAAGCTACTTTCGCGGACCGCCATTCGGATCGAGTTGGACCTGGGACGATTTGCAGTATTACTACGGCGCGGAAGTCTCAGCGCTGACGCAGGAGGATAACGTCGTCGATCTGGTTGTAAGACCGGGATCAAGAGCCGGAGCGCCTTGTTTGATGGAGACCAGGCCTGCGACGGGCTTGCTCACGTTCGTCAATCGGAGCAAGACCATCGAAACCGATGGCGAGCGGGAGATCCATCTCCATCGTCCTCCCGGCGAAAACACGGTTCGTGTATCGGGGCAACTTCCCCTGGGGTCCACGAACTGGAACGACGCCGTTGCGGTCAGCCATCCGGCGCGCTGGTTTGTCACACGCTTGAAAGAGGAACTGGAACGGCGCGGCGTCAAAATTTCCGGCAAGGCGCGCACCGTGGACTGGGACGAACGTCGGGCGAAACCCATCGAGCATTCCGAGCTCCTCGAGGTGGCGTCGGTCGAGTCGCGGCCGCTGAGCGAGATCGTCACGAAGATGATGAAGCCGTCGCAAAATCTTTACGCTCAGTTGCTGCTCCTCCAGGCCGGCGCCGTGACGGAGAGCAGAAGGCGGAAGGCAGAAGTCCAAAGCGGCGGATCAGAGGACGAAACCCGGAACACGGAAGACCTGGGAATCGCGGAGCTGAAGAAGTTCGTCGGCGAAGCTGGAATCAGCGACGGCGAGGTGCTGTTTGACGAAGGTTCGGGTCTGTCCCGCCGGGCGCTCGTCACACCCAACGCGATTGTCCAATTGCTGACCTTCATGAGCCGGCACCGCAATGCCGATATTTTTCGCGCGGCGTTGCCGGTTGCCGGCGTGGACGGAACATTGCGCAACCGAATGCGCGGCACCGTGGCTGAGAAAAACGTCACGGCCAAGACCGGGACAATCGGCTACGTGTTCACGTTGTCCGGCTACCTCAACACAGTCGGAGCCGAGGAACTCGCGTTTTCCGTCATGCTAAACAACTATGATGCCGGATCGAACACGGCGCGGGGGGATGTGGACGCAGTTGCCGTGATGCTCGCGGAGTTTCGCGGCCGGTCAAAAGGAGGGAAGGCAGTCGCGTATTGAGGTGGCGCCCCTCTGAACCGGGCCCTAAAACCGCAGATAGACGCAGATGAACGCAGATTTGCGGCCAACCGAACCGTTTGATTCGCCCGACGAATCACTAAACGGTGAAATGCCTCGGTCGGCTCAACCAGTCGTGCTCGTGTCTTATCTGCGTCGATCTGCGTTCATCTGCGGTTCCAAAGTAAATAAGTACAGCTAAGCAAACAAACCCGCCGGATCGCCCGCGCAACTCAGATTTCGGCCGCCGTCGTAATTCTTCTCCAGCTTTCCGCCACTCCATTTTCGCAGACGATAGAGCGTGGCGAAAGTGAAGTCCGGCGCGGCGCCACCCTGGCCGCCGACCAGTTCAGCTCCACGGCGCACGTTGTCGATCATCCACGCCGGCAGGGAAAGGTGATACGGATTGCGCCGCACTTCGACGACGTGAAACGTGAGGGCCGTTATCAGGTCGGCAACGTGTTGCACGCTCAACTCGACCATCAGGTTCGGCGACGGATTTTGCCCCCAGAATTCCGTCTCTGCAGCATAGCAACTGAAATCCGGGGGCAGACTCCTGAGCGCATCCATGACCAGGAAATGGGTGCCGACGTGCGTGCTGTTCCAGTCGAGGTCGTGCGGGAAAAGGATCACGCGCGGCTGGTGTTTCGCCAAAAGAGCTGCGATAGCTTTGACCGATTGCGCCCAGAATACCGGTTCCAGCTCGCGGGTCTTGACCGTGACTTTATCCAATCCGTTTGGAGCTGTTTGCTCCAAACTGAAGCCGATGCAATCGCAACATTTCTGGAGCTCTCGAAGCCGCTCGGCCTGGCGCTCCTTGTTGCTGCCCTGGGTGACGGCGATATTGATCACGTTCCATTTCGCCTCGCGCAACAGGCGCAACGCCAACCCGCCTATGATGACTTCGTCGTCCGGATGCGGAGAAAAGATCAGGACCTTGGGCGCGTCCGGGGAAACTTGCGGCCGCGGCACGGGTGCGGATGCGCCGAGGGGATAAGTCCGGCCCGCTTTGGCGAAGCGGGCGTATTCGGAGACGAAGTGGAGGTAAGAGTTCATCACTATTCAGGCTGGACAAGGCAAACAACGAATGGACTCAGCGCGGCGAAGCGGCAGGCAACCCCGGAGCGCGGCCTTCCAGGCCGCAGCGGGTTCGCCCGTCGAAGGGCTTGACGACCCCGGGGCGGCGTGACCTCCGGACCTGCTGCGGGCAGGATGCCCGCGCTCCGCTGGACGAGGCGCATCGTGCGCAAATCTTGCGGGATAGGATAAATTCATTCGTGTCAGTTTGGCGTGAATTCGTGGCTGAAACTATTTCCTGATTTCCGGCAAACTCGCCGCCGCGACGGCCTGACCCACTCGTTTGCTCTTCTCATCCGGCAGATGCAACGAGAGCTTCTTTGCCAGTTCGGGGAAATCGGCCAGCAGAACTTCCTTTGCCTTGTGCACGATGAGGTCGCCGCCCGCGCCGGAAGTCACGCGACCGAGCACGAGGAGATGCCGGAAGGCATACATTTCCGCGTAATGCGCCAGCGCGTAGCCGAGATAAACGCCGATGGTTTCAAAAATCCTGGGCGGACGTGGATCGCCCTGCTTGTGCAGGTCCTGCACGAATTTGAGCTGCTCTGCCGGATGACCACTTGGCAAATCGATTCCCGCCGCCAAGGCAAGCCGCACGACCGCTTGTTGCGAGAAGCATTGCACGCCGCAGCCGATGTCCCCGGACCATTCGTCCACTGCGGCGCACGGATTGTAATCCACCGGCGCGAACGCGAGCTCGTTCAACCCGCCGGTAATGCGCCCTTGGGTGTCGAGAAAGCCGGCGGCCTGGCTGGAGCCCATCGCGATGCCGAGGACGCCGTTGTCTTGCAGAGACATTGACCCGGCCAGCGCCGTGACATCGCCGTCGTTGGCCACCTCGAAGGGCACACCCCATTCTGTGCGCAGATTGAGGAACAGCGGCTTGACCTTTTGCGCGAACAGGTCCGGCGGCACGGCCCGAAAAAGCGACGCCACCATCACCTTGTTATCGATGTAAATGCCCGCCGAACTGCCGCCGATGGCATCGACACGCGGTAAATGCTTCGCCGCGAGTTTCAGTCCGTCGTTGATCTTCTCGTAGTGCCAGTCGGGATTGGACTCATTACGCGGGTCCCAGGGGATTTCGGTGGTGAAGACCGCCTCCCCGTTGAGCACCGCGGCCAGCTTGTAATCGCTGGCCCCGAGATCGAACCCGATGCGGCAGCCATCGAGGTGCCCGCCGAGCGGAACGGACGACTCGCGTGCCCGCGGGCTCTTCGCCAGGTCCACCGTTTCGACGACAAACGGCTTTTCATAGACGGATTCCATCAGCTTCACGTCGAACGCACGCGCGCCGCTGTGAGAGTAGGTCCGCCGGATATAGTCGCCGATCTCGTGCGGTCCGCCAACGGTGATCTTCCAGCCGCCAATCTGCCACAAGAGGAATTTCACGAGCCGTTCCACGTAAGTCCGCGTCCCCTCCTCGGCACCTGAGTCGAATACTTCCGTTCTGAACACGGAGAGGCAGCCCTCGTTCCGTTCGAGCGCGATCGCCAGCGGAACTTTCCTCGCGGCAGCGGAAGCGGCCGCGCGATACTGCCGGTTGCCAAGCGAGATGGGGCGGAAGCCGGGATCCAGCGGCGGCGCAATCGTCGGTTTATTGAGGAGGATTCCGCCCGCGTTCGTCATGATCGGCGAACGATAGAAACAGGACGCTGCATAAGGCAATTGTTTTCAGTGACGGCCGCTTTCGCGATGCAGCGGATGGAATTGTTTTCCATTTTGCGGCGTCCGCGATAACTTTCCTTCACTTTCCAACCATGATCATCCAGTGGACGATTACCGCAAAGCGACGATCGCGTTTTACACATGTGGACGCGGGCGTCGCATGGCCAGGGTTGGCAGCAAATTCGGTCCCGGAACAATGCGACGGTCCGGAAAACGAGCGCCTCGTCGCGAACAGATGGAGGTTTCAATATGAGTGAAGTGGCAATGAACATCGGCTGGGCCGTGATCTTCTCGATCATCGGCGGAATTGTGGGCATTGGACTGGTACTCGTGGCCTCGGTGGTTTTGCCGCGGCTGATCGAACGGATGACACCGAGCCTCGACGAAGGGAAGGAGATCGCCCGGGGCAACGTGGCCGTGGCCCAATACTTCGGAAGAGTCGTCGGCGCCAGCATCATCGGCATCAGTATCGTCGTGGCCGCCGCCGTGCTCGGCGGAATTCTCGCCGGACTGCATTAAACGAACGACGCAGCGCCAAGCGCCGGTCGGTTCCTTGAAAACTGCCGACGCAATTGTAATGGCGACAAGCGGGCCGCGCTTGAAGAATACCGTCGTGAGAATGCGAAGTGCATTTCTGGGTCTGCTGGCCCTGGTTCTGGTTGAAACCACGTGGGGCCGCGGCGGCGGCGGCTGTCTCGAACAAGGCACTCCCATCCTCACACCGACAGGTAACGTCCCCATCGAGTTGCTTCGCGCGGGCGATGCCATCCTGACCGTCCATAACGGACGCCTTCGGCAGGCGATTGTGCAAGGTCGCATCCAAATCCAGCCAGCCGAGTATCTCGAGCTGACGGCGGGCGGGAGAAAGTTGCGGGTCACGGCGGAGCATCTGTTTGCCGTTGGTCGAGGTGAATTCTGCGTCGCGTCGCACCTCCAGTCCGGCGACCCGCTCCAGCGGTGGGAGGAGGGTGAATTGCACCAGGCTCAATTGCAATCGGCGCACCGGATGAAGGCGGAGCGTCCGGCGTACAACCTTCTCGTTGCGCCGTTTGGAACCTACCTGGCCGGCGGTCTGTTGGTTCATAACAAGGGTTGTTTTCTGCCGGACACTCCGGTGCTCCTCGCGGACGGTTCCTCCACGAATATCGCTTCGCTCCGTAAAGGCGACCCATTGCTTGCTTTCGAGACAGACGGCAGCTTCGTTCGGACGGAGGTGCGGGAGGTATTCACTCATCACGTGGAGGAGTTCTTCATCGTCGCCACCGAACACAGGGTTTTGCGCGTCACGGCAGAGCATCCGTTCTACGTCGGTGAAAGCAGGTTCAAAACGCTGAACACCTTGCGAGTCGGCGATAGGGTTTTTGCTTGCGACGGTGCAGGCTTGACGGCGCAACGCATCACCGGACTGGAGCGCGTGCGGAGCCGGACGCGTGTCTATAACGTGCAGACGGACGAGCCGCACACGTTCTTTGCCAACGGGGTCGCGGTTCACAATAAGGGCGGCTGCTTTCCGGCCGGAACGCCGGTGCGGACACCGCGCGGCGAAGCCGCCATCGAAACGCTTCAACCGGGCGACGCCGTTTTGGCTGTCGATGAAGACGGGGCGGTTGTCCGCTCCAGGGTCGAGGAGATCTATGCGACGCGTTCAACGCTGCTGATTCTGGGAACAGACGCGGGTGAGCTGAGAACGACTTCCGGGCATCCCCTGCTGATGGCCGACGGAACTTTTCGAGATGCGGGCTATAGCCTTCCCGGCGACCGCGTCGTGACATTGCCGAAGCGACACCTCCGCTCCGCAACCATTCGCGAACGCGTGAATTTGGAGGAACCGACAGCGGTGTTCAACTTGCGCGTCGGTTCCCCGCACACTTTCATCGCAAGCGGCTTTGTTGTTCACAACAAGGGAGGCGGCTGCTTCCCCGCCGGAACGAAGGTCGCAACCCCGGGTGGCGAAAGGCTCATCGAGCAGCTCCTGCCCGGCGACGACGTATTGGCAGTGAGCGGCCGTCACCAGGTCGTCACAACGACCGTTAGAAAGATCTTCACAGGCCGGTCGCCGCTCACAGAGTTGCACACCGATTTTGGGATTCTTCGCACCACTGCCGAGCACCCGTTGCGACTCAGCCGGGGCGGGTTTCGAATGGCCAATGAACTCGATCCCGGCGACGAAGTCCGGGTCCGGCAACACAACCAGATGCGTGCGGCGAAAGTCATCCTGCGCCGGAGCGAACCGGCGGAAGTGGAGGTCTTCAACCTGGAAGTGGATGCGCCGCACACGTTCATTGCTGACGGGTTCGTGGTGCATAACAAAGGCGGCGGGTTTAGTGGAGGCGGTTATCGGGGCGGCGGTCGGTCCTCGTCCTCCGGGAAGCCGGGTGAGGCCGCGACGGTGTTCTCCATTTTCTGCGCGCTTTTTGTTCTAATCCTTGTGTTCTGGGCGATCATCAACCGGCAACGGCAATCTGAGAATTTGGATTTTCTTTTCAGCCGCGGCGCTATCGCTCCCAAACTGAACAAGACACTCAAGCTGCTGGAGTTCATCGCCAAAGTTGATCCCGCGTTGACACCGATGGAGTTGGAGAAGGTGGCCGAGTCCACTTTCGTCCAACTTCAGAAATGCTGGCAAGCGCGGAAATACGAGCCGATGAAGCCACTACTGATGCCGGACCTTTACGCCAACCACGTCGCGCAGCTTGCCGGCATGATCCGCAATGGCGAGATCAACGTCATTGCATTCCTGGAAGTGAAGAAGATCGATCTCGTGAACGTGCGCTACACGCACTCGGAGAACGAAAGGGAGTTTACCGCGCTGATCACGGCACAGGCGAAGGATTACTACATTAACGATCGCACGAAGGAATTTCTCCGCGGAGACGATTCGCCGGCGACATTTCAGGAATTCTGGACGTTTCAGTTCGCGGAGGGCTCGTGGCGACTACGCGAAATCGAGCAAACCCGTGAGTCCGACGCGCTCAAGGATGAAAATTTCTTCGAACAATTTACGGACGACGCAGTAGCGCAGGTGTACGGCGAGACCGCGGGCAAGGAAGGAGAGATCGGGCCATGGCTGGAGAAAGAAACGGCGACGAAGGCGACGCGCATCGAGCGGTTGCTGAATTTCCTCGTGCGGACCGACCGGATGTGGAATCGACGGTTGATGCAGGAACGCGCGCGGCAGGTGTTCACTCGAGTCTTTCTCGCGTGGGAACGTGGCGACCCCGTGGCGATCCCGACGGTCGATTTGTTGCCCGAGTACGCGACCCAACTCAGCGAAGGCATCCGCCGGCAGAAAACGGACGGCATTACGGTCGAGTATCGGAACTTCTGCGTGCGCAAGGTGGAGCTGATCCTCGTGCGCAATTTTGCCGACAACACGCGGGACGAGTTCACCGTCCGCATCGGCGCGCACGCGCAATACATCGTCAAGCAACACGGACAGGTCATTCAACAGGACGAATACGTATCGCCGTTTGTGGAATACTGGACGTTCGGCCGGAGGGACGGCTTATGGAAACTCAAGGAAGTGTTGCCGCCCGCAGAAGGCGAGAAGTCATTGTCGCTGGAGAATGTGGACGAGGAGAGCAGCCAGGAACAAGTGCAGTGGTATTACCAAAAAACGCGGGCCGGCTAAGTTCTCAGGCCCTTTCAGAGCCTTCTCCCCGAAAACCGAAATAGATTTTCACAGAAGCAAACAAAGGAAACAAAGAGGCAGAAGGGCTCTCCGTCCAGCGGCGCGGTAACGAATAAGTTCGATCCCTCATTTGCCGATCTGCTCCGGCTTCGTTCTCTTCGTTGCCTTCTGTCAGTCGGCTTTGAGGTACGGGTTCAACACACCGAAGGCAGAGGCCGGATCCCGACGACGGGCAAACGGCGTACGCTAGCGGTTCCGCAGCTTGGAGAGCAGCCGAAGAATCTCGATGTAGAGCCAGACCAATGTCACCAGCAGACCAAAGGCAGCATACCATTCCATGTATTTTGGAGCGCCCCGTTCCGCGCCCTGCTCGATGAAGTCGAAGTCGAGCACGAGATTGAGCGCGGCGATCACGACCACGAACAGACTGAAGCCGATGCCGATCCAGCCGCTTTCATGGATGTAGGGGATTCGGGTTCCGAAGAAGCTCATCACCAGACCGACCAGGTAAATCAGGAAAATGCCGCCGGTGGCCGCGAACACGCCGAGTTTGAAATTCTCCGTGGCTTTGATCAATCGCGTTTGATAGGCGAGGAGCAAACAGAAGAATGTGCCGAAGGTGAGCGTCACGGCCTGAAATACGATCCCCTCGAACCGCGCGGCGAAAATGGCCGAAACGGCGCCGAGAAAAAGGCCTTCGAGGACGGCGTAGAGCGGCGCAGTGACCGGCGCCCATTCCTTTTTGAAAACGGTAACCATGGCGACGACGAAGCCGCCGAGCGCGCCGCCGAGGGCCCACGGTCCGACGTTGCCGCCGGTTTTGAGCAGGTCCCACGTGTAGCCGGCAGCGCCGACAAGCAGCGCCAGCAGAATGGCGGATTTCGTGACCGTCCCGTTGATGGTCATCGCGGTGTCGGTCCGGACGCGAAGGCCTTCGAAGGTGTTTTCGTTCAGTGCAGGATTGGCGGTTCTCATTACGGTGGAATTGATAGCATTGCGCTGCTGGCGCGGCAAACATTTTGAGTTCAAAATCCTTGACCATCGCACCGACCGACAGCATTTTCGCCACGTGCCAAAGAAATTCTTCTGCCTGCTCCTGACCGTTGCGTTCGTCTTGCCCGCTTTCAGCGCGGAACCGGAGCGTTCCGTCATTCAGATCATGACCTTCAGTCAGCAGCCCGTCTGGGACGGTCCGTGGCGGTTCGAATCCGTGCGGCGCAGCAGCGGGACGGGGTTCGTGATCAAGGGCAGGCGCATTATGACCAACGCCCACGTGGTGAGCTGGGCCAAACAGATTCTGGTCCGTCGCTACCAGGATCCCCGACCTTACCTGGCCCGGGTTGCGTTCATTGGACACGACTGCGACCTCGCCCTGTTGGAAGTGGAGGACGAATCCTTCTTCAACGGTCTGGAGCCGCTCGATTTCGGAGAGCTCCCCAAAGTGCGATCCACGGTGGTGACCTACGGTTATCCGGCCGGCGGCGAGCAGATCTCCTACACGCGCGGGGTCGTCTCCCGCATCGAGCTGCAGAATTACGTCCACCCCGGTAATCGCTCGTTTCTGGCCGTTCAAACCGACGCGGCGATCAATCCCGGGAACAGCGGCGGTCCGGTGTTGCAGGACGATTTCGTGGTGGGCGTGGCATTCCAGGGAATGCCCGGGCTTGAGAACGCCGGTTTCTTCATCCCGCCTCCGGTTGTGCAACACTTCTTAAAAGATGTTGAGGATGGTCGGTACGATGGCTTTCCGATGGCCGGCATTCGCATGGTGGCGCTGCAGAACCCCGCCTACCGCCGTTTTCTGAAGTTGCCCGACAACAACGTCGGCGCCCGCATCGACAGCCTGCTGCCCATTCCGGCGACGGAAAAGCTGATCAAGCCCGACGATGTGCTCCTGCGAGTCGGTCCCTATGATGTTGGCAGTGACGGGACGATCCTGTTCGAAGGAAACCGGGTGTCGGCCTCGGTCGCCTTTCAGGCGGCGCAGAACGGGGAGAGTGTTCCTCTTAAAATCTGGCGCGACGGCAAGGAAGCGGAACTTTCGGTGACCATGGGCATCTACGAGGGTGATCGGCTTGTGGGCAGCCAATACGACGTGCTTCCGCGCTACTTTGTGTATTCTGGACTCGTCTTTA
>Ga0209382_10001908_pt1 | contig 31528 bp, 21 predicted proteins | sample SoiMetdeltSBSDD5_FD_187599 | JGI IMG/M metagenome (GOLD analysis project Ga0209382, IMG submission 187599) | Bulk soil microbial communities from a Populus tree surrounding site in Tennessee, USA - Soil MetaG P. deltoides SBSDD5 (SPAdes) (version 2) | ecosystem: Environmental > Terrestrial >...
GCCGGCGCCGGTGCCGCTGCCGGCCGCCAGGTCCGCCACCACGGTCGTGACCACCTGCCAGGCGTAGGGCAGCGACTCACGCACCGCGGTGAGGAACTCGGCGTCGCCGAGCTCGCCGCGCTCGGCGGCGTCGACCATGGCCGGGGAGACGTTCAGCGACATGCACCTTCTCCTTGTCTCGATCGGGGATGCCCGGGGAACCGAACCGGGCTAGATGCAAACGATAGTCATTACCTTTAACGCTTCCCAGGTCCGAAACGGGTGACATCGGTACGGCCGGGGTACGACAGGGCCACGTTCGCGTCTCACCGGCGGCAGGGGGCGACCCATGATCGTGCTGGCACCCATCAGTGACACGCACCTGGACGGCAGCGCCCGCAACGCGGACCGAGCCACCCGGGTGCTGCGCTACCTCAACAACCTGCCGGCGCCGGTGGACGCTGTGCTCGTCACCGGCGACATCGCCGACCACGGGCTACCGGCCGAGTACGAGCAGGCCATCCGCCAGCGCGGCGAGAAGCGGCTCGCGGCGCTCGTGCACCGGCACCCGCAGGTGGTGGCGGTACTCTGCGGGCACGCCCACACGCCGGCCGCCACCACGTTCGCCGGCCGTCCCCTGCTGGTGGCCCCCGGCGTGGTGTCGACGCTGAAGCTGCCGTGGGAACACGGCGACGGCTTGGACCACGACCTACCGCCCGCGATCGCGTTCCACGTCCTCGACGACACCTGGCGGCTCACCACGCACTACCGCGTGATCACCTAGCCTCCTGGTACTGGCGCAGTGCACCTATTTCGGATATTCGTGCGGCCACACGGACTACCGGTCAAGCATGGTGACAATGCTGGGGCCGATGTCGTCGCCGACCAGCTCCAACGAGTTGTCCGCCCGCGCCGCGAGTTCGAGTGGCCCGAGCGTGGCGGCGAGCTTGGCGTGTACGAGTCGGTCAAGGCCAGCACCGACGAGCGGAGCGGCGGTGCGCAGGGTAGCCTCCATGGCGGCCGAGGCTGTGGTTCCCCCGTGGACGACGATATTGCGTTGGCGGTAGAGCCTGCGTAGAACCAGTTCGAACACAGCGCGAACGTCGCCGAGTTCTTTGTGGGGGTTGGCCAACACCACTGACATTCGCTGAGCAGCCGCGGTGTCGCTCGGGTCTGGTAGCCAGGGCTTGTCCAGCGCTGAACGCAGCGGCACCCGCACGACAGCGGTCGAGGTTCTTGCGGATGCCATCCAGTTGGGTACTTAGGGCATCGGGTGTGGCGGGGCTGTGCCGGTAGGACAGCGCGGTGAGTTCAGCCCGCGGCCACGAGCAGGTGACGATCGCGGCAAGCCGGTCGGCGGCGACGACGCGGCCGGGCATGCCTTCGGCGGTGTCGGCTGCCTGCGACAGCAGCGATTCGATGGCCGACCAAGCGCCCGAGACTGCCGGGGCGGGCAGGGCGCTATGTCCGGCGATCCACACCTGGCCGACCGGCTCCAGCCTGGAGCCTGATTCGCCGCGAGCGTACGTGGCTCGGGCTTGCAGGCGCTGGACGAGGGTGCCGGCGATGCGGGCCGCCGCGGTGGGGTCCTTCGCCGTGACTGTGAAGAGGAAGGCGCCGTACTGGCGCGGCGGTTTGGTGATGTTGTTGGTCCTGAACCAGGCGGCGGTCTCGGTGGCCGTCCGCCACTCGGGTAGATGCGCCGCCAAGCGTTGGTGGTCGGGCACGGAAAGGAACGGAACGAGTACCTCGAATTGGGTGTCGCCGCGGCGGGCCAGCTCGCATGCGAAGTCGAGCAAATCGCCGAGAGTGGTGCCGGGCCTCGACTATTCCGCGGATCCACCGGTGTAGCTGGCCGGAGCTGTGTCCGAGATCGAGTAGGTGGGTGGCGATCACGCGGGCCAGGCGCTCGGCGGATGGTAGTGGCCCGCCGTCCACGGCGTCGCGCCATCGGTCCAAGTACCCCGTTATGATCATGGGCAAGTTGGTCAAGTTGTCGTCGCTCGGGACTGTTGGGACCGAGGCCCGAACGTAACAGTTCAGTGAGCAGCTTGCGGAGCTTGGAGTCACCGAGACCACGGTCGGGTCCGAGCTGGCGTTCGAGGGCGCGGACGTACCAGGTGACCGCTCCAGCGGACAGCACCTGTCGGGCCTGCCATCGGCCTGCCTCGTGTGCCTCGCGCAGCGCCAGCGCACTGCTGATGTCCCACAAGCGCCGGGGCCATGGCGTGGTATCGGCGAAGAAGTCCAGGAGGCGGGCCCCGACGTGCACGGCGTGGGGATCCGTGGCCATGACCGCGGACAGCCGCGAGGGTGGAAGGGTCACGTGTGCTACGCTTCCACGCAGAGCGTCGAACGCTCGCCGTCTAAAGCAGGGGAGTCGCCCACGTTGGGCCACTCCCCTCTTTCTTGGGGCTTCATGCCACCGGAGAGAGTACAGCCGAGGCGATCTTGGCGGCGATCTCCGCGGCGGTGTCCTCTGCGGTGCTGAATCCGGCCAGGTCCTGCAGGATGGCGCTGAACTCCCGCACGTCGGAGAACGTGACGTTGTGCAGCACGGGGATCACGGTGTCCTTGCGGAGCAGGGCGCCCAACTCCCTCTCAGTCCAGAAACGACCGGCGAGCTAGGCCGGGGTCAATATGACGACGCCGGCGCGGGCTAGGCCTAGCCCGTGATCCATCTGCCGCGACATGCTCTTGCCGGGCTGGATCTCCACCTTGTCAAGCCAGACGTCAAGGTCCAGCGCCGTCAGAGCGGCGCAAAGTTCCTCAGCGACCGCTGCGCCGTCGATACGGGCGTAGCTGCCGAACAAATCGTGCTTGCGCGCCTCAGCAGGCAGAGCGGCGTGGACCCGGTCGACCAACTCTTGCTCCGCTGGGGTGTAGCGGAGCTCAACTTGCGGACGCGACGCAACAGCCAGCCGCCGATTAATCTCGCCGACCACCCTCTTGTTGTGCGCGTCGGCGCGCCGGTTCATCTGCTCGACCGCCCGGTTGTAGTTGTCGATCGCCGCGTGGTTGCGGGCTTGGATCCTGCGGTTCTCCGCGGCGATCTCCCGGTTCGCGGCATCGATCTGCCGCTTCATGTCTCCCTCCGCATGCTGCTACGCCTGCCGGATCCGGCGCTTGAACTCGTTGGCGTCAAACGTTGCCAACGTGCGGTGCCTTTCTCCCTCGCTGTCCGCACCCAGAACACCTCTCGTCGCGCATGCCCCGACTCACTGCGGGCGAGCGCGCACGCAACAATGTTCAGCGCTGCGGCTAATGCGATTCCGCTCGTTGTCAGCTGCACCCCGAGGTCGAGCCGCAGCCCTCGCACACGTAGCAGGAGCCGGCAGGGCGCATCTTGGTTCCGCAGGTCAGGCACAGCGGCGCGTCGGCCGCCTTGCCAAGGTGCAGCTCCAGCAGCTCGGTGGAGCTGCCCGCGGCGCGGGCCTTCGGCACCGGCGCGTCCGCCGCGGGCCGCGCCGGATGCGCCTCAACGCCGGAGCGCAGCTCCTCCAGGTCGACCACCTCGACCGGCGGGGCCACCGGGGAACCGTACCCGGTCTCCACCTGCGCGGTGCGCTCCTGCGCGGTGAAGATGCCGAGCTGGGCCCGCTTCTCGTACGGCAGGTGGTCCAGCGCAAGCCGGCGGAACAGGTAGTCCAGCACGCTGGTCGCGATGCGCACGTCGGGGTCGTCGGTCATGCCGGCCGGCTCGAAGCGCAGGTTGGAGAACTTGGACACGTAGAACTCCAGCGGGATGCCGTACTGCAGCCCGACCGAGATGGACATCGAGAAGGCGTCCATCACGCCGGCCAGCGTGGAGCCCTGCTTGCCGAGCTTGACGAAGATCTCGCCAAGGCCGTCGTCCGGGTACGAGCCCGCGGTCAGGTAGCCCTCGGCGCCGCCGACGGTGAACGACACCGTCTGGCTCGGCCGCTTCTTCGGCAGCCGCTTGCGCACCGGACGGTTCTCCTCCACCGGCGCCTCCTTCGCCGCGGTCTTGGCCCTCGCGTTGGACAGCGGCTGACCGACCTTGCAGTTGTCCCGGTAGATGGCCAGCGCCTTGAGCCCGAGCTTCCAACCCTGGAAGTAGATGTCCTCGACATCCTCGACGGTGGCGGTCTCCGGGAGGTTCACGGTCTTGGAGATGGCCCCGCTGATGAACGGCTGCACCGCGGCCATCATGCGCACATGGCCCATCGGAGCGATAGCCCGCTCGCCCATTGCACAGTCGAACACGTCGTAGTGCTCGCGCCGCAGCCCGGGTGCGTCCACCACATGGCCGTGCTCGGCTATGAACTCGACGATGGCCTCGACCTGCTCGTCCTGGTAACCAAGGGCCTTGAGCGCCCGCGGCACCGTCTGGTTGACGATCTGCATCGAGCCGCCGCCGTCGAGCTTCTTGAACTTGATCAGCGCCAGGTCCGGCTCTATGCCGGTGGTGTCGCAGTCCATCATGAGGCCGATCGTGCCCGTCGGCGCCAGCACGCTGGCCTGGGCATTGCGCCAGCCGTTGCGCTCGCCGAGCTTGAGCGCCTCCTGCCACAGCTTGGTCGCGCGGCGGTGTACCTCGACGTCGGCGCCCCCGTAGGTGCGAACCAGGTCGTTGGCTGCGGCGTGCTTGCGCATCACTCGCTGGTGCGCCTCGGCGTTGCGCTGGTAACCCTGGTAGGGGCCGACGACGCCGGCCAGCACGGCCGACTGCCGGTACGCGGCCGCCGACATCAGCGAGGTGATCGCCGCGGCCACCGAACGGCCACCGTCGGAGTCATAGGCGTGCCCGGTGGCCATGAGCAGCGCTCCGAGGTTCGCGTAACCGATCCCGAGCTGCCGAAAGGCCCTGGTCGTCTCGGCGATCTGCTCGGTGGGAAAATCGGCGAAACAGATCGAGATATCCATCGCGGTGATAATGATCTCGACGGCCTTGACGAACCGGTCGGCGTCGAAGGTGCCGTCGTCCCTGAGGAACTTCAACAGGTTCAGGGACGCCAGGTTGCAGCTTGAGTTGTCCAGGTGCATGTATTCGCTGCAGGGGTTGCTCGCCGTGATCCGACCGGACTCGGGACACGTGTGCCAGTCGTTGATCGTGTCGTCGTACTGAATCCCCGGGTCGGCACATTCCCACGCCGCGGACGTGACCTTACGGAACAGCTCCTTCGCCCTGATCTCGGTCACGACCTGACCGGTGAGCCGGGCGCGCAAGCCGAAATCGCCGTCCGACTCGACCGCCCGCATGAACTCGTCGGAGACCCGGACCGAGTTGTTGGCGTTCTGATACTGGACGCTGGTGATGTCCTTACCACCGAGGTCCATGTCGAAACCGGCATCACGCAGCGCCCGGACCTTCGCCTCTTCCCGCGCCTTGGTCTCGACGAACTCCAGGATGTCCGGATGGTCGACATCGAGGACCACCATCTTCGCGGCGCGCCGGGTGGCTCCGCCGGATTTGATGGTCCCGGCGCTCGCGTCCGCTCCACGCATGAAGCTGACCGGTCCCGATGCGGTCCCACCGGAGGACAGCAGCTCCTTGGACGACCGGATCCGGGATAGGTTCACACCGGCACCCGAACCGTTCTTGAAGATCAGACCCTCTTCCTTGTACCAGTTGAGGATCGAACTTATCGTGTCGTCAACCGCCAGAATGAAGCAGGCCGAAACAACCTGCGGAGAATTACGTCCCACATTGAACCACACCGGAGAGTTGAAGCTGAAAAACTGGTGCAGGAGCATCCAGGTCAGTTCGTCCCGGAAGATTTCCGCACTTTCTCCATCCGCCCAGTACCCGTTGGCGAGCCCGGCCCGGACGTAGACCTCGACCACCCGGTCGATGACCTGCCGCAGGCTGCGCTCGCGCTGCGGGCTGCCCGGGGCTCCCCTGAAGTACTTGCTGGTGACGATGTTGGTCGCGTTGACCGACCAGGTATCCGGGAACTCGACGCCCCGCTGCTCGAAGTTGACCTGGCCGTCGCGCCAGTTCGTCATCACCACATCGCGCCGCTCCCAGCGCACCTCCTCGTACGGATGCACACCGGCCGTGGTGAAGACCCGCTCGAGAGCCGGCCGCTGGCCACGCGACGCGGCGCGGCGGCCCCGGTCGCCGCCCCGCGTACCCGGTTGGCCGCTGACGGCAAGGCTCTCCCCAGCATCCGTCATGCCTCGTCCACCTCATTCTCGCTCGCCGCCCACCAGCGGACGGACTCTCCAGACTCGCAGGTCATCGGCACCGGCTGGCCTGTCCGCAGAGCGTGACACCGGTCGCCGGACTGGCGGCCGCGCCCGCCTGCAGAACCCGCAACCACCGCGCGGGCCGTACAGCCGGAGGGCGCCGCCCTCAGCCAATATTCACTATAGGTAGCCATCTTACACGCATGTAACTACTACATCTAGACGCTAGACCGTCCCCTGGACGGTCGCAAGCATGACCGGAATCGTGTCGCCGATGCGGCGCCTCCCGTGCCAAGGGAGAACCGAGCACCGGCGGCCCGCGCACCGTACCGACCGTCCCCGACAGCGGGCAGGTGGTACCCACCCGCCGCGCGTGGCTAACCTGGGCCCGGACGACCACCGAGACGAGGCCGACCTTGACCCACCGACGCCGGCTGAGGATCGCGCTGGTGTACGTGGGCCGGCCCGAGTCGGCCTCCCATCCGGTGATGAGCCCGCCGATCGGAACCCAGCTGCTCGGCACGATCGCGCTCGAGCACGGTCACGACGTGATGTTGTTCGACAACCGGCTGCAGCCGGTCGATGTGCTGCTCGGCGACATCGACGACTTCTCACCGCACGTCGTCGGGTTCAGCTTCCTGTCACCCAGCGCGGACCAGGCCGTCGCCCTGGCCCGCAGGACCAGGGCTTCCGGTCGCCTCGTCATCGCCGGCGGGGTCCATGCCAGCATTCACGCGGCCGACCTCATGGCCTCGGGCGCATTCGACTGCGTCGTGCGGCGGGAGGGCGAGAACGCGCTCATCGACATCTGCGAACGGCTCCGCGCAGGCCAGCCGCCGGAGGGCATAGTGACCGGGACCGAATGGGCCGAGCTGGACACGCTGCCACACTATGCCGACTTCCCGTTATACCGGCCCGTTTACCTGCCATCGAACACGTTCCGCTCCGTGTACGTCCAGCTCGGCCGGGGCTGCCCGATGAGGTGCACGTTCTGCGAGCTGCCGAACAACGATGTGTTCGCGCCACCGCGCCGCCGGTTCCGGTCGATAGACCGAATCATGGCCGAGCTGCACGTGTACCACGCCAGGTGGCGCATAAACTTCATCACCCTGGTGGACTCGATCGCCACCCTGAACCTTCCACTGATCGAGGAGTTCGTCCGGCGGGTCAATATCGAACTACCCGGCGTCGGCTTCATGTTCAACGCGCACGCCAACCGCTTCGGCGCGGGGCTCGCGGCAGCGATCGGCGAGGCGCAACGCGGCCGTACCCTCGACGCCGAGAAGATCACCGTATGGTTCGGCTTCGAGAGCGGTTCCCAGCGCCTGCTCGACTTCATGACAAAAGGCACCACCGTCGCCCAAGGCAGGGCGGTGGCGGACCTATGCCATCTCCATGGCGTGCAGATCGGCGCCAACCTGCTGCTTGGCGTGCCCACCGAGAGCCCGAGAGACTACGACCAGCACCACGCGTTCATGGACTACGTCAAGCCCCAGTTCCCAAACCCGAACATACTGAACCCGCTGCCCGGAACCGAAATGTACAGCTACTGCCGCCGCGAGGGCATCCTCCGCGATGAGCACGACTACACGATCTGGACCGGCAGGGACATCGCAGCCAGGAACGAGGGGCCGATCACCACCATCGATTATCAGTTCGTCCTGGATGCCTACTACCGCTACCGAGAGGACGACCGCGACCCCCCGGCCCCGGACCGCTACCGGCCCTGGGCCGAGCAGGGATCATGACCCGGATCGCGGTCGCAAGGATTTCAGCTCGGTGATCTCCTTCTCGAAGTCCTCGACCGAGGTGAATGAGCGGTACACGCTGGCGAACCGCAGGTAGGCCACCTCGTCAAGCTGACGCAGCGGCCCGAGGATGGCCAGCCCGACCTCGTGGCTGGGCACCTCGGCACAGCCGCCGGAGCGCACGTTGTCCTCGACCCGCTGGGCGAGCTGCTGCAGGGCGTCCTCGTCGACCGGGCGCCCCTGGCAGGCCCGGCGCACGCCGCGCACCACCTTCTCCCTGCTGAACGGCTCGGTGACGCCGGAGCGCTTCACCACGGCCAGCACCGGCTCCTCGACGGTGGTGAACCGGCGACCGCACTCGGGGCAGGACCGGCGACGGCGGATGATCTGGCCCTCGTCGGCCTCGCGGGTATCGACCACCCGCGAGTCTGCGTGCCGGCAGAACGGACACCGCATCGCCACCACCCCGCTCCCGCCAGCGGCCCGACCAGCGCCGGGCCATCAGCAAGCTAGCGGAGACCCAACCTATGGGCGAACTACACGGCTGTAACTACTGTATCTAGTGCAACCGTAGTTCGCCCGCCGTACCGGCGCAAGCAGCGCGACCGCCCGACGAGCACGCGACGCCGGGCGGTCGCGCCACCGGGCGGGATCACCGGCCGTCCGGCACCAGCAGCGGCTGGCCCGGGTAGACGGTGGCGCCCCGCATGCCGTTCAACTGCTGGATCCGCGCCACGACGGCCCGCGGGGGGCTCTGCGGCGCAACCCGCCCAGCCAGCTCCCACAGCGTCTCCCCACTGCGCACCTGGACCACCGCGGTCCGCCGTGGCACGCCGTCGTCGGCCACGGCGGCGCCCAGCAGCACCAGCGCGACCACCGCGAACGCGGCCACCGTCGCGGCGACCAGCAGGGCGATCGCCCTGCGCCGCGCGTAGCAGGGGGCGCACGAGGTGACCGGCGGCCGGACCGGCGCCGCCGCGGCGAGCCCGAACGGCCGCCGCGCCGGCCGCACCGGACGGCGCCTCAGCAGGATCGCCGGCTCCCAACCCATGAGCACTGACATGATCGCCTCCTCGAACTCCCGTTCGATCGAACGCCCGTGCGATGGGTGTACCAGGAGCCACCGACAAAATCGATGAGACCGGCGGCGTGTCCTTCGAACACGTGTTTGAAACGGTGCGTGGTGGCGGCTAACGTCCAGTAGCAGTGGCTTACACGAGCAGGGAGGCCGACTGGTGGCACGCACGACGGGCAGTGGCAAGGACGGCGAGGGCGCCAGCGTGCATCCGTTCCCGGAGGACACCACGGCGGACCCCGCCGACCCGGACGGGCTGACCGCCCGCCAGCGTCGGGTGCTTGAGGTGATCAGGGAATGGGTGGAGCGGCGCGGCTACCCGCCGAGCGTCCGCGAGATCGGCGAGGCCGTCGGGCTGACCTCGACCTCGTCGGTGGCGCACCAGCTGCGCGCCCTGGAGCGCAAGGGCTACCTGCGGCGCGACCCCAACCGGCCACGCGCCGTCGGGGTGCTGCCGCCGGACGCGGATACCGAGGCCGCCGAGGCCGCCGCCCGCCCGCGACCGGCGTACGTTCCGGTGGTCGGCCGGATCGCCGCCGGTGGACCGATCCTGGCCGAGCAGGCCATCGAGGAGGTCTTCCCGCTGCCCAGGGAGATCGTCGGCGAGGGGTCGCTGTTCCTGCTCAGGGTGGTCGGCGACTCCATGATCGACGCGGCGATCACCGATGGCGACTGGGTGGTGGTCCGCCAGCAGCCGAACGCGGAGAACGGCGAGATCGTCGCCGCCATGCTGGACGGCGAGGCCACCGTCAAGACGTTCCGGCGGCGCGACGGGCATCTGTGGCTGCTGCCGCAGAATCCGGCGTACGAGCCGATCCTGGGCGACGACGCCACCGTGCTCGGCCGGGTGGTTGCGGTGCTGCGGCGGCTGTGACCAGCGGCTTCGCCGGCCGCAGGTCAGCGCCGGATCAGCCGGCTGGCCACGACGATCACGGCAGCCCCTGCGACGACCGCGATGAGCACGGCCTGCCAGCCGGCCAGCCCGCCGCCACCGGCAGGCTCGGGCTCAGCGGCCGCCTGAGCCCCCGCCGAGCCGTTCGGCTCCGGGTCGACGGATGCCGGTGCGGCCGGCCGCACCAGGGCCACGGCACCGGGCACCGCGCGGATCGGCTGCGGGCCGGAGTCGGCACGCTCCGAGGCCGACAGCAGCGCGCCGTCCGGGGTGAAGGCGATCGCCTCCCCCTGCGGCTCCGCCGGCAGCGGCAGCCGCACCGGCTCGCGGCCGAGCGCCGCGACGAGATCGCCGTCCGCGACGCCGAACAGGTACGCATCGGTATACGTGCGCAGCGCCACCACGCGCCCGTCCGCCGTGCCCGCGCCCCCGGTGACCAGCGTCGATCCGAGCGGACCCAGCGGGCCGCCCGGGGTGTCGGTCCGGCCGAGCCGGACCCTGGCCACCAGCTCCAGCGGGGTCGGCCCGGGCGTGGCCAGCGGGCCGGCCGGCCGGTACACCCCCGCCGAGCCCAGCGTTTCCTTGGTCACCACGTACGGCACGCCGTCGCCGTCCAGCAGCAGCGCCTCGGCGTCGTGTGGCCCGTCCGGGTAAGCGAGCCGGTGCAGCCGCGGTGGCCCGCCGTCCAGCGGCAGCACGTGCAGCGCCACAGTCTCCCGCCGCCGGTCGTTGTCCCCGATGTCCGCCAGCCAGAGCCGGCCGTCGCGGCCCAGCGCCAGGTCCTCGACGTCGAACGGGTCGACGGCGGCCGTGATCACCCGCTGCACCGTGCAGTCCGGGCGCAGCACGACCACCTGTAGCCGGCGGCCGCCGTCGGCGACGGCGTAACGGAACTCCGCATCGGCGGCCAGCCCGGACAGCTCGGCCAGCCTGTCGTCCTGCACCACGCACTGCGGCAGGGGCGTGTCCGGTGCCGTAGCCGAAGTCGCGGCCGGCGTGAGGGCCGGCGTCGAGGCCGGGGGCGGCTGGGCCGCCGCGCTCGCGGCGAGCGCGAATCCGGGCCCGGTGGCGGCGCTCAGGCACACGAGCACCGCGCCGCATGCCAGCCAGCGCCCGCTCCCCCACGCCGGCGTGGACGCCGCCGCCCGGCGCCGGCCGGTCGTGGCGCGCGGGGCGGCCCGTGGGCGCCACCGATACAACGTGCTTCGCCCAAACCCGGCACCCGGGCGGGTCCACGGACGGCGGCCGGTCCAGGGACGGCGACTGCTCCAAGGACGGCAGCTGCTCCAAGGACGGCGACTGCTCCAGGGACGGCGACCGGTCAGCGGACAGGGCTGGTCGAGGGCGGGGTGGCTGGGCATCGCGGCGCAGTGTGACACAGCAGGCGCCGCCCCCGCCCCAACCCGGCGTGTCCGCGGTCCGGGCTACCCGATTCGGCCGATTCGACACATCCGGATGTGTCCGGACTGCCAACTCACGTGTCCTGAACCGCGGACTCACCTGGCTGAAACCGCGGACTCACCTGGCTGAAACCGCGGACACACCTGGCTGAAACCGCGGACACACCTGGCTGAAACCGCGGACACACCTGGCTGAAACCGCGGACACGCGTGGCTGGAACCGCGGACACGCGTGGCTGGAACGGCGGACACGCGTGGCTGGAACGGCGGACACGCAGGTTGGTTAGAGGGCGGCGAGGGCGCCGGCTAGGTCGGGGTGGACGCGGGCCCGCAGCCGGGTGCCGGCCTCGGTGTGCTCGGCGGAGATCACCTGGCCCTCCGCGTACACCCTGGCCACCAGGCCGCCGTGGGCGTAGGGCACCTCGACATCGACCTCGACGTCGGGCCGCGGCAGCAGCTCGCCGATGCGGGCCACGAGCTCGTCGAGCCCGGCGCCGGTGCGCGCCGAGACGAAGACCGCCCGGGGCAGCAGGTGCCGCAGCCGGGCCAGCGACACCTCGTCGACGGCGTCCACCTTGTTGACCACGAGCAGCTCCGGCGGCGCGCCGGCACCGGTGCCGGCCCCGTCGAGCACCTCGGACAGCACCGTGCGGACGGCCTTGACCTGCTCGTCCGGCATGGCGTCGGCGCCGTCCACCACGTGCAGCAGCAGGTCGGCCTCGACGGTCTCCTCAAGCGTCGAGCGGAACGCCTCGACGAGCTGATGTGGCAGGTGGCGCACGAAGCCGACGGTGTCGGTGAGGGTGTAGCCGCGGCCGTCGGGGGCCACCGCGCGCCGGGTGGTCGGGTCGAGGGTGGCGAACAGCGCGTCCTGGACCAGCACACCGGCCCCGGTCAGCGCGTTGAGCAGGCTGGACTTGCCGGCGTTGGTGTAGCCGACGATCGCCACCGCCGGCACCCGGCGGGCCAGCCGCCGGCCGCGCTTGGTGTCCCGCACGGTGCGCATGCCGGCGATCTCGCGGCGCAGCTTGGCGATCCGCCGGTGGATGCGCCTGCGGTCGGTCTCGAGCTTGGTCTCGCCGGGACCGCGCAGCCCGACGCCGCCGGTGGCACCGCCGGCCCGGCCGCCGGCCTGCCGGGACAGCGCCTCGCCCCAGCCGCGCAGCCGGGGCAGCAGGTAGCGCAGCTGGGCCAGCTCGACCTGCGCCTTGCCCTCCTTGGACCTGGCGTGCTGGGCGAAGATGTCCAGGATCAGCGCCGTCCGGTCGATGACCTTGATCTTGAGCTTGTCCTCGAGCTGGCGCAGCTGGCCGGGCGAGAGCTCGCCGTCGCACACCACGGTGTCGGCGCCGGCGCTGGCCACGACGTCGCGCAGCTCGGCGACCTTGCCGGTGCCGATGTAGGTCGCCGGGTCCGGCCGGTGCCGGCGTTGCACGAGTCCCTCGAGCACCTGAGAGCCCGCGGTCTCGGCGAGCAGGGCCAGCTCGGTGAGGGAGGCCTCGGCCTGGGCCGCGCTGCCATCGGTCCACACCCCGACGAGCACGACGCGCTCCAGCCGCAGCTGCCGGTACTCGACCTCGGTGACGTCGGCGAGTTCGGTGGACAGCCCGGGGATGCGCCGCAGCGCGGCTCGGTCTTCCAGTTCGAGGTCGCCGCGCGACCCCCGCATGGGTTCAGTCAGTTCGCTCATACCTCGTCCATGGTGACACGAGCCGCACCTTGATTTCCGGCCGGCGCGTCCGGCGCGACAGGCGCGTCCGTGGCCGGCGGATCTCCCTGGCCATTTTCGATGCCGTCGGTCAGGCTGCAGCCCATGGCTTGGGCGCAACAGGCGCAACAGGCGCAGCGGTCCCTGTGGGGCCACCGGGACTTCATGCTGCTGTGGGGCGGCGAGACCGTCAGCCACTTCGGCACCGCGGTGAGCATGATCGCGCTGCCGCTGGTCGCGGTCACCACGCTGGCCGTCACGCCGTGGCAGATGGGCCTGCTGACCTCGGCGGAGACCGCGGCCTTCCTGCTGGTCGGGCTGCCGGCCGGGGCGTGGCTGGACCGGATGCGCCGCCGGCCGGTGATGCTGGCGGCCGACCTGGCGCGGGCCGTGCTGCTGGCCAGCATCCCGCTGGCCTGGTGGGCCGGCCTGCTGACGTTCTGGCAGCTGCTGGTCGTCGCGCTGCTGACCGGGCTGGCCACGGTGTTCTTCGACGTGGCCTACCAGTCGTACCTGCCGTCGCTGGTCGGACGCGAGGTGCTCATCGAGGGCAACAGCAAGCTGGAGAGCACTCGCTCGTTGGCCCACGTCACCGGGCCGGCGATCGGCGGCGGCCTGGTGCAGGTGGTCGGCGCCACGGTGGCGGTGCTGGTGGACGCGGTGAGCTACCTGCTGTCGGCGCTCGCGCTCGCCTCGGTGCGCACGACCGAGCCGATCCCGGAGCCGGCGGAACAGCAACGGCTGCGCAGCCAGATCGCCGAGGGCCTGCGGTTCGTGCTGCGCCATCCGCTGCTGCGGCCGATCACCGCCTGCACCGGCACGGCCAACTTCTTCCACGGCATCCACGGGGCCGTCATCGTGCTGTTCCTGGCCCGGGAGCTGGACCTGCCGGCCGGCACGATCGGCCTGCTGTTCACCGCCGGGGGCCTCGGTGGCCTGCTCGGGGCGCTCACCTCGGCGTGGTGCGCGCGCCGGTTCGGGCAGGCCAGGATCATCTGGCTGGTCCTGCTGATCACCGCGCCGTTCGGGCTGCTGGTCCCGCTCGGGCAGGCGGACTGGCGGCTCGCGCTGATAGTCGTCGGCGACATCGCTGTCGGGTACGGCATCGTGGTCTACAACGTCGCCCAGGTCAGCTTCCGCCAGGCCATCTGCCCGAACCGGTTGCTCGGCCGGATGAACGCCAGCGTCCGCTTCCTGGTATGGGGCACGCTTCCGCTCGGCGGGCTGGCCGGCGGTGCGCTCGCCGAGTGGCTCGGTGTGCGCGGCGCGCTCTGGGTCGGCATGTTCGGGCAGCTGCTCGCGGTGCTCTGGGTGCTGGCCTCACCGCTGCGCGGCATGCACGACCTGCCCCAAGATGACCCAGAGCCGGTTGACGCAGGGCCGGTTGACGCAGGGCCGGCGGGACGGCCTGGCTGAGACACCGGCTGGGGCATCAGCCGGCCGCGGCGACATCCTCCTCGAACGCGGACCACCACGCGTCGCTGAGCTCCCCGTCGGCGACGATGACCGCGGGCCCGGTGAGCCGGGTGGTCTCGTCGGCCACCTCCACCCGCAGCGGGCCACCGCGGGTCTGCACCATGAGTTCCCCGGTCCGCCGGCCGCCGGCCCGCAGGGCCGCGACCACCGCGGCCACCGTGCCGGTGCCGCATGAGCGGGTCTCGCCGACGCCGCGCTCGTGCACCCGCATCACGGTGGTCTCCGGGCCGGTGATCCGCACGAACTCCACATTCACCCCGTGCGGGAACACCACCGGGTCGTGGCCGGGCGGCACGGTCAGGTCCAGATGTTCCAGCAGCACGTCGGTGACGCACGCCAGGTGGGGGTTGCCGACGTCGACCACCAGGCCGGCGAAGGCGCGGCCCTCCACCGTCGCGGTCGAGCTGCCCTCGACGGCGGCACGGCCCATGTCGACCGTCACGTCGCCCGCCGACGGCACCACCACGGCACGCGGTCCCGACCGGCTGCCCACGGCCAGCTCGCCGGCCTGGACCAGCCCGGAGTCCACCAGGTAGCGCGCGAACACCCGGACCCCGTTGCCACACATCTCGGCCACCGTGCCGTCGGCGTTGCGGTAGTCCATGAACCACTCGCCGGCGGCCTCGGCCGCCACCACCCTCAGCACCCCGTCGGCGCCGAGCCCGCGCCGCCGGTCGCACAGCGCCCGCACCCGCCGCGGTGTCAGATCGAGCACGCCGTCGGGATCCGGGAGCAGCACGAAATCGTTCTCGGTGCCGTGACCCTTGGCGAAGCGAACACCCACGCCGACCAGCGTACGGCCGTGGGCAGGTCGTGAGCGGCGTTTGGTGCTGGAGCACCGATCGTCACTCACAGCGTGCGCAGCGCCGCCTCCGGCTCGTCGTACCAGTGGATGCGGGGGTCGCGGCGGAACCAGGAGCGCTGGCGGCGGACGAACCGCCTGGTGGCGGCCGAGGTAGCGGCGGCGGCCTCGGCGAGCGTGGTGTCCCCGCGCAGGGCGGCGATCACCTGCCGGTAGCCGAGCGCGGCGGCGGCGGTGCGGCCGCTGGCCAGGCCACGGTCGAGCAGCCCGCGGACCTCGTCCACCAGCCCGGCGGCGAACATGTGCTCGACGCGCCGCTCGATGCGCTCGTCCAGCTCGGCGCTCGGCCGGTCAAGGCCGATCAGCACGGTGCCGCGCCACGCCGGACCCCTGGCCGGCAGGAAGGCGCTGAACGGCCGGCCGGTGACCGCGGCGACCTCGAGGGCGCGCACGATCCGCCGGCCGTTGCCGGGCAGGATCCGCGCGGCCGCGGCCGGGTCGGTCTCGGCCAGCCGGCGGTGCAGCCGCGCCGGGCCGACCCTGGCCAGCTCGGCCTCCAGGTCCGAGCGCACCGCGGCGTCGGTGCCGGGGAACTGCAGGTCGTCGAGGACGGCGGCGACGTAGAGGCCCGACCCGCCGGCAAGGATCGGCGTGCCGCCGCGGCTGAGCACCTCTGCCATGGCCGCACGGGCCTGGCGCTGGTACGCGGCGACGGACGCGGTCTGCGTGACATCCAGCACGTCGAGCAGGTGGTGTGGCACGCCGGCGCGCTCCTCGGGACGGAGCTTGGCAGTGCCGATGTCCATGCCGCGGTAGAGCTGCATGGCATCGGCGTTGACCACCTCGCCGTCGCCGAGCGCGAGCGCCAGCCGCACGGCGAGCTCCGACTTGCCGGTGGCTGTTGGCCCGACCACGGCGATCGGCCGGCGGCCGTCCGGGCAGCTGCTCACCGGGGCCGCCACAGGGCGACGTGGTAGCCGACCCCGTACGGCGCCGCCGAGTAGAGCAGCTCGCCCGTCCAGTCCGAGCCGCTGCCGATGGCGACGCCGGCGAGCACCTGCCACGCCGCGCGGCCCTGCGCGCCGAGCTCGTCCGCCAGCCGCGGGTCGATGGCGGCCAGTGCCTCGGCGTCGGCCGCGGCCAGCGCCTCGGCGACCGCCGCGTCGAACCCGGCGGCCCGCCCGTCCACCCGCCCGGCACCGGGCGCGTCGTGCGTTCGCGCGCCGTCGGCCAGCACCAGCACCGACCAGTCCGACCCCGGTTCCCGGCTCAGCTCGTCGACCAACTCCTTGCCGCGGGCCAGGCAGCCGGTGGGCTCGGTCGCGGGGTGCACCAGCTCGCCGGTGACGACATGGGCGCCGGCCAGCCCGCACAGCCAGCCGGCCACGAGCATGGGCAGCGGCAGCCCGCCGGGCGGGACCGCCTGCCCGGTACCGCCCGCCAGAGGCCCGGAACCGAGCCGCACCGGCACGTCCGCTCCGTAACCGCGGAAACTGCCGCTGGCGCCGCTCTCGACCCGCGCCGGGCCGCTGCCGTCCACTCCGACGGCGTGCCACCGCCGGGTCGCCGATCGGAGTACGGCCTGCTGACACGCCGTGCTCAGCGGTTCGATCTCGGCCGCCGCCGCGCCGACCAGCTCGGGAACGAGCAGCGGGGGCTGCGGCACGATGGCGATCGATGGGATCACACCGTGTGACGGTAGCCGCCGATCCTCCCGGTTGAGTACCGGAGCGGGCCTTGACCTGTTTCAATTCGGCCTCACGGGGGGACCTGGCCGGTCCCCGCCGAGCGCATGGCCGGACCGCGCGCACCCCTGGCGCGGGATGGCCACCCGCACCGCTGCGGGTACCGACAGGAGGCCGGCCATGACGGAGCAACCGATGACCGAGCAGCACACCGGGAAGGCAGCGAGCACCGAGCAGCCGGCCAGCACGACCCAGACCAGCGGGTCGTCGGCCGCCAAGGAGAACGGGGTGGTGGCCCACCCGGGCGCGGTCGGCCACGACCCGGCCGTTGCTGCGCCGAGTGAGCTCGCGCCGGCCAACCAGGCGGCGCCCGAACCGGCAGCCATCGAACCAGCGGCCCTCGAACCAGCGGCGCCCGAACCAGCAGCCATCGAACCGGCAACCCTCGAACCAGCGGCGCCCGAACCGGCGGCCCTCGAACCAGCGGCCCTCGAACCGGCGGCGCCCGAACCGGCGGCCCTCGAACCGGCGGCACAGCAGGCCGAACCGCGGCACGATGCGGAGCAGGAAGCCGTGGTGCTGCCGGAACATCCGCCCGTGGTCCGCTCGGCGCTCGCCGACCCCGGCCGGTGGGGCCGGGTGGCGGAGGACCGCACGGTCTATGTCAGGACCGCCGACGGCGAGCGCGCGGTGGGGTCGTGGCAGGCCGGCGAGCCCGAGGAAGGCCTTGCCCACTTCGCCCGCCGGTTCGACGACGTGCTCACCGAGGTCGAGCTCATCGAGGCCAGGCTGGCCACCGGGCACGGCGACCCGAAGCAGTCGATGCACACCATCCGGCAGCTGCGCGACGGGCTCGGCGAGGCACACGTGGTCGGCGACGTGGTGGGTCTCGAAGCGAAGCTGGACTGGCTGACGGCCAGGGCAGAGCAGGCCATGGGCGCCGCCAGGCAGGCCAGGGACGCCGCACGGGCGGAGGCCATCGCGCGCAAGCAGGCGCTGGTGGAGGAGGCGGAGACGATCGCGGCCGAGGCCACCCAGTGGAAGGCGGCCGGCGACCGGCTGCGGGCGATCCTGGACGAGTGGAAGACCATCCGCGGCGTAGACCGCAAGACCGACGACACGTTGTGGAAGCGGTTCGGCAAGGCCCGCGACGCGTTCAACCGGCGCCGCGGCTCGCACTTCGCGGAGATGGACCGCCAGCGCGGCGCGGCGAAATCGCGCAAGGAAGAGATCGTCGCCGAGGCCGAGCAGCTGGCCGAGTCCAGCGAGTGGGGCGCCACCGCTGGCCGTTACAAGCAGCTGATGGCCGATTGGAAAGCCGCCGGCCGGGCGCCGAAAGATGCCGACGACGTGCTGTGGCAGCGGTTCCGCGCTGCCCAGGACGCGTTCTTCGCCCGGCGGTCATCGGCGTTCACCGAGCGCGACTCCGAACTGGTCGACAACGCCCGCCGCAAGGAGCAACTGCTGGCCGAGGCCGAACGGATCGACCCGAGCGGCGACTTGGAGGCCGCCAGGGCAACGCTGCACCGCATCCAGGAGCGCTGGGAAGCCGTCGGGCACGTGCCGCGGGAGCGCATGCGGGAGCTGGAGAACCGGTTGCGCTCAGTGGAGGAGCGGGTGCGGGGCGCCGCCGACGCGGCGTGGCGGCGCACCGACCCGGAAACCCAGGCCAGGGTGGCCCAGTTCCGCGAGCGCGTCGAGCAGTTCGAGGCCCAGGCGGCCAAGGCGCGTGCCGCCGGTGACGAGCGCCGTGCCCGCCGGGCCGACGAGCAGGCCGCCCAGTGGCGGGAGTGGCTCGCCGCCGCCGAGCGGGCCGTCGCCGACCGCTGACACGGGATCCCCGCCGACCGGACCCCGCTGACTGGGCCTCGCTGACTGGGCCCCGCCGACTGGGCCCCGCCGACCGGACCCCGCCGACTGGGCCCCGCCGACCGGCCGGAGATCACTACGGCTGCGCCGGCGGGTTGTACTCCCAGTGCCAGGGCTCCTTCTCGTACGGGTAGAACCCGAAGTTCTTCGCGTTGTTCACCATCCATTTGTAGGCGTCGGTCTCCCGCTGCCTGGCCGCGTTCCCGCTGTTGGTGGCGCTGCCCATGTTGACGTCCACGGCCCGCCCCGACTGGTGCGGGCTGGAGCCGGGCGGCGCCACCCACTGCCGCGCCGCGTCCGCCGTCCCGTACTTCTTCACCGCGTCGTCGAACAGCTTCGCCTGATCCTCGTAGGACCGGTAGCCGGAGACGGGCAGCAGCAGGCCGCCACCGATCCCGTCCTCGCGGGCGGCCGCGATGAGCTTGTCCAGTGCGTCGGCCGCGGCGTAGTGCAGCTGCACACCATGGAGCTTCACCAGATCGCTCGGCGCGGGGTCACGCTTGTCCTGGATCCGGCCGCCACCGGGGTTCTCGAAGGCGGGCAGGCCGTCACAGTACGGGTTGTCCAGCGTCGAGCACTCGGCGTACTCCTCGGCGTTGGGCAGCCATTCGACGATCTCCGGCGTGCCGTCCTCGTCGGCGCACCCGGGGTCCTCCTCCGGGCAGGTGTCCACGGCGGTGGCGACGCCGTCCTGGTCGTTGCACCCTGGGTTGTTCGGCGGGCAGCTGTTGGCGGTGGTGCTGCCCTCGCCGTCGGACTTGGCCGCGGCCTGCATGTCCTTGGCGAGCACCTCGGCGGCCACCATGTTCTGCCATTCCGCGTCGGTGGTGGTGCGGTGGCTGTTGTCTTCCCCGCCCATCCAGCCGGTGCCACCGAAGACGTACGGGGCGTTGCTCGACTGGCTGTCTGCAATGGAGGTGGCGCCGCCGCCCGGCTCCTCGCACTCGCCGACCTGAACGAACGCGCAGGTGATGAGCCCGCTGGGGTCGGTGTGGTTGACCGGGTCGTTGCGCACGTAGCTGTACGGGTTCCAGGCCTGGCTGTCGGCGGGCTGGCCGACCACCGGGTCGGGGGTCAGGAACGCCTTCTTCACCGGGTCGTAGACGCGGCCGCGCATGTTGACCAGGCCGAGACCGCCATCCAGCTCGTGGCCGCCGAAGCCGTGGGTGACCGCCGTCGAGGTCGGCTTGACGTCGATGCCACCCGCCGTGACGCGGCGCCCGAACGGCTCGTAGTAGAACCTGCCGCTGATCTTGCCGGCGGCGTCGGCGGTCGCCGTGGTGGAGCCCAGCCGGTCGGTGAGCAGGTAGGTGTGGGTCAGCGTGATGCCGTCGTGGGCGACCTGGGCGATGGGGCCGTCCGGGCCGTTGACGTAGTGCACGTGGCTGACGGCACCGTTGGCGGCGGTGCGCTTCTCGTACAGCCCGGGGACGTAGAAGGTGCTGGCCCCGTCCGGGTCGGTCTTGCGGACCCTGGTGCCGAAGGCGTCGTAGGCGAAGGACGTCGTCCGGCCCCGGTCGGTGACCGTCCGCGGCAGGTCGAACGCGGTGTAGCTGGTGGCGCGGGTGGTGCCGTCCTCGCGCTCGTCGAGGATCTCCCGGCCCCGCTTGTCGTAGGTGTAGCTGTGGATCAGGCCGTCCATGCCCCCGGTCGGGTCGACCCAGGCCAGGGCGTGCGGGCCGGCGTTGCTCGCGGTGCCGGCCCCGGAGCCGTAGACGCGCTCCTCGGCGTCCGGCGTGATGTTGCCGATGGAGTCGTAGCGGTAGGTGCTGCTCTTCTGGCCGCTGCCGGCGCCACCGCCGAGGGTCAGGTCCCAGCCGGTGAGCCGGCCGATGGAGTCGTAGCCGAACGCCTCGGTGCGGCTGGCCGCGCCGTCGTCCTGCACCCGGGTCTTGAGCAGGCCGTCGTCGTGGTAGGTGTAGGCGAGGCTCTGCAGCACCGCGCCGGCCTGGCTGCTCGCCTGCTGGCCGAGCAGGCGCCCGGTGGCCGGGTCGAACGTGTTCTTCATGGTCAGGCCGTTGCCCATGATCGCGGTGTCCAGGCTGTCGTCGGCGTTGCGGTTGGTGACCATCCACAGGTTCTTGGCGACGCCGCTGCCGGCGTCGCCGGTGATGGTGGCGAGGCTGCCCAGGGCGTTGTAGACGTTCTGGGTGGTGAACCGGCCAGCACCGGTCAGCGGGTAGCGAGTCTGCGATGGCCGGCCGGCCGCGTCGTAGGTCTGGTCGGTCTGGTAGGTGGTGGCGCCGTCGGTGTAGTCGGTGCCGGTCAGCCGGCCGAACGCGTCGTAACGGAAGTCGGTGCGGATGTTGTCGGGGCTGGTGGCGCTGGCCATCCTGCCGATGCCGTTGGCCGCGGTGTCCCACGTGTAGCTCGTCGTGCCGTCCTCGTCGACGCCGCTGGTCAGCCGGCCGAGGTCGTCGTAGCCGTAGGTGACGGTGTGGCCGGTGCCGGTGCGGGTCTGGGCGCGCAGCAGGCCGGTGCCGTAGTAGGCGCTGGTGGTGCTGCCCCGGTCCGGGTCGGTGCTGGCCACCCGCCGGCCGCGCACGTCGTAGGTGTACGCGGTGACGTTGCCGCGGTCGTCGGTGACCTTGCCGAGCAGGTCGAACGGGCGGTAGCCGTAGCTGGTGGTGATCGGGGTGCTGGTGCCGTCGCCGTTCTTCAGCAGCTCGATGCGCTTGGTGACCCGGCCGTCGGCGTCGACGATGGTGTCGGCCCGGTCGCCGGCGGCGTCGAACGCCCTGGTGGTGAACGCGTCGGGGTAGGCGTAGCTGCTGGCCTTGCCGTCGGGCATGGTGGTGACGGTCGGCCGGTCCAGGCTGTCGTAGCCGAACGCGGTGGCCGCGCCGGCGGTGGTGCCGGCGTAGGGGCGGGTGCGGGTCACCACCCGGCCGAGCAGGTCGTAGCCGGTCGCGACGGTGGACCCGGCGCCGCTGAACCCACCGGTGACGGTCTTGACGGGCCGGCCGAGGGCGTCGGAGAAGGTGTTCACGGTGCGCGCGCTGCCCGCGACGGCGGCGCCGTAGTCGCTGATCGAGGTCACCAGCGTGCCGTTGGTGCCGCCGGCGGCGTCCGTCCGCGGGACGTAGAAGTAGCTGGTGGGCGCGGCACCCGCCGGCATGGCCTGCACCGGGCGGCCGAGGTCGTCGTACCGCGCGGCCGCGGTCACGCCGTTGGCGTCCTCGGAGGCCACGATCACCCCGTAGCCGGGGTGCGTGGCCAGCCACACCGATGGCCGGTGCGCCTGCTGGTCGTGCTCGGCCCAGGCCTGCGACGGGAAGATCCGCTCATCGGGCTGGCCGGGGAAGACCGGCGCGTACTCCAGGTGGGTGACCCGGGCGGGCAGGCCGGCCGCCGCCACCGTGGTCCCGGTGAGCACGCCGAACCCGTCGTAGCTGTAACCGGCCGTCTCGGGGATATCCGGGTTCGGGTTGCCCTTCTCCCGGTAGACGGCGTCCAGGCGGCCGAGGCCGTCGTAGTGCCGCTCGCTGGTCCTGGTGGTCGTAGCCGGGCCACCGGTGGGCTCGGCGGCCATTACCGTCTGCGTGGTCGGCAGGCTGATCAGCCAGTCCGCCTTGCGGTTGTCGAAGGCGGTGTTCACCCAGGTGCTGGTGCCGCCGATGGTCTTGCGGGTGGAGTAGGTGCGGTTGCCGTAGCCGTCGAAATCGACCTGCTCGTCGACGTGCCGGTCGGCGGTGGCCGGCTCGCTGGCGCCGGTGACGTGCCCGCCGGTTCCGGTGCCGGTGAGCTCACCCCAGTTCAGGGCGACCTGCTGGTCCCAGGTCTTGGTGTAGGACTTCGCGGGGAAGGTGAACCAGCTCTTGCCGCTGTTCAGCGAGCGGTCGGCGATCTCGTAGTTCTTGGTGGCGGTGATCCGAGCGGTGGCGCCGCCCGGCTGCTGGGCAACCTGGTCGAGGGTGAGGATCGGCGTCGTGGTGGTGACCGTGTAGGGGATGCCCGCGTACGGGTAGCGGGTGTGGAAGCCGGCCACCGGGGTGGCGCCGGCGCGGTGGTTGAACGTGGTCACGGTCTCCGAGGGCTGCTGCGGGCCCCATACCCGGAAGGCGCCGAAGCCCAGGAAGCCGCGGCCGCGGCGCTCGGTGACCGGGTCCTCGTAGGAGAACAGCACGGTCCTGGTGCTGCCGGGGCCGATCGGGTCGACCAGGTGGGCCTTTGAGCGCACCTGCCGGACCACGATCAGGCCGCGGCGCAGGCAGATCAGCGGGTAGGCGCACGCGGTGCTGCCGACCAGCCCGGGGCGCTCGCTCCACATCGTGGAGTAGCTGACCTTCTCGCGGTACCAGGCGGTGCCCTGGTCGGTCACGGTCTGCAACCGGTCGAGGTAGCCCGGGTTCTGGACCAGCACCTTCAGGTAGCCGCCGCTGATCCGGACGATGTCGGTGAGGCCGTCGCCGTCGAAATCGCCGACCTGCGAGGTGGACCGGCCGACCCCGAGCTGGGTGCCGGCCCAGCCGGGCGGCTCCGGCGATCCAGCATCCGGGTCCAGGGTGCCGCCGTCGCCGGCGACGTCCTTCTTGACGAACGTGCCGTCGCCCTTGGAGACCAGCACCGTGGTGGCGTTCTTGAACGCGACCAGGTCGTCGCGCCCGTCGCCGTTGACGTCGGCCACCCTGACGTCGGTGAACTGGTCGGACGGGATGACGTTGGTGAGCGTCGGCCCGGTGGTCAGGCCGTACCCGGTGTTCCACAGCACCGTCGCGCTGGCGTAGTTCTTGGCCACCAGCAGGACGTCGGCCAGCCCGTCGCCGTTGAAGTCGCCCTGCTTGTCGACGAAGCCGGGCACCGGCGGCAGCGCCTTGTGGAACACCTCGCCGCTCACGGTGGTGGAGGCGCCGTTGACCATCGGCTGCAGGGTGTCGCTCAGCCGCATCAGGTAGGTGGTCGACGAGCAGCCGCCGGCGAGGGTCTTCTGCTGGCCGACCAGCTCCGCCCGGCCGTCGCCGTCCACGTCGGCGGCCTGCTGCCAGCACGGGGTGAACGTGGACGCCTTGGCCGGGCCGAAGGAACCGCCGGTGTTCAGCCGCACCGACACGTCCTTCTCCTGCGGGGCCTGCACGTCGTCGGCGAGGTAGTCCATCCGGCCGTCGCCGTCCAGGTCGGCGAAGTCGGTGTGCTCGCTGGTGTTGACCACGATGCCGGTGTCGACGAACTTCCGGCCGGCCAGGTCCCAGCGCATGATCTTGTCGTGGAGGCCGGCCGAGTCCGAGTAGCGGACCTGCAGCGCCATCCGGCCGTTGCCGTCCAGGTCCACCGGGCGGCTGCGCCCGAGGTTGACCTCGGCGGGCCAGCCGGGGTTGACGCCGGTGAGCGTGATGGCGTCGCCGAGCACGGCGACCGAGCCGTTCGCGGCCCGCTTGCCCAGCCGCAGCCGCACGGTGTTGGGCTGCAGCAGGCCGGCGCCGAGGGTGTAGAGCAGGTCGTCGGTGCCGTCGCCGTCGAAGTCGGCGACGACGGCTCGTGGCGGTTTCACGCCGGTGGTGTTCACGATCGCCTGGCCGGCGGTGCGCTCGGAGAAGCCCGGCACGGTGCCGGGGTCGGCGTAGCCGAACTCCTTCGCCCGCAGGCAGCCGCCGCCGGCGCCGCCGCACCTGGTCACCGAGGACAGCACGGACCGGCCGGAGCCGCTGATCTTGTAGGTCAGCGGGTACCGCCACACCAGCGCGGTGGCGCCGGGGTTCGGGGCGAACATCTTGATCGCGGTGACCCGCTTGGTCAGCGTGAACGCCACCCCGCCGGCGTAGGCGGAGACGACGTCGGGCCGGGTCTTGGCCGGGTCGCCGTTCTCGTACTCGAACTCCACCCAGCGGCTGGCCGGGCGGTCCTGCGCGCCGGCGGCGGTCACGTGCGAGGTGTAGAGGATCTTGGTGAGCTGCCGTACCGCGGAGTCGGGCAGCGGCGTGTACTGGTACCGGATCTCGTTGCCCGACCGGTCCCGCTCGCTCTCCAGCTGCCAGTCCACCCGGGGCGTGCTGATGGTGACCGCCCCGTCGTGCCAGTCGGCCGGGCCGACGCCGGCCACCCCGGACTGCCGGCGCTGCGCGGTGTAGGCGGTGTAGGTGCGGATCCGGCCGTCCTTGGTGAACACCTGGAACCGGTCGGGGCCGGTGGCGGGAGTGGCCACCGAGCCGGGCAGGTTGACCGAGACGATCTTGGAGAAGGTGTCCACCTCGGTGCGGTACTCGGTGCCGCCGGCCCCGTAGGTCCCGCTGCCGAGGGCAACGAGCTTGCGCCCGTCCACGCAGTACCGGTCGGAGGCGTCGAACCGGACGCCGGCCACCGCGCCGTCGCTGTCCAGGGTCCGGCCGCAGCGGGTGATCGACGAGCCCATCCCGGCCAGCGCCCAGCCCACCCCGAACGCGCCGTTGCCGGCCTGGCTGGAGTAGCCGAGCTCCAGCGACGGCGCCATGCCCGCCCGGCCGGCCGGCACCGCCAGCGGGATCCGGTAGGTGTACTCGCCGCTCGGCGTCACCTCCCCGGAGCCGGGCAGGTACCCCGCCGAGGTGGCCGCCGTGATCGGTGTGCCGGGGATCGGCAACGGCTTCGGCAGCGCCGGTGGACCGTCGAGGGCGGTGGCGCCGGCCGCCGCGGCCACCGCCGGCAGCGTCGCAACGATCATGGCAAGGGCCGTGGCGGTTGCCGCCACGGCCGGTAACGAACTCCACCACGCACGCGCCATCGGGTGCTCCTCTCGGACCCAGGCGGCGGTGGCCCAAGGTCGCCAGCCGCCGGATACCGCAGGATGCGTGCACACCGGCGCTCCTGGATTGAGCAATCACTACTCCATTTGGCATCCGCCCATCACCCGGACGGCCGCACACGCTCAGCCCGCCGTGGTCACCCTCCCCACCCATGGGTCCGATCAGGCGGCGGCTCGGCCGTTGGAGGGGCGCGTACGTAGCACCCACCGACGCACCCGCCCGGAGCGGACAAACGGCCGCAGCCGGCCTGCGCGCCATCAACCGCTCATAACCACGGCTCCTCGCCTGACACAAGATCACAAAGTGACGCTACAGCGGCGCAGACCTGAGTAGCCGCGCGATCGCCGCTCAACCCAGCACTCCAGATGTTGCTTCGGGCTTCCGTCAGCATGCCCGTTAAATCCTCCGGCGGAGCCCGCAACCGGAACCGAGTGAAAGGTACATAAGTGATGATTTCTGTGATTGGGCGGGGGTTGGCGAATTTCGTCGCCGCCATCGCGCTACTCGGTCTGTCCTCTAGCCCTTCGATGGCCAGAAATTGGCCCAAGTGGGTCATCAGACTCGGCTTGAGCCTGTTGCTTGCGGTTACCGGAATGCTGGGTGCAGCTACGTCGGCCTCGGCGACAACCACGCTCTGCCCTAGTCCAATATGGATATGGCTGCGTGGCATTCTCTGGCTATCACGGGCAGTCAACCTGAGGTTACCCAGTGGACGGCCGTGGGCACAACTGCACGAACTACGTGGCTTACCAGCTGGCGCGGAACGATGCTAGCAATCCCAGGCAATTTCGGCGACGCACACAACTGGGATAATAGCGCGGCAGCCACGGGTTTCGCGGTCAACGGCACTGCGGTCGTCGGTTCGATCACTCAGTGGGAGAGCAATCACGTTGCCTACGTCGAGGTGGCGGCGGCCGGTTACATCGAAACCACCAATGACAGTTGGGGCGGCACAACCAGACGGATGCGATACGAACGCGGTGCACCCGGTTGGCCGGACCACTTCATTCACATCAGAGAAGGAGCTCGGCTAGTCGATTCTCGGCGGCGGAGGACCCCAACGGCTGGTTCCAGATGGCTGGCGCCACGTTGCACTTCATCAAGACGAGGAACACCGGCTCCGGCCACGTTGAGGTACACACAGCGACAGAGGCCACCGGTTACCAGAGCGGTTCGAGCTATGTCTCGTGGTTTAGCCCTGCAGACGCGAGTAACGGCTGGTTCCAGATGTCCGACGTCAACTTCGACGGCATCCAGGACTTGATCTTCATCAAGACCGGCAACACTGGGTCCGGCAATGTCGAGTTCTTCGTCGCCGATGGCAGCCGGAGCTTTGACACTGTGACCAGCGCCAACACGACCGCCTTCTCGCCCGCCGACGCCAGCAACGGCTGGTTCCAAGCCCAGGGCCGAGACCTGGTATTTGTCAAGACGCGAAACACCGGCCCGGGCCGGGTCGAGTACTTCCGAGCGTCGTCAAGTAGCGGGTACAGCCAGGTCGTCGTGGTCACTGGTACGGCCCTCAGTCCAGCCGACCAGAACAACGGCTGGTTCTCATCTGAGGACATCAATAGCGACGGCAACGCCGACCTCGTCTTCATCAAGACCCACAACTCCGGTTCAGGACGCGTCGAGTTCTTCGTAGCCGACGGCTCCAGGGCATACCAGCAAATCACAAGCGGGAGCGTAACCCGATTCTCGCCGGCGGATGCCGACAACGGATGGTGGTTGGCGGATAGCAAGCAGTAAGCCCCGTACTGCTCTACCTGGCGTGAATACCCCAACTGCCCGGTAGAGCAGCTACCATCGCGGACGATACGGGCAATCGATCTCGCCCCGGCGGGGATATTCGACCGCCAACCACCAACCTGAGCAACACCGCCCCAGCCGGCATCCACTTACCATGAGGCCAATCACGGCGGGGTCAAGTGGTCAACGACACACCCGGCTTGGCCAGGGGCGGGTGCCCGTACGTTTACCCGCCGATCGGACAGGCACCGACCTGCCCCCGATCAGGCCCGATGTGGGCGCCCGCGAGGGATCCAGGTCAAGCCGGGGTCACTCTGTCGCGATTACCACTTGATTCCGCCCACGGTTATCAGCAGGAACATTCGGTTCTGCCGCGATGCGCGGCTCTTCATGTCAAGCTCGGCCGAGCAGCCGACTGCACAGTCCCCTGCCACGGGGTCGGTTCGGCGCTTGGTATCCAACTGCCGCACATACGTCTTCGGCTGTTGGGTTGACCAGCCAGCGGTCGCCGACATGGACGGTCGGTACGGTCTCGTTGCCGTCGGCGACAGCGCGGACCGCCGCGGCTGCGGCGGCGTCTTGCCAGATGTTGACCTCGCGGAACGGGAGACCTCGTCTGCGCAGCGCGCGGCGCAGACGGAAGCTGTAGGGGCAACGCGGTCGGGTGTAGAAGACAACCTTTGGGGCCACAGTCAGCATCGTAAGCTCAGCGGTGGGGACCCAGCCCGTGCTGGCCAGTGCAATTTGTTGATCTTTCCGGTCGGGTTGAGTCTGCCGCCATCCGAGTCATCGGCCACGCCCGTCGCCGCCGTCACAGTGATGGACATGACGCCGCTGATGGACGGCGAAGCCCGGCGAGGGTTCCTCTCTAATGCCGCCGATTGTGTGCGGTGGCCAGGAGTCAAGGCGCTGGCCGTGGCTGGGGGTCGACGCCTGGTTTCCACCAGAAGGAGTCGTGACCGAAGTAGATGTCGGCAGCCCAGCTTGTTCTCAACCCGTCAGTGCATGATCTGATATCATGATCATGAACGATGGGAGACGAATGCAGTGTCACGAGGCAAACCGTTGGACTTCCCCGAGCGGGAACAGATCGCCCGGGGAATTGACCGTAACTGGTATTCGGTGGCGATCGCGCGGAAGTTGGGTCGGGACGCGTCGGTGGTGACCCGAGAGATCAGCCGCAATGGCGGTCGGCAGAAGTACTCCGCGGTAGCCGCGCAGCAGCGGGCCGACCAGTTGCGGAGTCGCCCACAGGTCCGGAAGCTAGAAAAGAACACCGAGTTGCATGATGTGGTGAATGCGGGTTTGGCGAAGAAGTGGTCGCCGCAGCAGATCGCCTACCGGTTGAGGTTGGATTATCCTGACCGGGAGGTGATGCGCGTGTCTGGCGAGACGATCTACGAGACGCTGTTCGTCCAGGCTCGTGGCGAATGCCGCACACAGCTGAAGCTGGCGTTGCGCAGCGGCCGCACGAAGCGCGTCCCCGCTGGCTCCAGCCGGCCCAAGCAAGCCCGGATCACCGGGATGACCCTGATCAGCGACCGTCCCGCCGAGGCGGCCGACCGGGCCGTACCGGGACATTGGGAATCGGACTGTGCGACACGAGGTTGCACGAATTTGAGTGGGCTGACCGTTTGGAGAGGCGGCTGATGAAGCTGTAGGTGCAGTCACGGGTCCGTGTCCGTATGGCCCGTCCCCGCCCCTGACGTGCGATGCTGGTAACGGTGTGGTGCGAAGCTCGGGGGAAAGCCCAAGGGCTTCCGTACCATCCGGGAGTTACCGGCGAGGGGAAGACCGGACGGGTGAACTAGCGTGAACTCCCGATGATGCCTCGTGATCCCAAGCCCCGCTGATGGAATGTGTTTGTGGGGTGCATGGCTAGCCGTTGAGAAGCGGCAGGCGCTGGCTGGTGGAGATCTGTCCGGTCAGGTGGGCACCGCCGCCTCGGGGTAAAGGGAGCACCCACCCCGGTCGTATCTCATTCGTGTGGAACGTGGAAACCCCGTTGGGGTCCGGGTCCGTGGTGGCCCGGTCGGCCGACCGTGAGGAAGGCTCAACTCCTCAGCGGGAACAGGATGGCCCAAGAAGCTAATGCCGGAGGCCGAAAGGCAACGGGAATCCAGGGCAGCATGACCGGTCTCTCCGCTGATCGCCCTGCATAACCGTCCGGATACGGGTGTTGCCCGGACCCGAAAGGGTGCTGACGTGGGCCGGGTGAGCCTGTGGGGAATCACTGGATAAAGACGACGGAACCGAGGGGCAAGTTGGACACTATGCTGATAGCGGAGGGATCGGCCTTGGCCCTTCCGGCTGCTTCTGCGACGGTGAACGGACCTGAGGGCGAAGGCTTGGACTGGGCGTCAATTGACTGGCGGCGGGTCGAGGAAGACGTACGGCGTCTGCGGCAGAGAATCTTCACGGCATCGCGGGCAGGGGACCTGGGAAAGGTCCGCAATTTGCAGAAGTTGATGCTGCGGTCCCGCTCGAACGCACTCCTGAGCGTACGGCGGGTAGCGGAGATCAACGCTGGACGTGCGACGGCGGGAGTCGACGGGAAGGTCGTGTTGTTATCCCAGTCCAAGGCCGCCTTGGCCGGTTGGGTCCAGCACCGTGCCCGACCGTGGATTCCCAAGCCCGTCAAGCGGGTGTTTATCCCTAAACCGGGGACCGTGCGCAAGCGTGGACTCGGGATTCCCGTGATTGTTGATCGGTGTCTGCAAGCTGTAGCACTGGCAGCGCTGGAGCCCGAGTGGGAAGCGCGGTTTGAGCCGAAGTCGTATGGCTTTCGGCCCGGCCGTGGCTGTCACGACGCGATCGGGGCCATCTACTCCACGCTGAACGGGCCAAACCCGCAGCGTGTGTGGGTGCTCGACGCGGACCTGACGGCGGCGTTCGACCGTATCGACCACGCCCGGCTCATGACCGCTCTCGGCACTTTTCCCGCTCGGGGATTGGTCTGGCAGTGGCTGCGGGCCGGGGTCGTGGATTGTGGTCGGTTCGCCCCGACCGAGGAGGGAACTCCACAGGGCGGGGTGATAAGCCCGTTGCTTTTCAACATTGCACTGCACGGAATGGAGGAAGCCGCAGGGGTCCGCTACTACACCGCCGGCAGGGATGCCGGAAGTGCACAGAGCGGCAGCCCCGTGCTGGTGCGGTACGCAGATGACTTTGTCGCGATGTGCGCCAGCCGGGAACAGGCCGAACAGGTCAAACAACGGCTGGCTGCGTGGCTGACACCCAAGGGGCTCACTTTCCACGAGGACAAAACACGCATCGTCCATGCGGAGAACGGGTTCGACTTCCTTGGGTTCACTGTCCGCCGCTACCACGGCAAACTGCTTATCAAGCCAAGCGCAGCGGCTCAGCGACGGATCCGGGAACGGCTCAGCACCGAAATGGTGGCCCTGCGTGGGGCGAACGCCGTTGCAGTGCTCAAGAAGATCAACCCGATCGTGCGAGGTTGGTCGGCCTACTATCGGACGGTGGTGTCCAGCGAGATCTTCACGGCGCTGGACAATCACATGTGGAAGCTCGCTTACAAGTGGGCCAAGCACAGCCACCCGAACAAGTCGAAGCACTGGATATCCGGTAACTATTTCGGCCGGTTCAACAAGGCCAGGACCGACCGGTGGGTGTTCGGCGACCGCGACAGCGGCGCCTACCTGCTCAAGTTCTCCTGGACAAAGATAGTCCGGCACCAGCTGGTCAAGGGAAAGGCGTCCCCGGACGACCCCACCCTACAGCCATACTGGGCTCAACGGCGCCGCAAGGGACCCCCTCCCCCAGTCGATGCCACGACCGTGCGCCTCCTACGGATGCAGCACGGCCGGTGCCCGATCTGCGGAGGACTACTACTGCACGCCGACCACCCCCCACAAAGCCCACAAGAATGGGAAGCGTGGCGGGTGGTCATCCGGAAGGCGATCTCCAAGCAATACATCGCCTTTCCAGACGAGAGCACGCCGGGCGATCAACGAATCCGCCTACTCCACACCCACTGTCAACGGCGAAACCCAACCGCCATAATGACGAGTCCAGCACCTTCTCTGCCAGCGAGCCTCTAAGGCTTGCTTGAGCCGTGTGCGGTGAACAGTCGCATGCACGGTTCTGAGGGGGCGGGGACGCAGCAATGCCTCCCCGCTACCCGACTAATCGTCGGCGCCCGTAATGCGTCGCAGATTCTTACACTAGTCGAGCGGACCACACGCTTCGTGCTGTTGCAGAAGATTCCCTACGACCGCCGGGCCGATCGGGTCTCCCTGCTGCTGGCCGAGTG
>Ga0209382_10001911_pt1 | contig 31519 bp, 28 predicted proteins | sample SoiMetdeltSBSDD5_FD_187599 | JGI IMG/M metagenome (GOLD analysis project Ga0209382, IMG submission 187599) | Bulk soil microbial communities from a Populus tree surrounding site in Tennessee, USA - Soil MetaG P. deltoides SBSDD5 (SPAdes) (version 2) | ecosystem: Environmental > Terrestrial >...
CCTCGGTCGACTTCACGGCTGCAGCAACCACGGAGAACGGGGGATGACGAGCAGGTAGAAGACAATCGTCGCGCGAACACGTACGCGAACAACTTGCACGGTCACTCCATATCAGGAGTGCGGTGGCGAGGTGGTTGGGTGGTGGGAAGCCACCGCTCTGGTAGCGTGATCCGGCAAGTTGGACGCATACCAGAGCGGTAGCTTCCCGCCCGCCCATCCCTCCTCGCCACCGCACTCCTAGACGAACTGCTCCAGGTCCAGCTCTTCGAGATCGAGCTCCTGCTCCACGCGTTGGAATGCGGCGTCGCCGATGGTTCCGTCTCCGCGGAGCTGCGACAGCCGCTGCCGCTCGGCGGCGGTCGCGGCGAGAATCGCGTGCGCGTTGGAAGGATCCAGCGGCGGAGGACTCTCGGCCTGATCGACCGCATCGGACTCGGCACGCTTCAAAAGAAACTCGTACCGATTCCGCAGGAGCGTCGCGGCTTCCGTCTTCGAGGCGGCAATCGCTTCGAGCGCGGCTCGCAAGGTCTGCACGCGGGCGAGTTGCACTTCGCGCTCGACCGTGCCGTCATCGCGAAGCCGCAGCCGCGCAAGGATGGGGCGCAGCGTGACGCCCTGGAGCACGAGAGTGCCGAGGACGACGGCGAAGGCCGTGAAGACGATCAGGTCGCGAAACGGAAATGGCTGGCCCGTCGCGGTGGAGATGGGAATCGCCAGCGCCGCGGCGAGAGTCACCGTGCCGCGCATGCCGCACCATCCGACAACCGCCGCTTCCGCGCGCGACAGGCCGACCGTGTCTTCGGGACCGGGCGTGCCGTCGAGATGCGCGCGGCATCGCCAGCGACTCAACGCAGCGGCGCCGCTCACCCACGCGATGCGCGCGAGGATCGTCGCCGCGCAGACCGCGACCGCCACCCACGCGTACTCCACCCACGCCGCGCGATCCAGACGCGCGACGATCGATCGCAACTGAAACCCGACGAGGATGAACGCGAGCACGTTGAGCACGAAGACCGCGACCTCCCACACCGCGTAAGAGGGAACGCGGATGCGGGCCGGGATCACGTCCTGCGCGCGGCGCGCGGCGGCGATCGCGAAGACCACCACGGTCAGAATTCCGGAAAGGTGCAGCCGTTCCGCGAGAAGCCACACTCCGAACGTGCCGCAGAACTGCACGATCACCGCGGTGGCGACGTCGTGGATGCGCGCGGTGAAGAACATCATGACCCGCGACAGCACGAAGCCGAGGACAATGCTGCCGGCGGTGACGAAGAGGAGCATTGGAACCACGCGCCAACCCGCGAGAAAGCCGGTCACCGCCGCGCCGATCGCCAGGCGATAAATGAGCAGCGCGCTCGCGTCGTTGAAGAGGCTCTCCCCTTCGAGGATGACCATCAATCGATGCGGCGGCCGCAGATGTTTCAGCACGGCCGTCGCCGCGGCGGCATCGGGAGGCGCGACGATCGCGCCGAGGGCGATGGCGGCCGCCCACGGAATCGCGGGGACGAGAACCCGCGTGACGACCGCGACGACGATGATGGTGAGCGCCACCGCGCCGACGGCGAGGCTGGCGATGGTCCGCCAGTTTCTTCGCAAATCGCGAGGAGAGCTGTCGAATGCGGAGTCGAGCAGCACCGGGGCCACGAAGAGCGCCAACGCGAGCTCGGGATCGAGGATCAATGTCGGGACGCGCGGCATGAGCGCCAATGCCGCGCCGGCGAGAGCCACCAGCGCGGGATACGGCGTGGAGAGCCGCCGCGCGAGCGCCGCCAGAAACGCGCCGCCGAGGAGGAGCGCGATGACGATCTCGAAGACTTCCATCGTTTCGTGCCGCCGTATTGTAGAAACTCTTGACGCGGGCGCGCGTAGATCCTGTGCATGACCGAGACGGTCGTTCTGCTCCATGGCCTCGGACGCACGCCACTGTCGATGCTGGCAGTCGCGCTGGCTGCGCGTCATCGCGGGTACCGCGTCGTCAACTGGCACTACGCGTCGAAGCGTCGCTCGATCGCGGAGAATGCGGAAGCGTTCGCGCGCGAGGTCGCACCGCGATTGCGCAACGCGGACGCAGTTCACTTCGTCACGCACTCCCTCGGCGGAATCATCGTCCGCCGCTTCCTCGCCACGCATCGCCTCCCCAACCTCGGCCGCGTGGTGATGCTCGCCCCGCCCAACCGCGGCAGCGAAGTCGCCGATGTCCTGCAGAAGGCGCGATGCCTCGCGCGGATCAAACCGGTGCGCGAGCTCGGCACCGGCGCGGGCAGTGTCCCACTCGCGCTTCCTCCCGTGCGTTTTCCCGTCGGCATCATCGCCGGCTCGCGGAGTCACATCCCGCTCTTCGCACGCTGGATGAACGGCGCGCCGAACGACGGAGTCGTGGCGGTCGAACGGACGAAGCTCACGGGCATGACGGACTTCGTCGTGCTCCCGCGCACGCACACGTTCCTGCCGTGGTCGCCGGATGCGATTCGCGCAACCTTCGGGTTCATTGCGGAGGGGCGGTTCGCATAAGTATGGAGTGCGGCGGCAGCGCCGCCGCTTTCATATTCGGGCACATTGGAAAGCGGAGGCGCTGCCTCCGCACTCCAAGAGAATCCACGCCAACGCCGCGATCGCGGCCGCGCCGCGTGCGAGCTCACGTGGATCGACCTTGTCGAGCGTGTCCGCCGCGCTGTGGTGGATGTCGAAGTAGTGCAACGGATCCGGCGCGAATCCGAATCCGGGGACGCCGGATCGGACGAGGGGCGCGGTGTCGACGCCGGTCTCGCCGCTCGGATCGAGTTTCGCGGCGCCGACGCGCGCGAGAGACGCGAGTTGTTTCTCGAGCGCGGACAATGCGTCGCCTTGCAACGACGTCGTGAAGCCGGTCGGCGCGGCGCAACCCATGTCGGCTTCGATCGTGGCGACGTGGTGTTCGTGGCGGTGTGCGGCGAAGTACGCACGCGATCCGCTCTGGCCGAGCTCCTCGTTCATGAACAGCACGCAGCGAATCGTGCGTTTTGGAGCAACACCCAGCGTGCGCATCAGGCGCATCGTCTCCATCACCATGGCCACGCCCGAGCCGTTGTCCACGGCGCCGGTGCCGAGGTCCCACGAATCGAGATGCGCGCCGAGGAGCACGATCTCCTCGGGACGCTCACTGCCGCGGATCTCCGCGACGACGTTCGCGGATTCGACGTCCGGCAGCAACGTCGACTGCAGCGTCAGATGGATGCGCACGCGATCGCCGCGCGCGAGCAGTCGATGCACGAGCATCGCATCCTCCGCGCTCAACGACGCCCCGGGAATCCTCGGCAAACGCGGATCGTACGTGACCGATCCCGTGTGCGGCGTGCGCAGCGACGCCGATCCGACGGAGCGGATCAGCACTGCGACCGCTCCGTGCTCGGCCGCGCGGCTCGCACCTTCCGCGCGAAAGATCGCAACGCGCCGATACGCCTCGAGCGCGCGCCCTGCACACACGAGCTGCATGTCGATCGGGTTGTCGTAGCAGACGATTTTCCCCGCGACGTTCGCGTCGAGATGCTCGAACGACGACACTTCGACCACGTCCGCGACGATGCCTTCGTCCGGTGTAGCGACGCTCCCTCCGAATGCGCTGAGCACGAGAGGTTGATCGTTGTGCGAGAGGATCACCGCACGTTCGGAGCCGCGCACCCAATGCGGCACCGTCACGGGCTCATTGCGTACGTCGATGTCCCACGCGCGGAAGCGCTCCGTTGTCCACTGAACCGCGAGTGCGGCGTTCTTCGATCCGCACGGACGCGCACCGATGTCGTCGGCGAGATACGCCAGCGTCGCGAACGCGTGAGAGTCGGACAGCTCTGCTTCGATCAATCGCTCCGCCGTAACGTAGGGCGTGGCTTCAGCCCGCCCCTCCGCGGGGGAGGCGGGCTGAAGCCACGCCCTACGTTTTGATGGCGCAGTGAGATCGCGAGTGCGATGCAGCGCCACGCCAACGGCGACGAGAACGATCCCGGCCAGATCGCGAACCGTCGGAACCTGCTGCAGGACGAGCAGTCCGATGAACGTCGACGTCGCAGGCAACAATGACAGCAGCAACGCAAACGACGCGCGCGGCAGACGCGCCATCGCCAGTTGATCGCAGACGTACGGGATGACCGAGGAACTGATGCCCACGCCGATGCCGGCGAGGAGCAGCGGTGGATGCAGAAACGCGGGCAGCGCCTCGCGGAACCCGATCGGCAGCGCGGTCACCGCGGCGACGAGCATCGCCGCGCCGAGTCGATCGATTCCGCTCGTCGCGCCATCCGCCGCGATGCGATGGCCGAGGACGATGTAGAGCATGAACAGCACACCGTTGGCGAACGCGAATGCATACCCGAGCGGCTCCCCCGCGAAGCGCGCGTGCGTGAGCAGCCAGCCGCCGCCGACGGCGAGCGCGAACGCGGCAATGTTGCGCGGCGTACGCGCTCCCGCGGCCGCGAGCACGACCGGACCGATGAACTCGATCGCGGCGACCGTGCCGAGCGGCAGCCGCGCAATCGCTTCGTAGAAGCACGAGTTCATCAGGCCGAGGACGATACCGAGCGCGAACAACAGGCGGCGTTGCGTCGGAGAGAGCGAAGCGAACAGCCGCCACGGACGTCGCCAGATCGCGAACACGATCGCGGCGCTGGCGATCCGCAGCCACATCACGCCGAGGACGGCGACGCGCGCGAAGAGCAACACCGCGAACGCGGGTCCGAGGTAGTGAAAAACCGCGCTGATGAAGAAGAAGACGTGAGGCGGGATGCGGTCGGCGCCGGCTGTGGCTTTCATGCATGCGCATGCTACGATCGCGCAACGCACGACTTACAGATGGATTCAGAGGATCTGGAGACCCAATGCCTAAAGTTTTAAAGCCATCGGCCAGTTTGACCTACACGGCCTCCGACGCCGTCGCGGATCCGATGAACCTGAGCATCCTCACCGAGCTGCAGGAGAACCCGCGCCTTTCGATGACGGAGCTCGGCCGCCGCGTCGGACTCTCGTCACCCGCGGTCACCGAGCGCGTGCGCCGACTCGAGGAGAGCGGCGTGATCCGCGGCTATCGCATGGACATCGATCCCGCCGCGCTGGGATTGCCGCTGGCGGCTTACATCCGCGTCCGGCCGAATGCCGGACAGTTGCCGCGCGTGATCGACGTCGCAACGGAGATCCCGGAAGTCGTCGAGTGTCATCGCGTCACCGGCGAGGACTGTCTGATCATCAAGGTCCATCTGCCCGGCATCGAGCAGCTCGACCGCGTGCTTGACGCGTTTCTCGCATTCGGCAACACGACCACGTCGCTCGTGCAGTCGTCGCCGGTGCCGCGGCGGGGACTGCCGCTGCCGCGGTGAGGCAGAGCGCGGAGGGCAGAAGGAGTGGAGCTTCTGCGCTCTGCCCTCTGCGCCCTGCGCTCTATCCCAAGCGGTATTCCGTCTGTACGAGACCGCTCGGGTAGGAACGCGTGGAGACGTGCTCGAGGCGGATGTCGTGCGGCAGCGCGCCGAAGAGAGGGATGCCGTCGCCGATCAGCACCGGCACGCGCGTGACGATGAGACGCTGGATGAGTCCCGCGCGCAGGAAGCGCTGCACCGTGATCCCACCGTCGATGTAGAGATGACGGGCGCCCGTCGCTTCGAGTCGCGCGACGATCTCCGCCGGCTCTCCGGCCATCTGTTCCACCACACCACCCTTCACAACAGACAGGTCGATGGGATGACTGCTCAGGACGACGACGCGCTTGTCGCCATAGGGCCACCCATCGAATTTCAGAACGATCTCGAACGTGTTGCGGCCGATCACGATCGTATCGACGCTGGCGATGAACTCGTCGTAACCGTGCGGCTCGGGATTTTCCGGCAGGAAATCGAGCTCGCCATTCGCTCGCGCGATGAAACCATCCACGCTGGTGCCGACAAAAACAGATGCGTTCATCGCAGACTCCTGTTTACAAACCCGCCGAGAGATCACCCTTCTGCAGCGGCAGTCGCGTGAGATTCTGTTCCACCCACGCTGCGGCTTCCGCATTGAGAGGGCTTTTCACGTTGTAGCTCTGAAAGCAGATCATCTCGGCGATGCGCGTGACCATCAGGCCGAGGGACTGGCCGGCGCTCCAGTGGTCGCCGATGCAGATCTTCTGCGGGTCGATGTTCGGATGGAACACCGGCGTGATCATGCGGCAGAACGGCGGGCGGCGCGGATAATCGAGCGGAAGGAACACCTCCGCGCGATGGATCAGACGCGGGAGTGGATTCGCATCGTCCTGCGGCACCAGACCGCGCACGCGAAATTCGAACGTGTACTTCTCCGGCGGATCCCCTTCCGTGCCGATGATGCGCACGAACGGATGTTCCGCAAAAAGCTGGCTGACCTGCTCGTGATCGGAGCGCAGCCTTCGAATTCGCGCCTGCATCAGATCTCCTAATCCCCGAACACAGCGTATCGGATCCACCACGCCACGACACCGAGCAACAGAATCGCGCATTGTGCGGCAGCGGTGGCGATGGCGATGCGGTACAGACCGTCCGTGCCGCCCGGGAGCCGCCGGATCTCGTCGCGATTTCCACGGTAATACAACGTTCCCGCGACGAGCGTGATCAGCGACAGTCCGGGCAGAAGACTCATGACCAGAAACACAACCGCCGAGCGTCGCAGGATCGGAGCGCGCGCACGACGCTCGGTCCGCTTGTGAAACGCCGCCTGCTCCTCGGGGCGCGCAATGACTTCCGCGCCACAATGCCGGCAACGCACCGCGAGGGCCATGATCTTCGCGCCGCAATGCGGGCAATCCTTGTCCTCACGCCCCCAGAACGCCGGCGGGATCTCCAGCGGCTTCAAACCATCCGTCTTCGGGACGTGCGTGCAGCCATAGACCGCGCAGCCGCCATTCTCCGTCCAGCACTCCGCGTGATACGGCGAGCAGCACCCTTCGCAGGACGTCGAGGCGTCGCCCGCTTCGATCGCAGTCCTGCAGATACCGCAGGTACCGGTCCGGCTCAGAGGAAGCTCGCTCATCCGCGTTGCCTCTGCTCGAAGAGGAAACTCGTATCGCCGATGTGAATGCGGTCGCCGTGACGCAGACGCGAACTGCGGACGTTCTGGCCATTGACGAGCAGTGGATGGACGCGGTCGCGCGCCGTGATCTCGCATTCGTCGCCGACCATCCGGATCGTGGCGTGCGTCTGCGCGACCTTCGGATCATTGAAGAGGTAGATCTCCGACTTCGGCGACGCGCCGATGTTCATCACGTCGCGGAACATGAGGAACTCCTTGCCCGCCAGCGGTCCCTCGATCATCCGCAGCCACGCATCGCGAGTGAGCAGCTCGACGATGCCGATCATCGCTCCGACCGCGGCGCCGATGACGGCGAAGCCGATCAGGCGCGCCCACTCGGCGCCGACGCGATCCGCGCCGAGGACGACCATGTCGAGCGGGTCGAACAACAGGCCTCCGAGCATGCCGCCGATGACGCCGCCGAGAAAGCCATAGCTCAACAGACGCGAGGAGCGCAGCGCGATTCCCTGTCCGAGGCCCATCGCCGCGCCGGCGAACGTCCAGGCAAACATGCGCGCGATCATTTGCAGCAGAAATCCGACCGAGCGCGACGTCGCCGACGCCGACGCCATCTGCGCGGTCGCGGCATTCGTCAATGGCGTGTAGATGATTCCCGCGACTACGCCGGACACGAGACCGCCGACGAATCCGACCAGCGCGCCGACGAGTCCTCCCACAATGGCTCGCGAAGGAATGCGGCAAACGATTCCGTCGGTCGCGCCGATCCCCAATCCAATCAGCGCCGCCACGACTGCGAACATCAGCAGCGCCGCTGTCTGGTGCGAGCGTGCTTGCTCGCGCAGCGGCTGAATCGCTTTCCCTGCCGCCGGTTTCGCGGGAGCAGGATCGATGAAGCCTGCAATGGCGATCTCATTGCGTGCTCCTTCGAAGTACTGTGTGAAGACACCCACTTCTTTCCCGACCTCTAGTGCAGCGGTGTCGTAAAAGCCCTGGATGTCGGCGCCTTTGGTTTCGCGGATTCCCGGCGACAGCCATACCTGTTGTCCGCGGATCGTTACCCAACCCTGCGCATACACCTCGCTCTCGACCGGCGCCGCCTCGGCCGCCTTTGGAGAAAGCGATTCCTCGAGGTTGATGTTCTCGATCTTGCCCTGCAGGTAGAAGAAGTCCTGGAACGGCGGCTCGAGCAACGCCCATGCGCCGATCGCCGCGAGCGTTCCCACGATGGCGAAGAGCAGCCAGTTCTTGTAATACCAGCGCCGCTCCGGCGTAGACGCAAACACGGCCTCGCCGCGCAGCGCCATCTGCCGCTTCAGCAGATCATCGACGTGTCCGCTGTTCGCTTCTTCCTTGGTAATGACGATCGGCTCTTCGGTCGTCTCGCTCATGGATCCTCTCTTGGAAAGCGGAGGCGTTGCCTCCGCACTCCAAACTATTTCTTCGGTTTGGTCTTTTTCTGCTGACGCTCTTGCTGGAGCTTCAGCAGCTCCTGTCGTTGCATCTCGCGCAGTTCAACCTCGGCCTGAGCGGCCCTCGTGATCAGTGCATCGAGCCGAGGGGGGACTTTCCAGTTCACGATCCCGATTCCGAGCATCACCGTCTCGCCGCCGATGGTCATCGGAACCGGCACATACGACTGCACGCGCGGCGGCTCCAACTGATCCATGCGATCGCTCCAGATCGCGTAGCCCACCCACGTAATGATTCCCGCGCAGACGAATACGACCACGGTCATGAGCACGCGATAGAAATTCGTGCGCTGCTCGTCGACTGCTTGAATGAGCTGGCTGATGCGCGCTTCGAGACGTTCGATGTCGCGACGCACGTCGCCCGGTGCAGCATTCTCGACAGCCGTCGAAGCGCTCTGCGACGCCGGAACGCGAGCCTTGTGCTCGCGCCCGTCCACCCAGAATCTCGACAGCGCCTCGATCCCTTTCGCGCCATTGAAGCAAAGCGCCGTGTCGCCGCCCAGCGGGTCGGTGAGAAACGCGATCTGCGCGCGGCCGGAGAAGAAATTCTCCTGAATGAACCGGTCCATGGCGGAGAACTCGACGCCGAAGCCTGGATGCGTGTGATACCAGCCGACGATCTGCAGATCGGGATAGTCGCGATCGAGCACGGCGTGGATCTTCGTCCACGTTTCGTGCGTGAAGGTGATGTGCGCGCGGGCCTCTCGCGCCGCCAATGCGCGGATCACGGCGCGAACGTCGACGAACAGTCCGTCGCCATCCTCACAAATCTCGCCGACCAGCACGCCGCCCACTTCGGCATCGACGGACTCTTTCGCGTGCCCGGTCAGGTCGGCATAAGCCTGGCGATCGAAATTCACGCGCAACGGCGTGCCTCCGGCGTCGGGACCGGGAAACACACGCCGCACGACACGACCCGTTTCGCGCGGCGGCGTCACGCGAACTTCATCCTTCTTCTTCGCCACTATTGACCTCCCGGCGCGTCAGCGGAGAGCTCGAATCCCAGGAACTGCTCGCCGCGCCGCGCCCAGACGATGTCCCATTCCGGCAGCCCGAGCGCACGCGGCGTGCGCTCGAGATACGTGCTGCCGCGGATGATCGCGTGCAGAAATTGTGGAACGGAGTCGGCGCCGCACGCATCGCAAGGTGCGTCGTCTTCACTGACGCGCTCGACCGGCTGCAGGATCGTCCGCGTGCGACCGCATTCGACGCACTGCAACGACTCGACGACTTCCCGTCCAAACTCGATCGCATCACACCCGCCAAGCCGTTCCTCGGCGTGCACCCAGACACGCGACAACGGCGTGTCGGAACCGCAGTCGATCAAACCTTCCACCGGCGGGACTTCCTCATGCCACGGACAATCGGGATGAATCGGATACGAGACGCTGTACGAATTGTGCGTCGCGCCTTCATAGAGAAAGCCTTTTCCGAGGAGCGCGGGAAGGTCGTGCAGGTACTTGATCACTTCCTGCGCCTGGATCGCGCCGATGACCGAAGCGGTAATCGGTGTCGTCGGCACTCCGCCATGCGCGAGCGCACGTCGTGCGAGCATCGAGCACGAGCGCCGTTTGTTGACGATCTGCCAATCGACCTCGGACATCGTGCACTCATAGCAGGACGTCGCCGGAGGATGAAATCCGCGGACGATCCCCTGCATCACCTCGATGCCGCCGTCGATCCACGGACGTCCGAGGCGCGCGCAGGCGGAATTGAGGAAGATCCGGGCCTCGCGATTGTCCAGCGCGCCGACGACGACGTCCGCCCAGCGAATCCAGCCGAGACCGAGGTCGGAGGTGATGTTCGCAGGAATGGCGCGCACGTTCATTGCGGGATAGAGCTCGCGTGCGGAACGCGCGGCACAGACGGCTTTCGAAGAGCCGGCGTCGCTCTCGCGGAACAGCGGCGAGCGCGTGAGGTTGCTGATCTCGATCGTGTCCATGTCGGCGATGACGAGATTCCCGACGCCGAGCAGCGCGAGATTCTTGATCACCTCATTGCCGAGGGCTCCCGCGCCGGCGACGAGAATGCGCGCGTCGCGGAGACGCTGCTGCTGCCACCACTCCACTTTTTCGAAACGGGCAAACCGCTCGTCGGCAAGTGACAGCGGCGTTTCGGCAGTCATCAACTATCGGCCCCGGCGGTGATCTCCGGCTGCAGGCGCAATTCGTCACCGGCGAGAATGCCGGCATCGGCGAGGGTCTGGCTGTCGAGAAGCTGCGCGCCGGAGCGGCGGTGATAGAGCTTGTAGCTCATGATCTGGCCGTCCGGGCTATTGAGCGGCAGCGACATCTTCTCGACGAGCAGAGCCACGATGCGATTGACGGCCACGTCGTCCGGAGCGTCGACCTCGCGTGCGCGGCTGCCGGAAACGTCGAGGACGCGGATACGGGTCATGGAGTCTCCTGCATGCTCTTCTGTGCGTTCGCCACAATGTGATCGACCAATGCGCGATGTCCCTCGTCATTGGCTTTGTAGCGGATGCTGTAGATCGTCGTTCCGCATTGGATCGACAGGACGGGCAACGCGGGATTCGCAGTGGTGCGCACGACCGCGTCGATCTCGGCGAACGCATGGCGGTGCGGCTGTCCCATGCCGAAAGCCGCGCTCTCGCTGAAGCGGATCCCTGCGTCGTCCACCTCGAGGATCTGTTTCTTGAGCGGTTCCGAGGCCACGATTCTCATGTTCATCCGAAGACTCCGAGGTTGGCGGCAATCACGATCAACAGGAAGATGCCGCCCAGGACACCGTTCCACCACACCGCAAGCTTCATCACACCGGTGTTCTTCAGACGCCGGTCGATGGCGCTCATGCTGAGACCCGTGCCGATCAACAAGGGCCAGAGAGTCAGGTTGGTGATGATCAGATCGGCCGCGTTTCCCGCCGCGTCCGGCGTAAACCACTTATTGAACGCGCCGGCGAACATCATCACGAACAGAATCGTCGACCAGACCGCCAGTGCGATGGCGATGTAGCTCAGTCGCTTCCGCTTCGGACTGACCTCGTCGGAGCTGTGACTGGTCTCCACGCACGTGGGACAGAGATGCACGCCTCCGGGCAGCGCGAAGTCGCACGTCACGCAGACGGCTTTCGCGCACAGACGGCACCGCGCGACGGAAGGATTGTCCGGATGTTCGGCGCAATTCTCCGCGGGAGCATCGCGACGCCGCGCGGTCGCGGTGAGATTGCGGGCCGGGTTCCCGCTGCTCAGCGCCGCGTTGTGCACGTTTGCCTGCGTGGCCGCGCAGTCGCTGCAATACGCCTGTTTGTCGAGATCGAACGTGCACAATGCGCAGATGTGCTTTCCGCACGCCGCGCAGTCGTGGACCGCGACCTGCCGCGGGTGGACGTCGCATGCGGTGTCGCTAGCGGCCGCGGGCTCGGTGGTGACGACGGGCGCGGTCGCGGGCAGCGGGGCGGCGTAACGATCGAAGAGAACTTCAAAACGTCCGCCGTGTTGCGCGCAGACAGCGATGCGCGCGGATGCCATCTGCAGACTTCCTCGGCATTCCGGACAAATGAGATCCATGGGGTTTCCTCAGACTGCTCGAACGCGGGCGATCACGCCGATGACCCACAGGACCAGAGCGAGGACGCCGATCACGAGCGCGGCGTTCGCCTTCCCTTCTCCGGTGAGGTTGGGATTGGCGGCGATCATTTTCTTGGCCTTCAGCGCCTTGTTGATCGCGATGGGCTCGAGGATGATGCCGAAGCAGAAGATGCCGATGATGGCGTACTTCAATGCCTCGCCGGCTTCCGGACACGGCTCAGTGGCCTGCTCCACGATCGGCATCCCGCTGCCGAGCGCGGTGACTTTGCAGGAGCCGCAGAACTTCCGGCCGCGAAGGGTGACCAGACAGTTGGAGCAGAACGGCTCCATACACGAAGAACAGCGGTCGGCGGCCTCTGCGCCGGGGTGATTCCGACATTCCATTCGGATTCTCCTTTGGGGCGACCTGGTGATTTTTGGACGGCGGCATGCTAACACGGCCCTGAATCGCGGGGCGGAGTCTCAAAGCGACTCTCGAGCGTCAGTGCCGCGAGGTGCGCCGGCGCGAGCTGCCGGGCAGGTACGTGAAGCCGTTCAAGATCGTCGCGCTTTGCGTCGCGGAAACGCTCACCGTCACGTCGGCCGCACCCGGCGAGCCCGGAGGCGTGACCGCGACGATCACCTTCGGATTCACGCTCACCAGCTGCGCCTCGACGCCGCCGACTCGCACCTTCGAGCCCGGCGCGAAGTTGCTTCCGGCGATCGTGATCCACGTACCGCCGGTCGCGGGGCCGGTCGAAGGCGTCACGGTCGTGGCGTGCACGCGAATCAGCCGGAAGTCGATGCCGCTCATCGTGTTCGAAGCGATGACGCGAAGGAGGGCGCCGCCTTCCACTGCGCAGCCGATCGTCTCGGCGCATTGCGCGCCGCCGTAGACCGACGTGAAGTACGACCCGATCTCCGCGGTCACGCGGTAGTCATCGGCCGGAAGCGATTCGTTCGCGTAATAGCCCCGCGCATCCGTGAGTGCCGTTCCCGAGAATCTGGAGCTCCACGCGCGGACGAGCACGTTCGCAAGGCCTTCGCCCGTCTTGTCGTCGACCACGCGTCCGGTGATCCTGCCGTGCTCATTGAATGGACTGAGACGGAAATCGATGCTGGTTCTTTCCTGGCCCGGGAGTGCGGTCACCACCTTGCCCACTCGCGAATCGCAGTCTCCGATGCAGTCGAGCCCCAAAAACACCTGACCGACATATGCATTCGTTTGTGGGACGTAAACCTGATATGAGCCGTCCGCTTTGATCCAGCGATACTTCCCGTTCGCGTCGGTGGTCGTGGAATCGACGCCATTGCCGTTCTGAGCGATGTGAACGGCTACGCCGGCGATGCGCTCGCCGGTGAGCGCATCGGTCACGACGCCGCTGATCACGCCGTGAGGATCGAGCACGATATCGATGCCCGACCGCACCCCCGCCTCGACCACTTTCGCATCGACCGAGAAGCACCGAAGAGCCCAACCGCAATCCGCGGGCACATTCGGATACATCGAGGATCCGACGCCTGCCGCGTAGGCCCTCAGATAGAACGCGTTTTCGCGACTGATGAACGAGAGACTATACGTCCCGTCCGCGTTGGATTTGAGCTTCAGCTCCTGGTCCCACGTCACGTGATATCCATTGCGGTCGTCGAACGCCCAGAGCTCATCGAGCTTCACACCCGGACCCCCGACCGCCCATTTCGAGACCCGTCCCGTGAAGACCGATCGCTCGGAGTGCAGTTGCATGTCTACAGTCGTAGTGGAGCCGGCGGTAAGGTCGAATGGCGTCGCTCCCTGCACGCTGCAGTAGCGATACTTGCAATCCACGTTCGGCTGGCCGTGCAGCTCGTCGAGGGCTCTGACGTAAATCCGGCCCGCGCCCAATCCCCTCAGCGTGTAGCGGCCTGCCGCATCCGTGGTCGTGCCCACCCCGAACTGGCCGAAGCCGTCGACGGGTGCCACCTGGATTCCGCTGAACGGCTTCCCCTTACGATCGCGGATCGTGCCCTGAATGCGCGCGGTCGTGACCTGAAGAACGAGATCGATACCGCTGACCGGCGCGGTCGTGACCTGCACCGGAGTACCGCCGCTGCACGGATAGGTGGGGCATGGGGTGTTCGGATAGGCGACGCCGTTGTATCCCTGCCCGGGGTTGACTCGGACAGAGTAGGAGCCCGGCGGCAGCTTCTCGGAGTACGCGCCGTTTGCGTCTGTTTGCGTGAAGTGGTTCTCGCTGTCCTTGATCTCGACTGTGATGCGTCCCGGCAACGGCGAGCCGTCCGACAAACGCACGGTACCGGAGATCGTCGGTTGGTCGAGCAGCGAAAAATCGATCCCCGACACGTTGTTTCCCGCGACGACTTTGACGATCTGGCCCTGCTGAGTTTCATCCCAGGTGCACATTGCGGCCTGGACACAGTGCCGTCCCGCGTACACCTGATTGAGGAGCTCCTCGAAATCCGCATCGTACGTGTAGACGCGATATTCACCCGGCGGCACCGTCGCCTGGTAGGCGCCGCTGCTCGAAGTCCACGCTACATAAGGAGACGGACCCGTCGTGCCCGCGATGACCACTCGGACGTCGACGACCGCTTGCCCCGTCGACGCACGCTTCACCGTGCCACTGATGACTTCGGCCATCAGCTGCGGTGAAAGGAAAAGCACGAGGAAGACGACCGCGCGAACGAGCATGAGGATTACCGGACCGCCGGAAGTATAGATCATGAGCGATCCCGTAGGGGTCACGGGCGCCCGGCAAGACGCCCGTTTGCGGGTGGGCGAAACACCGCATCTCAGAATTCGATAGTTCGCATGACTTCATTGATCTGGACGCATGAGCGATCCGCCGCGATACTCGCGTCCGAATGTCCGCGATCCTCGAAACGCCCGTTCTCTCCCGACGCGCCCTCGCCACGCCTGAGCCGCTCGTCCGCGCATTCGCGCGGCGCGTGCAACAGGAGGGGGCACTCGACCTCACCCAGGGCGACTACAAGAACGCCGACTTCGCGCCGCATCCGGAAGTCGTCCGCGCCGCGCAGCGCATTACGCGCAACACGGTCCACAGCTACGGTCCGGCGGTCGGGCGAATCGACGTGCGCAGCGAGATCGCGGAGTTCCTCAACCGCGACGGCCTGCGCGACTATCCGGGCTCCGGCATCCGCTTTCATCCCGACGAAGTGATCTTCACGCCGGGCACGCGCGCCGGTCTGGCGATGGTCCTCGAAGTCCTGGGCGCCGACGGCTCGGGTGTCGTCGTGCCGCGCCCGAGCTGGGAGTACGACTGGTTCATCGAGCGTGCGGGCAAGCGAGTCGTCGAGCTGCCCACCGCCGCGCCGGATTTCGTTCCTGATCCCGCCGCGCTGCGGCGACTTCTCGCGCGCGGCGACATCTCGTCGCTGATCCTCAACAATCCTCACAACCCCACCGGCCGCGTTTTCCCGCGCGCGCTTGTGGAGGAGCTCGTCGGTATCGCCGTCGAGCATGGCGTGTACGTCCTCTACGACGCGGTGTATCAGCGCCTCGACTACGTCGACGCGTTCGTGAATCCCGCGTTCGCGAATCCGGAATGGCGCGACCGCGTGGTGCTGCTCTCCGGTCTTTCGAAGATGGACATGTTCGGCGCCTCGACCGGCACGCGCGCGTGCTGGGTCGTGCTCTCGGACCAGATCCGCGCCGAGGGCGTCCCCGCGCGCGAGGTCATCGCGAATCTCTCCGCATGGCTCGTCGCGACGCCGTCGACGCTCGCGCAGGACTGGGCGGTGGCCGCGCTGCAGAGTCCTCTCGCGTCGCTGCGCCGCCCGTCGCCGCACATGCGCGCGCGGCGCGACTTCATGATCGAGGCCGCCGACGCGCTGGCGCCCCTCGGCGTCGAGCGCACGCAGCTCGACGGCACGTTCTACGCGCCGCTCGCCTTCCCCGGACTGATCGGCGAATCGTTCGAGCGACTCCGCAACGGCGTGTGGGAACGCGCGGTCGTGCGGACGTCCGAGGACGCTTTCGACTTTCTTCTCGCCGGGGGTGTGGGCGGAATTCCGTTCGCGGCTTTCGCGGGCAGCGACTCGTCGCGGTATGGAACGTGGCAGCGCCTGTCGTACGGCTCGAAGGACGTCAAAGAGCTGGCGGTGTTCATGGATCGCGTGCGCGAATGCATCGAGCGGCAGGGACGACTCGGCTCGAGCGCGCCGCACATGAATGCGCTCGACGAGCTCGATGCCGCGACGTTCGCGCAAGCGCGCCGTGCGTTTGTCGAACAGCACGTGCGCGACGAGTCGCTGCGATTGACCGGCACGAAACACCCCGACTCGACCGCGCATCGCGCGGAGCAGCTCGCGCGCGCACTCGCCTCCGCGCCGGAGGACGCGCCGGATCGCGCCGATCTCGCGCTCAAGCATCTCGAGTGGAATCCGCTCATCGACGCGCAGCAGGAGTTCGACGAGACCATCGCCGACCTCCTCGGCGCGTGCAACGAGGTGCTGCTCGACTTCGAGGGACGGCAGATCAGCCCGGAGTGGCTCGATCTTCCGGAGCGCGTCGTGCTCGAGCTGCTGCGTCACGGCGTCGTGCCCGGCGAGGACCGACATCTCCTCTGTCGCGTGCCGAACCCGTGGCTCGAACAGGACGAGGAGAAGATCTCGAAGATCCTCGGCGCGATCGCGCGCGCGAACTTCCTCTTCCTCCTCGCCTGCGAGCGCCTCGGCATCGTGCCGTCGCGTAACGCGATCTACGAGATCTCCGTGCCGCAGATCAACTCGCGCGCGGAGCTGGGCGCGGTCGCGAAGATCGGAACGCTCTACCAGCAGGCGATCGAAGAGCTGCTCCGCGTGGATGAATTCCTGAAGCGCAGGATTCCCGAATCGAAACGGGCCACGTTGATCGCACGAGTCGGTCAGATCCGTCTGGTGCCGCTCGTCGAGAATGTCGGCGCGCTTGCGCATCTGCCGGATCTGATCGAGGCTTTCTACGACGGCCGAGACGACGTCGTGCGCATCTTCGTCGCGATGTCGGATACCGCGGAGCAGAGTGGAAAGATCGCGACGGATGCGGCGTACACGCTCGCGATCGCGTCGCGATACGAAGCCGAGCGGCGGATCGGCCATCGCGCGCGCGTGACGTTCCTCATCGGCGCCGGACGAGCAGGATTCCGCGGCGGCTTCGATCCGGCGAACGAAGGTGTGCTCCGTCAATTCGCGCGCGCAGACGGTGTCACGATGCAGGGCATCCGCGCGGATGCACCCGATCTCGTGGCGCCGCTGGCGGACGCGTTTCGCGCGGCCGTCGGGCGGAATCACGCGGCTCCGCAGGAACGCGCAACACTGCTCGAGCTGATGCACGCAGGCGTGAAGGCGCACACGCAAACGCTCCTGCGCATCGCGCCGCTCATCGCGCCGTTCAGCGGACTCGTGCCGCAAACGCGCGTGCGCATCCGCGCGACCGGCTCGGTGAATTACGGACGCTCGATCCCGGAGTATCCGGAGGAATGGGGCGGCGGGCGCGAGCTTCCCGACAATCGCGATCTTCGCGACGCGTGGCCGGAAGGCGTGACGCTCCCGCGCGCGATTCACTTCAACCTCGCCTGCACGACCCTCGGCCTTCCCGCCGTCGTCAGCGATCTCGCCGTGCTCGACAAACGCGCGGCGGTGATCCTCGACCGCCACGTGCCGGGCTACCGCGAGATCATCGCCGGCGAGCTGCCGTACTTCGTGCGCGAGTCGGTCGCGCTCGTGTTCGGAAATCATCTCGCGGAGACGACCGCGAGACTCAGCCTCCGCGCGGCGGCGGCGCTGTGGGTGGACGTGCGCGTGCGCGAGGAGCTCGTCGCACCCGCGTCGCTCTTCGCGATGCTCTACCTTCGCTACCTCGCCGAGGATTCGGAGAGCTGGGACGAGACGAAGGAGCATGAGAGCAGCACGACGCGCGAGGAGGAGCTGATCCGCGAGACCGGCACGGTGGCATTCGCGGCGCTATGCAACGCGCATCCCGGTGAACGCTGGAGCGTGCTGCAGACGATGACCGACGCCGACGACGCGCCGCGACTGCTGCTCGCGCGCGAATTGACGATCGAAGAGAAGCGCGAGCTCGTCGACCTGCGAATCGAAGGATGGCTCCGCACGCTGCCGGACGCGCTCTCACGCGAGCTGCGCCGCGAATGGGCGCCATTGCGTGAGCTCGGCAAGTCGGAGCTGACGTTGACCGTGATCGAGAAGATGATCGCGATGGAGAGACTGCGCGGGAGTCGCGGGGCGTGATGTCTTACGGCAGCGGCACGTCCTTCAACGCGAACGCGTGCCGCACCAGATTCTTCGGCGTGCGCATGCTCACGCGCAGCTTCCAGTCCGCCTGCGGCGGACCTTCCCACGTCGACAGGAAGTGATAGCCCTCATCCTCGCGCAGCGATCCGCGTTTGAGCTCGCCCGCTGCATTGAGGAACACCACCTCCTCGATGCGCTTGTTCGGGTCTTTGATGCGCAACGCGACCTCGCCCGGCTCGGTGCGCAGGACGTATTCGAGATGTCCCGCCACGGCCTGCTCGAGCGCCTCGCCTTCGTAGCCGTAGCCTTCGTACTCCTTCCGCTTCGCGTCGCCGAGCTTTTTCTTCTCCGCGGCGATCTGCGCGGGGCTGATCAGCGTGATCTCGACGCCGTTCGCCTTCAATGCCTTGTGCGCGAGCACCTTTCCCGAGAACGACTGAAACTTCGCGATCTCGGCGACGCTGTTCGGATCCTTCGACGGCATGAACAGCTCGATCTCGCCGCGGACTTCGCTCACCTTCAAAGCCTTCCGATCGGGATTCTTCAACGTCACCGACACGGTCACGGGCCGGGCCGCGGTCTCGTTGCCGAGTTGATGATTCGTTTCGAGCTGCGGCTCGCCCGCTTGTGGATCGATGAGATCGCGTCCGGTTTCGTCTTTGGCCGCGGTGACGAGCACACGCGACGCGGCGACGTCGCCTGATTTGATCTTGGGGAGCTCGAGCGTGATGCCGAGCTGCGAGAACGAGCCGCTGGTGCGACGGTCGTTCACGCGCTGGACAGTGATGTCGATCGCAAACGCGGAGACGCTCGCGAACGTGAGAGCCAGGGCGATGAAGATTCGGTTCATGGCAGGTTCACCTTCAGCTCGAACGGAAACGACATCTGCGACTTCGCGGTCAGCAGATAGAGCAGCAGCGCGGCATTCGCGGGCGGGGTGTTCGAGGGCTGCAATGTCATCAGCGTGTCTTCGCCGCGTGAGCTCGTGCTGCGGCTGTTGGTGTCGATCGGCTTGCCGTCGGCGCCGAGGACTTCGACGCGGAAGATGCGATCGAAATCGGACTTCGTGCCGGCGAGGATCACCGATCCGTCCGGCGGCGCCGAGTCCATGCTGTCGAAGGCCTTCGCCATCTCGATGGCCATCTCGATCTCCTTGTCGGGGACGCCCTGCTTTTTCCCTTCCGCGCGGAGCTCCGCGATCTTCGCGTCGTCGAGCTTCCGCGATTTCATCCGCTCGGCATAGCCGGTCGGCGACAGCGGCGTGATCGAGAGCTTCGCGGATTTCAGCTTCGCGTGCGACAGCGGCGCGTCGAGCTTCGCCAGCGCCTTGTCGATCTTCACGACTGCGTTCGGATCGCGCGTGGGGACGAACAGCTCGATCGTGCCCTTGAGCGTGACGGAGCTCGCGGCGCGCGCGGGCGTGCTCACGAACATCTGCAACATCCCGGAGTTGTAGTCGCGCGGCGTGAAGTCGTTGCCGAGCTTCGACGGGGTGAGCGCGTTACCGCGATCATCCCGCGCTTCCTTGACCACGATGCGTGCCGCGCTCGCCTTGTCGAGGCCGGTGCCTTTGAGCTTCACCCGAAGCTCGAGGTTGCCGACGAGATCTCCATAGGTCACGCGGTTGTCGACCACTTCGTCGATGTCGACGCCGACACCGCTCTGTGCATACGCGGCCAGAGTGAGAGTAGAGAGGACGAGGAACGCGACTGCTCGCATGTTCACCTCACGGAACGGATTCAGCGGAGGCGAAGAGCCTAGCACGGACCGCTGAAACGCTTTCGTGCTTTGGATCACTATCACGCGGAGGCAGGAAATAATGATCAAGAACATATTGGCCGGCTTGTGTCTGGTGGTGGCGCCCGCGCTCGTCGCGCAGCCTCTCACGATCGTCAAAGTGCAGGCGCCAAATGTGAATTTCGTCTTCAACCCGAGCGGAACGATCGTCGTGCAGGACCTGTCCTCGAAAATCTGGACGAACGGCTTCCTGCAGTCGCGCAGCTTCCGCGGCGCGGCCGGCGCACCGGCGAAGGGGTTGTACGTCTACGAGTATCGCGTCGACTTGCGCAACGAGGTGGGAATCACGGCCATCCCGTTCATCACCTCGCTGACCGTCGACGTCGGTCCGAACGTGAAGCTCGACTTCAACGGCGACAAGAAGCTCGACGACGTATTCGTGATCACCAAGGGCGGCATGGGAACGATCGGCATCGCCTCGGCGGTGCGCACGGGGAACGTGGTGAAGTTCACGTTCTCGTCACCCGTGGGCGGCGGTGCCTCGCCGGGAAAAGGGGACAGCAGCTTTTTCTTCGGCATCGTGTCGAAGTCGCCGCGAAAGACGGTGATCGCGAAGGCCGCGAACAACATGGGGGCAGCACTGTCGCTGAAAGCGTGGGCGCCGGGGTACTAGCTCGGAACGCCGGCGTCCTCGCCGGCTGGCCGGGCGGCGTCCTCGCCGCCCCGCAGAACGCAGGCGCGGGACGCCTGTGGGCCAGCCGGCGGGGACGCCGGCGTTCCATATACTCCCCCTAATGTTCGTCACTCTTTCGCGCGCGGAGGCGCGGCGCAGGCTCGTGGCGCACCTCGGGCTGGCGCGGAGTCTGGGGCGCGGCGCGCGCGGGGTGCGCGCGGTGCTCGAGCGGTTGCGCTGCATCCAGCTCGATCCGCTCGACGTCATCGGCACGAATGCCGATCTCGTGGTCATGGCGCGCGTCGAGGACGTCGTGCGCGGCGACGTGTGGCGGCACCTCTTTCCGCGACATGCGTTCGAGCACTTCGCGAAAGAGCGTTGCATCCTGCCGGCCGAGGCGTTTCCGTACTATCGCGAGCAGGGACACGCGGCGCAGACGCCGTGGTGGCGGCACGGCGAGCGCGAAAGCCGCGTCGCGCCGAAGCTCGTGGCGGCGGTGCTCGACGAGATCCGCGAGCACGGCCCCGTCAGCGCGCGCGACCTCACCGATCACGGCAGCGTGGATCCCATCGACTGGAGCGGGTGGAAGGGCACCGCGAAGGCGACGTCGATGGCGCTGGAGATCCTCTGGACGCAATGCGACATCGTCGTCGCGGGACGAACGGACTCGGGCGCGAAGGTGTACGACGTGCCGAAGTGGAATGGTCAACCTGCTGAGCCGTTTGCGCGCTGGGCGCTCCATGAGCGCGTTCGCGCCGCGGGCCTTCTCACGCGCGCCGGCGGCTCGTTGTGGTCGATGCTCAGCGGCGTTCGCACGTCGCCGCTCGTGAACGAGATGATCGAGGCGGGCGAGTTGATCGACGTCGCGCTCGAAGACTCGACGCGCCGCTACCTCGCCGTTCCCGAATTCCTCGGAGCAAAAGCGCGCTACGACGACTGCGTGCGCATCCTCGGACCGCTCGATCCGCTGCTGTGGGACCGCGATCTCGTCCGCCACGTCTTCGATTTCGACTATGTGTGGGAGGTGTACAAGCCCGCGCCACAACGGCGGTGGGGCTGGTACGTCTGCCCGCTCCTGCAGCGCGATCGGCTGATCGGACGCATCGACGCGCGCATCGAGCGCGACGCGCTGGTCGTCAAGAAGATCTGGCTCGAAGGGGAAGAAAGCGATCGCGCCGCCATCGACGCGGCCCTCGAGAGGCACGCGACGATGTGCGGCGCGAAACGAGTACGGATGCCTCGAAAATCAGTTGGCAGTCGACAGTAGGCAGTTGGCAGGAGCAGAAGCGTCGTGCTCCTGTCGACTGCAAACTGCAAACTGCCAACTCCTCAAAGAACGATCTGATCGAGGCTCGAGATCGGCGTAGGCACCGATTCCAGTCCTTCCTCACCGCCGCGGCGTTTCGTGTCGATGTCTTTCAGCGGTCCGAAGTCGAGCTGCGTTTTCTTCTCGATCTCGGAGATCGGCACCTGGAACACCTGGAACGGGCCGGGCTCGAATGCTTCGAGCGCTTCGAGCGGCAGATCCCGGATGAACTCTTCCTGGCCGAGGAGGAATCCGTACGCCGCGGGCGTGCCGTCGTCTTTCTTGCAGATCACGATCTTGTAGAACTGCTTCGGCACTTTCACCTTGCGGTGCTCGCGATCGTCGGCGCGGAAAATCGGTCCATTGAAAATCGACAGGCGCTGATTGTCCTTCGCGACCTGTTCGGCGATGTGATTCTCGAGATTGCCCCACAGCTTGAGATTGCGTTTCGTGGCCTGCGCGGACTGGTTGAAGACCTCGTGCTGCGGCGAGCAGTTGGTGAAGTGAAACGTGTCGTCGTTCGCGCGCTTCGCTTCGTCCTTCGTCGCGCCCCACCCCGCGTCGGCACGCCGCACGAGATGGCCGCGGTCGAGCGCGTTCTTCGAGTACAGCGCGTTGTTCGTCTGCGCTTCCTTGTCCACGCGCGGATCGGCGAACCACTTGTCCGGGCCGGTTCGCGCGACGCGTGTCTTGGCCTTGCCGTCGTAGTTGACCGCGGCGACGAAGGCCAGCTTCCGCGCGGCATTCAGGATGACGCTGTAGTGGTGGTACTTGAGCTCGTGTTTGTTGTCGTTCTTCTTTTTCACCGGGATTGTCGCGGCCTGCTTCGCGGCAGCCTTCGACAACTTCGGCAGGGGTGCCTGGAACCCGACGAACTTCGGGTCGTAGCCCGCACGCGCCTCGTAGTTCTTGTCCTGTTTGATGCCACCGGCGGCAGGACGCTTCTTCGGCGCACTTGCCTTCGGCTTACTGCTCTTGCGGCGTTCCGGCATGGCAGTCCTCCTGAGATGTGGATGTGAGGAGGAATGGTACGCCGATTACGGAGCGCAGCAATCGACGATGATGATGTCGGGATCGAGGCGCGGATGCTTTCCCGTCCAGACGTCGTACTTGCACTGCGCGCCGCTCGCGTCCGTCGGCTTCGTCTTTGCCATGCAATGCCCGCCGCGACACCTCACGTTCGTGACGCAGCCGTCGGCCACTTTGATGCCGAGGTCGTTGCTGCCGGAGCGCGTCCACCAGTGAATGACCACCGGCCGGCGATTGCTCTGACCGACGTCGTGCACGCGGATGGGATCGGGATTCACGCTGAGCGCTTCGCCTGTATCGTCGACGCACACGATCGGAGCGTTGCGGTCGTCTTTCCCCGCGCCCGCGCTGCACGGATTGCCGACGAGTGCGGGATTGTCCGGAGTGTGCGCGCACGTCGTCAGGACGAGCACAGCCGTAACGAGCAGAAACCACCGGAGCAGGATGCGAACCTGGGACATGGGTCTCCTCCTTCTCTGTTGTTAGCTCTTTGATTGTACGGCGTTCCTGAAGGACGGCAGATCCCGAAGCGCCTTCAGCTCCGGATCGCGAGTGAGGTCCTCCGCCGAGTACCCGTTCGCCACCGCGCGCTCGATCCACGAGATCGCGGTATCGTTGTTGCCGCGCAACAGCGCGATCAGTGCGGCTTTGTACAGCACTGTCGGATTCGTCGGATCGATCTCGAGTGCACGGCGGATCTCGCTCTGCGCTTCAGTTGCCTTGCCCGTGCGAGCGAGACTCAGCGCAAGCACGGAACGAGCGAAGGCATCATTCGGATTCACATCGAGCGCGTCGCGCGCTACGGTCACCGCGCGCGTATACGCCTCGGTCCCGCGCGCGTCCTGTCCCGGCGTCCATCGGCATGCATCGCCGAGGTTCGCCCACACGACGAAGTCGGAAGGCGCGAGCTGCGTCGCGCGTTCGTACGACTGTTTTGCGTCGGCGTAGCGTCCGAGCATGAACTGCAACGTACCGACGTTCGAGAAGCCTGCCGCGCTGGGACGCAATGCGATCGATTTCTGGAACGCCGCCAGCGCCTCCTCGTGCCGTCCGAGCGCGAGCAGCGCGGCGCCGAGATTCACATGCGCGCTCGCGGACTCCGGATCGAGCTCCGTCGCCTTGCGGAAATACGTCACGGCTTCGCCGTAGCGCGACTGGCGATGACAGAAGCTGCCGTATCTGATGAGGGCGCCCGGGTTGTCGGGACGAATGGTCAACACCTGGCGATACATCGCCTCGGCGTCGGCTGCGCGTCCCTGGCGCTCGAAGGCCTGCCCAAGCCCGACCATCGAGTCGGGATCGTTCGGCCGCAAAGCGAGCGCACGTTGGAACGAACTGACCGCGTCCTCGTAACGGCCGGACGCATTCTGCAGCTGACCGAGCGTCGTGTGCGTTTCGGGATCGTTGCCGGCGAGGGCGACGCCACGAGTCGCATACACCTTCGCCTGTTCGACGAGCGCGGGACGCCGCGCGAGCGTCGATTTGTACAGCAGCGCCCGTGCGAGCAACGCGTTCACCGAACCGGACTCGCGCGAATTGTGAAGGATCGACTCGAGCAACACGATGGCGCGGTCGACGGATTGCTCATCGCGCGCGTGTTGCAGCAATCCCACCGCCTCGGTGAAACGCCTCTGATCATCGGGCCCGAGCTTCGCCTGCGCGACCTGCAGACGAACCGGAGCAGCGCGTCCGAGGGCGCGAAGGAGATCATCAGCGACGGTGTCCTGCAGCGCGAAGAGATCCGTCGCGGGACGCGTGATGGTCGTCGCGGCGATCGTGCCTCCGTCATTCGCGTCGATCAGCGACACCGTGACGCGCACGTCGCCGCCGCCGCGCTGCACCGTCCCCCGCACGACCGCGTGCGCGCCGGTGCGCTTCGCGATCAGACGGACATCGTCGCCCTCGGCGATCGGTGCGCCGTCGAACGGCGACGCGACGCGGAGCTCGCGGACCTGCGCGAGTCGCGTGGCGACCATCTCCGAGATGCCGTCCGCGAACACGCGGCCTTCGGGAGTCGCGCCGAGGTCGCGAAACGGGACGACGGCGATCGACGTGATCCGACGCGCGCTGTCGCGGCGCTTCCACATCATGTACGCGCCCGCGAGCGCGACGACGATCACCGCTGCGACGGCCCAGTGCAGCGCGGGCCGCTTCGATCGCCGAAACGATCCGGAGTATGCCTGCCCCTCCGCCGACGAATGCGTGAAGGTGTCTCGGATCTCGCGGAGGTCGCGCGCGAGATCGCGCGTCGATGCGTACCGCTCGCGCGGGATCTTCGCCAGGCAACGCGAGACGATGCGATCGAGCTCGCGCGGAATCGCTTCGTTGACCATGGACGGCGGCGGCGGCTGATCGCGGAGGATCGACGCCAGCGTCTCGGTCTTCGATTCCTTCTCGAACGGGCGCTCGCGCGTGAGGAGCTCGTAGAGCATCACGCCGAACGAGAACTGATCCGAGCGCGCGTCCATCTCGCGGCCCGTCGCCTGCTCGGGCGACATGTAGCCGACCGTGCCGAAGATCGTGCCCGGCGACGTGTGCGGCATCGTCGTGTCGTCCGAGCCGAGAGTGCGAATCTGCTTGGCCAGGCCGAAGTCGAGGATCTTCACGAATCCATCCGGCGTGACCATGACGTTGTCGGGCTTGAGGTCGCGATGCACGATGCCGCGGTCGTGCGCGGCGGCGAGGCCGTCGGCGACTTTGGTGGCGATGCGCAGCGCGTTCTTCAGCGACAGCGGCTCGCGAGTGGAGATCGTTCGCAGATCTTCGCCATCGACGAGCTCCATCGCGATCCAGGCGAACTTCTCGGATTGCGAGATCTCGTAGATCGTGACGATGTTCGGATGGTTCAGCGCCGAGGCCGCGCGCGCTTCCTGCTCGAAACGACGCAGCGCTTCGGGACTCGACGCGAGCTCGGAAGGGAGGAGCTTCAGCGCGACTTCGCGACCAAGCTTCTCGTCGCGCGCGCAATAGACCTCCCCCATGCCTCCGACACCAAGGGGTCTGAGGATCTCGTACTGAGCGACCCGATCACCAGGGTGGAGTTGCACCTGGAGAGAGAATACACGTCATCGCATCCTCCACGCCGCCAGCGTCGCGAGCGCGAGCATCATCAGCAGCATCGCCCACTCGCTGACCGTCGGGATCGCAACCTCGGCGGACGCCGCGGCGCCTGCGATGAGCTGTCCGCGGATCTCACCCTGTTCGTAATTCGGCGAATGGATGTTGACGTAGAGGAAGCCGGCGGCGAAATCGGCAACGAGGCGCGGCGTCAGCGGAACGTTGGCCGCGAAGGGGCTGATGTTGTCGAAGTCGAACACCACCGGTCCGTCGACGCCCGGGGGCGCGGAGTGCAGATGCGTCGACGTTGGCGTCGGCACGTTGTGCGTGCACTGCACGAGCACGAAGCTCGCGTTATCGGCGAGATCGGCAAAGCAGTTCCCGGTCGCGGGCGAATCCGTCGGCGGCACTTCCTGTGCCGCGTTGGCGACGAACGGGAAGTTGTCGACGGTGCGCGCGAGGATCTGTCCGCGGATCTCGCCGGCCGGACGGCCACTTCCGTGGATGTTGACGTAGAGATTGCCCGCGAGCAGATCCGCGACGTCCGCGGGTGTCATGCCCTGCCACGTCGCGACCATCGGACTCGCCGGATCGCCGAGGTCGACTGCGATCGGACCATTGACGCCGGCGGCGCCGCGATGAATGTGCGCGATCGTCGGACCGACGACGTTGTGCGAGCAGACGATGGCCAGCTCGCTCGAGCCGGCGTTGAACTGTCCGAAGCAACCGCCGCGCGCGGTCGAGTCGGTGGGCGGCACTTCCTGATCGGCCGACAGATGGAAGACGAACAGTTGCGGTGAAACCACGTTCTCGAGGTTCGTGAACGTGCACGTCACCACTTCGCCCGCCTGCAGATTCACCGTCGCGTTGCGCGCGAAGGCGTTGCCGGTGCTGTCGCCGTCATCGCACGACACGCCCGCGAGCGAGTGCGTGGCCGACGCGTTTTCGGTGATCGTGTAAGTGCCCGCAAGGACGTTCGAGAACGTCCGCACGCCGTCGTCATTGAGCGCGAACGCTCCGCCGGAGCCGGGCACGTTGTCGGTGAAGGTGAAGCCCGTACCGCCGTCCGGCGACGTCGACTTGACGATGCGGATCGTGCCCGTCGTCGGCACCACGACTGGCGTCGCGATCTGGCCGCGGATCTGGTCCGAGGCACCCGCCTCGCCGGCATCGGGTTGGTGGATGTCGACATAAAGGAAGCCAGCCGCGAAATCGGCGACGTCGCGCGGCGTCATCGGCACGTTGCCTGCGAACGGACTCGCGGCCGACGCGAACGTGAACAGAAGCGGACCATTCTGTCCTCGCGGTGCGCGATGCACGTGCGCCTGATCGGGAGTCGGCAGATTGTGCGTGCACGAGACCGCGAGGATCACGGCAGGATTGTCGAGGTCCGCGGTGCAGTTCCCGGTGAACGCATTGCTGCCCGGCGGCACGGTCTGCGAAGCATCAGCGGTGAAGTTGATCAGGTCGACCGTGCGCGGAAGGATCTGCCCGCGGATCGCTCCCGACGGGCGTCCCGACGTGTGGATGTTGACGTAGAAGTTTCCGGCGAAGAGATCGGCGACGTTGGCGGGCGTCATCCCGCTCCACGTTGCGACCACCGGGCTGTCCGGCGCACCCAGGTCGAACGCGACCGGGCCGTTCACGCCAGCGGCACCCTGATGGATGTGCATCACCGTCGGCAGGTTGACGTCGTGTGTGCAGACGAGGGTGAGCTCGCTCGCACCGCTGTCGAAACGGCCCATGCAGCCGCCGCGCTCCGGCGTTACCACTGGCGGCACTTCCTGATCGCCCGACAGGTGGAAGACGAAGATGTCGTCCGTCGGCGCGGTCTCGAGGTTGCGGAAGCGGCACGTGACCACTTCGCCCGCCTCGACGTTGATCGTGGCCGTGCGGCTGGATGGATCACCGCTGCTGTTCGCGTCGTCGCACGAGAGATCGGCGAGGGTGTATCCGAGGGACGTGGGATCGTTCTCGGTGACGGTGTACGTGCCGGGCGCGACGGAGGAGAACGTGCGCGTGTCGGTGTCGTCGAGTGTGAAGGTGTTCGGCGCTTCGATGTTGTCGACGAAGCCGAATCCCGTGCCGCCGGAGGGATACGTTTCCTTGGCGATGATGATCGTGCCGGTGCCGGCGCCCGCGGGCGGCGTTCCGATCTGCCCGCGAATCTCCTCGCTCGGATTCTCCTCGGAGCCGGCCGCGGTGTGGACGTCGAGATAGAGGAAGGTTGCCGCGTACTTCGCGACGAGGAGCGGCGTCATCGCGATCGTCGCGGTGAGCGGCGATGCGGCGCTCGCGAACGTGTGCACGATCGGACCGATCTCACCGAATGGCGCATCGTGCACGTGTGCCGAGACCGGTGCCGCGAGGTTGTGCGTGCAGTTGACGTCGAGCGAGGTCGCGCCGGAGTTGAGGTCGGCGGTGCAGGTCGCGGTCGCGGCGCTGCTGTTCGGCGGGACGACCTGTGCGCCGTTCGCGCTGAACGCGACGACGTCGATGGAGTTGACGATCTGGCCGCGAATCTCGCCAGAGGGACGGCCCGCGGTGTGGACGTTGATGTAGAGGTTTCCGGCGATGAGGTCGGCGATGTTCGTGGCCGTCATCGACGTCCACGTCGCGGTGACGGGACTGGCCGGATCACCCATGTCGAAGACGATGGCGCCGTTCGAGCCCGCGGGAGCCTGGTGGATGTGCATGACCGTCGCGCCGATGACGTTGTGCACGCAGGTCATGGTGAAGGTGGCCGCGCCTTGATCGAGCACGCCCATGCAACCGCCGCTGGCGGTGCTGGGAACAGGCGGCACTTCCTGGCTGCCGCGCAGATCGAAGACGAAGGTCTGCGCGAACACCGGCGTAACGGCAAGGAGAAGAAAGACGAAAAGTGTGACTGCCGATCGCACGGACATGGCCGCGACCCCCTGGGAAAAAGTTTTGGTTTGAGCTAAAGACCTGACGGAGCGACATGAAACCACAACCCTGCGCCGGAGGCGAGCGCAGTGTTTGAGGTGGCGTTCCACAGGCAGGATTTTCCGTTGCTTGACGAGCATCCGCACGCGCGGCGATTACTCTGGACGCCTCCCGGAGGATGAACATGATTCGACAGCTCGCACTGGCCGCGCTCGTGGTCGGCACGCTCGACATCGGCGAGGTGATTCTTTTCCTCTGGCTCCGCGGTGTGGCGCCGCCGATGCGCGTGGTGCAGGGCGTGGCCGCGGGACTGCTGGGCAAGAGCACGTTCCAGGGCGGCATCCGCACCGCGCTCCTCGGACTCGCGATTCATTTCTTCATCGCGACGATGGTCGTGCTCGTGTATCACTTCGCGAGCCGCAGGATCGCGGTGCTGCGCCGCTCGCCCGTGATCATGGGCGTCTTCTACGGATTGCTCGTGTACGCGTTCATGTACGGCGTGGTGCTGCCGCTCTCCGCCGCGGGCCCGCCGAAGTTCAACTGGCCTTACTGGCTGAACGGTCCGTTCGCGCACGTGTTCTGCGTGGGGATCCCAACCGGGCTGCTGGCGCGTCAGTCTATAGCCCTGAGCGAGCAGCGCGAGTCGAACGGGCCAACTTAGCCCCCGCGCTGCGTTTGCTGAAACGTGTCCGCGCGTGCGGCGTCGAAGGCTAGCGCAGCGTGGGGGCTCATTTGGCCCGTTCGACTCGCGATGCTCGCTCAGGGCTGAGTCACGTCCAGGATCGCCTTCACCAGATCTTCCGGCACGTCCTGCACATCGACGCGCGGGGCAGTGCCGGCTGCGCCGGCCATGGTGATGGTCGCGCGATACGACTGCAGATACGCGACGCACGATTCGCAGACGTCGAGATGATGCTCGAAGTCGGCGAGCGTGTCCGGCGGCAGCGTGCCCTCGAAGTAGTCCGCGAGAAACGTGGTGATCAGCTCGGAGCAATTCATCGCGATACAGGCCTCATGTACGGATCGAGCAGCGTGCGCAGCGCCTGCCGCGCGCGATGCAGGCGGATCTTCACCGCGTTGGGAGTGACGCCGAGCGCTTCCGCGGCCTCGTCCGTCGACAGTTCTTCGATGTCGCGCAGCAGCAGGACTTCGCGGTAGGTGTCGGGCAACTGATCGATGGCCGCGCGCACGACGCCGACGAGCTCCGTGCGCTGCAGGATCGTGTCCGCGGTCTCGGCCCACGGCTCGCTGGGAGGCACCTGATGCCCGTCGTCGCGGAAGCGCGGCAGGTACTCCTCGATGTCTTCCTCGGGGCGCCGCCGCTGCGTGCGCAGTCGCATCAGACAAGCGTTGATGACGATGCGATGCAGCCACGTCGAGAGCTGCGCGTTCGAACCGAACTTGCCGATGGAGCGGAACGCGGATACGAACGCGTCCTGCACGGCATCGCGCGCATCCTCCTCGGAGCGCATGAACCGCCGCGCCACCCGCAGCATCATCGGCATGTGCGTGCGCACGAGCGTCTCGTACGCACCGGCATCGCCGTCGCGCAACAGCGCCACGAGCGACGCCTCCTGTCGCTGCTGCAGTGCGTCCACGCGAACGATTATCGCGCAATGAGCGAAATCAGCGAGCCGTTGATGTTCGCGCCGGAGTCGGAGAGGAGGAACTTCAGCGTGGCGGCGACGCGATCCAGCGGCACGAGCTTCTCGCGCGGCATCTCCCCGCGCATCGCCGGCGTATCGAGTGCCGAGGGCATGAGCGCGTTCGCGGTGATCGCCGTTCCCTTCAGCTCTTTCGCAAGCAATTCGATCAGCACGTTGAGGGCACTCTTCGCGACGGTGTACGCGACGCTGCCCGGCGCCTTCGTGCGCGCCGCGTCAGAGCTGATGACGATGATGCGACCCGCGGCGTCACGATCCATCACCGCCAGCGTCTCGCGGATCGCGACGAACGCGGACGTGAGATTCAGGTCGAGCATCTTCGTCCACGTTTCATCGGACGTCTCGGCGATGCTCCCCGGCGCAAAACCGCCCGCGAGATGAACGAGTCCGTACGGCGCACCGATCGATCGCACGGCGTTGCGGACGGACGCGGGATCGGAAAGATCGGCCTTCACGCCGCGCACGGTCGACGGAGCCTCGGAACGATAGAGCGCGACGATTTCATACTCGTCGCGAAGCTGGCGGACGACTTCCGTGCCGAGGCCGCCGGTGGCGCCGGTGACGATGAGCATGCGCATGACGCTCATTGTAGAAGGCGGGCCAGCTGCATCGTCATCCGGTAGGACCGCAGGTACTCGCGGCACGAGCGGCAGTTCCCGAGGTGGCGGTCGAAGGTCGCGAGGGTCGCGCCGTCGAGGCCGTCATCGAGATAGTCGGCGATGCAGTCGATCAGTTCACGGCAGGTCACATTTGTTGTGATGCCGGGTGTGACGGAATGGTTTCTAGGTGTTGGGTCTCAGGACGTTGTTCATGATGCGACTGATCGGCGGGAGATCCCCGAGAGACCTGTGAGATCGATGGTGATTGTAGAAGTGCAGATACGGACTGAGAAGGCCAATG
>Ga0209382_10001913_pt1 | contig 31503 bp, 36 predicted proteins | sample SoiMetdeltSBSDD5_FD_187599 | JGI IMG/M metagenome (GOLD analysis project Ga0209382, IMG submission 187599) | Bulk soil microbial communities from a Populus tree surrounding site in Tennessee, USA - Soil MetaG P. deltoides SBSDD5 (SPAdes) (version 2) | ecosystem: Environmental > Terrestrial >...
GCGCACGGTGGCATGGCGACCGGCCGTTCGTGGTGGAGGAGGCTTCGCTGCCCGCAGTTCTATTTCCGGGCCTCTTGGAAAGGAACGGCATCGACCACCGGATTGTCGCGCTGGCCCAGCTCTACGGCATCTTGCTCGGCAAGGCCGAGGAGCGCATTACGATTGCGGCCGCTACGCCGGCTATCGCCGATAGTCTTCGTGTCGCGTCGAGCACTGCAGTGATGCTGCTGGATCGACTTCTATTCACGCTCGATGGTCAGCCCGTAGAACGGCGCGTCGCGCATTGTCATTTGCGCGGCGGGTTCTATCGCGCCGACATGGGCTGAGCCCGCACGGCTCGCGAGATCGTTCTATGAGGACAACAATCTGGCGATGGCCTTGACGATGGCCTCGGCGTGAGCCGGTCTGGGAGCCAACGCACCGATAGTGCTCTTCGCGGTTCCGATCTCTATGGAATCTGCGTGAGTGTCTTCGGTCCCTGCGGGACCCGCCCCAGCCATTGTGAGTGCCGATTCCTTCCACCTGGCGCCGCATTTCGCGCAAGGCACCCGAATGGCACCGGCTCGGCAGTCGTCGTGACGGAAAGACGGTGCCATGGAGATCTAATCTCACGAATTTGATTACTGGCCTTCGGAAACCAGTCCACTGAATGTCACAGGTCTCTTCTCATTGTCGCCAGTTATCTCTGGCGCGCATATAGTGGTGGGCGGCCGTGCTCATCGGAGCTAGGCTGTAACCTATCTCGAATCACATGCATGCGCGCTGGGCGGGCGGCGCCCTTTGGAGGCCCGTGCCATGCCGGAATGGGAATATCGAAAGATTGATTTGAACGTACATCGTCCACAAGGCGATGAACTAGAACTGCTGAACGCCGCTGGCGCCAAGGGCTGGGAATTGGTCGGCATCGCGAGCAACAACATTGCGTACCTCAAACGCGAGGTTGAAGAGATTGCTTCGACGCAAACCGCGTCTGCAGTGGGCAAGAGCGAACCCGAGCATGTGAACGCAAACCGTGACGATGAAAGGGGGACCGGCGCTCAAGAATCTACGGTCAAGTACCGCGATCCCGTGACGCGCGAGACGTGGTCGGGGCGCGGGCGCATGCCGAACTGGCTCAAAAGAAAACAGGAAGCCGGTGAGGATTTAGAGGAGTACCTCGTCTATTGAGAGTTCGTTCATGCCCCCGGACCTTTGGAGAGCCTGCGTTTCTGTGGGAGTGATGCGACTTTTTGGGTATTGATCGTGGCGGCGATTGCTATAGACGATCAGTGGCGCCATTTGACTGCTTGCATGTACGATTAAGGTTTTTGGAGGTACGCGGATTAGCGGCCCCGCTTGTTCATATTTCGGGTTGGAATTTTTGTCGGCCGGCCGCATTGGCCACGCCCGGGACACTGATGCAGTGGAGTGAGAGTACCGGCGAGAAATAGCGAAGTAGACAAGATGTCATATGTCGAGCTGGAAGAGATGGAAGCGCAGATCGCGCGGCTGAAGATCGAGAAGCAGAATGCGGAGTGCTTGGAATTGCGTCAGAAGCTGACCGACATGGCGAAGCAGCATGGCTTCGATATTCACGAACTCTTCGCCAAAGGGCGCAGAGGGAAGGGGACGGTAGCGATAAAGTACCGCGACCCGAAGAACCGCGCTAACACCTGGACCGGCCGCGGGCGCATGCCGCGCTGGATTTCGGCCGCGACGAAGGGCGGGAAGGCGAAGAAAGAGGATTTCCTTATCCGCTAAGGAGCCAATAGCAACCGCCGCGATGTTGGCGGTGCGCGGGACGGCACGATTTCAGTCTCCCTGAGCCCGCTAACGCCCGCGCAAAGCGCATCGCCGATCGCAACGCACTTTCGACGCAGAGGATGCGAGAGCGCACACTTGCAGAAATGCGCTCCCGCTTCGCTAGCCAACGCCCTCATTGGCGCTCCGCACCGCGGCGTTAGCTGCACGTTGACGTTAGCACAGGAAGGGAGAATTGTGGTGCCAACGGCGAAAGCCTGTGGATGCCGGCGGTTGCGCTGCCACGACCCGCACCGACTTGTCGACGCCACACATTCGCGTCACCCGATCGGCAGCTTGCGGAGCAGACCGCACATGTCATGCCCCCTCTCTGGACCCCGGGTTTTTCGTTGAGAGCGACGGCTTGTTTCTTCGGGCACATTCAGACCGTCACGCATTGTGCTACCGGTCGCGTCGTCCGCACAGATTGGCCTCCGTGCGGATCGGCCGTCCGGCGCTCCTCGAGCCACCCCGCTGCTCGGAGCGCCGGCGGCTGCTGCATAAAGAGCTACCTCGAAACGCCTTGTGCGTAACGCAGATGTCGCCGAAGGTTCGTGCGACTGGCTGCTCTACCGACGATGGGATGTTTTGTCCGTCCCGCCCTGGCACCCGGCCGAATGTTCGTGGCGCTCAGATGGAAGCAGGATATCTCGACACAGCGAAGCGGTCAGCTCGGTCGCGACGACGCCCGAGCCATTCGGATCGAGCCAATCCATCAGCACTTCCGTTTTCGAAACCAAATCGCGGGTTGAACCAGATGGTGTCTTGACCATTCTGCGAGCCAGCGCGGTTAAGCGGTCGCGCACGGGGTCGCCAAGCTCATCCAAATCGTCGATCCGATCCAGGTCCGTCCGCAGGGCTCGATATTCCAAGGCCATCTCATCGAGGCGCATGGCATCCCTCCCGGTCAAGTATGGATCACTCACTATTGTCGCACGGTCGTTCGTCGTAGCCCAAGAGATCGTTGGGCGCGACCTGCAGTGTTACGCAAATCTTGTGGATAAGGGTGAGATTCCGCTCGACCTCGGCGCGCTCGTAGCGGGTGTAGCGGTTCTCCTGGATGCCCAACGTTTGCGCAAACGAGCGTGCCGTTGCGAACCCTTTCTGGGCCCTCAAGTCCGCAGTTGGCTTGCGAAGCGATCACGCGCTGAGTGAGGGGACGCTACAGAATCTCGCGCCATGGATGCCCTCCATTAACAATAGAACGACTTATCCCCGCTCCGCTTACCAGCGGATATGATGGTTTGATGCGAGGCGCAAGATCGTTTGCGGCAATTATCGTGAAGCTGACCGAAGCCGATTTGGCTCTCGTTCGGAGCGACGAGGCATTCGACGACATCATTGTGTGGCTCGCCCGCTGGCGAGCGAACACCGTCGTGGATGCGGCCTACCAGCCTCATTGGAACCATCAAATAGATCGCGCCCGCGCGAGTAACGCTACGGCGGGTCACTATTGGCGCCACTTCGATAGCGCCGCACGTATTTGTGCGGCCATGAATTGCAGTGTCCAATGTCTATTCCTCAAAGACTCGGCATCCCCCGATTGAGGGAGGTTTCAGGCAGAAGCCAACTAACTGTTGTCTCACGCTCGAATTACGCCGCTGAGGCATCCTCTCGGCATTCGATGATCGACGACGGGTTGTCGTCGGCTTCGCATCGTCAGTGGAGGTTGGCCATGAAGATCCTCGTCTCTACTCTCATCGCCCTGTCGGTCCTTGCCGTAATCGCGGCCCCCGCGGCTGCATTCGATGCCTCGAGCTTCTACCAGGAGCTGGACCGGCGATCCGGCGGGACAGCCAATTAGCCCAACCCGAGTCGCGATTGGGTAGCAGTTGCCCAGTCGCGTTGGGCCGATGCAGTTGCAGCACACCGCTAGATAGCGATGGTGCGGCTTCCCGGAGTGCAGTGCGATTTCCTTGAGCACTGTCGCTCTGGCTGGCTGCGGGGCCTTGGGGTGCAACGCTTTCACAGCTTGCACCCCAACCGTGCCGAGACCGGAAACGGCAAGCCCGTGATGCCGCGCATAAGGCCAGGCGGCGACAGCTGTCATGCTCGATTTCGGGCCGCGCGACCAGAAGGCCTCAATGCCCACGACATCCGTGCGCCTAGCGTCATCGGAACTCGGCGTCTGCACGGGCGCGCGTGCCGGGGCGCCAAGAGGCGTCATCGAAACGAATTTGACGCCCGCCCGTCCAGAGTGAGCCACACGGGGCCTGATGCGAACATGGCGACGGTCAAGCTCAGTCTCGCTGATCCTTATTCCTGTTCCAACAGCCCTCAAATTGCTCGGCGCTCAAGTCTCCCCCGACTGGGGGGTGCACAAGGCTGCTTGGAACGGCATTCACATCCGGGCCCGGCTCACCACGGTCAGGCACGGCATTCCTATCCACCGAGTCACGCCTGCCCCCTTAATGAAACTGACTGATGATGATCCACCCAACGGGCCGACCAAGGACGAAAGGATATCGCTGCGTGACGTTGGCGTTTGTCGCCATAGCCCTTGCAGTGTTCGCAATCATCGCCTCAATCGTCATCGGTATGATCTACTTGGTCGACTTGATGCGCTAGCGCACAACGGCCACGCTCGATGACCCAGCTCGCGCGACGTTATTGAGCGCCTTGGGTCGCCCCTGTGACGAGACGTGGGGCCAGAGGACCGCATGCGCAGCCGCAGTTGGCTTTGCTCGACGTGCGGCACCCTTGCCACGCTGCCGAGCAGGTCCGGCGCCCTGCACGAAATGTGGCGATACTATCGCCTGCGGTCCTATCGTGCCGTGCGCCGCGGATGGCGCTACCGAGCGTTTAGCGGCCGCTTCACTAGGATGACCGGACGGGCTGCGTGTCGGCAGTTGGAACCGCCGGGCACGTGAAGCATCGCCTGGCTAAGAAGCCAAATCCATTCGACCGGTCGACATCGCCATCCTGGCGAGTGCCAAAAAGACCGCACAGGTGTGCTGTACAACACAAGCCCAGAGCGTACTGCGATCTAGAATAGTGCGAACGAAATGTACGTCCTGCGTAGGTTGAGCGACCCGCCGAGGGCTCATTACAAATCGGTACACATGCTCCCCCCTTCCCTCTTGACCCCTATCCTTAGAAGGCCACCCGGTTTCAGCATTCGGGGCTTCCTCACAGGCATAGCGCTGTCGTCGGTCCTCGGTGCTGCGCTCTACGTTTTTCTGACGACGCTGTAGCACGTATCTGCGTCGCCAGTCCGTTGCCGCAATGCCTTTCACTCCGTCTACACAGGTGGGAAAGAGCCGGGGCCAATCTTATGTGAGATTCAGCGTCTTTTCGGAATGTCTGTTTTGTGTCGCGCCGCAGCGCGCGTGGCTAGCGTTTTGGAAATCGAATTGCTAAGCGTCAGCCACGCTCCAACCCAAGCGGCGCCGCCGGCGCGCCGAGCATACCAACATTTCTCCGCGGGTGTGTCCGTATGTGCGGAAAGAGGTGGCGCCGGCAAAACCGCGAAGTGGAGAGCTGTGAACAACTGCCCGGCGGGGGGTGGCTGATGAAACGTCACAGACTGACGGCTGACCGGTTACACGAAGTACTGAACTATGACGCGGACACTGGTGTGTTCACCTGGCTGGACAAGCGAGGCAGGGTCAAGGCTGGCGACAAGGCCGGGACGCTCACCAATGACGGGATCTATATCAGGGTGGACGGTCGTCGCTACTCCGCCAGCCGCCTTGCCCATTTGTGGAAGACTGATGAGTGGCCGCATGATCAAATCAATCACCGAGATGGTGATGCTGCCAATAACTGCTGGGCCAATCTACGGCCGGTCACATATTCACAGAAATTATACAATCGTGGAAAGCAGCGAAATAACACGGCCGGCGTCAAAGGCGTGACGTTCAATAAGCGCAGACGCAAGTTTCAAGCTCAGATTTGCGTAGCTAGCAAACGCCACTTCCTCGGCTACTACGCAACCGCCGAACTTGCCCATCGCGCCTATCGCCGAGCGGCCAGTCGGATGCACGGCGAGTTCGCACGAGTTGACTGACGGGAAGTAGCAGGCCACACGGGCGGACCCGCAACGCTGGGACCGGGGGGAGCCAGTCGCAGCAAAACCACCGCTCTCTTCGTTGGGGGAACAACAGAATGGTGCGGCCCTGCGCACGCAAGGTGCATCAACCGGGCTGCGCATACAATTCGGGAAATTCCTATTTCCCGCATGGTGAAATCCCAGGTTTACGGCTGGTCGGATGCAACACGACTTGTGAGTCTGTTTGCCGATAGCCACGTCCATCGATGAAGTGCGGGTATGCGCTGCTGGCGGTGCGAGCGGCAAATCAGGGGTGGTCGAAGCAGATAGCATGCACGCTCTGCTTGTGCAGCGGGCGGATCAGCTCGACGGGACACGAGAATTCCGAGGAGGCGCGCGAACTGGCAATGATCGCCGAGGCGCTTGACGCCTTCGAGCGCAAGCGTTGGCCAGATGGTGAAGTTCCGGACGGCAAGGGCTAGGTGGCCACCACAGCCGAATTGGCGCTCGGTCTATAGCAGTCAGCGCAGGTCGAGTTCGAATGTGCACACCATGCCGGTGTTGTGAAATATACGAACCCAATTCTGCATCGTGCCGGCGATCACCTAAGTCCCGACCCCGATTGTGCCTGGGATGATCAGGCTAGACATCCCACTCTCGGTCCACTTGAAGTCAAGGCGGCGCGACCCATTGGCGACGACGCGCCATTGCACTTCGAGTTTACCTTGGATCGACGAAAGCGCCCCGTACCTCGCCGCGTTCGTGGTGAGCTCACTGATCACGATTGCCAACTTGGTTGCTTGCGACCCCGAAAGGTGAACGTCGCCGCCTTGCAAAGCGATACGCTCAGGAAAGGCCCCAATGAATATGGCAAGCTGATCTTCAATGACCTGTCGAGGTTGTGCTCCGCGCGCCGAAGTCGCACGCGCCGCGGCTTCGCGGCCGTGATGTCTGACTTCGATCAGATCCCAGTGGCCGTGGCGCTTCGCAAGGCCATGCCTGTGGCAATGCGTGACATCGAGCATGTCATCTGCTGAGCACCCCTCCATGGGATAGCTACACAGCGCGAGGATGCGCTGATCCTTGAAGGCTTCATTGACAGCCCGCTCATAGATCAGGAAATCATCCCAGGTGCCTTCGTCCAGAAACGATGCGTTGCCGCTGCCGCGAAGACCCGCGTACCCCGAGGCTAAAGCTTCGTCCTTTTGTGACAACCAACCCTGGATCTTCTCGGCGGTGCTCAGCGGCGCGAGCCTCGCGTACCACTCGTCCTCGCCGAATATTTGCATCTGACCGGAGGCAGTCCTAGTGTCAAACTCCGACATGGCCGCTCGCATCTCGCTGGCTGCCCGATCTCTTCCGTAGGGCTCGCAGGTGACCCACAAGCAGCGCTCGTTGCGCTCCAAGCCCGCCTTGAAGTAGGGGACGAGAACCTCGCCGAGGTCGTTTGCGGAGCGATAGAAGTGACAGACGTGGTCGCCCCATTCGAAAAGTCCGTCGAGCCCAACGCCGCTCCTGGTAGATTGTGAACTGAACATTCGCCTCTCCCAGCTCAGCCGCACCCCGGCCTCTTCTGCGCTCAAGTCCGCCCAAAAGCCAGCACCCTCTCTTGCGTGCAAAACTCTTTCGCAGGTGCGTAGGGTTTTCACTGACGCTGATAGGGTATACTTCTAGCTGGGCTGGGAGAGGCATGGGAAGTATTCTTGGTGGAGGTGATGATGCCTTCACATCTATTTTCGAAAACAGTCTTCACTTGCGGGCAAGCCCAGACTGCGGAAATTACCGAAGGCGCAGCCAGCGAGCTGGAATGCTCGCGTCTGCGCATGCATGCCGACGAAAGGGTCTACCGCATCCACCGGATTCGAGATCGCAGGGGCCGTGTTTTCCTGGTCGAAGATGTGACGTTGCCGGCCGCACTGTTTCCGGGGCTGGCAGACAGGGGAACCGTCGCCGATCACATAGGGGTCCTCGCTCAGGAGTACGGGATACTGCTGGGGAAGGTGGAGGAGCGCATCTCGATGGGAGCACCGCCGGATGCTATCGCGAATGCTCTAGGTGTCGCTCCTGGCACATCGGTAATGGTGCTCGATCGCGTGGTACTCATGCTCGACGGCTTCCGCCCGGTCGAATGGCGATTGGCCCACTGTAACCCGGCGGGTGCCTCGCATTTGTGAGCTGGATTTAGCGTGGGAACCCGAGAGGTCGAGCCGCGAACTGCAGGGCATTCCGATCTCTCTGGCTCAACCCAGGTGCGGGTTCTCCCAACGCCGAGGCTGAGCAACCGCAGCAGGTCGTCCGCATCGTCCTCACTTTTCATCATTGGCTCGCTTCTCCGACGTCGGTCCCTCAATCATGGCCTTGATGGTCGCCGGATTTCCCGCGAGGCCGCGGCTTGCCAACTCGCCGATGATCGCTTTGTAATTCGCCCACTGCTTGGCGGCGCTGTGGCTCGCCGTGCGCTACGCTGTCAGTGGCAACGCTGTGCCGACACCGACGCCGAGAGCCTTGACGATCTTGTGCACCCCGATAGTCGGCGATCCAGAACTAGTCCACGCCTGCCCACAGCTCCGGCACTTGCAACCTCGCCTTCAGCGGAAATCCGGCACTGAGTTTTGCGAGCTTGTCTGCGAGACTCGCGGCTGGTGCTGTGCCTTTCGCGTTGAGCCGTACCACCCGCGCGACACCCAGCACGGGCTCCAGCGGAGCGAACAATAAAATATGCCTCATGACTCAAGAGGCGCTCCAGCAGCTGGTCGATCTCTAAGCGCCGGAGCAAAAATCCCTCAGTGAAGCGGCCGATCCCTGTAGGGGGCCCGAAAACCGGATGGCTTGACCCGACCCATCGTTGCGCTCTACGGCGAAATCGAAATGGACGGCGAGGACAGCCAAGACGTCATCCACACTGGCGTCCCTGGTCTCGATGTGGACGCTGTCAGAACCGCTTGTCGCAACGACACGCACTCGCCTGCCCAGCCCTGAGCAAACTCCCAACAGGAAAACAGTGCCGCGAACCCTAGTACGGCACCCGGCGTTAGCAAAGATGAGCTAGTCCAGCGCATGCCTTTTTCGCTCCATAGGTGATATTTCTTAAGCGTTCGATAGGAGGCCGAACCTCGGTCAGCTCTAGCTCTATCGGCTTCCCAATAGTATCGGCCCACTTGTGGCTACTTCTTCCCAATGTCGGAGCGCGCCGCTTCTTCCACCGTCGCCTCGGCATCGGAGCCGAGAATGTAGCCAGCGGCGAGGTTTTATTCGTCGTCTGATCGACGGCCGACACGTACTGTCCGTGGTTGCGATAGAGAGCCGCGAATGTGGCGTCGTCGATCGGCACGTGCGAGCCGAAGAGGAAGCAGAATCCCCTTCGGCAACCCGCTCGGTGGCATCCGGCTGGCCCAGCACGCCGTCCCGGCTGCCAGCAATACGGGCAGGCCGGTATTCACGCACCGAGTTGAGCTCGATGCGTGGCGCTATGGGGGGCGCCGAGCCGTCCACGATCCAGCGGGCCAGATGGCCGTAGACTGCGTTCAGCACATAACGCGTGGGGATGTGGCTCAGCGCTGGGAGTGAACACACGGTGGTGTCCGCCTGCGGGAGGCTGTCGCGGATGAGAAGTTCGCGCCGGAACACAGCGCTCTGGAAGCTGACGTGTGACGTACCGGCGATTTCCCACGTGCGTCGGGTTGCCGCGCCGCCGCCTCGCCGAGCAGGAGTACATCGTTCCCGGTGTTGACCTTGAAGACCTTCACGGCAAGGTCTGTGCGGAGTCGGAGACCGAGACCAAGGACCAGGTAGAAGCCGTCGTAGACCCCGGCCAGGGGGTGGATCGAGTTATGATAGGCAACGAGGCGGCCCTGGGACTGCGAAACGCCGGCAGCAATGATCAACCGCACGGGAAGCCCGCCCAGCGGGTTCACGCCCACAGGATGTCGGATGGCCTGGGCAGCCTGCGAGAAGATATCGTAGGACAGCGTGTCGGAGGGCACCGTGTTGCCGGCCGTCACGTCAAGCGTACCGTAACGGGTCGGGCTCCACGCCGTTAGTCCACTCGGCGGCTCCTGCACGCCGACGCGCTGCGCGGAGATGCCGACATAAGCGTAGCCCTCCCGACGCAACCTGACGTTTTCTCGCACGTCCCACAGATGCCGATACTGCCCTTACCGCTGCCCCGCGATTTGCACAATTGTGGTCCTCGGGACGATCCAGGGGATCGTGTACCAACTAGCTTGATGGTGTTGCGCCAGCGGGTCCACGGACGACGTTCGCACGCTCGGCGGGCCTGCTTGGTCCGCACGACCAGGGCAGGCTCTCCAGAGGCGAGGCCGGTGCATCACGTCTCTTGCCCAAGCCGCTCTTTGTGCCATAGTCTGGCCTGCGAGACATGCCAATGGCCAAGTTGATATTCAACGAACAGGGAGAGATTTGGCCCGAGAGCTCCTTGGAGCTCCGGCGCCTGCTGCACTACTTTCGGACCAACGATGACTTTGCTTCCCTTCTCGTCCGCAATCTCGGCTACATCAGCTTGGTCCCTGGCCAGTCGTCAGCCACTATTACGTTTCGACCGCAAGTCGTATCCGAGGTGGCCATAGCTGCCATGCTCACATGGCTCTGGGACAGGCAGCCCGAACGGGTTCTCCTTACGCACGTTCACGATCACCACGATGAGCACGAAATCCTGCGCTCCCCGAGTGCGGTGGCGCGCCGGATTGGTGAGGTGGTGACACGAAAAACAGAGTCAAATGTCTTCCGTAGTCGCCGGCGAGATCCACGGTGCCTGACGAATGACAGTTCCTTCGGCGCGCTGCTCGAACTGTGGCGCGCCTCTAGCGAGCGTCTGGACTGGAGCCGTCACCTCGACTTCTTCAAAGAGAACCTTGACGGTCGCTTTATTGTCCTCTCGGCGGAGAGTCCGCAGTCAGATTTGCGCATCGAGGCTGCAGGCTATGGTCTAAGAGTGCCTGGATCGAATTGGTTTACCGACAACATCGGCGCCCCCTTGAGCCTGATGCCGGATTGCTTCTACCGGCAGCGTGTCTCAGAGGGATACTATGCGACCTTGCAAACGGGCGAACCTTGCCTCGAGGATATCGAAGCGACCATCTTCTGGCCCAGATATGAACTCGTTCGTCGCAGATACAGCCGCCTAATCCTTCGGTGTCGTTCCAAATCAGGCCCGCCCGATCTCCTAGGCGTAACGCGCGCCTGCGCGTGACCCGGCCGACTCGTCAAACGAGTCAACAAACCAAGCCAAATCCTCCAGCATTTCGTCTGTCTTGCTCCACTGCAACGACAGACGAAGGTCACCGAGTCGCGAGTTCTCCATCCGAACATCCCACTCAATGTTACGATAGCCGTTGTTGGGAAATACTCCGCCCCTGACGACGGCCTCGGTCATCATCGTGATCGTGCAGTCCGACCTCCAGCGCGTGTAGGCGTAAGCGCGCGCCAGGCGAGGAAGGATCTCGACCAGCTGCTTGCCGCGATAGTCTCTGCGATACCACGCAGCCCCCGAGAAGACCACGCGTCCTGCCACCCCTTTCGCGGCAAGGGCGGTCACAATGCATCGTTCGTGTGGTTTCTTGGATTGCTCCGGAGTATCGTAGAACATTCGAAGGGATGTTGCCTCATCGTGGAGGTTTGTCTCCGCCCACTCAAACAGGCGGCCCGCTTGCGCGGCGACGGTTTCCCCTTGCTGGTTCCGACCCAGGACGCAGAACGCATTGCCTTTGTCGAGGGAATTCAAAGTCGGATTGAACAAGGGAAATAACGGCAGCCACGTATCGCGGTTTTTCTCGTTGACGGCGAGCAGCTCATCCATCGACACGAATGAGAGCTGGAGGCCCCGGTAATGGACCGCGTGCTCGGCCTTAAGAAGAAACCGTCCAATCAACGGCGCGGGCCCATGCGTAACTGTGATTTGATCAAAAAGGTCGTCCTTCCGTCGCACCGTTGCAGCCATGGGGAATTCTCCACACGGATCTGACGGCAAGCTGGTGTGAGTCGGCCTCGTTATGCAACGGCCGACTGCGGAGCATCCTCAAAAATCAAGGGGGCCAAGGAAGCAATACCACATCCGGAGCGAGAACGGTTAATTGGAATTCAACGTCCGCGCGAATCGACGAGCGTCTTCAAAAGGTGCAGGAGCCTCTGTCGCCCATCAGGGGCGTTCGCATAGGCTCTTAGCAAGCCTTCGATTTCTGCTTGCGAGAGCCGCGCCGAGGCTTCGCTGTCGTCGATGCCAACCACCGCCTGAAGGCCTTCCTCGGCGATGGGATCGGCCAATCCCTCGTAGAACCAGGCAACCGGAGCGTTGAGTATTCGTGCGGCTTCGTACAGCCGAGAAGCGCTAATTCTGTTTTGCCCGGTCTCATACTTCTGAAGCTGCTGCTGGGCAATGTCCAGTGCGTCAGCCAGCTCTTGTTGACTCATATCTAGCATGCGACGCCTAAGCCGAAGTCTGGTGCCCACCACGGTGTCCACCTGTCCCGCCTTTGGTTTGGCTGATTGCAATCGGCGACTGTGGGGCTTGCTATTCACGACGGGCATTCACCTGTCACACGTTCTGAACGACTGCGAAGCATACTAGAAGGCCGAGCGTATATCAGCCGTTTAGCCGGTCCGCTCCCCGCTACCACCAGACCGCGCTATGCGCAACACATCGCGGCAGAGGGAGACCGTCAGCTGACTCGTGACATCGTCGCTTGCTTGGTCGCACCAATCAAGCAGCACTTTAGCCTTTACGCTGGCGCCGGACACGTCTTGCGACTCTTTGGCCGCAATGGTCTTTGCAATGGCATGTAACTCCTCATGAATCTGCTCCTCGCGACGCTCCAGCATTTGGTCGTCAATCGTGGAACCCGCGTCCAAAGTTTCCGCGAGCCGCCTCACCTCTTCAAGTGAAGCAGACAACTTATCATAGTTCGATTGTAATCGCGTCAGGTCAACACTCTCGGCACCATTGACCCGCTGCTTCGGCATAGGTACGCTCGCTTCGGAAAAGGGCCGTACTACTTATGGTTGTTAGCCGACTTTCAGCCATGGATCAAGTGCGGATTCTAGCGATGCGGCTGGTGGGCCTCTGTTGGCATTCAGCGCGGAACGCAAGCCGATTCAGTTGAGGACGACCAATGGACGCGCTCGGGACAGTGTCCCCGGCAGAGGTTCGGACTCGGTTCGGGGTGCGTCTCCGGGAATTGCGCTTTCAGGCTGGCTTCAAGACGGCGCGTGCGTTCGCGCGTGCGCTTGAGATGGAGGAAAACCGCTATACGCGCTATGAGCGCGGCGAAGTTGAGCCCAATCTCTTGAACATTGGCAGGATGTGCCATCTCTTACGTGTTGATGCCAATCGACTCTTGGGCCTCACGGACGGTTCCGATGCGCAAGCGGGCCTAAGCCTCGAGGACGGTCGCATCAGTGGCGAAGCAACGGGCGCAAGTAGATCCGCCGAGGCATGGCGTCTAGCATCTGTCATTGCATCCCTCCGAAGTTCCAACGCGGGTCACGCTCAATCTCCCGGTATTAGTGATCCGCTGCTTCAACTGCGCGCGACTGCGGAAATCTATCGTCGGTTGCTGTCGGATAATCCAACAGACATATTTGCTCAGTTTCTTAATGATGACACCTTGAACCGCCTTGAATTATCGCACAAAACTGAATTGGTGAGTCTCATTGATGTATTTATGGGCACGAGAGATACTCGAAAATAGAGTGCATAAGGTGGTCGCACCTTCCACCGAAAAGACGCGACCATGTAGCTCCAAACTGAATGCGCCTAATGTTGCGAGTGACCGCGACCGTGCAGCCTACGCTGCGATTTTTCGCTCGATGCCGAGATGCTTCTGGATCGCGCGCCTCTGTGCGGATCCAATCTCCTTCGTGACCCCCTTGAGGTTCGCGTGGTTTTGTTCAATGAGATCGAGGCGCCTGTTGATCCCTCCAAGTTCTGTGTGAACCGCGCGGAAGTTGGCCTCGCTCTCGGTGCGGAAGGTGTGGAGCTCAAGACGGAGTTCCGCAACATCAGCCTTTGTAAGCGCAAGTGAAGCGGCCGATCCGGTCGGTTGCGCCGGAGTAAAAATCCGGCAGCTGGAAGCCCTGTGCCGGCGTCGGCAGAGGGCGGGGGATGAAGCAGGTGGAGCTTTATGGGAAGGTTCGCTACGCCGTTCAGATTGAGGGCTTGAGCGAGCGGGCGGCCGCGCGGCGGTTTGGGATTGATCCGAGAACGCGACGCTCCAATAGGTACACACGGTCAAGGACATCACGATAATCCCAATCCGCAATTTGCTGACATTCGGATATCCGATCAAAGAGCCTGGCGCTCGCACGGTAGGCATCCGGCCAACCACCTGTTCCTCAAGAGACAGCAGTGCTCACGACGATGCGGCACCGTTGGCCATCGATGACAGGTGACACCACGCTCCCTGCATCGCCCATGTGGAGGAGCAGCCATGACCACGTCCATAAACTGCGGAGTTCGCAGACACCGCCGAGCGGACGCCGCTCGTCACGACCATCTTCAAGTGGGCCCTGACTGTCCTTCAAGAGCGGCGCAAGCGTGCAAAGCTGCGGGCCGCCTTGTACGCCCTGCCGGACCGCGACCTCAGGGACATCGGCATATCGCGGGCCGAGATCGAGTACCTCGCGTTGAATGGCACCGATGAGCGGGTCGACCCGCGCAGGCATAGATAATCCTCGGGACTGCGCGTGGCTCACCTAGAGTTGCTCGCCTTAATTGTTGATCTCCCCCAATCAGGGGCATCGCTCGGCTACCCCCTCACGTATAAGCGCTTCGGGCTGGAGGGCAGCGCATGTGCAATAGCACTTGCCTTTGTGGACACGTCATTCTTGTTGTGGTGGAAGGCGAGGCGGGATCTTTCCCGCTAGAGCTTCAAGCTGCCTTTGAGTGCGTGGGCGCCGAGACGTGCTGGCTCGGACTCCGGCTCGTGCTCGCGACTTTGCCAGTCGCTTTGACCTCACGGCAGCAGCCATCAACTGCGGCGACGCTATCGACGCCGCCGAACTTCGGCAGCTCCTCGATGAGCTAGGCAGCATGCCGATCCTTCTCTACGGCACAGCGCCACCGTCTTACATGTCGGGACGGGCGCTGCTCCTCCCCACACCCAGACCGGCCCACCCCGAGGCTATCGTCAAGGCCATCGCCGGCCTGTTGTCCTCATAGAATGATAATCTCGCGAGCTGCGTGGGCTCACCCAATCTCGGCGAGGTAGTACCCGCTAACCAAGTGGCAATAGGCAACACGCCACTCAACGGGCTGGCCATCGAGCGTCAGCAGCAGGCGATCCAGCCGCATCACCGAAGTGTCGGGCGCGACACGAAGGGTGTCGGCGATACCCGGCGGAGCGGCCGCAATCGTAATGCGCTCCTCGGCCTTGCCGAGCAAGATGCCGTAGAGCTGGGCCAGCCCGACAATCCGATGGTCGATGCCCTTCCTCTCCAAAAGGCCCGGAAATAGCGCAGCAGGCAAGACTCAAAGCTGTAGATGTCCGTGGAGTTTCGGCCTCACCGCCGCCCGGTCTCAAGAAACGATGATAGCGACGACGAATAGCATGCTCACGGCAAATGCCGCTCTGACCGTCAGTGTGTCCAGGTCTACTTTCGCATTCATGAGCACCTCGTTGTTTCTCAGATGCACCGGAGGAGGACGATTGTTTCTTGATCTAGGTCAAGCCCGCGAGGTGTTCGTTCGCCTGATGCTCGATCGTGCCGGTGGGCTTGCGGCCAAGAGGCACGAAGGTGCCCGCATTGACGGATGGCGTGTTGACGCTCGTGCTCCCCAAGATGGAGGAGGCCAAGCCGCGTAAGATCAGTATCGCTTGAATTCTCAGCCCGGTCGCCGACGTTCTCGAAATTTTTTTACGTGAGCAACGTCGGCGCTTCGAGGGGCAGGTGCCCACGATGCCAGGCGACGTGAAGGTTACGATACCGGACGCGTACAACGTTGTGAGGCTGCTGGCGCGGCTTGGGTGCAATTTCGACGAAATCGCTGCGCTGGGCTTCTATGCGGGCAGGAGAAAGCTGACGGGGTCCGCACTCAAGGTTTGGTACCTGGCAGAGAAAGGGCAAAGAAAAGCAATCACCGAGGTGGTTCCCGCGGCGAAGACACGGAAGCGCACGAAGGTCTAGTCTTGCGCGGTGAGGCTGCAGAGGTCCTTGCTGCGCGAGGCTACGCAATTCTGCAGCCGCACAGCACAACGTCGCCCGAGTTCAGGGTTGTAGGGGAACGCGCAGCTCGAACGCAGCGCCTTTGTCTGGCTAGCATGGCCTGCCCGTCGGTACGCATTAACAGAATGTGCCGACCCTTCCCTAAACTGTGACTTGGAGCGGGAGCCGGATGCACAACCCGGAGAATGAGCGCATCAAGCGCGACTATTTCTTCTATATGAAGGAGGCCAGACGCCTCGGTGAGCACTCCATCGATTGCGCGGCAGCAGCGCTCGCCAAGTTCGAACACTACACCAAATATCGGGACTTCAAAAGGTTCCACATTCAGCAGGCTATCGGGTTCAAGCGCAAGCTGTCTGAGCAGATCAGCGAGCGGACAGGAGATCGGCTCAGCCGGGGAACGATCTTTTCCGCTCTCAATGCGCTGCGCGCCTTCTTCCAATGGCTCAGTACGCAGCCGGGCTACCGATCACACCTCAGCTCTGCGGACGCGGAGTACTTCGCGCTGTCGGACAAGGAAGCTCGGGTCGCCAAGGCAACTGCCGAGCGGCCAGTGCCGACCATCGACCAGATCCTGCACGTGCTGCAGAGCATGCCCACCGCCACCGATGTCGAGCTGCGCAATCGGGCCGTCATTGCCTTCACCTTGCTCACGGGTGCGCGCGATGGCGCAATCGCCTCTCTGAAGCTCAAGCACGTGGATGTCGCCGAGAGCAAGGTCGTGCAGGATGCACGCGAAGTGCGCACCAAGTTCTCAAAGACGTTCACGACTTGGTTCTTTCCCGTTGGGGACGATGTTCGCCAGATCGTCGTCTGTTGGCTGGAATATCTCACGACAGAGAAGCTATTTGGCCCACTTGACCCGCTGCTTCCTACGACCGAGGTCGTACAGGATCAGTATCACTTGTTCCAGACCGGCGGCCTCTCGCGCGCGCATTGGTCCAACGCCACGTCCGACGGCTGGGACAACGACAAGGGAGTGACATGCCGAAGGCCGCGATGATTGAGAAATTGATCCAAGTCCTGCAGGAGGAAGGAAGGCACTCCCTGGAGTGGTTGGTCGCGGCTGAGCTCGGGCCGTAGCCGGGCTTGCGCGTCTTGTGTGCCACACCTGTCCTCTCCCGCACAGCTGACACAGACGCTGCACCGACTAGAGTCCCCACGAGTCAGTTTCGCACCTGCAGATTGGGAGCGACCCGCCACAGTGGCCGTAGTTGCGTTGCGCCCGTTCACTCGCTCGGATAGCACGCGCGCCATGGCAGATCACAACGGTGAAAAATCAAAACCGGGCATCGAGCCGAACCGGAGGATCCTCAAGGTAGCGGGCTATGCCGCCGCCGCTGCCTTCTGCACGGTGAGTGTGTGCGCCAACCTGCGCTATGGGTTGTCGCTCGGCAAGAATCCGATGGACAAGGCCACCTACGCCATCGCCAGCGTCGGTGCCGATATCTTCAAGATAGCTGCACCGCTGTTCGCGCTGAGCCTCTGGGAGAGACGCTTCCATATCCTAGCAATGATGGCTTTCGTGCTTTGGATCGGCTGCGTGAGCTGGTCCATGGCCTCGGCCCCCGGCTTTGTCTTGTCGAGCCGGGGTGAGGCGATTGCCGATAGGGCGGCGGAGGCGGCAACCCGCCACGGCTGGGAAGCCAAGGTGGAGCGAGCCGAAGGCCAACTCGCCACCATTGGCAGGCACCGGCCCGCCGACGTGGTCATGGCCGAGCTGGCATCAATGGCCGTGGCCCCGCGCATCTGGCGGCGCAGTCGGAATTGTGCCGATCTGGTGCTGGAGGAGAGCCGCGTGGCCTGTGCTCCAGTTGTGGGTTTACGCAAAGAGCTTGCGGCGGCTGAAGCCGCAGAGCGGCTGGAAACTCAGCTGGTGGCGGGTCGCGCCCAACTCGCCACCGTGGCCGTGGCGGGTTCGATTGCTGACCCCCAGGCCAGCGCCTTGGCCAAGTTGACCGGCGCCGACGAAGCCACCATCCGCACCTTTGTGGCTCTCTTGCTCGCTGCGCTCATCGAGGCGGGTTCGGCGCTGGGGTTCACGCTTGTATCCGTGGCGACCGCACGCAGCCCACCACCGCCGGCTAAACATCGCTCACTTAACGGATGTTCAGATGACGGTAGACCTGAGGCTCTTGCAGTAGGTTCATCGCAAGGGGAGCTGCCATCATGTCGACCACCACCACACCGGTGCTTACCCGCCAAGACTTGGCGACCCTCCGCCGCTGCTCCGGCAATACGACAACAGCGACAAGGCCGAGCCACTCGAAAGAGAGCTGCTCGACCTTGCGTCCTCCTTCTGGGGTGAGTGACGTGATCTTGTCGCCCGATGATGTCAGGCTGCGGGTGGGTCGCTAGCCTTGTCCTCAGTTGGCCAACACCGATCACCATGGCAAGTGTCTAGCGCGATCAGTCCCAGAAATCGTGGATCGTGCGTCGGCCCGCACAAGACGTCGTTCGCTGAAGAAGGAAGACGGCGTTCCAGTCGTGATTCTCGAGCGGACCTGGATTCTCGACCGCGTCTTCGATCATGACAGTCTCGACATCGCGATCGAGGTTCTGGGCATCGGCGCGGGCACCGAGCATGAAGTCGAAGTTATCGGACCGGAGGACCGCAAGCGCCTGGCCGAGCTCGAACCCCTGGAGAGGGGCATCGGCGATGGCACGCGCTACACCGGAACCCCACACGCCCTCATCGAGGACTGCCATCGTGCCGCTCTCCTTGCGCGCGGTCTCGGCAAACCCAGGCCTGACATCGACGGACGCTTCCTTCGCGCCGTTCGACTGGCTCGAGAACATGGTCTGCCCAAGCCCGAACTTGCCGCGGTATACGATTGGACCTGGACATCCTGGTGGTGTTCTCGACATGCGTCGACACTATCCGCACCCTGCCCGTTCTGCAGCACGACGAAACTCAGGCCGAGGATCCAGCGGTCGCGGCCGATCTCGCCCATCCCGACCGCTTTGCGCAAGTCACGGGCGCAGCCCTTGTTAGGTACGAGAGGATCGATGCGCTGGTGAACAACGCAGGCATCGGTCGGGCTTCTGTGCGGAGGGACCGCAAACCAATTCGCTTCTGGCAGACCACGCGCCCGAGCAATGGAGCCGCTTCATCGCCATCAATGAGCAGGACCGATCAACATGGCACGCGCGGTGCTACCCCACATGTTAGCGGCAAAGAGCGGTAGTATATTGTCAGCGTAAGCGAGAAGCGGGATGATCGTCGCGTAAAGCCCGTAGATCCCTAGCACTCCCGATGCAACAGCGTAGGCGATGCCAACGGGCCCGAGCATCGTCGTGAGCACCAACCCGGCAACGATATCGTCTCGCGGCCATGCCGGATCGTAGTGGCGGAGCGTGTAGAGTCCCGGCAACCACCCCATGACATCGGTTTGATCGGGGGCCTTCTTGGGTCGCGGAAAGCGACCTGCCTCCATTGAAGGTGACGGCGGCGGAGTAGCGGTCATTGAAAGCCGCCCACTTTTTGTGTCTTGGACTGCCAGTTCGGCTGAAGCCAGCAACTGAGCGCGCTAAAGTGTATTCGTCTAGCGGGAAAAACGTCCGCAGCGGCCTGCGCCACACCGAGTGCACGCAAAAGCTTGCTTCATCTTGACCTGGCCCTATCCAGCATGGATTCCACTACTCCAAGCAACATGCTCTCAGTCTTTGGGCTTAGCGCGAGATACTCCTTCCAGGCGGTCTGTTGTGCCAATCGCAACCAGGTAAGGTAGTCCTGATGGGTGAACCTATGATATTGGGCACCAGCGCGCTTAAAGGTCTCTATGAACCTTTTCTCGGCATCATTCTGTGTGGCCGCAAAGTAGACCTCAGAGATCTCTGCGGCCGCTTCAAACGCCGCCTTCTCGGCTTCCGACAAGTTGTCCCATGCAGTCTTCGATATCAACAGTGGAGTGGCAAACATCCATATACATGGACTCCCGGCCGTGAAGTACTTGGCGTGCTCGTAAATCTTCGCCGAAACAAACGTTTCGTAGGATGTTAGGGCACCATCCAGTTTGCCGCTCTGCATGCCACTGTAGATCTCGTTCGACGTCATTTCCACCGGGATTGCGCCGGCCTTGCTTAGCATGAGGTCGAAAAGCGGATCGCCACCGCGCAACCTCAAGCCCTTGACCGTCTCAGGCCCAGCGATCTCACGATTTCGGGTGACGAAGCCACCAGGCACCCACCACCACGCAAGTATGTGGACGCCGTTTGCATTTGCTACGGCCTGCAACTGATCTGCGACCCTAGAACCTCTGAGTGCGCCGGCTTCGTCAACGCTTGTAAAGAGTCCCGGTAACACAGCCAGAGAGAATTCGGGAACCCTTTTGACCGCGTAAGGGAGCGGATACACGCTCATCTCCAGCGTTGCCGATCGCAGTGCGTCGAACTGCTCCTCAGCCTTCATCTTTAGCGACAATTGCGGGTGGATTTGAAATGATATCCCAGGAAGCCGTGATTGCGCCTCACGGGCAAAGACGCGGGCCGCGCGGTCCCGCGCGTCGACCTCCGCCGGCCATTGGTGGGAGATCTTGAATTCCTTTGCTAGGACGCAATCAGGCAGCGCCAGCAAACACAGTGTCAATAAGGCGGACGCGCATCGCATGACCCACTCCCTCGACTGACGCGCTAGAGACGTCCTTGAAGTACCGAGTGTCGCCGATCTTCATGTCTTACTCTTGGCAAGGTGGCGGACCCCAGGACTGTGCCTTGCTCGTCAGCTTGCTGTGGCACACGGACTGTGCCGCCCCCCCGGTGCCAAGGGAACTGTTGCCCGCTTCGGTCATGCCCCGCGAAGGCTTGCAAGCTTGAATGCAGGCCAGCGAACGAACCCTATATTCATGCGCATGATCTCCGGAAGTGACTGGCTCATGGTCCGCTCGCGGACCCGAGGTCGAAGTCGTCAGCGATAGAGCAATTCCACCTGTCTTTTGAGGGACTTCCGCCGTGCGGATTAGGTCAGCGAGCACGCGAACTTTTGATCCGGCGCTGAAATCCTTGTCGCGACGCACAAAAATTTGGAATGAGCCTCGAATCGAGAATCAGCGGGCTGGTCCCCGACCACGGACTTTCATGTTCGAGATAGGCAACTCAGCGCCGGCGAGCGCTCATTGATTTTCCAAAAGCGGACACGCCTGACGGTTAGTCTGCCAACTCGGGTTACCGCCGACGTACTCGTCCCCCTAGCGTCGCAATTCGCGCCGGAGCAGCAACCACCGACCGATGCATGCGATGTGCCCCGACCTTGGCGCACGTCGGGACCCTCGAATTAACTGCCCACACGACTACGTTTCAACTTGGCACGGATGTTGAGTGTCTCCCCCTGCCAGAGATTGCGGAAAAACAGAAGAGCTCCATACCGTTGACTGAGTAGCCGGCTTGGCCGGCCCGTTGATGCCTCTAGCGCAAACTAAAGGTGCCTTTTGGTCCAGAGCTGCAACAGGGGTGTGTGCGCAACCTTCCGTAGCTGCTCATCAATAGCGACGCCAACTCTCCAGCGCCGTTCATGTAGTCCTCCAGAACACCCGCGCTGCAGGCCCGCCACTCGGCCACGTCGTTCGACGCAAGTTCATGAATCGTCATGCCCTTGGCGCGCGCGAACTCATACCCCTTGGCCTCGATGTCGGCCATCTCCTCCCGCAAAGCCCGTTCCACTTTCCTGGAGCTTTCCAAGATAATGGTCTGTTGGTTCTTGTCTAAGGCCTGCCAGACTTTCTCATTGATGATCACCACGAACTCGAGCGCTGCATGCTCCGTCCGCGTGATAGTATCCGTCACCTTCCAGAGCTCGCGCGAGTCGACACCGGTGATACCGGTCGTGATCATGTCGACACCGCCGTCCTTGATCGCTTGATGCTGTTGTGAGGCCGAAATGACGAGCGGGATGCCTCCGCAGCGCTTGACAAGGTGCGCGTAGTTCTCGCCGGACACGCGAATTTTCTGACCCCGGATCTGCGAGGGATGCTTCGTGTCCCGTCCTTTGGAAAAGAACACGCTGGAACCGTAGGCTTGCCACCATAATACACGCGTGCCCGTAGCCTTGAGCATGGCCTCGTCGAGGAGCTTTCTGATCTCGCCGTCGGGACTGGTAGCGGCCTTGACGAGCGCCTCAGTATTCAACAGAAACGGCAGCCCGATTATATCGATAGCTGGGACCCTTTTACTGAATTGGTTGTAGTTGGTGATGCCCAGATCGATGGCCCCGGACGCAACCGCCGCAATTACCTCGTCATCCCTGTAGAGCCGTGAATTATCATGAACCTCGACCACCACGACTCCCTTGGTCCGTCTCTGCACCTCCTCCTTGAATTGCACGAGATTTGCGCCGATGTGGCTAGTTATTGGTAACTGCAGCGTGACACCGAGCTTGATCTGCTCGGCTTCGGCACTGAACGACACCAGCATCTGCGGAGCCAGCGACAAACAAAAGAATAGAGCAGCGCGAACGTCTCCCCACACTATCGTTTGTCCTCTGTCTTCGCCTTCGAGTGCGGCCCCCCCTCGGGAGCGCGACTTGGTGGCACGGCTGGAACTGCTTTGAGCCTTGCAGCGGGAATGGCACCGATTCCCGCGCTCGGCGCGCCTTGCGCTTCCCAGAAGCGCGCAAGGTGCCGTTCGACAATCCGATCATACTCGCCCGTCTGGCGCAGCTTTTCGAGCGAGCTGTTCATATAGTAGAGGATCGTGCGCGCATGCGGATGCGATTTAGAAATCAAGACATGGTAAGTCGTCAGCGCCAGCGGCTGATCGAGCATGCGAACTCTCTCGCCAAGTCCAAGCGAGGTGATGCTTTCGCGCCCTGCCAACTCGGCTTCCACCACGGCGTCGACGGTGCCGTTGTCCAGGAGTCGGAAGCATTCATCGATGGATGGCGGTCGAATCAACGTGATGATGCCGTCCTTCACCCAGTTCCGGCCATCCTTGTCCAGTTCGTGTACGGGATAGCCGGCAGGCCGGCACAGCACCTTTCCGACAATATCTTCTCGGCGAAGCGTCCTGATCCCCGAATTGCCACGCACGAAGAGTGTCGTCATCACCTCGTAGAGCGGATCGGAGAAAAAGAACCGCTGGCACCGAAACAGGGAACTCTCATCGAAATGTGTGCCACCCTCACAGTCTGGGTGCGCCCAGGGGAACCCCACATCGAACGCTCGTGTCAACAGCAACGGATTCAAATGAGCTGTCCAATCGTTGACCCATGATATGCCGAAATCGAAGCGTCCCTTCGCCTCCTCCTTGATGAGACCCATGGCCGAGGTGATGACCTGGGTGAGCATGCCGCCGCCCTCGAGCGAGCGACCCGTGTACGGCGCAAAGCCGTCTGCCGTGAGAAACTCGACCCGGCGCAGCAATGACGAGATAACGAATGTCGCCTCGCTCGGCGTCTGGGTGGGTGTAATCGCGACCGGGGGCAGGGCCGGCGGCGGCTGCGCACCGCCGATGCAGGGCAACTTGAGCACAAGCCCGGGGATGAGCAGAGTGACGTTGGCGCCGAGGCGGTCCTGGTTGGCGTAGAAGATCACCGTCCATTGTGTTGGGTTGCCATAGACGCGGGCCGCGATTTGGGCCAGAGTTTCCCCCTCCTTGATCGGATAGTCCGTACCGCATGTCTGGGCGATGCCAATATTGCATCCGAATACGCCAAGAGCCACAGCAACGACCAAAGTCTTAAGAAGCCGACTTATCATTCGGCTGCCCTCAGTTTGCCAAATCATGGTGTCCAACATCACGTAAGAATCTCAATACCCCACTTGAGGTGCGCTGCATGTGCTCAAGCATTGCACGAAATCAGTTGGCGCACTAGCCGATGGTCGTTGGTATCCCATTTTCGGTCGCGCCGCACGTGGCCGGGAAAACACAACCTGAGGTGTTGTCCGCATGCCAACTTTATGTGAGATTGAACACAATTCTGGAATTTCTGTTTTGCGTCGGGCTGCGGCGCGAATAGCTAGCGTTTCACAAATCGAACCGCTAAGCGTCAATACTCGCCACGCTCAAACCCTAAGCGGCGCCGCCGGCGCGCGAACATACCAACACCTCTCCGCCTCGGCACAGCTCACGATTTGTGGGACAACGCTTTGCATAGTCCGAGCATATAGTGTGGCGGGGGTCATTTGATGCTAGCCCTTGCGGGGGGGATACCATGAACGCACGTTTGCTTTGCTTGTTGGCATTGTCTCTGCTGTCGGCGCCCGATGTGCGCGCGCAACAAGTCAAACTCACGGCCACCTTAATGGTGCCGATCTCGCATCCCATTCTCGGCGCAAGCTTGGTGCGCTTCAAGGAGGAGGTCGAGAAGAGCTCCAACAACACCGTGTCCATCGAGATTGTCGATAAGGCACAGCTGTTCGGCGCTACGGAGGTAGTTGGTGCCGTATCGTCCGGCGCCGTCGAAATTGGCGTTGCCGCCTCCTACCATTTCGCGAGTCGGGTTCCGGCAGTAGGCTTCATCGACCAACCCTTCCTGTTCAATTTTTCGGCCCTGGTGCGCGCCGCAGCAACGCCCGGTAGCGAGATCAGGAGCATGATCGATCAAGCCATCCTGGCCAACCTGGGTGTGCGGGTTCTCTGGTGGCAGGGGCTCGGCAACACTGTGTTCTTTTCCAAGGGGAAGGGTGTTGCCGATCTGGAGCATATGAAGGGTCAGAGGGTGGGCGTGAACGGAAAGGCGCTGGCCGAGCTCGTTGCGCGGTGCGGCGGCCGTCCGATCGAGCTCTCCTTCGAGACGCTGCATGATGTCATGAAGGGTGGCGGCCTCGACATGACCATGGGCGGCATCAGCGCTGTGCAGGTCTTCCCACTTTGGGAGTTCACGGACACCATCACCCGCACGCAGCACGTCCCGGTCGAGATCTTGCTCATCATCAATGAGAGGACCTGGCAATCCTTGGATGACGCCCGCCGCACCGCCATCGCCGGTGCCGCAGCGAGAGTTGAGCTTCAAACGCGTGAGCGTCTCCCAGAGATGGAGGCCAAGATAGCGGCCTTTGCCAGCAGCAAGGGGTTCAAGATTCACGACCTCACGCCTGACCAAGTGGTCGAGTGGCGCGCGTGCAGTGCTGGGCTAATCGCTGACTACATGGACAAGAATGGCGAGTTCGCAGCCAAGCTCATGGCTGCCTACGGCAAGCTGCGGACTCAACCATGCTGCACGACCGCGCCGAGCTCCGGTGGCTTCACGAGGCGGTAAACCCCACAACCGCGTCGTGTCGGTCATGGGGAGCTTCCTTTGTCCTGAGTGAGGTTGACGACACCATGTCTTGAAGGAGACGTTGCCAAGCTCCATGGTCAAAGAAGGTCCATCGCGACATTGACGATTTGCCGTGGAGACGCGAAGGCCATGAAACATGTTGCGTTCGCGTACCCAGGTGTCTGAACAATCAAACTCTCTCGACTGCCGCTGTTGGCACGACGCGGAAGTCTTTGGCGCTGCGCCGTTTCCTTCCGGAATCGGAGGGTCAACTGACGCGCCCCGGACGTGGTCGCGAGGACCGTAGTTGACCCTCAACTGACCAAGCTGTCGTTCGTGATCCTCTGGTTGGCTGCAAAGCTTCGCTCTGCTCGCATTATGTGATCGGGACCGAAAGCAGGAGCCCACCCGCTGCAAGGAGCGCAAGCAACCAGAGCAAATCGACATTCACCCAGGCCTGGCGCAGGAGACCAACCCCCAGCCATTCGAACACGATCACCGCCACCACGGCGGTCGTCGCGACCATCGCCAGGGTGTGAACGCCGACCCCCGCGAGGGTTGCGGCTAGGGGGCCGTCGCCACCCGCCTCACTGCCCGGCTGGCACAACGGCATCAAGGCGGGCCACAGCATCAGGCCGGTCCCATGGACGGTTGCCATCAAGAACGACCAGACGCCGAGGCCCAGCAATCCGGTCTGCATGCCGAAGCGCACGCGGTGGAGATGGCCGTAGCGCCAATGATAGGCAGCCCAGGCGAGCAGCAGGAGCCCCGAGCCGATCCGCACGAGATTCTGCGGCACGACGGCGCCTGCGACAACCAGCAGGCCCGCAGCGGCCGCGATCGAGGCGGCATGGCCGATGGCGATGGGCACCAGCGATACCATCACCACCGCCCGGCTTTGCCGGTGCATCCCCAGGGCTACGGCGAATAGCCATCCCATCGCCGGGTTCAGGCCATGGAAGGCACCGAGCCCCGCAAACACCAGCGCTGGCCATGTCTCCGTCATGCTCGGACAAAGTGTCGTGCAGGCGGGGTCGGACGCATCAAAGCCCCGCCCCGCGGAGCGACATCCCTTCACGGATAGCAGTAGGAATCGGAGGAGCAGTCGCCTCCTTCCAGCCGCACCTGGTGTGGGCGATGCGGTGCCGGCCATTTGACGAAGAACTTCTCGTCGAAGGCGATGCCGCCGCCGGGCTTGGTGTCGAGCTTCACCATCCAGCCCTCGATCCCGTCGGGATAGAACTGCGGGTCGATGGCGCCGTAGAGCGAGTTGGTGAAGTAGACGCGCGTGCCGTCGCGGCTGATCTCCACCATCTGCGGTCCGCCGCTCAGCGCGCCGCTCTTGGCGCCAGGATGCGTGGCCCTCGACACGATCCCGCCGATCCTGACCTTGCCGGTGAGCTTGGGCTTGAAGGGATCCGAGACGTCGTACTGCTGCAGGTCGCCCGTCCCCCAGCAGGCGACGTAGAGGTACTTGTCGTCCATGGAGAGGTCGATGTCGGTGCAGAGCGGCGGCACGGCCTTGAAGCCCTTGAGCAGAGGCGGCAGCTGGTCCTCGGTCGCCGGCTCGGCCGGAATCTCGATGACCTTTTTCACGGCCCACTTGTCGCCGTCCTTGTACCAGGTCCAGATCGAGGAAGAGAGGTTCTCTAGGCTCACCACGCAGTTGACGAAGCCGTAAGCCTTGGTGGGGTCGTGTGCGGGCCTGAGCTCGAACACCAGCTGATACTTGTCGCCGAAGTCGATGGTCTGCAGGTGCTTGCGCTTGTGCAGGTCCCAGAAGTGCAGGCGGCGGCCGTACTTGGCTCCCAGCAGAACCTCGGGGATCAGGCCTTCCTCGAAGGTGTCGGGCGTGCCCCACTCGCTGGTGACGAGCGTGTCGTGGCCGAGGTGCCACCAGGCGTCGTACGCAAAGTGCTGGGGCCCGCGGTCCATCTCCCACTGGCCGCGCACGTCGAAGGTCTCGTGGTCCATCAGGAACACGCCGCCGGGGCCCTTGCCCTCGCGGTTGCCAAGCGCCGCGACGTAGATGCCCTCCGGCCCGCAATGGACCGTGTGCGGGCGCGTGTAGCCGGCGTGCTCGGCCACCGTCTCGGGCTCGATCACCTTGACGATCTTCGGTTTCCTCGGGTCGGGCTTGGTATCGAGGATGTGGATGCGCGAGGACCTGAGCCCCGGCACCACCAGGTAGCGGCGCTCGGCATGGGCGTGCGGCGCGTTCGGACACAGGCAGGAGGAGCAGGCGTTCCATCCGAAGTGGTGCAGCTCGTCGCCAGCGTTCGGCATGGCGGTGGAGCCGATGATCTGCGAGTAGGACCTGGATTTTGGATCGACATCGACCACGGCGATGACGTCAGGCGTCTTGCGATCGGGATCGAAGGCGGCGACGTAGGCCAGCGTCTCCGGTGCCGCCTTCATCGCCATACGGGGGGAGGGATAGAAGCTGGGATCGGGGGTCCAGGTTGCCATGATGCGTTCTCCTCTCGTTGGCTGGGCATGCTGGCCGTTTACGGTACCTATCCTTCCGCTTGGCACCGGCGGCTTACAACCACATGTGATGCAGAGATCAGCCTTGCTGATGATCCTGATCACCCCTCGCGAACCCTTCGGAGCGCTCGCCAACAGGCTGCTTGATGACCACAGTGACCGGCGGGCGCGCGCCGGCACGGTTCTTCAGCACGTGCTCCACTACGAGGCCGTTTACATCGGCTGGGTGCGTGATCGGCGACATGTGGCCTGCATTGCGGATTGAGCGGTGCCGTGCGTGAGGCAGCGTCTCCACAAGGAGCTGGGTTATCGCGCGCGATGGCTGCGGCGAACGCGTGCCACAAACAATCAGCGTCGGTACGTCAACGGCTCTGTATGCCGCCAGAGGCGTCTTCTCTTCAATGAGACTCCAGAAGTGATGCGCAATGTGCACGGCGAGATGCCCAAACTGCACTTTCTTGTCGTCGGACAGGCTCTCCCAGCTGCCCGCACCGCCCCAATAGTCGATGAATGTCTGCATGCCGCTGAAGTAGTCTCCGCAGATCACACCACGATTGACGGCCTCCGCGACAGCTCGGATTTCGTCGAGGAGATGCGCGTCGGTTCCCTGAGCATCCTTCAGGACGTGAAATGAGCTGGGCTCGATGAGCGTGAGCGAACGCAAGCGTTGGGGATGGCTCAGGGCGAACCTGAGCGCGACGCCACCTCCGTAGGAATGACCGATAAGATGAAAGGGCGTGCCGTCCGGGCACGTTTCGTGGATGGCTGCCGCCTCTTCGGCAAGGCCCAACGGGCCAGCACCGTGCCAGCGGCCTTGGTTGCCGTGGCCCCAAAGTTCGAGCGGCAGGGGGTGGAAGTCGGGCAACTGCTCCGCGAGAGCCTTCCATTGCCGCGCGGAGCTTGCCGAGCAGTGGACTAGCACGACCCGATCGAGTGGCGGTGGAGTGGCAACAGCTAGCCCATTGCCGTCGCATGCTGACACCGTATGCCGCTCTGATGCGGGGAACTCAGTCGCTTCCCGTTGTCGGAGACAGTCGTCGTGACGGTGAAAGCAGTCATTTGGGCGCCGCATCGGCATCATCCTCGAATTTAAGCAAGCCGAACCTGGTTTTCGAGGACGCTGGACATGTAGGCAGAGCACCGCTGGGGGCAGTTCTCGCACATGGCCATGCGGGGGGAGCAATAGAAGCTCGGATCGGGGGTCCAGGTTCCCATGATGTAGTCTCCTCTCCCGTCGCTCTCTCGCACAGAGTATGATGTGCGCATTGACCGGAAGTCCCGGGAGGCCGCCGGGATTTCTCCGGGATTGTGGCGGTGCGACGAGGGCTGGAAGAGTCCGGTGGAGCAAAGAGTTAGCTTCGGTCGCTATCGGTTCGATCTTGAAACCGGGCGCCTGTGGTCCGGCAAACGGGAGGTCAAGCTCACGCCGAAGGCCTCCGCCGTGCTCAAGGCGCTGGTGACGCATGCAGGACAGCCTGTCCGCAAGGAAGATCTGTTCGCCTCGGTGTGGAAGGGGACCGCCGTAAGTGATGACGCGCTCACCTCCTGCATCCAGGAGTTGCGCAAGGCCTTTGCGGATGATGCCAAGCGGCCCCGCTTTATCGAGACGCGGCATCGCCGCGGTTACCAATTCGTCGCTCGGGTCTCCGAAGGAGCGGCGAAAAACGACGCCGATTTACGAGTGCCAGCGCCTGAGATGCGTCCTCCCGTTCGCTATGCGAGGAGTGGAGCGCTGAGTATCGCTTATCAGGTGTCGGGAAGCGGGCCACGCGATCTCGTGCTGATCTCCGGCTTCGTTTCCCACCTCGAGCTCGATTGGGCAGAGCCGCGTCATGCCCACTTTCTGGAGCGGCTGGGTTCCTTTGCGCGTCTGATCCGCTTCGACAAGCGGGGCACAGGACTTTCCGACCGTCCGGGTGGACTTCCCGATCTCGAGACGCGGATGGACGATGTGCGGGCCGTCATGGACGCGGTTGGCAGCGAGCGCGCGGTCCTGTTCGGATACTCCGAAGGGGGTCCGATGGCGGTTCTCTTTGCGGCGACCTACCCCGAGCGGACCGCGGCATTGGTGCTGTACGGAACCTATGCCCGCCGCCTCACTAGCGAGGATTATCCGTGGGGAAGGACGCTGGAACAGCGCGCCGCCTACGCCGCCCAGATCGAGAACGAGTGGGGCTGGGCGGCGGATATGCATTCAATGTGTCCCAATGCCGACGCGGCACTGGCTCGGTGGTGGGGAGAGCGAGCCCGCGCCGCCGCGAGCCCGGGCGCTGCGAGAGCATTAATCGAGATGAACTCGCTCATGGATATTCGGAGTAGCTTGCCCGCCGTCCACGTGCCGACCCTCGTGCTGCATCGTCGCGACGATCGCGATTCGCGTGTCGAAGAGGGACGCTACGTCGCCGAGCATATCAAGGGAGCCGCGTTCATCGAACTTGCCGGCCAGGACCATTTCGTCGCGATCGACCCCGACCAGATTCTCGATCCGGTCGAGGCCTTCGTCACGGGGCATCAGCCCGTACATGCTGACAATCGGACGCTTGCCACCATTCTCTGCATCGATCTCGTAAAGTCGGCCCGCACAGCGATCGCTCGCGACGGTCGGAGGTGGGCGTTCGCGCTGAAGAGCTTTCACAATTCAGCCGTCGCGCAGGTTGAGCGATATTCTGGTCGTCTTATCAAGACGACAGCCGACGGCATCGTTGCGACCTTTGACGGACCTGCTCGTGCGGTCCGCTGCGGTTGCACTATTCGTGATATCGGCCATGCATCGGACCTCGAACTGCGGTGTGGCGTGCACACAGCGGAGATTGAGTTGCGCGGCACCGGTATCGCCGGCATCGGCGTTCACATCGGTGCGCGTATAGCTGAGCGCGCTTATTCCGGTGAGGTCTGGGTGTCGCGTACGGTCAAGGACCTGGTCGCCGGGTCAGGGCTCGGCTTCGAAGCACGAGGCGAGTACCAACTCAAGGGCATCGACGACAAGTGGACGATGTACGCTGCCATAGCGTGAATCACTCATGGAACGTGGGCTGGTCCGATGAAGCAAGGCGTTAGCTTCGGTCGTCATCGGTTCGATCTCGAAACCGGGCGCCTGTGGTCCGGCAAACGGGAGGTCAAGCTCACGCCGAAGGCTTCCGCGGTGCTCAAGGTACTGCTGACGCATGCGGGACAGCCGGTCCACAAGGAAGAGCTGTTCGCCTCAGTGTGGAGCGCCACCGTCGTCAGTGATGACGCGCTCACCTCCTGCATCCAGGAGTTGCGGAGGGCCCTTGCGGACAATGCCAAGCAGCCGCGCTTCATCGAGACGCGGCACCGACGTGGCTATCGGTTCATCGCTCGACTAGCGAAGCCAGCGACCAAAATCAATGCCGAGTCCGACGGCGCATCAGAGGTGGGCCGCGCGGCAGCAGGCGGTCTCGATCTTGACGCGCTTTTGACCCAACCGGCAATTGCCGTCTTCCCGTTCGAGGACCTGAGCGAGACTGCCGACCGTGCCCACTTCGCGGACGGCATAACCCAGGACATCAGTACGGCGCTGTCATGCTGGCGAAGATTTCCCGTCATCGCGCGCAACTCGACATCGCTCACTAAAGAGAAGCACGGCGACGGCGTAGCGGCGGCGCGGGAGCTTGGGGCACGCTATTGCTTGCAAGGTAGCGTGCGCCGCGCAGGCAGCAAGATCCGAATCTGCGCTCAGCTCGTCGACGCGAGCTCGCGGACGCAGATTTGGGCGCGCCGGTACGATCGCGATCTCGGCAACATGTTTGCCGTGCAGGATGAGATTACGGCTTGCATCGTCCAAAGCATTGAGCCGCAGCTCAGCCGCCGAGAACTTCATCGCGCGCTGCGCAAGCATCCGCAAAGTCTCGACAGC
>Ga0209382_10001914_pt1 | contig 31502 bp, 28 predicted proteins | sample SoiMetdeltSBSDD5_FD_187599 | JGI IMG/M metagenome (GOLD analysis project Ga0209382, IMG submission 187599) | Bulk soil microbial communities from a Populus tree surrounding site in Tennessee, USA - Soil MetaG P. deltoides SBSDD5 (SPAdes) (version 2) | ecosystem: Environmental > Terrestrial >...
ATCAACCTTCTGAAAGCTAACGGGAATTGCATCGCCGGTCAGTTCTGTCTGGTGGTGGGAGACACCTCCTACATTTTGAAGATCGGGTACGACGAGTCCTATGCCCACGTAGCGCCAGGCAACATGCTACTCGAAAATAGTCTGCAACGTTATTGGCGGGAAGGCGTCGTCAAATATCTCAACCTGGTGACCGGCGCCCCCTGGCATGCCAACTGGAATCCGCTTTCATACGCGGTGTCGAACGCCTATGTCTTCAACGCAACGCCTGCCGGGCTGGCGGCTTTTACGCTGTTGCGCTGCGAGAATCATCTACGCGGCAAGTACAAGGCTCGACTCAAGCCGGTGATCGAGCGCTGGCGCAATTTCCGCAACGGACATTCGCTCAATGGCGGCTCGGGCGGTAACAAATCGGGCGACAAGGAGGGCGCATGAGCGGCGCTAATTCACCTCGCAAAACAGGCGCCTTGGTTAACGCGCCGGCCGGAAGCAGCGTGCTTTCGGAGTCACCGTTTAAGATCAAGAACAATCTGGCCGGCCACCCGTTGTTCGAGGACGCGCGCCTTAAGCGGTTGTTACGTACTTTGCCCAAAGAACACATCGAGATTCGGGCTGTCCAATCACTGGACACAAACGACGGCGGCTATCGGCGCGGGGAACGGCTCACAGACGTGGACCCGGTAGAGACCTTTGAACGGTTGGGGGAAAAGCCGGGCTGGATGTTGCTTCACGAAAGCTGGATCCATGACCCGGAGTACGGAGAGCTGATGAGACAGTACATCCATGACCTGGCGGAAACAGTTTCCGACATCGGAGGCGACCCTTCCGACCTGGGTTGCTGGCTATTTTTCTCCTCCGGCAGATGCGTGGTTCATTTCCATGCCGATCCTGACCAGAGTTTCCTGAATCAGATTCGGGGCTCGAAAACCATTTACGTCTATCCGGCGAAAACCATCCCCGAATCCTCGCTGGAGAAGTTAGTCTACACCCACAACCAGGGAGCAGTAACTTACCGACCGGAATATGAGGCGTCACTGTACCCGCCGGCGCACATGGTTCCGGGCGAGACGGTGTTTCTGCCGCTCTTTGCCCCACACCGCGTGATTAATGACGACGACATCTGCGTTTCATTCAATGTGGGCTTCCATACCAGGAAGAGCCGTAGGCGCAGGGCGGTTCACATCGTCAACCTTGAGATGCGGCGCCTCGGGATGCGCCCGTCGCCGTATAACGAGCGACCTGGCATAGATTCGATCAAAAATCAGATGTATCTGGCTGTCCGTGCGAGGAATAAATTCTTCAAGTTTCTAAAACCGGAAGTCACCGTCTGAGCTGCTTATGAATGATTTACCCGTCAGCGTCATCATCCCGACTTATAACCGGGCCAGGCACATTGTCCGGTCGTTGCGCTCTGTTCTGGCGGCGGTCGCTCCCGGAGACGAAGTCATCGTCGTGGATGACGGATCCACTGACGACACCAGGCGAATCCTCGAGCCCTATCGTGATCGGATCCGCTATGTGATGGGGCAGCATCGGGGCGCCGGGGCGGCTCGTAACTGTGGGGTATCAGAAGCGCGCAACCCGCTGGTCGCGTTCAACGATTCCGACGACGAATGGTTTCCAGACAAGCTGGCCTTGCAGCGAGCCTTCATGCGGGCGCGGCCGGACGTCTTGTTCTGTTTCACAGATCTCGGCTTGAAGGACGGAAACGGGAACGAGAGCCACTACGGCCTGTTGGGCTGGCATCAAGACTCGCGCAGTTGGGATGAGATTCTCGGCCCGCCAGAGCCTTATTCATCCATCGCCCCCCTGCCACCAGGCCGTAAAGACTTCAACGTGCACATCGGCAGTCTCTACGAAACCATGCTGCGGATTAACTACGTGCCGACACAGACCGCTGTTGCGCTTCGTGAACGGGCCGGAGATGCGCTGCGTTTCAGCGAAGACATCGCAATTCACGAGGATCATGAGTGTTTTATCCGGCTGTCGAGGATAGGCAAGGCGGCGTACTTCGACTGCGAAACGGTCTGGCAATGTGACCATGATGGGCCGCGACTAACTCGGGTCGATTCACTCTACAACGCTACATGCCGCATCAAGATGCTAGAGCGAACTTTCGGGGCCGACGAACAATTTCTCGCCCGGCTCGGCGAACGGTATAGGGAGATGCTTAGAACTGAGTACCTGACACGCGCCCGATACATGATTCGCAACGGCTGGCGGAAGGAAGCCCGCAAAGAATTGAGGATGGCGGGAGGCGGGACGTTGCCCCTTCGCTTGTTGGCGGCCGTACCGGGCCCGTTGGGGCGCCTGGTCTTTGTCATAAACCGATTTATAAATCGCCTGATGGACGGGGTATGGAAATTGCAATGACTTTATTGTTTTGATCATTACTTTAGGAGGTACTTGATATGGAGTCACACCTGAACGCCGAAAGCCTTCGGAATCTAACTTCCGACATTGCGGTTGAAGTCTTCGCCACATGCCCACAATCGAGCCAGGTCCCGAAGGCGGCTTATCTCAATAACGTCGCCGACGTGGCGCGCTGGAGCGAGCAGTATGGCTGTAAGGGCATCTTGGTCTATACCGATAATTCACTCGTTGACGCCTGGCTGGTGTCTCAATTGATCATTGAGAACACGACCCATCTTTGCCCGCTCATCGCGGTACAGCCGGTTTACATGCATCCATACACAGTCGCCAAGATGGCGTCATCTTACGGGTTTCTCTACGACCGCCGAATTTACCTGAACATGGTAGCGGGCGGGTTCAAGAACGATCTAAATCAGCTGAACGATCCCACGCCGCATGACCGCAGGTACGAACGAATGATCGAGTACGTCCACATCATCAAACAACTTCTGGGCGTCGAGACCGGAATTAGCTTCGAGGGCGAATTTTACAAAGTGGACAAACTGAGGATGACGCCGCCTCTGCCGCATGAGCTTTTCCCTGGCGTCTTCGTTTCGGGTTCGTCAGAAGCCGGATTGGCGGCCGCAAAAGCGATGGGAGCGGTTGCGGTCAAATATCCCAAACCGCCCGGAGAGTACGAGAACGAGCCTCCCGATGAGACGATTGATTCCGGCGTGCGAGTCGGGATCATCGCCCGTGAGGATGAAAATGAAGCCTGGAGCGTGGCTTACGAGCGCTTTCCCGTCGACCGCAAAGGAGAGCTGGCTCACCAACTGGCGATGAAAACCTCAGATTCCGTCTGGCACAAGCAACTCTCCGAGCTCGGCGCCACTCTGGAAAACAATCCATACTGGCTGATCCCTTTCCAGCATTACAAGACCTTCTGCCCGTACCTGGTCGGAAACTACTCCAAAGTAGCTGCCGAGGTGGCCCGTTACATCACTCTCGGATTCACTACTTTCATTCTGGACATACCGCCGAACGAGGAAGAGTTGTATCACTCGGGCGTCGTCTTCAAGCGGGCGATCGAACAGGCGGCGGTTAAGGAGGTGGTGTGATGGTCTCATTGTTACAGCAGCTGGTAACCGGACAGGCGGAGCGACACCCTGAACAGACCGCGATTGTTTACCGGCAGGAGCGGTTGAGCTACGGCGAGTTGGAAAAGACCTCGAACCGCCTGGCTCATTTACTCAAAGAAGCCGGATGCAAGCGCGGTGATCGTGTCGGCTTTCTGATCCCCAAGACTCCCGCGGCGATCATCACCATTCTCGGCATTCTGAAGGCCGATTGTGTCTATGTGCCGCTCGACACTTCCAGCCCGGCGCCAAGACTGGAGAAGATCATAGACGCCTGCGCCCCTCGTTTCGTCGTCGCCGGCGGGACCGTGACGCCCTTGCTCGATGAGTTGATGGCTGATAAGTCGCGCCGGGATGGAACGGCGATCGGCTGGATGGGGGAGGGCAGGATCGAAGGGAACAACTTCAGAGCCCGATTTTCGCGCGAAGACCTCGGGAGTTATTCGAGCGAGCCGCTCGATTACCAAAACACCGTCAACGACGCCGCGCACATCCTCTTCACTTCCGGCTCGACCGGCGTGCCCAAGGGCGTCATTATCACTCATTCCAACGTCATTCATTTCATCACCTGGGCGGTGAATTACTTCGGCGCGAAGCCGTCAGACAGGATTTCGAGCCACCCGCCGCTCCATTTCGATCTCTCGACCTTCGACATCTACGGGACGCTCGGGTCAGGCGCGCAACTACACATCGTTCCAACTGAATTGAATCTGCTGCCACAAAAGCTGGCCGAGTTCATTCGCGATTCGGAGTTGACGCAATGGTTCTCGGTGCCTTCGGTCTTGAACTTCATGGCGAAGGCGGATGTCGTGAAGCAGGATGACTTCCCGGCGCTCGAACGGTTGCTGTGGTGCGGCGAAGTCTTTCCCACACCGCCGTTGATCTACTGGATGCGGCGGCTGCCGCGCGTGAAGTTCACCAACCTCTATGGCCCGACCGAGGCCACCATCGCCAGCAGTTACTTCACCGTGCCGCAATGCCCGGACGATGAGCGGGCTGAGATTCCGATCGGCGCGCCCTGTGGCGGCGAAGGACTCCTGGCGCTCGATGACGAATTGAAGCCGGTTCCGGCGGGCGCGGTCGGCGATCTTTACATCAGCGGCGTGGGTTTGAGTCCGGGCTATTGGCATGACCCGGAGAAGACCGACGCCGTCTTCATCAAGCGAACGGATAGCTCCGATCCGAATGATCGAATCTATAAGACTGGCGACCTGGCGAAAGTAGGCGAGGACGGCTTGTTCTACTACATCGGGCGCGCCGATTCACAAATCAAAAGCCGCGGTTACCGCATTGAACTGGGAGAAATCGAAACCGCGCTAAACGCTCTCAACCTGACCGAAGAGTGCGCGATTGTCGCGATCAACACCGGCGGCTTTGAAGGCGTGTCGATTTGCTGCGCCTTCGTGCCGCTGAAAGACGTCGATGCTCCGCCGGCCAGGCTGCGCACGGAGATGAGCAAGGTCTTGCCGAATTACATGATGCCCGCACGATGGATGCGATTCGATTTCCTGCCGAAGAACGCGAACGGCAAGATTGATCGCAGGGCGCTCCGAGAGCGGTTTCAACAGGATGGGGTGTAGATTGCCATGAACGTATTGCTGGTCGGCGAGGAATCCCCCGGCGTTCAAACACTGAAGCTTTTAGCCAATAGCAATCATCGTCTGGTCGGCGTGCTGGCTTCGCCCACGCGCAAGGCGGTCGGGGGAATGACTGTGTGGCGGCACGCGGAAAAGTTGGGTTGCCGGACGTGGCCGGCCGAATCGGTGAAAGACCCGGCGTTCGTCGAAGTGATCCGCGCCGAAGAGGTGGACCTGTTGCTCAATGTCCATTCATTGTTCGTCATCAAGCCGGAAATTGTCGCGGCGCCGCGTTGGGGGAGCTTCAATCTGCATCCCGGCCCGCTGCCGCGCTACGCGGGATTGAATGCGCCGAGTTGGGCGATTTACCGCGGAGAGCGCAGTCACGGCGTGACATTGCATCGGATGCTGGCGGGGATTGACACCGGAACAATCGCTTACCAGACGTTGTTCGATATTGAGGAGACGGACACGGGACTCTCGGTAAGCGCGAAGTGCATCAAGTTCGGGATGGAGTTGATCAGAAAATTGTTGGAGACGGCGGCGGAGAACCCGCAGGCGATCCCCGCCATCGAGCAGGACCTCAACCGTCGTGAGTACTTTGGCAAAGGAACGCCGGAGGACGGTTGGCTGGCCTGGTCGCGCCCGGCCCGCGAGATTATCAACTTCGTGAGGGCGGCCGATTACTCCCCATTCCCATCGCCGTGGCGAAACCCGCGGTCGAGAATGGGAGACCAGGAGGTCGCCTTCGTAAAGGCCGTCTTCACGGGGCGGCCATGCGACGCGGCGCCGGGGACGATTGGCCGATCCGACGGAGGCCATGTTTGGGTGGCCGGCGCCGATGAATGGGTCGGAGTCGAGCGGTTGATGGCCAACGGACAATCCGCCAACCCCGCTGAGGTCTTGAAGCCTGGAGAGAGATTGGAGTGGAACAGTTGAATTTGTTCGCCGACGACCAGAATTTGAATTTATTCGTCCACAGTCAGGATTGCCGCGCTATCGACGGCGTTCCGCAAACTTTGAGAAACATACGAGGAGGGTAGGCAATGGTTTTAAGCGCCGTTTCAAATGATCGAATTATCCATCTGCTTTCAGAGAGGGTACACGTAGAAACTCCATCCGCGGACACTGATTTAATGGAATCAGGTTTGCTTGACTCGCTGATGTTGGTGGAATTGATGTCCAGCCTGGAGGAGCAGTTTGGCATAAACATCTCCTTCGATGAGGTCGAGATCGACAATTTTCGATCAGCCAGAAGAATCGCGGAGTTTGTTAATCAAAGAAGCAGGCTGCAGGCGGCGGCGGCTTCCTATTGATGGTCCGCTTTAATACGCAGACATGTCTATTGGCGCCTTCTCTTGCGCGCCGGAGGAACAGCAACCATGCGGTCACAGCAAAACGCTTCAATAACTTCTTTTCGAGCGGAGCGCGAGTTCGGGTTAATAGTCGGGCTGATGGCGATCCTGATCGGAAGCCGGCGCCTTTACCATGGTCACTGGGGGGCGGTCGCGGCCGGTCTACTAGGCGCCGGTTCGGCGCTCGCCATTCTCGCGCTCTTCTTCCCGAGAGCGCTCGTCTTACCCAACCGCTGGTGGATGGCGCTGGCCAAGTGGATGTCATTAATCACAACCCCGATCATCCTTGGGATTATCTTTTTTCTAGTTGTCATGCCAATCGGCATGATCAAGAGATTATTCGGCTGGGACCCATTGCGGCGGCGCGCTCCTTCCGCCGTCTCGTATTGGGTCCCGTACAACGCACGGCAAAAAGATCCTCATCACTTCGAGAAAATGTATTAAGGAGGTAACGCAAATGTCGAGAACGAGAGTACTCAACGAAATCTGGCAATACATGATGAACAATAAAAAATATTGGCTCGCCCCTATCGTCATCGTCCTGGTGATGATCGGCGTCCTTCTGGCGGTCGTGGGTAGTTCCGCGCTGGCGCCATTCGTTTACACTCTTTTCTAAGTCGGAACATACAGCTTAGTTAACGTGGGGGGTGAGGTTTTATGGCAAGTATTCTTGGAATCTCCGCCTATTACCATGACTCTGCGGCATGTCTGGTTATTGACGGGGAGATAATCGCGGCGGCGCAGGAGGAGCGTTTTACGCGCGTGAAGCATGACTTTCGCTTCCCGGGCAACGCCGTTCGGTACTGTTTAAAAGAGGCCGGGATTACCCCGGAGCAACTCGACTACGTAGGATTCTACGATAAACCGCTACTCAAATTCGACAGGCTGCTTGAAACCTATCTGGATTACACACCGTCGGGCTTTCTCTCCTTCCTCAAGGCAATGCCGCTCTGGATGAAGGAAAAATTGTGGATGCCGGATATGATCGGAATCGAGTTTGGGAAAGTGGCGGGGGCGGAAGACGAACGAGCCGCCAAGAGGCTGGCGAAACAGTTTCGCTGGAAGCTGCTCTTCGGCGATCATCACGAAAGCCATGCGGCCAGCGCATTCTATCCTTCACCCTTCGAAGAGGCGGCGATTCTCACCATGGACGGAGTCGGCGAGTGGGCGACTAGCTCGATGGGGGTTGGACGAGGCGCCGAGATCAATCTACTCAGGGAGCTCCGATTCCCTGACAGCCTCGGCCTCCTCTATAGCGCGTTTACTTATTACACCGGATTCAAGGTGAACAGCGGCGAGTACAAGATCATGGGGTTGGCCCCTTACGGAGAACCTAAGTATGTTCCGCTGATCAAGGAGAAGTTAGTCGAAGTCTGCGAAGACGGAAGCCTTCGAATGAACCAGGAGTATTTTGGTTACAGCCAGGGGTTGCGAATGACGAATCGGGCTTTCGATAAGCTTCTCGGCGGCCCGCCCCGAGAGCCCGAATCGAGGCTCACACAAAGGGAGATGGACCTCGCCCGGAGCGTCCAGGAGATTACGGAAGAAGTGGTGCTGAAGATGGCCCGTTATGTTCAGCGTGAAACCGGGATGAAAAAGCTCTGTCTGGCGGGGGGGGTGGCGCTCAACTGTGTGGCTAACGGCCTGCTCTTGAGGGAAAGGTTGTTTGACGACATCTGGATCCAACCCGCAGCGGGCGACGCGGGAGGATCTGTCGGGATTGCGCTTGCGATCTGGCATCGTTACCTCGGCAAACCGCGCATAAGCCCGGAAAGAGAAGGAACCTGGATCTCTTCGCGGAATCATTCCAACGGAGTTCCCCTGCCTTATGCAGACGGTATGAAGGGAGCGTATCTCGGGCCTAGTGACTCGGAAGCGGAGATAGAACAATATCTCAAAGCGAACAACTTCCCTTACACAAAATACAGCCGTCAGGATTTACCCGGCGCCGTGGCCGATCTGTTAGCCGCGGAGAAGGTCGTTGGCCTGCACCAGGGAAGAATGGAGTTCGGACCTCGGGCCTTGGGCGGCAGGAGCATCATCGGCGATGCGCGATCACCCAAGATGCAATCAGTGATGAATCTGAAAATCAAGTACCGGGAAAGCTTTCGGCCCTTCGCGCCTAGTGTGCTCCGGGAATATGTCGCGGATTGGTTTGAGATGGATATTGACAGCCCCTACATGCTTCTGGTGGCCGACGTAGCGGAGAAGCGACTTCGAAAGATGACCGCTGAAGAAGAGAAATTGTGGGGGATAGAGAAGCTCAATGTAGTCCGGTCCGAGATCCCCGCCGTCACACACGTGGATTATTCGGCTCGAATTCAAACCGTGCGCAGGGAAGTGAACCCGCTCTACTGGGAGATCATGGAGGCGTTTCGTAAGAAGACGGGTTGCCCGGTGATCGTTAATACCAGTTTCAATGTGCGCGGGGAGCCGATAGTTTGCACGCCCGAGGACAGCTATCGCTGTTTTATGAGGACGGAGATGGACGCCCTGGCGCTGGAAACCTGTGTGCTGAATAAGAAAGAGCAGCCTGAATTCCGAGAGAGCGCGGATTGGCGTCAGGAATTCTCGCTCGATTGAAATGATCCGACTTCCTCATTGCACTGCCTGACAGCGTTGGAGGGATAAGCCATGACCATCGCTGAGTGGGGGTAATTGCCGGTGCGACCGTGGAGCTTTGTTGTTTATGCCGTCACCGTACCAGGCTTCAACAGAGGCGTGGTGACCGGAGTATCGTCAATGCGCTAGTGGATGCCGGTGGTTGTTTGCAACGTCCCATGAGTTCATTTTTCAAAACCGCGAAAAATTCGCGGCAATTGTTAGTTTGGAGAAAATTTATGGCAATAAGTTTCGCACAGAATATAAAATCCTATTTCACGGCCTGTTACCGAGCCCATATGATCAGGTTCGGTAATTTTGATCTTTGGTCTGCCACGGACGCGCAGAATGAATGGCAGGATATTTTCGATCAAGTTGAGGCCGAGAATATGCCCCCACCCGCGGGTGATCCGCGCGCTTGCCCCGAAGGCGGTTGGGATCAGACTACAAGGAAGCAGTTTCTGTCCGATTTCCAAGCGTGGAAGGACGACGGGTTCCAACCTTAAACGCTCTTCGCCGATCCAGAATACGCTGAGACTCAGAGAGTCTGGATCAGGTATTGAGGACAGACAAGGAAAGCGCTCAAAGCTCGTTTCAAGAATCTTCCTTATGCTCGTTTCAAAAGCTTGCGTGATTCAATTTGGGAAAGTGAGCTTAGATTGTCAACCAGATTAAGGCCCTGGCCTCAATGAGGTTTTTTGGAGAAAAGTTCTCAAAATTCAAGAATCAACGGAACTGGCGGTATGGCGAGAAAATATGATTTTGCCGAGCGGGCTAAGTCGAGCGCCACACATCGGGTAACACGTCGTCATTTTATCCGTGCTATCACCTGCTCAGGAGGTGGAATACTTTTAGGCGGGATATCTTGCCGCAACAGGAAGGTTCGTCTTGTAGATGTCCCAGCAACCAAGTGGGTCGCTCCTCCAGAAGCGCGAGCCTTTAGAACTGAAGCTTCTTTTCGCTCGCCACGTGAGGTAAGAACCGAGTTGCGGGTCGGGTATGCAAAACTAAAAATGGCAAACGATCAGGGAGGCGAAGATTCTCTTTACCTGCGATCCTATAATGGCGCAATAACAGGGCCTGTTATAAGAGTTAAACCGGGAGATAAGTTGGTCGTTAACTTGATAAATGAATTGCCTGAAGAACCTGACCCTCCCTTCGGGGCGCACGGGATCAATATCACGAATCTGCACAGTCATGGCTTACATGTTTCACCAGAAGAGGGGGATAATATTTTTCTTGAGATTGGTCCTGGTGGAAGAGATGGAACAACTAGGACTCTGATCTATAACATACCTGAAAATCACCACCCCGGTACGTTCTGGTATCACCCTCACAAACATGGCTCAGTTGCGATTCAGGTGGCGAGTGGGATGGCGGGCGCACTGATTGTCGAAGGGGATATTGATCAGGTGCCGGAAATCGCCGCTGCGCAAGAACGCATCTTTATCTTTCAACAAATCCCTTACAGCATCGAAGGCAAGATTGGATGGGATGAAGCTCATGGTTCTGGCCTTCCTGATAAAAGGTATACGACTATCAATGGGCAATTGAAACCGAGTTTCGAAATGAACCCTGGAGAAGTCCAGCGGTGGCGTTTCATCCACGCCGGCATCAAAGAAAAGTTAACCATAGCTCTTGAGGAACACCAGCTCTCTATTATTGCTCACGATGGGATTACAACTGGAAGAAGGGAGGACCTTCCTACAGAAAAAGGTTTAGAGATGTATCCAGGCTATCGCGAGGATATTCTAGTGAAGGCCAACAAAAAGCCGGGCAAATATATACTTTATGATCGGAGAGACGATAATGGGCTTTTCAACCCTGAAACCGATCAGCAACTCGCCGAAGTTATTGTAACTGGTGAGGAGAAGGATATGAGCCTGCCTGATCCTAGCCAACTTCAACCTCTAGCTCATCTAGGGGATTTACGATATGCGAGTCTTTACAGGGAGCGACTACGGGTTGAGTTTGATATTGCGGCAAATAAATTCACAATATGCAATAAAGAATTCGCTATGAGTGATCCGCCCTTAGAGATGAAACTGAACGGCATAGACGAATGGGATTTAATTACTGATAAAGGTGTTCCCAGACATCATCCGTTTCATACTCACGTCAATCCGTTCCAAATCATCAAGAATGGTGATATAGAGTACCCTCATCCTGTGTGGCGCGATACAATAATTGTCGAAAAGAACAAGCCTCTAATTATCCGAACACACTGTAAGGACTTCGTCGGCGAGAGCGTTCTACATTGCCATATTCTCGACCACGAAGATCTTGGAATGATGACAAAGATCAAAATAGTTGAGGGTGAACCTAAGCAATACTCCTGCTTATGATTATACGCCGCTGCAGATTCTGAGTTGGTTCGTGCTGGTATGAAAAGCAGACGCCGACTTTCGCGGATGCGATAGCAATTGTAAGGCGTTGTTTGTGGAGCAGTCGCCATTTTTCAACGTCGGCTAAGGACAGCGATGTTGTAAAATTCCCGCGCTCATTGTTGGAGCGCTTAACTGATGCGGTCTGTTACGCCGCATAGATGGATAAAGTCGAGGTAATCGAATGTATATTCTCGGTATTTCCGGACATCAACGTGATGCGGCCTCGGCGCTGCTCAAGGACGGTCGGGTTATCGCCGCCATCGAGGAGGAAAAACTGGTTCGCGTCAAGCACATTGGAATCAGCCAGTGTGGCGGGTTGCCTTACGAAGCGATTGGATACTGTCTGAAATCCGCCGGCGTCGGGATTGACGATATTGATTATGTCACCTATTACGTCAAACCCAGTCGTCTATTGAATAGGCAGTCAAAATTCCAGGAACGGTTCATCACTGAAAATTCCCGCGAGGCCGAAGATCACAAGGCGGCGAGTGTGAATGAATATCATGACAGGCTGAAAACGCTGCATTTGATCAGGCGACTGTTGGACCAGCGCTCGAAGGTCGTAGCGGTAGATCACCAGCTCGCGCACGCCGCAAGCTCATTTTACCTCTCGGGTTTTGACCGAGCCGCAATCCTGATACTGAGTGGGAAGGGAGATTACATCACGATCGCGGCGGGGATAGGCGAAGGAAGGAAAATCCGCCTTCTTAGGCGAGTCGAATTTCCACATTCTCTCGGCTGGGTGTACAGTCAGGTCGGCGAATATCTCGGGTTTCGAGCCAATGGAGGCGAACATAACACGCAATGGCTGAGTATTACCGGTGAACCGGAATTCCTCCCCGCCTTCCAGGATTTGTTGAAGATTGACGCGGCGGGCATCCCCGCCATAGATCTTTCCTACTTTACTTCTTCTCTCCAAGGGGCCGACCCTTTCTCTGAAAAGTTCTACCACAGATTCGGCGATTTTTTGCGCCGCAAGGATCAGCGGTTCAGTGAAGGGGTGAAATCGCCTTCCTGGACCGACCTGATAGAGAAATTGGACGGGCGTCAGAAAGCCGTGTTACCTGTGACCGACTATCGCCGGAATCTGGCGCATAGCCTTCAGAGGCATCTCGAAAATGCCGTTCTGGCCCTGGCGGAAAATGTCCGACGTGAGTACGGCGTGTACGCGTTATGCCTTGCGGGCGGAGTAACTTCGAACAGCCTGCTGGTATCAAGGCTGGAACGCGAAAGTGGCTATAAGCATATTTTCGTACAGCCCGCGGCCGGGAATGCGGGATGTAGCGTCGGGGGCGCCTTATTTCATTGGCATAACCAGCTTAACCAGGGACGTCCTGAGGTCCTGGAGAATGTCTTCCTGGGACCTGAATACACTGACCAGGAGGTCAAACCCGTCCTTGATAATTGCAAGCTGGCTTACAGGTACATTGTTTCTGATAGTAAGCTTCTCGACGAGGTTTCAAAACTGCTTTATCAGGGAAACATAGTCGCCTGGTTTCAGGGGCGCGCCGAATTCGGCCCACGTTCGCTCGGAGCCAGGAGCATTCTCGCCACCCCTTTGCTGGCTCACATGAAGGAGAACCTTAACCTGTTCGTCAAGCACCGGGAAACTTCTCGGCCGTTTGCCGCTTCGGTTCCGGAAGAGCGTGCGGAAGAGTTCTTCGAGAAATGCAGCCCACTTTCAAGGTTTCTGCTAACCGTATCGCGCGTCAGAAATGACAAACGGCAACTGATCCCCGCCGCATGGTTTTCGGATGGAATGGCCCGCGTTCATATAGTCAATCGCAAAACCAACCCGCTCTACTGGCGCCTGCTCAATAAATTCGGGGAGAAGACCGGTGTCCCCGTTCTTGTTAACACATCTTTCAATCTTTTTGGGGAACCGATTGTTTGCACACCCCGAGAGGCCGTGCGCGGCTTTTACTGTTCCGGAATAGACGCGCTGGCCATCAATAACTTCCTAATTCAGAAATAGTATGAAGAGAAACGGTTTGACGTTACCGGAGAGACTTTTCAAGTTTGCTAGAGATGCTTGGATGGTTCTCGGGATAGCGGTGGCCATGTTTGTGGCTTTAGAGGCGGTTGTTTCGCTGGGCTTCTACGTTCGAGGCTTTTGGCATCCTCCTGCCGATAACTTCCGGATCAAGGCCGATACCTATTCCGACACAGAGTGGGCGTCTAAGTACTACAAAGAGATTGAAGAGGTTGAGAAGGGGAGGACATTGAGGTGGCAACCGTACGTTTACTGGCGCCGAACACCCCGCCGCGGACAGTACATCAATATTGGATCCGACGGTCTGCGGAAAACCATTAATGTCTCTATGTCGGAGGGCGCAAGGCCTCCGATTAAGGTATTTATGTTTGGCGGTTCCACGATGTGGGGGTTGGGGGCCGGAGATGACTCCACAATTCCTTCCATCTTTGCTGAAGAGGCTAAAAATAAGGGGATAAACTGTGAGGTCGTTAATTTCGGCCAGTATGCGTACGTTAGCACTCAGGAAGTCATCGAATTGACGCTTCAGTTACAAAAAGGAAATATCCCCGACATAGTAATCTTTTATGACGGCGTCAACGACACGTTCAGCGGTTTTCAGCTCAGCGTCCCTGGGCTGCCGCATGATGAAATCCGCCGGGAGAAGGAATTCTGCCTCTTAGAGAGGAAAGAGCTTCAAACCTTGGCGGTCCAATCCGCAATCCGCCAGCTTTCGACCATGCGTTTTCTTCATGGAGTTCTCCTAAAATCCGGGTTACAGCGTGATAACTTCCAACCGGTTCCCCTGGAATATGAAAAGGCGGTCGCTGACAAAGAGGAGCTGGCTCATGCGGTGGCGGAGACATACCTTAATAACATAAAACTGGTGGAAACCCTGTCCCGATCCTACGGCTTCACTACACTTTTTTACTGGCAGCCGGTCATTTATATGAAGCAACACCTGACCGAATACGAGCGTCAGTCTTTAGAACTCGATGTTCATTATCCTGGCATGAAAGAATTTTACCTGGACACGTATGCCGCTTTACGGAAAAGTTCCGCCGGGTTGGATAAGAGCGCCACTTTTCATGACATCAGTTCGATTTTTAGCGATGTTCACGAGCCGATCTTCGTTGACTTTAATCACATGGGTGGGAAAGGAAACAGCTTTATCGCCCGGAGAATGGCCGAAGATTTTGCAAGCTGTTTGAGGACGAATATTAAATCCCCCGTACGAGGCAAGGCGCCTGAATCAATGGCGAGATCGGAATAGTGATGTGATGATTACCAATTCAACCATGTTTCCCGTTGCGTAGTTTGGGAAAGGAAAGCTTAAAAATGATATGAAGAATTTCGCCAAGAAAACACTGTTAATACTTTCCGGCGTGTTCGTCAGCCTGGCGGTTTGCGAGGCCGGTTTGCGCTTACTCGGGTATAAATTTAGCGGATCGACATATACCGCCGACCCATTGCTCGGATGGTCGTTGCGGCCCGGCGCGAGCGCCTGGGAAGCTGACGAAGGCGTCGCCTGGAGTAAGATCAACAGCCACGGGTTTCGCGACCGCGAGCGCGCGCTGAACAAGCCCCGGGGCGTCTACCGGATAGCGGTGCTGGGCGATTCCGGGACCGAGGCGCGCCAGGTTGATATGGACAAGACGTATACTTCGCTCACTGAAAAGGAATTGAACCGGCGCCACTGCTTTGGAGAAGGGGAGGTGGAAGTCTTGAACTTCGGGGTTCCAGGCTACGGCACGGGCCAGGAGCTTCTCCTGTTGCGCGAGCGCGTATGGAAATTCAGCCCGGACATGATTGTCCTTCAGGTTTTTACGGGCAACGACATCTTCAACAATCACCGGGCGCTAAACGTCAGCACTCCCGACTTGGCGCCATACTTCCTGCTGAAAGACGGGAAGCTGACTCTTGATGACAGTTTCCGGCAGGCGCCCGCTTTTAATCCTACTCGCATCAAGTTGAAAGGCATTGCCGCGGATATCACGAACAACTCTGTGTTGCTGCAGATGCTATACAAGCTGCGCCGGGTGGGCGCGCAGCGGGCGGAGATGGCGCGCATGGACGCCAAAGCATCAGCCGCCTCGAATGTCCTTCCGCCCGATTATCAGCGCTACCTGGCGTTTCTTCCGCCAACGATTCCGTCGATGGTGGAGGCATGGCAGGTGACCGACGCGTTGATCGCGGAGTTCGGCAAGGAGGTTCGTTCTCACCATGCGCCGCTGCTGATTATGCTCACGCCGACCAAACATCAAACCTATACCGACCCGAAGGAGGAGGTGGAGTATCGCGCGAAGTACAAGATCGACTCACTTGAGTACGCTGATGACCGGATAGAACAACAGGCGCGAGCGAGCGGGATTCCCGTGCTACGGATGACGCAGCCGTTGAAAGAAGAGTTAAAGCGCACGGGAGCGCCTCTGGCCGGCTTTGCGAACACAGCTCCGAACGAAGGACACCTCAACGAACGGGGACACGCCGTGGTCGCGCGCGAACTGATCCGGGCGGTCTGTGAAATCAAAGCCGCTCAGGTTTCGAATTAACTAAAGACGCGTCGGTCATCAATATTCGCTCCCGTGTGAGGTAGACGGGACAATTTTTCGAATTGCTTATGAGACTATTCAATCGTCAAATTTCAAAGCGAAGTTGGCAAAAGATCCTGCTCTTCTGTTTTTCCGTGGTTTTTGCTCTTTTGCTAGGTGAATCTGCGCTCCAATTTGCGATTAATTCGATACAAAACAAGGGTTATTACTTCATGCCGCCTCGCCATAAAGCGGTTTTCAGGCCGCAACCGAGCATCATGCCGGGCGTATCCGGCGACTCTAATTTCTACACAAATTCGAATGGCGTCCGCGGAGATGAATTTACGGCTCAAGATACCTATCGAATCTTGGCGATTGGCGGGAGTACCACTGAATGCTCGTACCTGGATCAGCCCGAAACCTGGACAAATCTGTTACAGGAAACGCTAAACAGGAATACACGGAATCAAAAAGTCTGGGTTGGCAACGCCGGTTTAAGCGGTACAACCACAAGGCATCACCTTGTCGCAATGCAATACCTTCCGGTAAGGGAGATGAAAATTAACGCCGTCATCCTTCTTATAGGGATTAATGATTTGTCCGTACGACTCTCCCGCGACAAGGATTACGACCCTAATTTCCTTGAGAAACCTGAAGTCAAAAAGGAGCTGCTGTATCGGACTTTTAGTGGGACATACCATTTATACCCAGAAGACCCTTTCTACAAAAGGACCGCTCTCTGGCAAATGCTGAGACAAGCGAAACAGATGATGTCGATGGAACACATCGAGGACGAAGGCGGGAGAATTTACGTTACCTGGCGAGAACATCGGCGCGCCGCGTCGGAGATGCGCGACGCGTTGCCCGACCTGTCGTCAGCCCTGGAAGAGTACACAAGAAACATAAATATGATCATTGACCTCGCTCAGGAGAAATCGGTCCGCCTGATTCTTATGACCCAACCCACAATGTGGAGAGCCGGTTTGCCTCAGGACCTGGACGCCCTGCTGTGGCTCGGAGGAATAGGAGATTTCCAGAAGGAGAGCGGCAAACCTTATTACTCTGTAACGGCGCTGGAAAAAGCGATGAAGGCATACAACGACACTTTGCTGAAAGTTTGCCGTGAAAGGAGCCTAGAATGTTTGGACTTGGCGTCACTTTTAGAAAAAGACACAACCGTTTTCTACGATGACGCTCATTTCAATGAAAGCGGCGCTCGAAAAGTCGCCGAGGCCCTCTCAAAGTTTATGTCAGTAAGGTGATTCTATGTTTATTAAGTTGTCGGCATTTAGACCTAAGGCCACGGCAGTTTGCCCGAAGTTCGACGTTCACGTTGCGTTACGGGTTATGTTAGCTATGATGGCTTTTACTCCACGTTTACGAGTAGCCTTGGAACACTCGGCGCGAGCCGATGTATATGTCGTGGAGGCGCCATTAAGGTAGCTCCGCATGAACATTCGTTATGCCGAGAACAGCGACCTTGACGCAGTCGCCCGACTCAACAGCCGTTTAAAGGCGGGAGGTAGAGACGATAAAATTCCTTTGGAACCTGCCCTGCCCGGGGAGGCGCAATACCGGCCGGAAGGGTTTCCGGTCTATCGCCGGATGATAATCGCTGAGGACGGGCAAGAAGTGCGGGCGGCGATGATGCTGTGCCATCACAACGTATTCATTCATGGCGTGAGGCGGGACTTCTGCTGGACAAAAATGCCACTTTCCGAGGGGATCATTGATGTAAAATACTCCCTGGCCATAGTACAGCTCATAAAAAGAGCCCTCGATTATCAGCCGTTTATGATGGGAGTTGGCGCCGGAACTTCCGTATCAGAAGGGCATCGATTCTTTGTCAAGCTTAGGTGGAGGCACCAGTCCGTGCCGTTCTTTTTCTACCCGGTCAAAGTAAGTAAGGTATTGCGCGAGCTACGTTACTTAAAGAATAGCTCAAGGCTGCGTTACGGAGCGCTCTTCGGCGCTTACTCCGGCCTAGGCGCCATTGTGAGCGGGTTGCTTTCCTTGCGTCGTAAGATCGCCAGTGGCCTCTCGGACTTCGAAGACTCGGTGGTCGAATGCTTCGGTGAGTGGGCGAATCAAATTTTTTATGACTCCCTTCCGGACTACCCGGTGGCGATGCGGTCCGACGCTACATCATTGAATATCGTCTACCCTCCGAATGATCATCGCTACATTCGGCTTAGGGTAAAGCGAAAGGGAGCAAAAACAGACGTCGGCTGGATAGTGGTGGCAAGCAAGCAAATGAGCGACAACCACTACTTTGGGAATTTGAAGGTCGGGACATTGGTTGATGGTTTCGGGCGCTCGGAAGATGTGCCGGCATTGGTCGCCGCCGGCCTCAATCACCTGGTGACTATCGGCGTAGATATCATTGTGGCAAACTTTTCGCACGCAGCCTGGGCGGAAGCGTGCCGGCGATTGGATATGTTCAGTGGCCCTAGCAATTTTCAACTTTTCGTCTCGCCGAAAGGGGGGCCGGCGCTTGAAGAATCCTGTCCGCTACATCAAATCCATATAGCCCGCGGACACAGTGATGGAATGGACAATCTAATTTGATAACACCGCGAAAAGTAATGAAAGCAAGTCTTGGAATACAACCGATCAGACCCTTTTTAAAGGAAGACATACCGCAGGTAGCTGACATGTTTCGGCGACTCCTTTTGGGAGATATGCCGGCCATGCGCATGCTTTCCTCTGCTGCGCTACCTGATTATTTTGAGGAGATATTTTTCCATAACCCATGGTATGACGAATCTATCCCTTCCCTGGTTTATGAAGAGAGTGATGGAAAGATCATAGGGTTCCTTGGGGTGGCGCCGCGCCGGATGCTGTTTCTGGACCAACCAGTTCGCGTCGCGGTCAGCTTTCACTTTATGGTCGAGCCGGAGAGCCGTTCCTCCATGGCGGGAGTGAAATTATTGAAGGCTTTTTTCGCGGGACCGCAAGACCTCTCCTTGACTGACGGGGCCGGACAGGTCGGCCGGAGGGTCTGGGAAGGCGTGGGAGGCGCGACCGCATGGGCCTATAGCCTGCTCTGGACAAGGATTTTACGGCCTGCTCGATACGCCCTTGATCTTCTCGCCAGGCGCAAAACCTTCTCGCCCTTCGCCCGCGCGCTTTCTCCGACCTGCGACCTGGCCGACGCCGCCGCCCGGCGGATGCTGCCGCGTTATTTTCCCGATACGCCGCCGCAGTGTTCTGAAGAGGATCTGGACGTTGAGACCTTCCTGCGCTATCTGCCTCAGTTCAGCAAAATCGCTGCGCTTAAGCCGGTCTACGACGAACACTCGTTGCGATGGTTATTTAAGCATGCCGAACAGATGAAGCTTTTCGGCGACTTTAAGACGGCGCTTGTCCGCGACGCCAGTCGTAAGGTGATCGGATGGTTTATGTACTACATCAAGCCCGGCGGCATGTGCACGGTCTTTCAGTTCGCGGCGAGGGCTGGCGCGATCAATGAGATCCTGGACTCCCTGTTTTATCACGCCTGGCGGCGCGGCGCCTCCGCGATTACCGGAAGGCTCTATCCGCGATTTATGCAGGAGTTGTCGGATAAGCGATGTTACTTCCATCGTGGCGGCGGTTGGATGTTGGTTCACTCGAACAATGACAAATTGCTCGACGTTATCCAACGAGGCGACGCCTTTCTGACCGGCCTGGAAGGTGAAAGCTGCTTACTGTTCTGAGGCCAGTCGCGCAGGCGAATGACCTCGCCCGGGTTGTAATTGTTGCCATTTGATTAATATGAAGGTCGAGCTGTTGACGGATAGCGCCGCGAAACAACTGATTGAGGATGCGAAATTCCGAGAACAATGGAAGAAGCTGTATGACGAATGCCCCTGGGGGTCCGTCTTTCAAAGCGCAGACTTTGTTATTACCTGGTACGAAACGTATATTAATCATTTCGCCCCTGTCATTGTAGCCGGAATTAACGGCAGCGATGAGCTGGTCGGGCTATTCACCCTGGCTTCCGACACTAAATCTGGAGGGCTTGCGGCGGCGGGAGGTGTTCAGGCCGAGTACCAGGCCTGGCTGGCCGAACCTCAGAATTCGGACGCATTTATTGAAGCCGCGCTCGACAAGCTATGCGGGAAATTCCCCAACGAGTCTCTCACGTTGTTATTCATGCTGCCGAACGCCCCCGTCAGATGGGCCATGGACGGCAATCGCTGGAGCGGTCATTGTCATGTGAGACGGCTGCCGAGGGGATTGACGGAAATCGGGGACGGCAGCGGCTTTAGGGACACTCTGCGGAAGAAGAAACAGAGCAAAATCAACCGCCTGAAGAGGCTGGGCGATCTACGTCTGGAACGAATTCATGATCCGAATGAATTGGGGGCCGTTTTCGACGAAATTATCAATTATCAAACGCTGCGGCTTAGAGCCATTTATAACTTACCCAACGTCCCGAACGACCCGCTGAAAAAAAACTTTCATATGAACCTGATGCGTCTGCCAAGGATGCTCCATGCTACGGCGCTCCGCGTTAACGACAAGTTGATTTCAGCGCAAATCCACTTTTACAACCGGGATCAGGTCTTGTTATGGCTAATTACGCATTCCCCATTTTATGCGAGATATTCGCCTGGCGAGTTGCATACATTGATGATCTGCGCAGAGCTGGCCAAAGAAGACATCCAGGTCTTCGACCTGACGCCGGGAGGTAATTACAAAGATCGCTACGCTACAAATTACGATGAGGCATACGTAATCACCATCTTCTTCAACCGCGCTAGGCGCATCCAATACAAGCTCAAACGGTGGCTGGCCGAGGCCGCCAAATCGGCGATTCGGGTTCTCAACGTCACTCCGGAACAGACCAGGGACGTTTTCTCAACCTTTCTTGACCTGCGGCAAAAATGGCTGCGGCTGAAGCCGGCCGACCTCATTTCTGAGTGTCTCAGGAAATTGAAAAGAAGCTTATGGTACGAAGACGAATTATGCGTCTATGCCTACAGTTTGGATCAGTCGCGTAGCCAACCTGACTTACAAGCCATGAAGAAGGACCATGTCTCCGATTTGTTAGTTTACCAGCCGACAGAAGCCTGGCAGCCGCCCGTGAATAAGTTCATGAGGCGGGCGTTGGAGAATCTAGAAGCCGGCCATCGCGTTTACACGCGTGTCGAGGATGGAAAGCTAACGCAATATTGTTGGCTGATCGAATCCCACGGCCAGAAATCACCGCCCCCCGGGAGCATGGACGAGAAGGGGCTGGTTCTACCTCCAGATTCCGTGTTGATCACCGATTTCTACACATATTCGCAGGGCCGGAGCTTGCCCTTGTCTTCGCTCCATCAAGTCTTACTCGACGCCGCCAGCACGCCCGGCGCAAAGCATGCCTACATTGTCATCCCGGCCGGCGATGATGTTATGCGACAGGTAAGCGAAGTAGCTGGCTTTACTTATCGATTCAGCTTTTTCAGAAAGAATGTGCTGGGAAGGGTGACAGGCTGGTCTACAGATCCGCAGCCCTTGCCCACTGCGCAGTTCCTGCCCGCACAATGAAACGGCGCCACTCATTTCACACTCACGTTATCACGCATCTCCATGTGGCGTCCTCAACATCAAGATGACGAAAAACAGACAATGCGGCGCCGCAAGGGTTTCAGTTAATCGCTCATAGTCACGAACCAAGCGGCGAAACCGAGACATCCGACCGAAACTTCGCTCGACAATCAACATGTTTCCAGTCCCTTTAAGCATTACTCGCATCAAAAAACACACACCTGCGGTCTGGAGCTTTTTCATGATCCCGCAACGCGGTCCGCGCCCTGAGTTCAAAGCCGGTCAGGTCGCGATCCTGGAAATGAACGACAGCGGTAATTCGTACGCCGCCTTCGCCTCCGCGCCGGAAGAGAATGAATTCGAGTTCCTGATCAAACATAACCCGGCGTCGACGAAGGGAACGAGCGCGCTCTTCGAATCGCGACCCGACAGCCAGGTCGTATTGAAAAATATAGTTGGTCGTTGCTTCTCCGTCGAAGATCACAGAGGAAACGATTTGATCTTTGTGGCGATGGGGACCGGCCTTGCGCCACTGCGTTCGACACTGCGCCATTTATTGCGTTCGCGCAATGAATATGGACGTCTTGTGGCGCTTTACGGGGCGCGCACGGCGGGGGACTTTTGCTTTGCGGAAGAGATGGCGACCGAATGGCGCGAGCGGGGCGTCGAGTTGCGGCAGGTGATCAGCCAGCCCAGTGGCGATTGGAGCGGGCCCACGGGGCGCGTCCAGAGCCTGCTTGATCACATCGCGCCGGAGTTGAAAAATCCTGTCGCGCTGATTTGCGGATCGCAAGAGATGATTGAACAGACGCGCTCGCGTTTACTGAATCTGGGCCTTGCTCCGGAGAAGATACTAACTAACTACTGAGTATGAGATGGCTGATGTGCGCATATGCCGCTAATGTTGTGGCTTAAAGCCACGAGACGGTGAACGATGGATGCGTCCGTCCGCTTTTAACCCTCGCACCTTTTCCCACCAATTTCGCCATTCCCACAAATCTGAATTTAGGTTTTAATCGTAGAATTAATATACCCGCAAATCCGAATTCGAATTTAGTACGTAAAAACCAAATGACTCCATAGAGTCTCGCTTCGACCGAATTGCCCAAAATTTAATAGATAACACCCAAATAATTGATTGATCAATAAGATCAGCAGGTATATATTACTTTTTAGTCGCCCACTTCCTCACAAAAATTAATTAGACAATGACATAATCATATTGTCCTTTTGTCCTTCCGCCAGGGGCCACTGGATTCGTCCAATGTTTTCGCGTCACAGGCGCCCCTGTAGATGGAAATTTATTCGCGGTTGATTTTTGCGCGGCTGACGGGGACAACAACTCCGTTTACGCTGTGACCAATACCGGCAAAATCTACACAATTGACCCGACTGGCGCCGCGTTGGGCAAGGCCACTCTGATTAGCGCCATAAACCCCAGGTTTCCTTCAGGATACCAGTCGTTGATGGACTTCAATCCGGTCTTCAACGCGCTAAGTTTAATCGGCGACGACTGCTCTAATTAAGCGGTCGTTGATACGGGCTGGGGCACGACAGCAGTCCAGACCAGCCTTTCTTACGGCGCGGGTCACGTCAATTTCCGCTACACCAGCGGCGCCGGTGACTCCACAACAACCGCTGGAGGATGGAACTTCGACAGATTGGACATTGAATAGTTAGCGCTTAGTCGGACGAAAAGACTTCAGAGAAATTGGTCTATGGAGTCAGACAGATATGACTCGATAGATCAATTAAATGCGCCCCGCAAACTTTCAAATTGGTCGGTTGTTCTCGCAATAGTCATAATAGTTTTATAAACGCATCGCGGTATAGATCAACGGATCAATGTATAGATCAATGGATCGATAATGATAGATTGAGCCACGGTTTGATCGCCCATTTACCTCACCGATTACAAACCCACTCCATTTAGTTCCACCCGTAAAGCATTTCAACACAGGCAGAGAATGTCTATCGCCGTAGGTTTGTTTCTCGGCGAATAGGCGCCTCTCTGCGAAGGAACTTTACTTTTAGCCCACTGTAACTGGGAGAGGATAAAACTCTATGAGAAAACCGAAAATGAAAAAGTCATTTGTTTCAATGACAATCGCCGCGTTGGCCCTGGCCGCCACACTGATCCTTGGTCTTACGGGCAAGTATTCGGCCAGCGCTACACAAACCACGGGCGTCGTCCTGCCGAAAACCAATATTTACGCCTTGAACGCTGACAACACCATTTTTGTCATGGCGCCTGGCGCGACCGGCTTCACTCGATTAGCTCGTGTCACACAAGCCAATGGCAATTTGATTGGAATCGATTTTCGCGTGGCTGACGGAGCCCTATACGCTGTGACCGATACTGGCAGCATCTACACCATTAACCTGAGTCCAACAAATTTGGGAGGCGTTACTCTGGTAAGTAACATGACTCCTCGTTTTCCCTCAGGGTACCAGTCGCTGATGGACTTCAACCCGGTCCTCAACGCGATCCGTTTGATCGGAAGCGAGAACAAAAATTACGCGGTCGTCAATTCGGGAGGTAACCTCAACGCGACGGCAGTCCAAACCTCCCTGACTTACGGCGCAAATGACGTCAATGCAACGGTGACCCCGCACGTCTCCGCCGGCTCATATACCAACAACTATGTGGGCGCGACAGTCACTCTTTTCTACGGGATCGATTACGACCTCGACACGTTCGTGACAATCCTGCCTGCCGGCAACCCTCCCACAGGCAGCTCGGCCACTGGCGGTGGCGTATTGACGACGATTGGCCCTCTTGTCACCCCAACCGGCGCTCCGGTCAACGTCTCCCCGACGACGGACTTTGACATCTACTCTGACAGCAACGGAAATAATAATCTCGTCGGAGTCAGCGGACGGACACTCTTCACCATTGACCTATCACAAATCAACTATCCCCCGACGCCAGGGAAGACACAAAATGTGATTGCCCGTGGGATCACGATGCCGGACGTGGGAGGCGGATTCATAGACATCGCCGTTGCGCCGGCCGCGGGGGCGCCAGCGCCGACTCCGACTCCGACTCCGGCTCCGGCTCCGACTCCGACTCCGACTCCGGCGCCATCGGGGACGACGATCTATGAGGCCGAAAACGCCATTCTGGGCGGCGGAAGTGTGGTAGCTAGAAATTTCCCGGGGTTCACTGGGACGGGCTTCGTAGACTACCCAGACAATGTCGCCAGCGGCTATACCCAGTTTTCGGTTAGCCAAACGGGGACCCGGACGTTCATCTTCCGGTACGCGAATGGGAGCACGGTCGATCGTCCTTGCGACATAACAATCAACGGAGTCAGGGTTGATAAGATGTATTTCCAACCGACCGGATCATGGTCTACCTGGAGGACGGTCCAGACTAGCCTTAATCTCGGCGCCGGAACAGGCAACAAAGCGGTGCGGGTGACCGCCGTCACGACCGCCGGCGGACCCAACCTCGACTCATTAACCATCAAGTAAAACTTGGCCAGTAGAACTTGAATGGCTGAACGAGAATAATCTTCATGAAATTGGTCGGGGAGTCGTTCGATCCGGCTCCCCGGACCAATGAAAAGTTACCGGCAATTTTACGGTTAGGCATCTTTTCTTTTATAAGATTATTCGCGGGTGTCGATACCGAAAATGACATCTGATAGGCCTTACTATCCATACCGCGCGGCGCCGCCGCCATCGATTGCTTGAGCTTGTCAGCCCTCGCTCAGCTGCCCGGTCCCACGCCTTCACCCGCGCCTGCGAGTCCGGCAGGTAGCTCCTTGCCGCAACGCTTCGTCAAGCTGATCGGCGCGCAGGCGCTCTCATACCGATGCTGCAAAACGAGATCGAATCAACGCCGGGCTAAACTCACGGCGCCGCTACGCGGTGGGAGCAGATCAGCTAATCTTTAGTAAAGCGCGAAAAGCCAAATGGAACCCGCCTGTGATCTTGACACATACATGCGCCGCGCATATACTATATGCGCCGCACATAGAATGCGGCATATCCATCTGGCGAGGTAGTTCATGGGAGTGGATCGTGACCGCGAAATAGACAAGCGCCTGCCATTGCGGCGGGTCGAGTTTCACATACTTCTCAGTCTCGCGTCCGGAGAACGGCACGGCTACGGAATCATTCAGGACATCGAAGGGCGCGGCGAAACGTCGGTCCCTGACGTCGGGACGATGTACCGCGCGCTGGCGCGCATGGTGGAGGCCGGGCTGATAGAGGCCGCGGCCCGCCGGCCGGCGCCGGATAGGGGCGACGAACGCCGAAATTACTACCGCATCACGAGCGCAGGCATGCGTGTTGCGCGCGCGGAGGCGCAAAGGCTAGAACTGCTGACGCGGGCAGCGCGCCTTGGCGGCCTGTTGCCGAAGGGGGTCAAATGACGCGAAATCGCATGCTCAATCTGTCGGAGCGCTGGTTCCGGCTCCTGCGCCGGCTGTATCCGCCCGACTTCCGCGACGAAATGGGCAACGCCGTGGTCGAGGCGTACATGGATCGCGCGTGCGACGCTCTGACAACCGGCGGGAGGATCCGCCTCATACAGCTTTGGGTCCGCGCGTTTGTCGACTCGCTGCGCAACGGCGCCGCCGAGCGGGCGCGCCCGGCGGCTTTGTGGCGGCGCGCCTGCGCCTGGGGTCGCGATGTCGAGCTCGTCATACGGCGGCTCGTGCGCTCTCCGATCTTTGCGGCTACGACGATCGGCACGCTGACCATCGGGCTTGGCATGTTCGCCGTGGTGTATACCGCGGTGCAGAAGATTCTGATTGACCCGATGCCCTACAAGGACCCCGGCGACCTGTACTACGTCTGGCGCGACTACGGTCCTATCAACGATGTCAAACGCGGCTCACTGGCCGGAACTGATATCGTGGAGCTGCAGAAAACCAACGGCATTATCGAGGCCGCCGCGGGTCTGCAGCCGTTCCTAGGCGGGGTTTTCTCTTTACGGGAAGGCGCCGAGCCCATGGAAATCGCCGTGATGTGGACATCACCGAACTTGTTCAATCTGCTCGGCGTTACGCCTGCGCTGGGCCGTAGCTTTGCGCCGGACGAGATCGCCCCCCGCTTTGTGCCGGGCGAGATCGGCCCAGCGCCCGGGCAAGTGATAATTTTGACGCATCAGTTGTGGAAACGGCTCGGAGCCGACCCCGGCATCGTCGGCACGGATGTGCGCCTCCAGGGGCGGCCGTTTACTGTTATTGGCGTGGCGCCGCCGGATTTCACTTTCGTACGAAACGACGCGTCCGCGCCGCCGCAGCGTGTGGATGCATATATCCCAATCGGAGACCTCGCGCGGACTGATCCGCGGGATGGCGGATACGCGGGGCTCATCCGGGCTCGTCACGGCGCATCACCCGCCGCGGTGGCCGCCGCCGTTAACGCAGTCGGGCGCGCCATCGACGCGCGCGATTTCAACAGCCGCGGCCTGAAGCTGTATCCGGTTGGACTGAAAGCCGACGTCATCTCGCGGATTCGACCCGCGCTCGTCGTGCTCGGCGCCGCAGGCATCGTCCTCGTATTCATGCTGATGGTGAATCTCGCGTCGGTGTTGCTCGCGCGCGCGGCGCAGCGCGAGCATGAAGTGGCCGTTTCGCGCGCGCTCGGCGCGAACACTATCGCCATAGTACGCTCGACTCTGCTTGAGGGCGGTCTGCTCGGCCTCGCCGGCGGCGCGCTCAGCGCGCTCGGCGCGATCTGGGGCACGCGTGCGCTCGTCGCCCTCGCTCCGCTCGACCTGCCGCGCCGCGAAGCGATTGCGATCGACTCATCGATCGCCGCCACGGTGATCGCCGTTGGCGTCTTACTCGGCGCGCTCGCCGCTGCGGCGCCGGCGGCATGGGCGGCGCGGACATCGTTGTCGTCCCTTCTTGCCAGCAGCGCGGTCCGCGGCGGCGGCGGGCATGGCCGATTGCGCCGCGGCCTGATCGTCGCGCAGGTGGCTCTCTCGCTCGTTCTGCTGAGTAGCGGCGCGCTCGTCATGCGCAGCTTCGAGCGGTTGCTTCGGGCAGATCCTGGCTTCCAGCCGGACGGCGTATTTACTGTTCGGGTGCGGTGCCCGCCCGAGTTCTTCCCTCAATTGAGCGATGTCATCGCATTCCAGGATCGCGTCCAGCGAGCCCTGGCTGCGATTCCGGGCGTCACCGGGGCGAGCGCCGCCTCGGCGCTGCCCCTTACGGCGACAGCGTTTCAGAGGACGATCACCATTTCCGGCGCGCCCGGAAACACTGGCGACGCCGAGCGTGACAAGGCGCTTACCGACATGATCGCTGTGCGCGCGAACTACGTCGAGGTGATGGGCATGCGACTGATCGCGGGCCGTACCTTCACGGAGTTCCGTCAAAATGACGTGACCGAAGTTATGATTGACACCGCGATTGCCAGGCGTTTCTTTCCGGACGGCAATGCTATCGGCGCGACGATCCGGTTGGGCGAACGACCGTCTACGATAATCGGCGTATTCAATCAGGCTCGACTCTATGATGTTCACGCTGACGGGCGGCCGCAGATTTTGGTTCGAGCCGAGCTCGGCTTCCGCCCTCTTTTCTATGTCATGCGGACAACCCGTGAACCGCATTCGCTCCTGCCCGAGGTTCAATCGGCTGTTCATCGTATTGACCCGCGGGTTGCGGTCGGCGATGCCCGGGCCATGGACGACATCGTACAAGCGTCGCTCAGCCCACAGGCGATCGGCGGGGCTCTGATCAGCGCGTTCGCGGTCGGCGCGCTCCTGCTCGCGGCGATGGGTCTATTCGGCGTGGTCTCGGGATCGGTGACGCGACGGCGGCGCGAACTGGCTATAAGGTTAGCGCTCGGAGCCGATCATGGTCGCGTTCTTCGGCTCATACTGAAAGAAGGGGCGCTGCTTGTGATGGCGGGACTGCTGATCGGCGCCCCAGGGATCTATATTGCTAACCGCATGATTCGGGGACTGCTCGTCGGCGTGTCGCCCTCCGATCCGCTTACGCTCCTGGCCGCCGCCCTTGGTTTGATGCTCGTGACAATGGTGACGTGCTATGTTCCCGCGCGACGCGCTCTGAGGATTGAGCCGGCGCAGTTGCTTCGTCATGATTGAAGGTATGGTTGATAGAATGCGATGAGGTCATTCGCGCCTCTCTTGTAGTATTGCTCTCCCGCCAGCGCCTGGTCGTTCTCGGACCTCCCGATAAGGGTAATAGGCTTCTTTGGTGGATTATGGAAGAACTGCGGGAGGGTTGAGATGCGCTCAGGGCCAAGCTTTTGCGCCACGTCACGGGCGCGTTGGAGGAAAGCCGCGTCAGATTCCACGATGCAAGCCGCGACGGAAGTGATGGCTTTGGCCACATCATTTTTTATCCTTTGCTCGAACATAACCTCGTTACCTTTAACCTCGTCGCTCATCCATCGTCGGCAAAAAGCTTCGGAAATGTCATTCTTATTTGCTTTTGAAACATGGGGTCTTTACTCCTCGGCCTTAATCCCTGATACGAATAGCGGATCGGCGAAGTGGTTAAGACCTCCGGTCCGGCCCATTCCATATTAATAGTCCGGCGCGGGTACTTAGATCGGTTGTGACCCGCCGCGTGGACAATCTTTGATGTGAAGAACAGACCCGAGCCCGCGGGGCAACAAGCTGCGACCTTGTCCTCCAGCTTTAGCCTGTCCATGCCGACATCTGCCCAACGCGGTTCCTGCGCTTCTTGATCCGATACCTGGTGGCTCCCTGGGATGAGCAATGTTGGCCCGTTCTCGATCGTCATTGCGTCCAAACAAAGGAACGCTTGAATCACATTTGCTGAAGTGTAACCTTGATCGGGTGTATCCCGGTGGAACCCTCCGTTGCATACACCGTTGCCCACCCGCGCGGCTTTCGGCTTTCCGACGAGAAGAGTGAAACTGAACTCGGCGCTCTCAAACAGAACCTCAAGCACATCCAACAGCGGCGGGTAACAAATCAATCCAGCAAACACAGGATCGAAGAGAACCAGGTCGGCAATTTGCCTGACACTGTTCCCACACTCTTCAGGTGTGAGTGAGCCTGTGTACCATTGAGGATTATTCTTTACGTGATCGCGTTCGAGAAATATCTTTTCTTTGAGATGTGGGGGTAAATCTCGTGGACCCCCCGTGATCTTATCCATACCGTCTAGCAGCGCGGATAAGGTCGAGGGGTCAAGAAGGTCTTGAACGATGAGGAAGCCATCATCCTGATAAGCGATTTTCCATTTTTCCGGTTCGTATCTCATATCGTACTCCTTGTAATACGCGCCTAGCGGCAGTATTAAGCGCAGCCGGCCTGGAATGTTGGTAGAATCAGAGCCAGGCATGATCATCATCACAGCGCCACCGAACGGATGAAAGCTCCGACGCTGGCCAGGGCGCGCCTGCCTGCGGCGACCTGTTGGTAGAACAGATGCCAGGCGTGGATCATGTCAGGCCATACTTCCAGCGTCACTCGCACGCCGGCGGCGCCGGCCACAGCAGCGAGTCGGATCGAGTCGTCAAACAAGGTCTCGGAGGAGCCCACCTGTATCAGCATGGGTGGCAAATCACTGAGGTCCGCATGGATCGGCGAGGCAAGCGGCGTCTGTGGGTCGGCTCCGTGCAGATAGGCGGTCGCTAGCTCCTCAAGGTAGGGTTTCGAAATAAGAGGATCGACCGCTGCCTTTGTGGTCATGCTTCCGCCGGACAATGCCAGATCCACCCACGGCGAGCTGAGCCACGCGCAGGCCGGCAGCTCTAGTCCCGCATCGCGCGATGACACAAGCATCGCGATCGCCAGACCTCCCCCGGCGCTTTCACCGGCCACAACGATCCGCTTCGCCCGGAAGCCGCTCGTCAGCAAAAAACGATAACCCGCGAGGGCATCGTCCAGCGCAGCAGGGAACGGATGCTCAGGCGCAAGCCGATAGCCGAGCGAAAGTGTGCGAGCTTGCGCCTCGCGTCCGGCTTGCGCAATCATGTGCCGGTGACTGTCGAGTGATCCGGAGATGTATCCACCGCCGTGAAGAAATAGGATCACCCGCGACAAGTCTGCCACGGGTGTCGTGGTCCACTCCGCTGCAACCCCGTTCGCGTCCACGCCCTCAACGCGCACATCTTCCGGAAGCGAATACTGAGCGCCTAAAGCATCGAGGCGCTTACGCCGTTCGGCAAGATCTGTAGGCCGCGGATGGGATGCAAGCATTTTTCGGACGACGTCTATCTCCGGATCTGCCATCTACCATCTCCCAAGCAGTGTTTAAGTCCTTATACCGGTTTTCAGATGTATGAAGACTGTCAGCCACCGCAGGGCGCCGCAGGGCACAGAGATGATTCACTACTTCTCTGTGTTCTCTGTGATCTCTGTGGCTATTCATTCATGTGAAAACCGCCGTATGAAGCGTCAGAACGCGCGGATCGCACGAACGCGGCGCGGAAAATCCTTATCATCGTAGTGCTGGCGGCCGGCGTCGGGGAAGTCAATGTGGTGGGCCATGTCCGCGCTCACTTGCGACGAACTCCAGTAGCTACAGTTATCGGCCAGTCCCTCATCGCGAAAGTCCGCGGCGCCGGCGGCCTTCAGGTTGCGATACATCAATGCCAGTTCGTCGCGCGACGGCAGGAACCACCCGCGCACGCCGTTCAGGCTGTAGCTAGCGCATAGCTCCGCCGCTGTTCCTCGTTCCGGACAGGCGGCGAGCATCTCTTCTGTGTTTTTCTTCCCCGTGCCCACCGCTGTTCCGCGAGCGCCGGTAAGCGCGCGGCGAAAGCAGCCCCACTTCGTTCCGGCGCTCTGATCAACGGGCGCGGCCTCCAGATACCGCCAACCGTCGGCGGCGGAGTTTGGGTTTTTGTAGAAGATGTATCCGCCCGCCGGGCCGACGTCGCCAGGCTCGTACTCACGCGTCGGCAGCCAAACGCTCATCTCTCCCGCGCCACGGTTCGCCCAGAGGTAGTAGGGAATCAGCCTGATTGGTTGCGGCGGCAATGCTGGATGCGCCATCCGCCGCGCCTGGCCTGCAATCACGGTCACGCCGCCAAACAACGACTCGTCAAACGCCGGCTTCAGTTCGCCAGCGGCCTCCAGCAAAAGATCGAGGACGCGACCGTCAGACGCTT
>Ga0209382_10001915_pt1 | contig 31501 bp, 26 predicted proteins | sample SoiMetdeltSBSDD5_FD_187599 | JGI IMG/M metagenome (GOLD analysis project Ga0209382, IMG submission 187599) | Bulk soil microbial communities from a Populus tree surrounding site in Tennessee, USA - Soil MetaG P. deltoides SBSDD5 (SPAdes) (version 2) | ecosystem: Environmental > Terrestrial >...
CAATCAGCATTTCGCTCACCCTTTTGACTGGCAATGGTCTTGCCGGAAGTTCCAGTATTGGCTCAACAATACGCCTGGACTAATTCGTTGCAAAACTTAGTTTACAAACCACTAGTTATCTTAACCGGCTTTGTTTTTGTCTCACGAGTTATCAGCCGTGTCATATTAATCATAGTTTACGTACTTCTTAGAATACCTTTTCGCATACTCGCAGAGTTCTTACATGGAAATGGGCCAGGAATAGCAGGTATATTCCTCAGCATTTTCAGGGCATTCGAGTTTTCCTTAGCTCTAGGCTTTTTCCTCCTCTTTACGAAAGATGAATGGATTCCTCTTAGACCTGGATTAACATACAGTGATGAATGGGGGTGGTGGATGGATAAGGAGCTGATACTCTTTGGAATTCTTGGAGCAATAGACCGACTACTCTTGGTAGCAATTGCATTTGCGGCCACCGTTTCATCATTATCTTTTTGGCGAGAGGCTTTAGGAATAGCTGGCTTGGTTTTATTGATCTTGGTCTACATCTTCACAGGAAGATTCACCTTTATATTGAAGGACGCAGTACATAAAGCGGAAGATGAACATGAGGAACTTGTCAGCGCAACAAGGGAAACGAAAAATTAAATGAAATTCCATCCCAAAAATCCATCCGTTCTCATCCGTTTCATCCGTTGACCCAAACCCGTTTTAACTAATCAGACCCACTCACAACGGAGCCACCTATGAGCCGAAAACGCATCCTCATCCTGGGCGCAGCCGGGCGCGACTTTCATAATTTCAACGTCGTCTACCGCAATAACCCGGAGGTCGAAGTCGTCGCCTTCACCGCCACTCAAATCCCCAACATCGAAGGCCGCCAATATCCCACCGAACTCGCCGGGCCGCACTACCCGTTCGGCATCCCCATCTTCCCGGAAGCCGAACTCTCCCGCCTCCTTCACGACCTGAACGTAGACGAAGTCATCTTCGCCTACTCGGACATCTCACACGAATACGTCATGCACAAAGCCTCGGAGGTTCTGGCCGCCGGCCCGGATTACACGCTCCTCGGCCCCAAAGCGACGCAGATCCAATCCACCAAGCCGGTCGTCTCCATTGGCGCGGTGCGGACGGGCAGCGGTAAAAGTCAGACCACGCGGCGGGTCGCGGAAGTCCTCAAAAGCCTCGGGCACACCGTCGTCGTCATCCGCCATCCCATGCCGTACGGCAACCTCATCCGCCAAACCGTCCAGCGCTTTGGCGACTACGACGATCTGGACGAATACGAATGCACCATCGAAGAGCGCGAAGAATACGAGCCGCACCTCGCGCGCGGCACGGTCGTCTTCGCGGGCGTGGACTACGAGCGCATCCTGCGCGAAGCCGAGAAAGAAGCCGACATCATCTTGTGGGACGGCGGCAACAACGATCTGCCGTTCTTCAAAAGCAATTTTCATATTGTTGTCGTTGACCCGCACCGCGCCGGGCACGAAAATACCTATCATCCCGGTGAAGCGAATCTACGGATGGCGGACGCCGTCGTCATTAACAAAATAGACACCGCTGATGGCGCAGATGTCGCCAAAGTCCGCGCGAATGTGCGCGCGCTAAATCCTCAAGCGCTCATCGTCGAAGCCGCCTCACCCATCTTCCTGGATGATCCCACCGCCATCACCGGCCGCTCGGTGCTTGTCGTCGAAGACGGCCCCACGCTCACACACGGCGAAATGACTTACGGTGCGGGCGTCGTCGCCGCGCGCAAGTTCGGCGCGCGCGAAATCATTGACCCGCGCCCCTACGCCGTCGGCAGCATCAAAGCCACGTACGAAAAATATCCGTCCACCGGCCCGGTCCTCCCAGCCATGGGCTACAGTCCGGAGCAAACCTGGGAACTCGGTCAGACCATCAACAGTTCACTCGCTGAGCTTGTCATCATCGCCACGCCCATTGACCTGCGCCGCGTCATCAAACTAGAAAAGCCCTCGCAGCGTGTGCGCTACGAACTGCAAGAAATCGGCCAGCCGACTTTAATGGAATTACTCAAAGAGAAATTTGGGGAGAAAACCTTGCCTCACCCCCAGCCCCTCTCCTGAAGGCAAAAGGATGAAGGATAAGGGATGAAGGATGAATTTGTTCATCCTTCATCCCTCATCCTTCATCCTTCAAGGGTCAAAGGTGAGGCCAACGGAGAAAAAATAACCTCATGCGCCACTTCCTACACATCGCCGACTACACGCCTCAGGAACTCGAACAACTCCTCGACCTCGCCGCCTCGCTCAAAAAAGAATGGCAATCGCCGAGCGGGAACAAGCCGCGGCTCAAAGGCCAAGTGCTCGCCATGGTCTTTCAAAAGCCATCGCTGCGCACGCGCGTTTCATTTGATATGGCCATGCGCCACCTCGGCGGCGATGCGCTCTATCTCTCGCCGGAAGAAGTCGGGCTAGGCAAACGCGAATCCGTCGCCGACATCGCGCGCGTCCTCTCCGGCTACGTCCAGGCCATCATGGCTCGCACCTTCTCGCATGCGCACCTCCTCGAACTCGCGCGCTACGCCACCGTCCCGGTCATCAACGGCCTCTCGGATTACAACCATCCCTGCCAGGCGCTTGCGGACGCGCTCACCATTCGGGAACACCGGGGAACGCTCAAAGGTCTCAACGTCGCCTACGTCGGCGACGGCAACAACGTCGCCGTCTCTCTGCTTCACATCTGCGCCAAACTCGGCGCGAACTTCTCCATCGCCACGCCCGGCGGTTACGACCTGCCCGAAGACAGCCTCGACCTCGCGCAAAAATTCGCCGCCGAGTCCGGCGCCAGCTTTCATCTCTACCACGATCCGCACACCGCCGTCCAAAATGCCGACGTCATTTACACCGACACCTGGACAAGCATGGGACAAGAAGCGGAAACCGAAAAGCGCGCCGCCGTCTTCCCGCCGTATCAAGTCAATGGGCGGCTCGTCGCGGAAGCCAAGCCGGATGTCCTCGTCATGCACTGCCTGCCCGCGCATCGCGGCCAAGAAATCACCGACGAAGTCGCCGACGGCCCGCACTCCGTCCTCTTTCCCCAAGCGGAAAACCGGCTGCATGCGCAAAAAGCGATTCTGGTTTACCTGCTCGCCGAAAAGGGGAAAGCGCCCAAACGTGTACTCATCCGCCAAACATCTTCGGCGCGAAAGAAGGTTGTCCCCGCTCGTGGGCGTGCTTAACTGGAATTGGGCGGGGAACGTGAACCCGAACATTCTTCTGGCTTTGACTTTTTACCCCCCTCACCCTGCCCTCTCCCCCTTGGGGAGAGGGCAGGGTGAGGGGAGAAGTTGGCAATGAACACTCAACATTACATCCACCTCGAAAACACCTACGGCGCACACAACTACCACCCGCTGGATGTCGTCATCGAACGCGCCGAAGGCGTTTGGATGTGGGACACCACCGGCAAAAAATATCTAGACTGCCTCTCCGCCTACTCCGCGCTCAACCACGGCCACCGGCATCCTAAAATCATCGCCGCGCTCGTCGAACAAGCGCAGCGCCTCACGCTCACCTCGCGCGCCTTCCGCAACGATCAACTCGGCCCGCTCTATAAAGAACTCAGCGACCTCACCGGCTACCAAATGGCGCTGCCCATGAACACCGGCGCGGAGGCCGTCGAAACCGCGCTCAAGCTCGCGCGCAAATGGGGCTACGAGAAAAAAGGCATCCCTCCAAACACTGCCGAAATCATCACCGCCGCCGGAAACTTTCACGGGCGCACCATCACGCTCGTCTCCTTCTCCACCGAGCCGCTCTACAAAGACGCCTTCGGCCCATATACGCCCGGCTTCATCACCGTCCCATACGGCGACGCGCGCGCCATCGAGCACGCCATCACACCGCGCACCGCCGCCCTCCTCATCGAGCCGATTCAAGGCGAAGCCGGCGTCATCGTCCCGCCCGCCGGTTACCTCAAAGCCGTTGCCGACTTATGCCGGAAACACAACCTCCTCCTCCTCGCCGACGAAATCCAAACCGGCCTCGGGCGCACAGGCAAGCTCTTCGCCTCCGAGCACGAAGGCGTCCGGCCGGATGTGATGATTTTAGGCAAAGCGTTGGGAGGCGGCGTCTACCCCATCTCCGCCGTGCTCGCAGATCGAGACCTTCTCGGCTTATTCCGGCCCGGCGAACACGGCTCAACCTTTGGCGGGAATCCATTGGCCGCGGCGGTCGCACGCACCGCATTGCGCGTCCTCGTCGAGGAAAAACTGATTGAGAATGCTGCACTGCTCGGGGATTACTTTCAGGAACGTCTAGCGGAAATTCCCAGCCCACACGTCAAAGAAGTGCGCGGCCACGGGCTGCTCATCGGCCTCGAACTCAAAGCCTCCGCCGGCGGTGCGCGCCGCTTCTGCGAAGCGTTGCAGCAGCGCGGCCTGCTTTGCAAAGAAACGCACGAAAACGTCCTGCGCCTCGCCCCGCCCCTCGTCATTGACCGCGCTACCATTGATTGGGCGCTTGACCCACTCCGCGAAGCGCTGAACCTGCCGTAAAAACCTACCACGAAGCCACCAAGACACGAAGGTTTTAAATTTTCTTTGTGCCTTCGTGGTTAAAGCTTTAAAAAACAAAAGCCGCCAAGTTTGGCGGCCTTAGCTCACCCACCTCAACGGCTACGGCACATCCAACCGATACCCCTGCCCGCGCAGCGTTTTTAAATAACGCGGCTTATCCGGATTTGGCTCAATCACATTCCGCAGCCAACTCATATGCACATCGAGCGTGCGCGTATCGCCGATATAATCCGTTTCCCAGACATGCTTCATAATCGCCTTGCGCGTCAACAACTGACCCGGCGCGCGCAGAAACATCTCCAATAATCGGACCTGTTTAGGCGTCAGGCGCTCTTCACGTCCCCCGCAGGAAAGTCGCCGCTGAACCAAATTGAGTTTAATCGGCCCGATCTGTAACGCCGCGCTATCATCGCTGGGTAACAAACGCGCCACGCTGTTAAGTAATTTGCGTGGCGTGAAGGGCATCGTCAGCGTCGCCGAAGCGCCGCAGTTTGGGTCGGGCGTACTTTTTTTATCGGCCACCAGGAGGATGGGCGTGCCATTCATGGAAGCGCGCAGTTGGCGACACAGGCGCGCGCCGCTAACTTTAAGCGAGGCCGCATCCAAAATCACCACATCCGGTTCGACGGCCGCGACCCGTTTCAGCGCCGCTTGAATGCGATGTTCAATCGTAACGGTGTAACCGCGTTTTTCCAAGGCCGGCGCAAACGAGGGCGCGTTGGTGCGCTCGCTTTCCATCAATAAAATTTTTGCATTCGCCATGGAATTTCTTCCTTTGAAAACTTTGGGCAGTCCGGAAATTTTTTCCGACTGCCCTGGCCTGTCTTGCGAGATTATAACTAGAGTCTTCCCTTAACGCAAGAGAGACGAGTCCCCCGTCATCATTTAATCGGTTCAATTCATTGATTCTCTGCTACAATCCCCGCCGTATGGCCTCGCCACCGATTGAGTACGCGTTCGTCGGCACACTCACTGAAGACTACTCCATCACCCCTTCGGGTGAGACCCGTTTGCATGAGATGGGTGGCAGCGCATTATACGCCGCCGTCGGCGCGCACCTGTGGTCGCCGGCGATCGGTCTCGTCTCGCGCGTCGGCGAAAATTATTCAAGTGACTGGCTTAAGACTCTCGCCGCCAAAGGCTTTGACCTTCAAGGCGTCCCCCTCATTCCCGGCGCGCCGGACCTGCGTAACTTCTACGCCTATCTCTCGGCCGACGAACGGGTTGAAACAGATCCAGCCGCGCACTTCGCGCGCGTAGGTCAAGCGCTGCCGCCGGAGTTAGCCGATTACACCCCCCACCTCGCTCCCGAGAGCCATACCCAATTCAGTCCGCTCGCCGCGCGCCCCTCGGATGTACCGGAGAGTTACCTCCATATAGAAGGTTTCCATCTGGCGCCCTCTGAGTTCGCCGTCCACCACACGTTTCCCGCTACGTTGCGCCGCTACGATGTGCACTATGTCACCTGTGATCCAGGCAGCCGTTACATGCAGCCCACCTTCGCTGAAGATGTGAAACTGATTGTGCACCGGCTGGACGCGTTCCTCCCTTCCGAATCAGAAACGCGCGCCTTCTTTCGAGATCAGATCGAAGACCTGTGGCAAGCGGCCGAAGCCTTTGGCGCCATGGGCGCTAAAATCGTCGTCATCAAACTTGGCGCGCGCGGCCAATATGTGTATGAAACTGACTCCAAACGCAAATGGCACGTCCCGGCCTATCCGGCGAAAGTGCGCGATCTCACCGGCGCGGGCGACGCGTATTGCGGTGGCTTCCTCGTCGGGCTGGCGCAAACGCATGATCCGGTTGAAGCCGCGCGGCGCGGCGCGGTCTCGGCATCATTTGTCATCGAGGGCAACAGCGCGCTGTATGCCTTGCAGAGCATGCCCAGCCTCGTCACCGCCCGCCTGGAATCTTTGCGCGATTCGGTGCGGCAAATCTAACAGGGCTTACTGAAATCAACCCTTTTTAATCACGAATGACTCGAATAGACCGAATACCACGAATTTTTGTTTTTATTCGCGCTATTCGGCTCATTCGTGACATTCGTGATAAAAAGTTGCCACAGAAATAAAATCTACTAATGCTTGACCGCCTCCTCGACCTCGCCTGCGCCATTCAGCAAATTCCCGCGCCCACCTTTCACGAACGCGCCCGCGCCGAGTTCGTCCGCGATCAATTTCTCCGCCTCGACTTATGCGATGTGGAGATTGACGACCTTGGCAACGTGTACGGACGACGACCGGGCGGCGCCGCCTCGCCGCTGCTCGTCACCGCTCACCTGGATACCGTTTTTCCAGCCGATACGCCCTTGACCTTGACACGCGCCCCCGGCCGGATCACCGGCCCCGGCATTGGCGACAACTCGTTGGGCGTGGCCGCTTTGTGTGAATTGGTCTGTTCTTTTAAGAACCACTCACTTCCCGGTGATCTCTACCTCGCAGCCAACGTCGGCGAGGAGGGCCTGGGCGACCTGCAGGGAATACGCTGCGTCATAGATCGCCTCGGCCAAAAAGTTCAGGCGACGCTCGTGCTCGAAGGGATGGCGCTGGGTCACATTTATCACGCGGCCATCGGCGTGCGGCGTTACCGCTTCACCGCGCGAGCCGAGGGCGGTCACAGTTGGCTGCACTTTGGTCAGCCGTCGGCGATTCACGCGCTGGTGCGCCTCGGTGCGCAATTGACCGAGCTGCAAGTTCCTTCAGCGCCCAAGACCACTTTCAACATCGGCACGATCAGCGGCGGCACCTCCATCAACACCATTGCGCGTGAAGCATCGCTTGATCTCGATCTGCGCTCCGAATCGCCGGCCGTCCTCCAAGAACTCTCCGCGCAGGTGATCGCTTTAGCAAACGACTGTGAAACGGAGGGGATTCAAATAGAAACAAGCATCATTGGCGACCGGCCCGCCGGCTTCCTCCCGCGCGAGCATCCGCTTGTACAGTTAGCGGCCCGGAGTCTCAAGCAGTTGGGACTCCCCGTTTCCTTTGATACCGGCTCAACGGATGCGAATCCGCCGCTTAGTCGTGGACTGCCATGTATCTGCGTCGGACTGGCGCGTGGCGGCAATGCCCATCGCCCGGATGAATACATCGAGACGCAGGAGATTGAAAGGGGATTCCAATCCGTCGTGAAAATGATTGAGGGTACGTTCGCTCTAAAAACGTAACCACAGAACGAGGGAACCACGGATTACACCGATTTCACGGATTTTTAAAATCTTCCCCAATCAGTGTAATCCGTGGTTCCAAATCTTTGACTATGACTCACCTCAAAGGCAAAATCTGTCTGATCACTGGAGCAACCTCCGGCATTGGCGAGGTGACAGCGCGCGCGTTAGCGCAGTTGGGCGCGCGGGTGATTATCGTGGGCCGCAGCGAGGCGCGTGGTCAGGCGACTCTTCACCGGATTCAGTCCACCGTCCCCGGAGCCGAAGTTGATTTACTCCTAGCCGACTTAGCCTCACACGCCGAGATTAGGCAACTAGCGCAGCAATTCAAACTCCGCTATCCTCGGCTGGACATTTTGGTAAACAACGCCGGAGCGCTCTTCGTGCGCCGCCACCAAACCGTGGATGGAATCGAGTTAACGTTTGCGCTGAATCATCTCAATTATTTTCTGTTGACGAATCTGCTGCTGGATCAGCTTAAAGCCGGCGCTCCGGCGCGCATCGTGAATGTCTCCTCCAGCGGCCATTGGCGGGCGAGTCGAATGGATTTTAAAAATTTACAACAGTCCGGCCGCTGGTTCGACGGTTGGCTGGCTTACGGCCAATCGAAACTCGCCAACATCCTGTTTACCTACGAACTAGCGCGGCGGTTGGAGGGAACCGGCGTCACGGCGAATGTAGTGCATCCCGGTTTGGTGGCAACACGGTTCGGCTATAACAACGGCCGATTGGGCAGCCTGGTGATGAGTCTGGTTCACACCGTTGCGCTGACTCCGGAACAAGGCGCCGAGACGCTCATTTATCTCGCGGCCTCGCCGGAAGTCGAGGGAGTCAGCGGGAAATATTTTGAAGCTAAGAAGACATTACGCTCTTCCCCGGCTTCTTATGATCTGGAAGCAGCCAAACGATTGTGGGAAGTTAGTGAAGAGCTGACCGGATTAGGACTCGTCCAAGAATAGGTTCCTTGAAATGAGAAACCCGGTTTCTTGTTTAGAAATCACAAGAGTAGGATGAAGAGCCAGAAACCGGGTTTCTGGCGAATGTTAAGCCCGACTCCTTAGTGAGGACACCATGAACGGAACACTGGCGCTGGTAGGCAGTGGAGAATATTTACCGCTGATGGAGACAGTGGATCGCTTTCTCCTAAGCCGGGTTCCGGGCGAGCCGCATGTCGTTTGCCTGCCCACTGCCGCAGGCACGGAAGGCCTGGAGCGTATTGGTTATTGGTCGCGGCTCGGGGTGGAACACTTCACTCGCCTGGGAGTACGCGCCGAAGCGGTGGAGGTCATCAATCGCGCCACCGCGAATGACGAGACGTTCGCCGCGCACATCCGTAACGCCAACTTCGTTTATCTCTCCGGTGGTAAGCCGGATTATCTGTTCAGGACTTTAGCCGGAACGCCGGTTTGGTCAGCCATCGTAAGCGTTCTGGAGAACGGCGGCGTGGTCGCCGGCTGCAGTGCGGGGGCGATGATCTTCGGCGAACACTATCCGACCCTTCCGACCATTTGGCCCTGGCAGCGGGCTTTCAACTTCCTGCCGGGAGCGATCATCCTGCCGCACTATGAGGAGATTGGAGAAAGAATGGGGAAGTTCGTGCGAGCGCTACTGCCGCGGGGAGCGACGTTACTCGGCATTGAGGGATACACGGCGCTGGTGAGCAGCGATAGCAAATTTGGAGTTGTCGGTAGCGGTGGCGTAACGGTGTGGAATCGAAAACGGAAGGAGCGGTTTATTGAGAGCCAAGCAGTGGGTTGGCTGTAGCGCGTGAGGGCGTTTTGCACACTCAGGAATAGCATGCTCACGTTTACGCAAGCGAAGATGGCATCCGGGCCTCAGGCTTTTGCCATTATGTACTCGTAAGGAGAGACTTGAAAGGATTAAATGGGAAAATCATTGTCCAATCGCTAAAATTAATTTTATTTAATCCTTCCACCACTTAAGCGTCTTATTAGAATTGCAAGAGAGGTGGATAGAATATAGCCAATCGAAATAATCAAACTCATAAAACTAGCAAAAGTCAATCGTTTGAAGATGTCCCAAGTCTCATACTTCTTGTCTAAGAATAACAAAATAAAAAAGACACCGCCGAAGATAATACCGACTCCTATTCCCATCATTAGTATCCCCACCACATTCCCTTTGGCCTCTTTTTTGAAGAAGCCCTTAGATCTAAGGAATTTCAATAGAAGCTGATATAAAATTAAAGCTCCCAGAAAAGTGGCCAGAACTAAGACTATTTGCATTTTGACACCCTCCAATGAGTGCCAGCCATCTGTTAGAGGAATAGGTCCGAGACCATAACTAACGGTTACAAAATTGATTTAAAGTGGCACTGCTATGGCAAACGCCTCTGCACTTTGAGAAGGTAGAAGCAGATTGGCGAACGCCAAGCCTGGCCCACTTAATCCCAAAGAAGGCAAGACAAACGCGCTTAGGGGTGTTTGGTCTCGCCTTTCATTGTAGAGGACGCTGACGAGACCAGTCGCTTCTGACTATCGTTTGAGAGCCCCTAATAGCACTGCGAACATCGCCAGCACTACCCCAGACCAACCGATGACCTCCATCATCATTTGGCGTGTAATGATCTCCAGATTCATCAGAGTAATTGTTGGCACACATACATAGATTACCATCTGAAGCAACATACTTCGATAATTCAGCACGCCATCCGGTCGAAAACTGCCAAACAGGATTGCGGATAGACGCGGCAAACGAAGGGCCTCTCTAGACGAAGAGGCACATCTCTTATGAGAGAAATATGCTGCCAGCCACCCCCCGATCCCTAGTGCCAAGAGAAGAGACTGGCGGAAAAGAATGATGCGCGTGTCCATTAACAACCCTTTAATAGCTACGGCGTGACCGATGGTGAACGCTCATCTATTACCGTAATATCAATAAACGCCCCTACCATTTTATCAGTTGGCTGCCCCTGGCGGCTAGCTAAGCGGCCTACCACAACAATCCGAATATCCGTGAGAGACCTTGGCTCGAGAATACCCAGTGGAATAGTTATCGTCGTAGTACCAGCAACATCGAAAGGTGGCTGTCCCAAAATTCTTGGGATGGGTGGACTCTCATGCCATTGATTAGGAATCTCCGTCCAGGTATTGGGCGTATTCAAACCATAGCTATAAAGCTTGACGTCTAGCAGGCTGTCTTCAAACCAGACAGGTGTTAAAGAGTTGTTCGCCACGAGCAGGGTAATAAGATCATTTGGAGGCGTTTTAATTGTGAAAGGAGGTTTCCAAGCCTGTTCCCTTATAGACAAGGTTAAATTCATTTCAAAGGGAAAGAGAACGGAAAAGGAATTCTCTTTTTGGGCCACCGCGGGATCGGCAGTGGAAGACGGTAAAGTCGAACTCCCACATGCCACAAGCAAAATGCTTACTAGAGACAATCGAACAAACAAGTTTCTCTTCAGAAAAGAGGTTGTCATAGACTATGGAATGTAAGAAACACCGACAGTAAAAGCAGCAAGGTAGCGGGGGAAATTGGAGTAGGGGTTCAGGGAGCCATTGGCGTCGCAGTGTCAGCGCAGGAATTAGCTGGTAAAGCCAACTAAGCTTCCGGCATGCCCACCCAAATACTGCCTTCTTCCACACGCGTGGGAAAGAGCGGCAACGCCCGTTCGCGCGAGGCATTCTTCAACAGCGGGCCGAGGACGGGCGGCCAGGGACTCCAGGATTTCACGTCGCCGCTGCGCAGATCGAAAGCGCTGTGATGCAGCTTTATACCCTTTAATTCAGTACACGGATTTCACGGATTCTTTTTTATCTTTTCCGTGGCATCCAGGTTTTTCCGTGTGATCCGTGTACGCTTTCCCTACCCCAACAAATCCCGCAACGCCGGTTCCGCCTCCGCGAAACGAAAACTAAAACCCAGTTGCTGCAAGCGCTGCGGAATTTCGCGCTGACCATCCAGCAAGAGCGTAGACATTTCACCTAACAGCAGCCGAACCGCGAACGCCGGCGCAGGCATGAAAGACGGGCGGTGGATCACCTTCGCCAGCGCCCGGCTGAAATCGGCGTTGGTAAGCGGGTTCGGCGCGCATAAATTGAACACGCCCTGCGCGTCCGTTTTCTTCATCGCAAACCGGATCGCCCCAACTTCATCCGCGATGTGAATCCACGGGAACCACTGCTTTCCGCCCCCCAACGGGCCGCCGACAAAGAAATAAAACGGCAGCCGCATCAGTGGCAGTGGCCCGCCCGCGCGGCTGAGGACGAGGCCCGTGCGCAGGATCGCGCGCCGTACGCCCAGGGACTCCACTTCGGCTGAGGAAGCCTCCCATTCCCGGCAGACCTGCGCCAGGAAGTCATTGCCGGCGGGCGTTGCTTCCGTGACTTCTTCATCACCATGCGGGCCGTAATACCCCACGGCGGAGGCTTGAATGACGACACTCGGTTTGTGCGTGGCCGCTTTCACGGCTTCGACAACCGCTCGACCCGCGTTCACCCGACTTTCGAGGATGCGCCGTTTGCGGGCTTCCGTCCACCAACCGGCGGCGATGCTTTCGCCCGCGAGGTTGACGATGACATCCGCGCCATCAGCTAAACCTCCCCACCCGTTCGCCGTCCGTCCATCCCAACCCACAGCCTGCACGCCTTGCGGCAAGCGCGTGACTCGCTCCGGATGACGAGTCAGTACGATCACTTCATAGAGTTCAAAGGCGAGGTTGGCAGCCAACGCGCGCCCGATCAAACCCGTGCCCCCGGTGATGATGACCCGCATGGACATCTCCTCCGATTAAATCAGTTCCATCCGTTGACCAAACAGCGTCAATTGATCGGCGCGGAACGCCGCGCGGCGTACCAAGTGATCGCTAGCAGCACGATGAACGTAATCCCGACCAAACCGGTGCGGTTGGGCACGCGCCGGACGATGAACCCATCAATTGCATTCAAACCCGCCTCGTTGATGATTTCAACTTCATGTTCCCCCGACCGCAAGTTGTGCGCCACGAACAGCGCCGACGGCGCTTGCGCGGACTCGGCGTGCAAGTCGAAGCGCTGTCCCTCGCCGGCGTCCACACTCACGAGCAGGGTTCCGGCTTCGGGGCGACGCAGCACCACCACCGCCAGGTCGGTCCCCTCAAACTTGAAGCGCAGGGAAGCATTGGGAACCTCCGTCGTCCGCATCCAACCGAACCAGGCGCGGTCGTCCGCGGTCAACGTCCAATCCTCACTCCACGCGACCGCCCACTGATCCTCCTGAAACCATCCGGGATGCATCACCGCCGTCCGGTTCAGGTATTCCTGAAGAGAGTAATAGACCGGCAGCAGCGTAAAGTCCGGCTCCGCCATGCGGAAGTAATACCAGGCCAGTTCTTTTTCTGAATCGTCGGCGCGCTTGAAAAACCAGAAGGCATTGGCACCGACCCACGGCCATTCCGTCTGCGCGCGCTCATACGCGAGCGGCGCGTACTTGGCCTGCTGCTGCTCCGTGACCCGTCCGAAGTTGGGCGCGATCCCCTTCCCCGCCGGAACCGCGTTCCAGTTCATCTCCGCGATCCAAATGGATTTATGCTTGTCGCCATTGGTCACCATCAGGTCGCGAATGAAGCGGTTGCGCCCGTAGTTGACGATGAGGGGTCGCGCGCGGTGATCGGTGGGGCCGCTCCATAAACCATATCCCTGCACGGAGAGCACGTCGAAACAATTTTTCGCGCCGGCCGCGTACATGCGCTGCAAGAAAATATAATCGTTGAGGTTGTTCCCGCCCTCCTCATTCAACCCGCCTAATTCGCTCGTAGGCGCGAGCACACCGGAGAGCACGACAATGTTCGGGTCCACCGACTTCAAGCGCTGATACGTCTCGCACAGCAGTTGAGTGTAGGCCTCCGGGTCCACCGGTTGGTTCCCCCATTCCGGGTAAATGTTCGGCTCGTTCCAAATTTGATAGTAGCGCAGCCGCCCTTGATAGCGTTGGGCCACGGCCACGGCGAAATCGGTAAAGTCGGAAATATTGTCCGGAGGCGCGAAGGCCCCTCGAGCGGAGCCATCCGCCCGGGACCAGTCCGGCGGCGAGGAGAGGCGCACGATGATTTCCAAGTTGTGTTGTTCCGCCAAGTTCACGATCTCATCGTATTTATCCCAGGCCGAGTAACAGTGCGGAGTCCGACAATCGTCAAAATTGCCTTTGCTGCTGATCTCCAGGTCATACCACGGGAACTCCTGCCTGATCCAATGAAAGCCGGCCTCCGCGATCATTTGCGTCTGCTGCTCACGTTTGGACGGTTCGACTTCCTGCTGCAGAAATGTATTAACGGCGTATGGGTTGAGACCGTTATAGGCGATGGGGACTTCCGGTTCCAAGTTCAAGCGCGGGCGGATCAAATCCGTGGCAAGTTGGCCCAGCCCGCGAATTTGCGCGAGCGGCTGCTCCTCGCCCGTGAGGTTAAACAGCCATTCACTGGCGGCCGGGCCTTGCCGGGTGACGCCGAGATCGAGCGTGACAATGACCAGCATGGCGATGATGAGACGAAAGCTGAGGGGCAGTTCCGGTTCGTTAGGATTCATCTGGGGACCACGAGGGGAAGCTCGAAAAAGAAAACGCTGCCGCGACCCGGCTCGCTTTCGACCTCGACCTTCGAGTGATGGGCTTCGATGATCCGTTTGACCAGCGCCAGCCCTAAGCCGGTGCCGTCCACCGGAATCGATTCAGACTGCGCCACTTGATGAAACGGTTGAAAGATTTGGCCCAGTTGGTCGCGCGGGATGCCGAGGCCGGTATCGCGGACAGAAACGCGCAGGTGCTGCTCTTTGATGGCAGCTTGAAGGGTGACCGTGCCGCCTTCGGGCGTGAATTTGATGGCGTTGTCGAGCAGTTGAAACAAGGCCCAGTAAATTTTTTCGCCGTCCGCGAGGACGAGCGGCAGCGGTTTGGGCATCTCCACGCGCAACTGAACGCCGGCGGCCGCGGCCTTCGGCCCGAAGAAATCTTCCATGCGGCCGGCCAAGTCTGCTAAAGAAATCAGGCTGTCGTTGATGACCAATTTGCCGGTGAGGCTCGAGGCAAATTGAATCAATTCATTGACCAACTCCTCCAGCCGTTCTGACGAGCGAGCAATGACATCCACTGCACCGCGCTGGACTTCGGTGAGTTCGCCCGCGCTGCCGTTGCGGAGCATGTCGCTGTAACCTTTGATCGGAACGAGCGGCGTACGCAGTTCGTGCGAGATGCTGGCGACAAAGTTAGCTTTTAATTCATTCAGTTCGGCGAGTTTCTCCAGCGCTTTTTGTAATTCTTGCGTCCGCTCGATGACCCGCTGCTCCAACTGGCGATTGCTTTCCTGGAGTGCGCTTTGCAGTTCTTTGGTCTGCTCAATGCTGGCGAGTTCCAGTTGTTCACGCGTCATCGTCCCCAGGCCAATTAAGACCAGGCCGAGCGTTTTGTGCGATCCTATCGCCGCTGCTTCGCGCTGCCGGGTGAGCGCCGCTTGAAGTTGCTGCTCTGTGATATAGCCTCGGCTCACCAGAAACTCGCCGAAGCGCGGCAGCGGCGTTGTCTCCGGCGGAGCGCTGGTCGTGGGGATGAAGGCCAACACGCGCCGCTCGGCCAGGACCGCCGCCAACGCTAAATCCACCCCACACGCCTGACAGGTAACCGACCCAGTTTGAACGGGCGTCCGGCACTGCGGGCAACTAAAGAGCGGTTTGGTTGCGGCGAGGGAATCAGTAGACATCAAGAAGAAGGGAGAAAGAAGGAAGCAGGAAGGAGGAAGAAGGAAAGAGGCATAAGGGAATTTGGGATGCGCCCCATTATAAACGCGTTTAAGTGTCAGGTGTTTAAGTGTTAAGTGCTCAAGTGGCGGATAGCAAATAGCCGATAGCTGATAGCCGATGGTAGAATGCTTGCTATCAGCTATCGGCCATCAGCTATCTTTCTCTCTGTGGTTAAAAAACTCTCGTTACCAAAAGGGGACTCCCATGCCATCTCTGCCTCCCGAACTGCGCGTTGAGATCCGCAAGGCCGGCGATCAATTCCTCGTCGTGACCGAGCGCGTGAAAGCTGACTGGCCCCCTCTTGAGCAACACATCGCCCGGGTGCGGGGGAAGAGGTGATACCTCTCCCCCGTCCTCGCTACGCTTCGGACGCCCCATCGCCTGTAGGGAGAGGGGGACGGCAGGTGAGGTCAAAAGTCAATCCTCTGACCTTTCTCTTATTCTTCGCCCTCGCCTGCAACTTCCTCCTCCCACCCCGAGCAACGCTAACTCCCTCGCCAACTGCTAGCCCTCAACCACTAGCAACCAACAACCAGCCACCAGCTACCAGCCCTCCCCCAACCCCCAACCCCCAGTCCCTAGCCCCCAGCGTCCTCTTCCATCCCGATCCGCAGCTCTATTCCGGCGACATCGTCAGCTTGGAAGTTGATGAGGAAAACGTTGATCCCGCGTGGCAAGATGCGTCGGTGAAACTTTATTTAGGCGCAGCGGCGCTCAAGCCGCTGGCCGTCACCAAGTTCGAGCGGCGCGGAATTGGCCGGCAGTTGCAAGCCACGTTCACCTGGGCCTGGGACACCGGCGACCTCGTCGGGCCGCAGACCTTGATCGTTAATGTGGTGCCTCCCGAGGCGGAAGCGCTGAGCCTGGCGCCGCTGGCCGTTCTGACGTTGACGGCGAACCTGCTGCCTGCTGCTCAACGACCTATGCCCGAACCGCTGGCGCACTGGGCCGAGTCCGAGAGCGAGTGCTGCCTCTTCCATTACTTGACCGGCACCGCCGCCGCGCGCGACATCGCGCAAATTGAGTCCGAGGCCGATACTGCCTTGGCACATACCGAAGCGAGGCTGGGCGTTAAACAAAAAGACAAAATTACGGTCACGTTGTTGAGTCGCTTATTAGGGCACGGCGGTTTTGCCACCGAGGGCATTGCGCTGAGTTATATTGATCGCAACCCGGTCGGGAGCACTCTGTTCAACATCTTCGCGCACGAAGGCTCGCATGTCCTCGACCAGCAGCTTTCGCCCACGCGTCCCACCATTATGACCGAGGGCCTCGCCGTCTACACGGCCGGCGGCCACTTCAAAACGGAACCGCTTGACCAGCGCGCGGCGGCGCTGCTGGCGCTCAAGCGTTACCTACCCCTCAGCCAACTGGTGAAGGATTTCTACCCCGCTCAACATGAGATCAGCTATCTCGAAGCCGGCGCGTTTATCACGTATCTCGTGGACACATACGGTTGGGAAAGTTTCAAGAAATTTTATAGCTCGTTTCGGCCGGGCAGCCTGGAGACCGAGATGCTGAACAGCGCCTTACGCGCCAACTTCGGCAAGAACCTGACGGAACTGGAAGCAGACTGGCTGGCGCACCTCCGCTCAGTAGAGGTGAGTTCGCAGGCGATCGAGGACCTGCGCCTTTCGATAGAACTCTACGACACGTTGCGTCGTTACCAAACGGTGAATGACCCGGCGGCTCACTTTTTAAACGCCTGGCTGCCGGATGTGAAAGAAGCCCGCCGCCGGGGCATCGTCGCGGACTTTGTGCGTCATCCTAACACCCCCGAGTCCATTGCGCTGGAGACGATGTTGGTCGAGGCCGCGCGGGCCTTGGAGGCCGGTGATTTTGCGCGAACCGAAAAGCTGCTGACCTCGGTCAACGCCGTCTTGGAGGCCCACAATCTTTTTTCCGATCCGCTGGCCGCGGCGTACTTAGGAGTTGTGACCGACCTGGCCTCAACCGGCTACGAAGCCCAGACGATTACTTTCCAAGGGAGAACCGCGACCGTGACCGCGATCCGCGATTGGCCCACGCTGGAAACAATAACGCTAACTCGCCCCGCTCCGATCTCAACTGATTCCCTTTTGGGGTTTTATGACGGTATAATTTGGAAAGAAGGGTCTGGGGGCTAGGGGTTGGTGACTGGTAGTTGATCGCTGGTAGTTGGTTGCTGGTGGTTGGTCACTCGTCACGCATCACTCGTCACTTTTTTCATTCGTCCTTCGTCTTTCGTCACTTGTACAAACTCGTCATTCTCTTCAAACAACCTGTAGACCTAGCTGACTTCGAACGCCGCTGGTCGGAGGAGTTCGTGCCGTTAGTCGAGCAAATGCCGGACGTGCAACGAATTGTCGTCAGCCACACACACGGCGGGCCGGCCGGGCCGGTGGATATTCATTTGATTCATGAGGTGTACTTCGAGAGCCTCAACACACTCAAGACCGCGATGGCTTCACCGCAGGGCGTTGCCGCCGGACAGTGTCTATTGCGCTTCGCCAAGAAAAACGCGACGTTGCTCTTTGCGGAACATATGGAAGATGTACCAATGACAAATGATCAAATGACGAATGAAAAATGACAGAGGAGGACGCGGTCTGCCTGTACTGCTGATTGTCACGCTCGGAGTTGTGCTGGGCCTCGCTTATTATTTCCTCTCGCCCCTCGCAGCCACCTACCCTCGTGTTCGGCGACTGCACACGTACCTCGAAGACCCCTCGGCGCATCCGGATTGGCAAATCAAAGCCGGGGAACGCTGCGGCGAGGCGCCGTTCAGGCTTCCCACGAATGGCTATCTCGGTTTCGGTTACGGCGACTCGTGGCGGCCCGGCCACCGACATCAAGGCCTCGACATCTTCGGCCCAACCGGACTCGACGCGACCCCCATCCTCGCCGCCTATTCCGGCTACCTTACGCGCCTCCCCGATTGGAAAAGCACCGTCATCATCCGCATCCCGCGCGATCCATTAAATGACTCGCGTCAGATTTGGACGTACTACACACACATGGCCGATCCGCAGGGGCATTCTTTTATCAGTCCGGATTTTCCGCCGGGGACTAGCGAGAAGTACGTCGAGGCGGGGACCGTACTGGGGCATCAGGGAAATTATTCGGGCAACACGGAAAATCCGGTGGGGATGCACTTGCATTTCTCCATCGTCCTGGATGACGGGCAAGGGCATTTCAAGAACGAACTCAAAATCGAGAACACGCTTGATCCGATTCCGTATTTGGGGCTTACGCAGGACAAGTCCGGAATCTGGCATTGCGCGTAAGGGAACCACGGATTACACTGATTGCGCGGAGGAGGGATCTTTAAAACCCGTCCCTGAGTCGCGCTGCCATCCCCTGCCCACCAACGGGCCTAACTCAACTTTCAAGGAGAATGACGATGCCAGGCAATTTTGTTATTCAGAAGGCAAGCAATCAGCAATACTATTTCAATTTGCGCGCTGGAAATAACAAGATCATTTTGACGAGTGAGACCTATTCATCCAAAACCGCAGCGCAGAATGGGGTTAAAGCCATGAAAGCAAACGCGCGGCTCGGGACTCGCTATTCACGCAAAGAGGCCAGGGATGGCAAAGCCTATTTTGTTCTCCTGGCAGCCAATGGAGAACCCTTAGGCCAGAGTGAACTTTATTCCTCCCAGGCCGCCCGGGAGACAGGAATTAATGCCGTCAAACAAAACGCGTCAAAGGCTACCACGGTAGATCGCACCTAGCGGCCACAAGCTGGAGACCACCTTCGTGGGAGTGACGTTGTCACAAAGAGTCATTCCCGCGTAGGTCGAAGATACCCTTTAGGGTGCGGGAATCCAGAGATACCAGGCCTGAACGCTCACTTTCAGGAAAGTGTCGCGGGCCGCAGAGAGTCTTTTCATGCAAGCACAACTCTAGAAATAAACGCCCTGGACTCCCGTCTGCGCGGGAGTGACACTGTTACTCAGGATAACTTTTGCTATGACTACCCTCTACCTCGCCACTTCAAACGGTCTCGTAATCCTCGAACGTGATAAAGACGAATGGCGTGAGAAGTCTCGCGCGTTGGCCGGACGCAACATCACCTGTCTGACGGCTAGCAAAGAATCTATCCTCGCCGGAACCATGGAAGGAATCTTTCGCTCCACGGATCACGGCCAAACCTGGCACGCGGCGAACGTCGGCCTCATCACGCCTCACCTCCGTTGGTTGGCCTCGCACCCAGATGTGCCCAGTCTGGCGTTCGCCGGTACCGAACCGGCAAACATCTTTGTTTCGCACGATAACGGCGCGACTTGGCGCGTTTGTCCCGAAGTGGCAAAGCTGCGCGACGCGCACAAATGGTTCTTGCCCTATTCACCGGAAGCCGGCTGCGTGCGCGGCTTTGCTCTGCATGGTCAACGCATTTATGCCGCGGTCGAAGTCGGCGGTGTGCTACGTTCCGATGATCGTGGCGAAACCTGGCGGTTGGCCGAGGGCAGTGATGGGAACCCTGGCCTGGATGGCCCGCCGGAACCCTTCATCTATCCCGACATTCACTCGCTCGCCGTTCATTCCTCCTCGCCTGATCTCATCTTTGCGCCAACCGGCGGCGGGTTCTATCGCTCAAACGACGGCGGCAAGACGTGGTCTGATCTTTACGATTGCTACTGCCGCGCGGTTTGGAGTGATCCGGCTGATCCCGCGCACTTGATCCTCGGCCCGGCGGATTCGGTGGATATGAATGGGCGAATTGAAGAAACGCACGACGGAGGTGAAACATGGACGCCCGCCTCGACTGGACTCAAAGTCCCCTGGCGACGGCACATGGTTGAGCGCTTTGTGGCGGTGGGCAGTGAGCTATTGGCGATGCTTTCTAACGGCCAATTGCTTTCCGCTTCCTTCCCGGCGCTGGAATGGCGACAGATTTTGCCGGAGATCGAAGATGTGCAATGTGTAATCACTTCAGAAAAATGATCGGATTACTTGTAGCTAAGTTAAACAATCCATTTCGCGAACCTCTCCCGTTCGCTATTCGGTATCTCTTGGCGACCAACCGGTTTGCTAGAGCTGTCGCTGCTTTTTTCGTTCTTGTAGGCGCCCTATTAGTTTTTCTCATTCCATTACTATTATTTTTCCTGCTGCCTGCAATCAGATTCTCCGTACTTGATGCCACTATGGCAGGCTTCGCAGGTGTGCTTATTGGTGCAGGAATAAGCGCCCTAATATCTTACAGTTTACAGTTGGATCAATTCAAGGCTCAAGCCCTCCGATCCAAAAAAGAGCGTATATATAGACCTCTATATGAGGACCTCATAGCATTTGCGACAGCTCTCAGCGATAATCCTTACCCGTGGTCGCTGGTCCTTGGGGGAGCCCCTACTGAACGTCAGCGCGGCGGAGTTCCATCATTCTATATATGGAATGAAATCTCCACCGATGCGAGACTACTTGAGATGCCCAAGTGGCTCACTTTAGCATTCGACTTTTTTGTGGAGGAGCTTTTTGAATATGGCCGTCGGTATGCTGAATGTTCAGCCACTCTCGAATCTGCTTTGGTTACTAGCCTCGTTGATCGTGGTCTTCTCCAAGAAGCCAATGGGTTTTCGGCTACGACCCTTGTTTTACGGGGTGATTTCCATGGGCCGATAGTCTCTGTTCTCAGTTATATGAATCATGGAAGCCCAGAAGTGGGCCAAAGGTATGCGGCCGAAGCTCCCGAATTACTACCTGAACTACTAAACTCGTATTCAGAGTTCAATTGTGTAAAAGAGCTTAGGGCGCTCTATCAAACTCGCATCCTAGTCCACCTCCGCTGGCTTACTCAAGAGATTGAGAAGGTTATGATGTTTATAGACATCAAGTATGAGAGCCAAGATCGGTATCTCTAAATACTTTTTTACAGAGAACAGCTGAAACTTTATAAGGCGTTCATGATCTCTAATGGAGTTTACCCGCCGGAATCACGTTGCAGAAAAAGCGAATGACTGACAACAACTATCTCGTTCATGTAGACCACGTGATTAAAAACTTTCAAGGCCCGGCGGGCGCGATTCACGTTTTGAAGGGCGTGAACCTCCTGGTTAACAAAGGCGAATTTGTAGGCGTGCGCGGGCCGAGCGGTTCCGGCAAGTCCACGCTCATCAATATGATCACTGGCATTGACCGGCCCACCGACGGCAGTGTCCGCGTGGCCGGGCAGCCTATCGAGAAAATGAGCGAGAACGAACTCGCGCGCTTCCGTGGCAAGCACATCGGCGTCATCTTTCAATTCTTTCAATTGCTGCCCACGCTCACAGTCGTCGAAAACGTCATGCTGCCGATGGACTTCTGCCGGATTTGGAACCCAAAGGAAAGGCCGGAACGCGCGCTGAGCTTGTTGGAGCAAATGGGGCTGGCCGATCAAGCCCATAAACTGCCGAACACGCTCTCCGGCGGTCAGCAGCAACGCGCCGCGATTGCCCGTTCACTGGCAAATGACCCTCCCCTCCTCGTCGCCGATGAGCCGACGGGTAATCTAGATAGCAAAACCGCCGACCGGGTGTTCTCGCTCTTTGAAGACTTGGTGTCGGGCGGAAAAACCTTCATCATGGTCACGCACGATAAAGACTTAGCCAAACGCATGCCGCGCCTGGTGGAAGTCTTTGATGGGGTGTTGTACGAAAGCAAAAAGGATGAAGGATGAATTATGAAGGATGAAGTCAGGAGTCAGAATTCAGAAGACAGCATTCAGAAGTATTCGATTCGTCTTCCGTCATTTTTCAGCCTTCATCCCTCATCCTTCATCCTTAACCTTCCCATGGGCGTCGCTTTCCGCAAGGTGTGGCGAGACTTATGGAACAACAAGGGCCGCACGCTGCTAGTCGTATTCAGTATTGCCGTGGGCGTCTTGGCGCTGGGCATGATCACGGCCAGCAACTCCATCATCATTCGCCAAATGGTGCTTTCGCAGAAGGCCAGTCATCCCGCGCATGTCCTGCTGGGGCTGCGTGGTTTAGTGGACGAAGATACGGTGCGCAGTGTGGCGCGGATGCCGGAAGTGGCCGAAGCCGAGGGGGTGATCGGCGCCGGTATTCGCTGGAAGCCGACGCTGGAAGCCGATTGGCAGCCGGCGAGTCTGGTCGGGCGGGCGGATTACGAAAATCAGCGCTTCGATTTGGTCGAACTGCGCGCCGGGAATTGGCCGGACTCTAAAGCGGTCGCCGTTCAGTTCAATCACGTCACTCCATTTAATGTCCCGCCCATTGGCGGAACGCTATACTTCGAGGTCAACAACCGGGCCAAGCCGGTGAGAATCGCCGGCGTCGTCCGCGACCCACAAGAATTCCCCCCACCCTTTTCTGAAAACCCGACTTTCTACGTGACGCGGGCCATGCTGGCGCAGTTAGTCGGCTGGAGTGATTTCAACCAGATTCGTTTCACCATTCCAGACTACAGTGAGGCCCAAGCGCACATCGCCGCCGACGCGGTTGAAACGAAGTTGAGCAAGGTTGGCATCTCGGCGGGCGTGCCGTTCATCCAAGACCCGGAGCGCCATTTTCTCCAAGACATCATGGACGGGGTCGGGCTGATCTTAGCCGTCATGGCCGTCCTCTCACTCGGTCTGAGCACGATTTTAGTGATCAATACCATCAATGCCATCATCGCTCAGCAAATCCCGCAGATCGGAATCATGAAAACGATTGGCGGCCTGACGCCGCAGATCGCGGCGCTGTATCTGGCGGGTGTCACGGTCTATAGCTTATTGAGTTTAGGGCTGGCCGTCCCGCTGGGAGCGGTGGGCGCGCAAGCGCTGGCTCACTGGCTGCTGGCTTTGATCAATGTGCCCGCGGCCTCGTTTGAAATACTGCCGCTCTCGTTGGGGTACCAAATCGCCACTGGGTTAATCGCGCCGCTCCTGGCCGCGCTCTGGCCGGTGCTGCAAGGGGTGGGCATCTCCGTGCGTGAAGCGCTGAGTGTTTACGGATTAGGCACGGGACACTATGGCAAGGGTTGGTTTGATCGTTTACTAGGTCAGGTTCAGGGCTTGCCGCGATTGGCGACGCTCTCGCTGCGCAATGCGTTTCGGCGTCCGGGGCGCGTCATGCTCACCGAGTTAACTCTCGTCGCCGCCGGCGCAATCTTCATGATGGTCGTCAGCACCAACTACTCCTTTCAGCAAACCATCGCCCAAATTTTCCGGGGCTTTGGATACGATGTCATCATCGGCTTCGCGCAGTTGCAGCGGGTGGAGGAGGTCATTCCCTTGATCGAGTCCCGTCCGGGCGTGGAGCGCGCCGAGTTGTGGGTCTGGCGCACGGGCGCGGTCAAGATGCTCGGCGCGACCGGGCCGGGCAGTAAGTACGACGTACGCCTGCGCGCCATCCCCAAAGACACGCAGTTATTCACGCCCCGGTTAACCGCCGGCCGCAACCTTGATCTGGAGGATGGTCACGCGCTGCTACTCAATCAAAAATTGGCGGCGGATATGGGGGCGCGGGTCGGCGACCGGGTAATTTTGGATTTGGACGAAGACGGTGAGTCCACCTGGACGATTGTGGGATTGGTGTTCGATCTCTCCAGCCAGCAGACGACGGCTTTTGTGCATTTGGAAACCTTCAATCTCGAGTTGAATCAAACGGGCCGGGCCAGTGTGGCTGAGATTCGCAGTCCGGCCAAGACACGCGCCGCACAGCAGGCGGTGGCCAAAGACCTGCAAGATTATTTCAAAGCGTTAGGAGTCGAGGTGGGTTTCACCGACACGGCCGTCGGCAGCCAGGAACAAGCCAACGCTCAATTTGGCATCTTGACGACGCTGCTGCTCATCATGACGTTCTTGATTGCGGTGGTCGGGAGCTTTGGCTTATCCGGCACGCTTTCCATCAATGTATTGGAACGCCGCCGAGAGATCGGCGTGATGCGCGCCGTGGGCGCTTCGTCTCAAGATGTGAGCTTCATTTTCATGGGCGAGGGCTTTATGCTGGGCTTGCTCAGTTGGGTTTTAGCCGTGCCGATCAGCTTGGTCGCCGGGCGCTATTTTCTGGCGGGCATCAGCGAAGTGGTCGAGTTCCCCGCTGTTTATTACTATTCGATGAGCGGCGTCTGGATTTGGCTGGCGATCGTCGTCGGGCTTTCGCTGTTGGCGAGTTGGCTGCCGGCCCGCCGCGCGACGCAGATCAGCGTTAATCAAAGTCTGGCTTACGAGTAACACCACGGCAGATCTAATCACGAATGACACGAATTGCTTCGCACGAATGGCACAAATAACCTTTTAAAAATTCGTTCGTGGTATTCATTCGAAGCGAACGCGCTACTCGTGATTAAAATTCAGGGAGTAACGACAACCATGCTTACGTTTCAAAATTTCATAATCAGCAAATCACGCAAGCATCCTGAGCGGAGCGCGACGCTTTTTCGCGCACAGTCGAAGGATGCGATTCCACACTGGAGACCGATAGGGAACCGCACCCTTCGACTGCGCCCCGCTGTCCTTCGACTACGCTTCGCTCCGCTCAGGATGCGCGGGTCTCCGCTCAGGGTGCTGCCGCCCTTTCATAATGTACTGATAATGATTGTACTCAGTCTCAGTTTAGGATTAGCCGCTTGCGGGGGAGCCGCCACCGGCACGCCGCCGCCGATCGTCGTAGACGACTTTGCCATCATCGCCGATGGGCGATTGCTGCCAAGCCAGTTTGCTGAACTCTCCTTCAGCGCTGGCGGTCAGGTCGCGGAAATTCTAGCGGCGGAGGGCGACTCGCTCGCGGCGGACGCGGTGATTGCGCGTCTGGGGAATCGCGAAATGCTGGAAGCCGAAGTCGCCCGCGCCCAATTGGAATTGCTCAACGCGCAACAAGCGCTCGCCGCTTTGCAAGATTCGGCGGCGGTGGTCGCGGCGCAGGCCGAGCTGGACGTGGCGCAGGCCCGCGACAAATTGGATCAGGTGCAACGGAAGTTGCGCAACATGCAAAATCCCAATGTGGAGTTTTACCAGGATCGCGTTGAGGATGCGCAGCAAGCACTGACCACGATACAGCAAAATTCAGAGATCACGGATATTGGCGGACTGAAGACCGGAGTTACCGCCGCGCAAGACGCGCTGGAGACGGCGACGAATAACTTGAATGACTTGCAGAGTCTGAACGAGCGGTACGACGGCTGCTGCACGCAGCGGATCGAAGACGCGCAGGACGCTTATGCTCAGGCCGCGGACAATGCGCGCGTGGCGGAACTGCGCTTGGAGCAAGCTCAATCCACCAACGCGCAATCTCTGGAAGATACCCAAGAGGCCCTGGACGATGCGCAGAAAGATTTAGCCTACATTCAGGGATCACCCAACGCGATCAAGTTGTCCCTCGCTCAAGCCGATGTAAAACTCGCCGAAGCGAATTTGGCCGAGGCGCAAGCGCGCGTCGCCAAGGTGAAGGGTGGGCCTGATCCGGATGAATTAGCGTTAGCCCAAGCCCGACTGGTTAGCGCGCAAGACGGGCTGGCCGCCGCCGAAGCCGGACTGAAGCACAGCGAATTACGCGCGCCGTTTGTGGGCGTCCTCGCCAAATTGAGTCTGAAAGTGGGCGAACAGGTCGGCCCCGGTCAAGCCGTCGCCACCCTGGCCGATTTCTCGCAGTGGGTGGTTGAGACAGACAATCTGACCGAAATCGAAGTCGTAAAAATCAAAACCGGGCAAGGGGCGAGAGTCGTCCTGGACGCACTGCCGGATCAATTGCTGCATGGCAAAGTCACTTCGATCAGTTCGGTCTTCGAGGAAAAACGCGGCGATATTACCTATACGGTTAAACTGGCTTTAGAGGATGCGCTGCCGGAGATGCGTTGGGGAATGACGGCGGAGGTGACGTTTGATAAATGAGGGAAAAAGCGTACACGGATTGCACCCCTGCGGGAAAAGCCGGAAGGCACGGAGAAAAATTTTAAAAATCCGCTGGAAAGAAAAAATCAATCCGTTCAATCAGTTCCATCCGTTGACTTAGACTGAGCGTTTCTCTAAGAGAAAACCGTTCTAATTAAAGAGTAGTTCGCAAAGGGGAAACACAATGACTATCCTCCACATCCGCCAAGACTCCCTCCGCGCAGGGAAATACCCCCTCCGCCTCACGCTCGAGCGTCCAGACCAGCCAAAGCTTGAAGCCGAGGCGGAAATCGAATTCGCGCTCACGCCGCAGGAGCAAGAGGACTTGCGCTGGTATATGGAAGACTACCTGGCGCGGGCGGAATCGGTCGAGGGGGTGCACATCGAACAGATCGAAGCGTGGATGAAGCAGCGCGGCGAGGAGCTATACAACAAAGTTCTGGATGACAATCAGCGCACTCGCGCTATCTGGTTCGCCATACGCGAAGGGCTGGCCGACCTGCGGGTGGAGATCGCCTCCGGGATCGCGGAAGCCGCGTCCATCCCGTGGGAGTTGATGCGCGATCCCCAGTCTGATTCCGCCATCGCGCTGCGCGTGCAAGCCTTCGTGCGCGTCCAGTCCAACCCCAACATTTCCTTCATCCCCATTCCACCTCCCGACGAGGGACGCGTCCGGCTGCTCTACATCGTCTGCCGGCCGGGCGGGAGAGATGATGTTGAACTGCGGGCGGTGGCGAACCGGCTGCTGCAGGACTTGGGCGACGACCGCGCGCGTTTTGACATCACCGCGCTGCGCCCGCCAACCTTTGAGCAGTTGCAAAAAGAACTGACGGACGCCAAAGCCGCCGGGCGGCCTTATCATATCGTTCACTTTGACGGCCACGGCATCTACGCGGACTTGAGCCAATCTATCCTGGCCGACTGGCTGAAGGCAATTAGCGCGCTCACGCTGGGCGGTAAACACAGCGGTAAGCATGGTTACCTGCTGTTCGAACATCCGGGCAGCGACGAGAAGATGCGGCCGGTCTCGGGCACGGAACTCGGCCAACTTCTGCACGATAGCGGCGTGCCTGTGCTGGCGCTCAACGCGTGCCAATCTGCGATGCATGAGGCCGGGGCCAGCGATACCATCAAGACCGACGCGGTCTCAGAGACCGCGTCGGTCTATGGAGCCGCCGCCGATAACGTCCATGATGAAGTCCGCGCGATCGGGTCGCTGGCTCAGTCTGTCATTGATCAGGGAATCCCGGCTGTGCTTGGGATGCGGTATAGCGTCTTCGTCGTCACCGCCGCGCAATACATCGGCGAGCTGTACGCCGCGCTGGCGCAGGGCCGTTCCTTTGGACAGGCCGCGAGCGAAGGCCGCAAACATCTGGCGCGCAATCCCGATCGCTGGGTCGGACTCCAGCCGCGACCGTTGCAAGATTGGTTCGTGCCAGTGGTCTATGAAGCGATGCCCATTCACTTGCTGCCGACCAAAGAGGACGCGCCCGGCCTACAATTTGATCAGCGCCCCGAGTTGGACCCCGTCCTGAATAACCCGACCCTGCGCCGCTACGTGCCAGACACGCGCTTTGTGGGGCGGGACGAAACGCTGCTCTTGTTGGATCGAGCGTTTGACCAACACCCCATTGTGTTGCTGCATGCCTACGCCGGTCAGGGGAAATCCAGCACCGCGGTTGAATTCGCGCGCTGGTACGCTCAGACCGGCGGGCTGGGCTCACAGCCCGTTGTCCTGTTGACCTCCTTCGAGACGCATACCGACTTAACTGATGTGCTGAACCAAATTGGGAGCCTGTTCGCCCCGGCGCTGCAGGCCAGCGGGATTGAATGGCACGCGCTGAACGACGACACCACGCGCCGCCGGCTCGTGATCCAGATACTCCAACAAATTCCTGTGCTGTGGATTTGGGATAACGTCGAGCCGGTAGCCGGCTTCCCCGCCGGGACCGAATCCGCCTGGACCGATTCCGAACAAGCCGACCTGGCCGATTTCTTGAAGCAAATAAAATTGGACGGGGCGACCCGTGCAAAAATCCTGCTCACCTCCCGCCGCGACGAACACGATTGGCTCGGCGGAATCCCGCACCGGATCGAGATGCCGCGTATGCGGCCCAGCGACGCCGCCAACCTGGCACGCAGTCTGGGCAGCGAGCCGCTCCGCGAGATCGCGCGCAGAGACATCGCCGATTGGCAGCCGCTGTTGGATTACTGCCACGGCAACCCGCTGACGCTGCGCGTGATCGTGGGGCAGGCGATCAAAATGGGACTGCGCGGCCGGACGCCAATCGAGAATTTCGTCGAAGCCATCCGTAGCGGCGAGCAGGCGATTGAAGACGCCGACGAGAAACAAGGCCGCGACAAATCACTGGGCGCCTCGCTCGACTACGGCTTCCGCAACGCCTTCCAGCCGGACGAACAACCGCTCATCGCGCTGCTGCACCTGTTCCAGGGCACGGTCATGGTTGATGTCCTCGAAGCGATGGGCAAAGTGGGTGACCACGCCCTGCCTGAAATCAAAGGCAAAACGAAAGCCGACCTGACAGGCTTGCTCGACCGGGCGCGCGAGACCGGCCTGCTGACCCACCTGGGCGGCACCTGGTACAGCATCCACCCAGCGCTGCCCTGGTTCCTGCGCGGACTGTTCGCCCGGCACTACGACGGCGAGCTTGGCCGCTCGAGCGCCACCACCGCGTTGCGGGCCTGGGTCGAAGCCATCGGCCGGTTGGGCGACTACTACTGGTGGCAGTTCGAAGGAGGCAACCGGGATGTCATCCAATTCGTCGCGCTGGAAGAAGCCAACCTGCTGCACGCCCGCCGCGCCGCCCGCCGCCATGGTTGGTGGATTCCTGTCATCACCGCCATGCAAGGCCTGCAAGCCCTCTACGACTACCAGAGCCGTCGCTCCGAATGGGCCAGGCTGGTCGCCGAAATCACGCCCGACTATTGCTCCCGCGACGACACCCCGCTCCCCGGCCGGGAAGGCGGCTACAGCCTGGTCATGGAGTATCGTGTCTACCTGGCGACCGTGTACGAACGGGACTTTCCACGGGCCGCCGCGTTGCAGGAAAAACTTGTCGCCTGGAACCGCCAAGAAGCCGCCCCCGCCCTTGCCCTACCTCCCGACGCCTCTCTCGGCCCCGGCCAACACAACCACATCCGCACGCTCGGCGTCAGCGTGTGCGCCCTCGGCCAAATCCTGATGGAGCAAGGCAGCCCCGACTGCGTGGCAGCCTACGAGGAATCCATTCGGCACTGCCAGCGCATTCAAGACACCGCCGCCGAAGCCATTTCGCACTTCAACCTCGGCTCTGCCTACAAAAGCATTCCCGCCATCCGGGACCTAGACGCCGCCGAAGCCGCCTACCAGCGCAGCCTGGACGGCTGGGCTGAGAATGACGTCCTAAATCGCAGCACGGCATACCAAGCCATCGGCATGGTGCATTACGAGCGGTTCAGAGAATCCCACCAGCGTGGCGAGCCGGCGGAAACCGGGCTGAAGCACGCCCAGGCAGCGGAAGCACACTACCAACAGGCCCTCGCCCTCTGCCCCCCCACCGCCCTCACCAACCTCGGCCCAGCGCATCACCAATTGGGTAAACTCTACGCAGATGTTGGGCAGACCGAGCGCGCCCGGGAGCACTACGAAAAAACCGCCCATTATTTCGAGCAAACCGGTGACCGCTACAATGCCGGAGGTGTCCGCTTCAACATGGCCGTCATGTATGGCAATGCCGCCGGGCGCGAGGCCGCGCCTCCTCACGGCCGCCAGCGCGACCTGCTGCGCCGCGCGCAGGCCTACGCCCTTGCCGCGCTGCGCGACTTCCAGCACTACCAGGGCCGCGCTGCTGCAGAAGAAGCCAAAGCACAAGGCTTGCTTGAAAAAATTCAGGAAGAGCTGGGGGAGATGGGGTAGGAGGGCGTATTTCACGCCAGGGCCGCCCGGCGATAAAGTCGCCGGGCTACGAAACAACGCCCGATCAATCGGGCTGGTACTGTAGCTGGATTTATCCAGCGTTGCTCATAGCCCGGACATTTCATGTCCGGGCGGGCTTTGCTCACAAACACAACAGGCCCTGAGTATTGCTCAGGGCCTGTTATGTGTTGCTGAAAACTACGCTGAACTTCTAGCGAACTTACGGTTTGGTCCAGTTGAACCAAGCGGTGTCGTGTTGAACACCATCGTTGTACGTGAACTGGTATTGGAGGACCTGTCCGGCCGTGATGCCGGTGATGAGGAACTCCCAGCGCGCCAGGCCGCTGTTGTAGGTCATCTGCACGTTCTGCTGAGACAAGCCGGGCCGGATGTAATGGAGGATCACATAGCTGCACGTGATCGCGCATTTATACCAGGGCCGCGCTTGATTCGAGCTGACATTATCCACCCCTTGGTTAGTGCCGGGCGGAGGCGTGTTGGTGCGGGTCGCGGTCGGGCCGGGCGGAGGCGTATTGGTGCGGGTCGCAGTCGGGCCAGGCGGAGGCGTGTTGGTGCGGGTCGGCGTTGGGCCAGTGCCCTGTTGATAGACACGCACGTAGTCAATCTGGTAGTTAGCCGGGAAGACCGTGCTGCTGTTCGGGTCACCGGGCCAAGCGCCGCCGACCGCCATGTTCAACAGGATGAAGTGCGGAAGATGGAACTCTTCCGTGCCGTTGATGTTGTTGAGGATGTTGGCCGTCACGAAGTTGTTGCTGTCCATGTACCAGCGGATGGAGGACGAATCCCATTCCACCGCATAGGTGTGGAACGAGCCGACGCTCCCGTTGGCCGCGACGCCGCCGTACTGCGCGTGACCGGCGCCGCTATCCCAGTGGATGACGCCATGGGTCTGGGCCTCGTTGTTGATGTGTTCCATGATGTCAATTTCACCAGACTTGGGCCAGCCTACGCTGCCGATGTTAGCGCCCAGGGTCCAGAACGCTGGCCACAGGCCTTGGCCCGAGGGGATGGCCAGGCGCGCTTCGATGCGACCGTACTTGAACTCGCGCTTGCCGGCGGTCTTCATGCGGCTGGAGGTGTGGGTGCAGGAGCCGTACCAGCAGCTATAGCCAGCCGGGTTTTCCTTGCGGGCTTGGATGGTCATGGTGCTGCCATTGAAGATCAGGTTTTGCCCGTTGGTGTAATACTCGCGCTCGGCGTTGCCCCAACCGCCGCCGCCGGTCTCCAAGGTCCAGTTGCTGGTGTTGAGCGAGGTGCCGTTGAACTCATCGCTCCAGACCAGGTTCCAGCCGGTTTGGCTGGCCGGTTGAGCATTGACGACCATGGGCGCGGTCGCGATCAGGGTCACG